>Ga0182742_1002236_pt1 | contig 21955 bp, 15 predicted proteins | sample eDN5th37CBELigMG_FD_128880 | JGI IMG/M metagenome (GOLD analysis project Ga0182742, IMG submission 128880) | Enriched Miracle-Growth compost microbial communities from Emeryville, California, USA - eDNA 5th pass 37_C BE-Lig MG (version 2)... ... | reverse complement strand
CCAGTTCTCCATGTCGTCCTGCTCGGTCATGCCGGCCGGGCCGGAGTAGCGCATGTAGTAGTGGCGCAGGAAATCCTTCACCTCGGCCGGCGCATCGGCATCCACCAGGAAGAAGCGCCAGGCCTCCGTCTCGGTCGGGCTGTGCGGGTGCCAGGCGCAGAGCCCACGCGGCTGGCGCCCGTGATAGGAGGTGTTGGGGAAGATCGTCCCCGTGAAGGGAATCAGCCGGGACTGCTCATGGCCGAGGCGGCGCTTCCGCTCTTCGAAGCAGTGCCGGAAGTACTCCTCGACCTTCGGGTCGTTCTGGAATGAGGGGATGTATTCGTTCGCTTCCGGCAGGATGGCGCTGTGCACGCCATGCCCCTGCGGATAGCTGATCCAGACATGCTGCGCCTGGTCCATCTCGTTGTCGCGGCGGCCCTTCGCGCCGGCCCGGGCGCTCGGGCCGATGCCGATCAGGTCCACGGAACGGTGGCTCGGATTGTGGTAGGTGTCGCCGAGGAAATTCTCCGCCGCGAATTTCCAGTTCGCCGGGAAGATCCATTTATGGACGCCGATCACCTCCGACCCGCCCGGCCGGCCGTCGCGGCAGTCCAGCACCATGTCGAGCTGCAGCTTCGCATCGCCGAGATAGGTCTCGAAATCGGGCGCGTCCGGATCCCAGCTCGCCCAGATGGAACCCTTGTAATTCGCCAGCTTCGGCACTTCGATCAGCGACATCTGCGACCGGTCGAGCACGCCCTCATACAGCGCCCTGTAGAGCGGCACGCCCTGGAGCTTGCCGTCCGTCGTGTAGCTCCAGCTGTGGTAGGGGCAGGTGAAGAGCGAGGTGTTTCCCTGCTCGTAGCGGCAGACCTTCATGCCGCGATGCCGGCAGGAGTTCAGGAAGACATGGACGACCTTCCGCTTGTCCCGGCACAGGATCACCGATTCCTCGCCCATGCGCGAGGTGAAGAAGTCGCCGGGATTCGGGATCAGGCTCTCATGCCCGACGAAGAGCCAGGCGCGCGTGAAGAGCTTCTCCAGCTCCTGCTGATAGATGTCCCTGCTGACGAAGATCTCGCGGCTGATGAAGCCGCGCTCGGCATCGACCAATTGGCCCGCGGAAACACTGCCGCTCATCTCGCATTCCTCTCCCTTCGTCATTCGATCTTGGGGGCGGCGGCGCCGGACCCGCCCGCCCCAGGCCTGATTGCGGGGCGATATGGCCGTTTCTCCGCAACGTGTCCGTCTGGTGGACATCATTCTCATTTATGCCTAGGCTAGCCGGAAATCGGTTGCTGGCGTCAAGCAACTTCTTCGGGACGGCCGGAGGCCAGGGAATCCATGAGCGGCAAGGCGGCAGACCGAGGCGGGGGCGAGGCCGAAGGCGTCCGCGCGGTCAGCCGCGCCATCGACATTCTCCAGGCCTTCACCCCGGCGCGGCCATCCATGAGCGTTGTCGAATTGCAGCAGGTCCTCGGCCTCAGCCGGCCGACGCTCTACCGGCTGCTCCAAACCCTCGCCGCGAAGGGCCTGGTCCGGGCGGAGGGGGAGCCGCAGCGCTTTTCCCTCGGCCCCGGCATCCTGTCCCTCGCGCATGTCTGCATGTCCTGCTTCGACGCGGCGAAGCTCGCGCGCCCGATCCTCGAAAGGCTGCGGAACGAGACGGACGAGACCGTGGCGCTCTTCCTGCTGCGCGACGACAAGCGGCTCTGTGTTCTGGAACTCATCAGCCGCCAGCCCCTGGCGATCTCCCGCGGCCTGGGCGAGACGGAGCACATCAGCCGTGGGGCGAGCGGCAAGGCCATCCTGGCCTTCCTGGATGAGAATGATGCGATCGCCGCCTCCATATGGAACACGCTGCCTGCGGGGGTGGACGGGCGGAAGCTGCAGGAGGAGCTGGCGCGGACGCGCAGGGACGGCTTCGCGGTCAGCCGCAGTGAGAGATTCGCCGGCGCCGTGGCCATCGCGGCGCCAATCTTCGATCACGGCGGCAGGGTCGCAGGCTCCATCGGCCTGTTCGGGCCGGAGACGCGGCTCGACGGGGCGCGCCTTGCGCATGCCGCGTCGCTGGTGGTCGAGGCCGCCGGCAGGCTCTCCGCGGAGCTTGGCTACCTGCCCCACCAGCGCCTGTCCGCCGCCGACTGACGGTTGCCGGGACGCTTCCCGCGTCAGCCCTTGCCGCCGGAGGTGCCCTGCCGCGCGCGGGGCTCTGCCGGGAGGAGGAAGTCGTCCGTATATTCCCCGCGGGACACCTTGACGGGAATCCCGTCCCGCTCGTCGGGCGCATCCGGACCGAGCATCTCGGCGCCGGCCGGCCGGTCCGGCGCGGCAAGCCCCTCGACCCGCTCGGCGAATTCCGCCGCCTGCGCGGCGTCGAGCGTCCAATGAAAGACCCCGCCTTCGCCCGATCGCCGCATGCCGCCGGGCCCGGCTGCTTCCTTCAGGACGATTGCCGTGCCGTCCGCCGGGGCGCAGAAGTCGAGGTCATCGAAGCGGATCTCGGCGGGACTTGCCGAGAAGCGCCGCAGGACCTCGCTCAGTCGCCGCAGATCCTCGGCCTCGCCGAGAAAAAGGACCATCGGGTTGAAGTCGCTCGGCAGGAAGCCGTAGCGGAGCATGTGCCTGTCTCCCCTTGATGCAGCCGCCGGGGCGGTCCGGGCCTAGCGCTCGAAGCGGATGTTCGCCGCCTGCGCCACGCCGCGCCACAGCGCGATCTCGCTGGCGATGGTGCGCCGGAATTCCTCGGGCGTGCTGCCGACCGGCTCAAGGACCAGCGAGGAAAGCCGTTCCCGGACATCCGGCAGGCCGATGATGCGGGCTGCCTCCTTCTGCAGCTTCCGCACGATCCCGTCCGGCGTGCCGGCGGGCGCCAGCATGCCGGTCCACAGCACGACCTGGACGCCGGGGAAGCCGAGTTCCTCCAGGGTGGGAATCTCGGGATAGGCTTCGAGGCGCTGGGGCGAGGTGACGGCCAGCGCGCGCACCAGCCCCCCGGCGAGGGGGCCGGCGGCGGGCGCGGTGTCCACCAGCGACATCGTCACCTCGCGGCGGGCGGTCGCGGCGATGGTGTCGGCGCTGCCGCGATAGGCCACGTTGACGAAGCGGGTGCCGGCCTTCTGGTTGAACAGCTCGGCCGCGAGCTGGAAGCTGGCGGCGGGCGTGCCGTAATTCGCCCTGTCCGGATTCCCCTTGGCGAAGGCAACCAATTCCTGGACGGAGCGGAAGGGCGATTCCGCGGAGACCAGAAGGATCAGCGGGAAGGAGGTCAGGTTGGAGACCGGCGCGAGATCCTGCAGCGGATCGTAGCCGAGACGGTCATAGGTCGCAGGGTTGAAGACGATCGGGCCGCTCGCGCCGATGAGCAGCGTGTAGCCGTCGGGCCTGGAGCGGGCGACGAGTTCCGTGCCGATGATGGCCTGCGCGCCGGGCCGGTTCTCGACCACGAAGGGCTGGCCGAAGGTTTCGGTCATCTTCTGCCCGAGGATCCGCGCGATGATGTCGTTGGTGCCACCTGGCCCGTAGGGGACGATGATGCGCACCGGCCGGTCCGGATAGTCCCGATCCGCTTCCCCCTGCGCGCGGACAGGCGCGGGCATGGCGGCCAGGGTCCCGGCGCCGGCCAGAAGACGGGTGAGATCCCGCTTCGTGATCATGGCGTTCCTCCTCTGCCTGTTTGGTTCTTCTTGTGCGGATCGGGCCTCTGCGCTGCCATCGGCAGCGTCGGCGCAGCTTGCGCGGCCGGCCTTCCTGCTGCCGCTCCGCATATCCGGCCGCGCGGCGGAGCATGTGAGCAGTCCGCCTGCCGGTTGGCTTCGCCACCGTGTCAGCGCCAGGGAGGCCTGCAAGCCGGATGGTCGGGCCCGGCCGCCGGCAGGGCGGCAGCCCCGCAGGGCGCGATCCTGGATGGCGCAGTTCGGCGCATCCCGTCTCCTCCTCGGCCCGTCCGCTCTCTGCCTTGCGGCAGCGCGGGCGTTCTTCGGCTGACATGCCCAGCCGAGCGGACCATGGGATATTCTGTTGATTTTGTCAACAATATCGGGGATAGAGAATTCGGTCTACGCACGGGGACCGATGCCTGACGGCTTCTGGGCTTCCCCCTTGGTCGCGGCCCCGCGCGGGCGAGGCCGTTGCAGTGGGTCATCCTCCGCGCCAAGGATGCCGGGCGCGGCCCGTGGGTGGCGCACGGCGCCCGGCCGGCGCATCTGCCTCTCCGGCCGGGCCGCGGAGGAGGGTGGGCGTCCCGCCTGCCCTCGCGCCCACTGCCGCAATACCATTCCTGCCGGACTGACCGACCCATGCCCATCCCAGCCCGCCGCCAGCCCTCCCCATCCGCACCGACGCCGGAGGGCGCGGCGACGATCAAGGATCTCCTCTCCTACCGCATCCACCGCCTCGCCAATGCGCTCTCGCGCGGCGCGGCGCTGCGCTACCGGCGCGAATTCGGCGTCAGCCTGATGGAATGGCGCATCCTGGCCCTGCTCGGCGGCTTCGCCCCGATGACCCTGAAGGAGCTGGCGAAGGAGAGCGGGCTGGACAAGAGCCAGGCGAGCCGCGCCGTGGCCGCCCTGGTCGGGAGAGGGCTGGTGCTGCGCGAGACCGGACGCGAGGACGCGCGCGAGGTGGCGCTGCGCCTTTCCGCCGAGGGGCGGCGGACCTGCGACGGGCTGATGCATGCTGCACGGGAGCGCAACGCCGCCTTTCTCGCCTGCCTGTCGGAGCAGGAGCGGGCGGTGCTCGACGCCGCGATCCTCCGCCTGGAGGCGGAGGCCCGGCGCCAGGTAGCCCTGGCCGCTGCGCCGCCGCCGGCAGCTGCGGCAAGGCGGCGCCGCCGGCGCGAGGACTGAACCGCCCCTGCCCTGCGGAACGGCGGCGGTCCAAGGGAGGAAACGGGAATGGTCGCAAGAAGGACCGTGCTGCTGGCCGCGGCGGTGCTGCCCAGGATGACGCTCGCGCAGGAATTCCCGGACCGGCCCATTCAGGGGATCGTGCCATTCGCGCCCGGGGCCTCGGCCGACGGGGTGGCGCGCCTTCTGGCCACTGATCTCGGGCCGAGGCTGGGGCAGGCGATCGTCGTCGACAACAAGGCCGGCGCCGGCGGCTCGCCCGGCCTCTCGCTGCTGGCGCGGGCCACGCCGGATGGGCACATAATCGGCATCGGGGCGACCGGCGCCGTGGCCATCAACCCGCACACGCCCGAGGCGACGCCGCTGAAGCCGCTGCAGCAGCTCGCGCCCGTGGCGAAGATCGCCGACATCCCGCTCGTCCTCGTCGCCAGCCACCGGTCCGGCCTGACCTCGCTCACCGAGGTCATCGCCCGCTCGAAATCGGCCGAGGAGGGGCTGAGCTATGGCACGACCGGCACCAACAGCGCCCAGCATCTCGCCGTCGAGCTGCTACGGAACGCCACGGGCGCGAGGCTGGTGCATGTTTCCTATCGGGGCAGCGCTCCGGCCGTGACGGATGTGCTGGCGGGCACGCTGCCGCTCGCCTCGGTGGACCTCGCCTCCGCCCTGCCGCATGCGCAGGCGGGGACCCTGACCGCCATCGCGGTCACCAGCCCGGCGCGGACGCCGCTGGCGCCCATGATCCCCACCGTCGCGGAAGCCGGGATCGCCGGCCACGCCGCCACCGCCTGGCTCGGCATCTTCGTCCCGGCAGGGATGCCGGAGCCGATCCTGCATCGCCTGTCCACTGAGATCGGCGGCGTGGTCGGCAGCCCGGGGGCGAGGGAGCGGATCATGGCGCTCTCGGCCGGGCCCGCCTTCCTGCCCGCCGCCGATTTCGCGCGCTTCCTGCAGGCGGAGTCCGCCAAATGGGAAGGCGTGATCGCCTCGCTGCGCCCGGGCCGGTAGCCGTTCCGGCCGCCGGCGGACCGGACGGGCCGCGCGCCCGGACCCGGATCGCCCTGGTGTGACCAGGGCGATCGCGGCCTATTCCCCCGGCAGAAGGCCAAGGGCCTGATGCAGGCGTGACGCTGCGCGCCCCAGCTCGACCTCCGCCAGGGCGGCGGCGGCGGCGGCCTCAAGCTGGAGCTGGCGCACCCGGAACAGGTCGAATCCGCCGATCTCGCCGCTGCGGAAAGCGCTGCGCGCAGCATTCGACTGTTGGTCGGCGACGGCGCGCCGCTCGGCGGCGAGCCGCCACGAGTCCTCCGCCGCGGCCAGCGCAAGGCGGGCCTGGCGGATCTCGCCTTCCACCACGCGCCGGGTCTGCAGCAGCTCCGCCTGGGCGCGGGTCCGCTCCGCCTCTGCATCCGCTCGGCGGGGGGCGTTGCGCGCTTCCGTGGCAAGCGGCAGGCGCAGGCGCAGGCCGAGCGACACGCCATCCTCCGTCAGCGGCCCGCCCTGATGCCGCAGGAAGACGCCGAGTTCGGGGTTGTCCCGCGGCGTCGCGGCGACAAGCCGGGACCGCGCCTCGGCCGTGTCCAGCGCCGCCTGCGCCGCGCGCACTGCCGGATGGGTGGTGCCGTCCGATGCCGGGCGGCGTTGCGGGGCCGCGGCGACGGGCGGCGGGGCGGAGAGGGCGAGCGTGCTGCCGCCGGTCAGCGTGCGATAGGCGGCCTCCGCCCGGCGCAGACCGGCTTCCGCGCGGACGAGTTCCAGCTCCGCCGCCAGCACCTCGTTGCGGCCGAGCAGCGCCTCCGTGCCGGAGATGTCGCCCAGGGTGGCCCGCCGCTCGAAGTCATGCGCGATGTCCCGTGCGGTGGCAACGCGCTGGCGCGCGACACGCAGCTCGGCCTCGGCCGCGCGCACCGTCCAGTAGGCGTCCCGCAGCAGCGCCGCCACTTCCAGCCGCCGCAGGGCGAGCCGGCGCTCCTGCTCGGCGGTGCCGGCCGTGACCGTGCCTGCCAGGGCGCCACGCTGGCCCGGCAGCCAGAGCGGCGCCGCCAGCTCAATATCCATCTCCCGCGCCTCCCGCGGGCCGCGGGTGTCGGAGCGGAAGGAGCCGCCGATGGCCGGCGCCCCCGGTATCGGGGAGCGCACCAGCGCATTCCGCGCCCGCACCGCCTCGCGCTGCGCAGCGATTGCCCTGGCGGTGGCATCGACCTCCATGGCGGCGTCGAGATCGCGCCCCAGGGCCTCCGGTTCGGGCGCGGGCAGCGAGGCTGGCGGCCTGGGCGCCTCCCCGCGGCGCCGGGGGCGCGGCGGTGGCGTCGGCCGCTGCGGCAGGAATGGGGCGGTGGGGTTGGCCTCCGGCGAGGGGGCGAGCGGCCGTGGCGAGAGCGGGGTTTGCTGCGCCCCGGCCCCGCCGGCGGCGCCCATGGCGAGGAGCGCCAGCCCGAGGGCGGCGGTTCTGGAAAGGCCTGGCATCCGCGCTACTCCGCCTGCACCGCATAGGGCGCCGCGTGCCGCGCCGCTTCCGGCCGGGACGCGGCCAGGATTGCTGCCCGCGGCAGGGCGAAGCGGGAATAGAGGATGGGCAGCAGCACCAGGGTCAGCGTCGTCGCCGTGACCAGTCCGCCGATCACCACCACCGCCAGCGGCCGCTGGATCTCCGCACCCGGGCCGGTGGCGAAGAGGAAGGGCACCAGGCCGAAGGCGGCGATGCAGGCGGTCAGCGTCACCGGCGTCATGCGCCGCTTGGCGCCCTCCATCACCGCCTCGGCCAGGGACAGCCCTTCCTCGGCGATCAGCCGGTTGATGTAGGAGATCAGCACCACGCCATTCAGCACCGCGATGCCGATCAGCGCGATGAAGCCGACCGAGGCGGGGACGGAGAGGAATTCGCCCGAGAGCCACAGCCCGATGACGCCGCCGATCACCGCGAAGGGCACATTGCAGAAGACCAGCGCCGCCTGCCGCACCGAATTGAAGGTGAAGTAGAGCAGCAGGAAGATAAGCGAGAGCGCGATCGGCACCACGATGGCCAGCCTGGCCGAGGCACGCTGCTGGTTCTCGAATTGCCCGCCCCATTCCAGCCGGTAGCCGGGCGGGATCTGAGCACGTTCCGCCACCGCCGCCTGTGCCTCCTGCACGAAGCCCACCAGGTCGCGGCCGCGCACATTGGCCAGGATGGTGGCGTAGCGCTGGGTGCCCTCGCGGATCACCTGGATTGGCCCTTCCTCCTCCTCGATCCGCGCCACCTGGGAGAGGGCGACGGTGCGGCCGCCGGGAAGCGCCAGGACCAGGCGCTGCAGGTCGGCGGCGGAGCGGCGCAGGCTGCCTTCGCCGCGCAGCATCAGCGGGATGCGCCGATCCTGCTCCAGCACGATGCCCATCTGGCGCCCGTCCACCCAGGCGCGCAGTGCCTGTTGCACGTCCCGCACGTTCAGGCCCAGCCGGCCGGCAGCGAAGCGGTCGATCTCCACTTTCAGGTATTTCATTCCCTGGTTGCGCAGGGCGAAGACGTCGGAAGCTCCCGGAACGCTTCGCATCGCCTCCGCCACCTGCCGGGCGATGTTGTTCAGCTCGGCGATGTCGTAGCCGAAGACCTTCACCACTACGTCGCCACGGGCGCCGATGATCATCTCCTGCACCCGCATGTCGATCGGCTGGTTGATGGCGTAGGAAATGCCAGGGAAGCCATCCAGCACCTTGCGGACCTCGTTCACCACGAAGTCCGGATCCTCCTTGTTCCGCCATTCGGAGCGCGGAGCGATGGTCAGGAAAAGATCGCTGTCGTTCAGCCCGACCGGATCGATGCCCAGCTCATCCGCCCCGGCACGGCCCATGATGCCGCGCACCTCGGGCACCGCCGCCATGATCTCCTGCTGCAGCAACAGGTCGGTTTCCGCCGCCTCCTCCACGCTGATGGTGGGATGCTTGCGGACCGTGACCACCGGCGTCCCCTCATCCATCACCGGCATGAAGGTGGAGCCGATGCGGGTGTACAGCACCCCCGCCACGACGAGCCCGGTCAGGGCCACTGCGCCGACCTTCAGCGGGTTGCGCATGGCCCAGGCCAGGAAGGGATCGTAGACGGCGTGCAGCCGCCGTACCAGCCAGGGCTCCCGCGCATGGCCGCCGGCCTTCAGCAGGGTCGCGGCCAGCGCCGGGACGATGGTGAGCGAGAGCAGCAGCGCCGCGCACAGGGCGAAGGCGATGGTCAGCGCCACCGGCGCGAAGAGCCGCCCCTCCAGCCCCTGCAGCGAGAGCAGGGGGAGGAAGACGGTGACGATGATGATGACGCCGGAGACCAGCGGCACCGCCACTTCCCGCACCGCCTCGCCGGTCAGGCGTAGCCGGTGCGGGAGGTCCGTTTTGCCCTTGGTATGGGAGAGGCGGTGCGCCACGTTCTCCACCACCACCACCGCGCAATCCACCAGCAGGCCGATGGCGATGGCCAGGCCGCCGAGCGACATGATGTTGGCCGAGATCCCGGTCAGCCGCATGACGCCGAAGGTCGCCAGCACCGCCAGGGGCAGGGCAAGCGAGACGACCAGCGCCGCGCGCAGGTTGCCGAGGAAGAGGACCAGCAATATGGCGACCAGCGCCACCGCTTCCAGCAGCACCTTCTGCACGGTCCAGACCGCCTTCTCGATCAGGTCGTTGCGGTCGTAGAAGATCTCGATCCGGACGCCTTCGGGAAGCTGCTTCTGGATCTCCGCCAGCTTCGCCTTGGCCCCGTTCACCACCGTGCGGGCATTGGCGCCGCGCAGGCCGAGGACGATGCCCCAGACCGCCTCGCCCTCGCCGTTGCGGGTGACCACGCCATTGCGGGCCAGCGCGCCGAAGCGCACATCCGCAACATCGGAGACGCGCACCACACCGGTCGGATGCGCCGCGACGACGATGGAACGAATGTCCTCCAGGCTGCGGACGCGGCCCACGGCACGGACCAGCAGCGCTTCCTCCCCGTCGCGCACGCGCCCGGCGCCGTCATTGCGGTTGTTCTGCGACAGCGCCTCGGCCAGCATCTCGGTGGTGATGCCGCGCGCCGCCATGGCGGCGGCATCGGGCACCACCTCATAGGTGCGGACGAAGCCGCCCAGGGTGTTCACATCGGCAATGCCGGGCAGGCCGCGCAATTGCGGACGGATGGTCCAGTCGAGCAGGGTGCGCCGCTGCGTGGGTGTCAGCGTCCCGCCCTCCACCGTGAACATCAGCATCTCGCCCAGCGGCGTGACCACCGGCGCCAGCCCGCCCGAGACGCCGTCCGGCAGGATGTCCTCCAGATCGTCCAGGCGCTGGTCCACCTGGGTGCGCGCCCAGTAGATGTCGGTGCCGGGCGCGAATTCGAAGGTCATCAATGTGGTTGCGTAGCGAGTGATGGAGCGGATATTGACCAGGTTGGGGATGCCCTTCATCGCCAGCTCGACCGGATTGGTCACCTGGCTTTCCAGCTCCTCCGGCGGCAGGCCGGGGGCCTGCATCGCCACCAGCACCTGGGTGGGCGAGACATCCGGGAAGGCGTCGATCGGCAATTTGCGATAGGCATCCACCCCCCAGACGATGATGCCGATGGTCGCGAGCAGCGCGAGCAGGCGCTGGCGCAGCGCCAGGTCAACCAGGCGTCCGAGCATGCGCGGTCAGCCCCCGTAGGCTTCGGTGAGTTCGGCGAGGAGGGTGAGGATGCCGCGCACCGCGATGCGGTCCTCCGGCGCCAGGCCGGCGCGGATGGAAGTGACGTTCGGCCCCTCCGCGATCACCGTGACGGGCCGGGCGCGAAAGCCTTCGGGCGTGCGCAGGAAGACCCAGGACTGGCCGGCATGCCGCACCACGCTGCCGGCCGGGACGCGCCATTGCGGCGAGCCGTTCGGCCGGAGGGCGACGCTGGCGCTCACCACCTGGCCAGGCCGCAGCGCCTCCGCTCCCGCGTCCACCTCCACCACGGCCGCGACGGACTGGGTTCTCGGATCGACGCTGCGGCCGAGGCGCAGGACCTCGCCCTGAGCGGCGGTGCCGGGGATGCTGACGCGGGTGGAGGGCTCCACCGCTGCCGCCTGGGACAGCGGCACCTGCAGGTTGATCCAGAGCGGCCGCAGCCGGGCGATATCGAAGAGCGGCGCGGCGGCGGCGACGCGCTCGCCGGCGGTGGCGCGCACCTCCAGCACCACGCCATCCGTCGGCGCCATGACGGTCAGGGAGGCGGCCAGGCGCCGGTGCTCGCGCAGCTCGCGGATGTCCTCCTCGGCCATGCCGAGGAGGGCGAGCATCTGCTCCCGCTCCTCCAGCGTGGTGCGGGCGAAGTCGTAATCGGCGCGGGTGGTCAGCAGGCGGCGCTCGGCGATGATGCGCTCCCGGGCCAGCTGCTCGTCGCGGCGCAGCTTCTCCCGGGCGAGCTGCTCGGCGGAGAGGGCCTGCAGGTACAGGCGCTGGGCTTCCAGCAGGTCGGTGCTGCGCAGCCGGGCGAGCGGCTGTCCGGCACGCACCGGCTCGTTCGGCGCGACCAGCACGGTTTCCAGCAGCCCGGCGGCAGGTGCCGCCACCACGCGGAGCTGGTGGGGCGGCACGCTGACCGTGCCGGGCAGCACGGTCTGGGCCGTGCCGGCCTCCGGCTCCACCTGTGCCAGTTCGATGCCGGCGGCACGGAATTGGCGCTCCTCGATCGGGAGCAGGACATCGCCGGCCGCCGGCCAGGCAGGGTCCGGGAGGCCGGCGGTCAGCAGCAGGGCAAGCACGGAGCAGGCGCAGGCGCGGACCAGTGCGCGCAGGCACAAGGGCAAGTTCGGCGACCCCCGAATAGTGTTGTCGGCCCCCGGGCGCATGGCTCAACGCCCAGGGTGGATGCCACGCCCGCCCCCAATGGGGTTCCGCGTGGGTCGGCTCAACAGGCCCGGTCCCAGGGACGCAGGCGCACCACATTGCATGCGGTCTGCAGCGCCGGCCGACGGCCCTACAATGGAGGATTGGTAATGATCCTGCAATCCCCGGCGGCGTCCCAGAGATCACGGCAAGGTGAGGATGGCGCCTGACCCGGCTTGGCGCGCCCTGCCCCGCCCGGCTCCCGGCCTGCGCCACCCCGGCATTCCGGATGCCGCCCGGGCGAGGGCGCAACCTTACGCCTCCGCCCGCGTCGGTCCGCCAGTGCGTTGCCTCCCAAGGTGACGGTTTGAGAATTGAACCTGCGCGGTCGCCCCGTTATGAGCGGGCCAGGGCCATGATCAGGCTTGCCGAAGGGCAGGTCCGGACGCCTCCGGGAAGATGCGGGCTCCCGCCGCTTAGCCGCCATTCCGCCCACCCTTGGCTGGCGTGGGCTCGTCACGAGGAACATTCCTGACGTGCACGGCACTTTGCTGACGGGGGCGCATGACGCACTCCTGGTCGCCCTTTCCGTCGCGATCGCCATTGCGGCCTCCTACACGGCGCTCGACCTGGCTGGGCGGGGACGGGCAAGGGAGGGCAGGGCCCGCGCCATCTGGCTCGCCACCGCCGCCCTCGCCATGGGCGGCGGCATCTGGTCCATGCATTTCGTGGCGATGCTGGCCTTCAGCCTGCCCGTGCCGGTGGCCTATGCCCCCGGCCTCACGCTGCTGTCGCTGGCGATCCCGGTGCTGGTTTCCGGCCTCGGCCTCGCCATGGCGGGGCAGTTGGGTTGCCGGCCGCGCGACCTTCTTCCTGCTGGCCTGCTGATGGGCGGCGGCATCGCCGCCATGCACTACACCGGCATGGCGGCGATGCGGATGCCGGCGGAACTGCATCATGACTGGCCGCTCGTCGTCGCCTCGGTGCTGATCGCGGTCGGCGCCGCGACCGTCGCCCTCTGGGTCGCCCGGCGCGACACCGCGCCACCGGAGCGGGGCGCCGCCGCGGTGGTCATGGGGCTGGCGGTCGCGGGCATGCACTACACGGCCATGCAGGCGGCAAGCTGGACCCCGCTCGGCGACGCCGCCATGGACAACGCATGGGAGCAGGGAGCCCTGGGGCAGGCGGCGCTCGCCCTCGGGGTGGCAACGGCCACCTTCCTCATCCTCTTCCTCGCCCTCATCGCGGCGCTGGTGGACCGGTTATTTCGCCGCGCTGGCGGAACGCAAGACCCAGGTGGCGCTGCGGGAGAGCGAGGCGCGGCTGCGGGCGGCGGTGGAGGGCTCGCCTTTCCCGATCATGCTCCATGCCGAGGATGGCGAGGTGCTGGCGCTGAGCCGGAGTTGGACGGCGCTGAGCGGCTATGCCCCGGAGGAGATCCCCACCCATTCCGCCTGGTTCCGCCTGGCCTATCCGGGCCGCCATGCGGAGCTCGAGGCCCTGCTGCGGCAGGAATTCACGGCCGGAGAGGTGATTCGCACCGGGGAGCAGACCATCCTCACCAAATCCGGCGCTGAGCGCGTCTGGGACTTCCAGGCGGTGCCGCTCGGCCGCCTGCAGGACGGCCGGCGCCTGCAGGTGAGCGCGGCCGTGGACGTGACCGAGCGGAAGCAGGCGGAAGCGGAGTTGCGCCGGCAGTTCCAGCTCACCGAGGCCATCACCGGCAATGCGGCGGTCGCGCTGTTCATCATGGACGAGCGGCAGCATTGCGTCTTCATGAACCCGGCCGCCGAGAGGCTGACCGGCTTCACCCTGGCGGAGGTGAAGGGCTGCCCCCTGCACAAGTTCATTCACCACACCCGCCCGGACGGCTCGCCTTACCCGATCGCGGAATGTCCCATTAACCGGGCCCTCCCGGAGAACCATCAGCAGCAGGGCGAGGAGGTCTTCGTTCACAAGGACGGCCGCTTCTTTCCCGTGGCCTTCACCGCCAGCCCGATCCGCGAGAGCGGCAGGCCGGTCGGCACCATCATCGAGGCGCAGGACATCACGGAGCGGAAGGCCGCCGAGGCGGCGCTGCGCGCGAACGAGGCCCGGTTGCGCGACCTGCTGGCCACGCTCGACCTCGGCGCCTCCATGGCGCGCGACCTCGATGGCACGATCCGCTTCTGGTCGGAAGGCTGTGCCCGCCTCTATGGCTGGAGCGCGGCGGAGGCGGTCGGCCGGGATGCGCATACCCTGCTCCGCACCCTCTTTCCCGTCTCCCGGGCGGAGGTCGAGGCGGCGCTGGAGCGTGCGGGCGAGTGGACCGGCGACCTGCGGCAATGGACCCGGGACGGCCAAGAGCTGGTGGTCAGCGCCCGCAAGCTGCTGCGCCGCGGCGCAGACGGGCGCCCGGTGGCGGTGCTGGAATCCCTGACCGACGTGACCGCGCAGCGCCGGATCGAGGCGGCCCTGCGCCACAGCCGGGCCGAGATGGAGCGTCAGCGCCGGCTCTACGAGGCCATCCTGACGAACACCCCGGACCTCGCCTTCGTGCTGGACCGCGATCACCGCTTCATCTACGCGAACGACATCCTCCTGACATTGTGGGGGAGGAGCCGGGAGGAGGCGATCGGCAAGAATTTTCTGGAACTCGGCTACGAGCCCTGGCACGCGGCCATGCATGACCGCGAGATTGAGCAGGTCATCGCCACCAGGCAGCCGGTCCGGGGCGAGGTTCCCTATACCGGTTCCTTCGGCCGGCGGATCTACGATTACATCTTCGTGCCGGTCATCGGCCCGGACGGAGAGGTCGAGGCGGTCGCCGGCACGACGCGCGACGTCACCGAATACAAGCGGATCGAGGAGGCGCTGGCGCGCCACCGCGACGAGCTGGAGCGGCTGGTCGAGGAACGCACCGCCGCCCTGCTGCGCACGGCCGAGGAGCGCCGCCGCGCCGAGGAGGCGGCGCGCCAGGCCGAGAAGCTGGCCGCGCTCGGCCAGCTCACCGGCGGCGTGGCGCATGACTTCAACAACCTGCTGCAGGTGATCTCCAGCGGGGCCGCGCTGCTCCGGCGCGCCTCCGTGCCCGAAGCGAAGAAGGCCGAGATCCTGGAGGGCATGATCCAGGCCGGGCGGAGCGCGCGGGAGCTGACCGGGCGGCTCCTTGCCTTCGCCCGTCGGCAGACGCTGCGCCCCGAGCTCATCGATGTCGGCGCGCGCCTCGCCGGGATGTCCGAGCTGCTGGGGCAGACGCTCGGCTCCCGCATCCGGGTGGAGACGGAGATCGAGCCCGATCTGTGGCCGGTGCGAGTGGATGCCTCTCAGCTCGAAGTCGCGATCCTCAACCTCGCCGTGAACGCCCGCGATGCCATGCCGGAAGGCGGGACGATCACCATTCAGGCACGCAACACCCGTCTGGGAGCGAGCGTGGAGCGGGCGGCGGGCGATTATGTGTGCATCGCGGTCAAGGACACCGGCAAGGGCATGCCGCCGCATATCCTCTCCCGCGTACTGGAACCCTTCTTCACCACCAAGCAGGCGGGCCTCGGCACCGGCCTCGGCCTCCCGCAGGTGCATGGCTTCGCCAAGCAGTCGGGCGGCGATCTCCAGATCGAGAGCGAGCCGGGCCGGGGCTCGATGGTGTTCTTCCACCTGCCGCGCGCCGCGGCAGAGGGGGACGGCCCGGCCCGGTCGGAGGGCGGTCAGCCGCGGGTCCTGCAGGGCGTGGGCAGGACGGTGCTGGTGGTGGAGGACAATGCCGAGGTGGCCGCCTTCGCCTGCACGCTGCTGGAGGAGCTGGGCTATGCGACGCGCTGCTCGGGCAGCGCGGCCGAGGCGCTGGCGCGGCTGGCGGATGGGGAGAAGGTGGATGCGGTGTTCTCGGATGTGGTGATGCCGGGTGGCATCAGCGGCGTCGAGCTGGCAGCGGTGCTGCGCTTCTCCTATCCGCATCTCGCCGTGGTGCTGGCTACGGGCTACAGCGAGCAGCTTGCCAGGGGCGGCGCGCCGGAGGGCGTCGAGACGCTGACCAAGCCCTACCACCCGGACGAGCTTGCGGCGGCGCTGGAGCGCGCCTTCGCGCAGGGCCGGGGACTGGGAGAGGCCGTGGAATGAGCCGCTTCCTCGCCTCATCACCGGCCCGCCGCCAGGAACCGGCCAGTTCCGGCTGAAGGTGCGGCGCACGGCCTTGGCCGGCTTCCTCGCGGGCCGGATTCGTCGCGCTGGACATGCCCCCTCAGCGGCGAGTCTCGCCTCCTTCCGGGGCCCGAGATGGTAGGAGGCGGTAGCAAGGGAAGGCGCCCCTGGCGGGTGCGGACAGCCATCCCTCTTCCGTCAGGCGGGACATGGCGGTGCGAGCTGGAAAGATGCGCCGCCCCCGGCTGCCGGGGGCGGCTGGACCGTCCGGATTGCCCTGTGAAATTTCACTGTTGTGGCCGCCGGTGGAATGCGGGCATTCTCGCCGCCGGAGAAGCGCATCGCCCTTGCCGAAAAGGACCTCTGGCCTGGAAACCCAAAGGCTTGCGCCGGAGGTGCGGGAACAGGGCCTCGCCATGGTGAGGGCATCGGCCCGCTGGTCCTGGCCTCTCCGGGATGCCGGCCGGGAATCCGCATCCGGCCCCGCTTCGGCCGGGGATCCCGAGGTGCGCGTGCCGGACCGCCCTCCCCCGTCCCGCATGCGCCTGGGCTTTCCGGTGGGACCCTGGTGGTTCCCGGCCATCCGCTGCGCCTGAACAGGACCAATCAAGCAGGAGACGTCACAGAATGGCTGACAGTAAACCCGTCCTCATAGCCGGGGCCGGTCCGGTGGGCATGGTGGCGGCCGCGGGACTGCTGCGCCGCGGGGTCCCGGTGACGGTGCTGGAGGCCGGGGCGGAACTGTCCGGCGAGATGCGCGGCTCCACCTTCCATGCGCCGACCCTGGACATGCTGGAGGAGCTGGGCGCCGCGCAGGCGATGATCGAGCAGGGCATCGTCGCGCCGCGCATGCAATACCGCAGTCGCGACCAGGGGGTGATCGCGGATTTCGACTTCGGCGTGCTGGCCGACGTGACGCGCCACCCCTACCGCCTGCAATGCGAGCAGTTCAAGCTGACCCGCATCCTCCATGTGCTGCTGCGGGACAAGCCGGGTTTCGAGCTGCGCTTCGGCGCCAGGGTCGCCGGCTGCACCGACCGCGGCGAGGATGTCGAGGTGCTGCTGGAGAATGGCGAGCGGGTCACGGGCTCCTACGTCATCGGCGCCGATGGCGCGCGCAGCGCCGTCCGCAAGGCAACCGGCATCGAATTCGAGGGGTTCACCTGGCCGGAACGCTTCCTGGTGCTCTCCACCCCCTTCGATTTCGCCGGGCTGATCCCCGGCCTCGCCGATGTCTCCTATTATGCGGATCCGGAGGAGTGGTTCTTCCTCCTGCGCGTCCCCGGGCTTTGGCGCGCCATGTTCCCGGTGCCGGCCGAGGTGCCGGACGAAGTGACGCTGACCGACGAATTCGCGCGGGCGCGCTTCGGCCGCATCGTCCCGGGCCGCGACGACTACCCGACGCGGCACCGCACCCTGTACCGCGTGCACCAGCGCGTCGCGCGGAGCTATCGCCAGGGCCGCATCCTGCTGGCCGGCGACGCGGCGCATATCAACAATCCTCTGGGGGGCATGGGGCTGAATGGCGGCGTGCATGATGCCGTTAATCTGGCCGATAAGCTTGCCGCGGTCTGGCACGGCGATGCGCCGGCAGAATTGCTGGATCTCTATGATCGTCAGCGGCGCGGGGTGACGATCGAGCATGTGCAGCGCCAGACCATCAGCAACAAGCAGAACCTGGAAGCCAAGGACCCCGAGGCCCAGCGTGCCTTCCGCGAACGGATGGCGGAGGCCGCCTCCGACCCGGCGAAGGCCCATGCCTATCTGCTCAATGTGTCCATGATCAGCAGCCTGCGCCGCGCGGCCGAGATCCAGTAGCCATCCCCGGACAAGCGGAGATCTGCCGATGACCGAGCTCGCCTTCGAATTCCATGCAGACGGCCGGGCTGTGCGGCGCACCGTCGCGATCCGGGACCTGGTGATCGCCGGCTGGACGGGCCGCGATCCGCACAAGGTGCAGGAGCATATCGAGGAGCTTCGCCTGCTCGGCGTCGCCCCGCCGCCCAGCACGCCCTGCTTCTACCGGGCCGGCGCGGAACTGCTGACCACCGCCCCGGAGATCGACTGCCTCGGCGCCGAGTCCAGCGGCGAGGCCGAGTATTTCATCCTGGTCGATGCGGACGGCGCCTGGTGGGTGGGCGTCGGATCCGACCACACCGACCGCAAGGTGGAGAGCTACTCCATCACCGTTTCGAAGCAGATGTGCCCGAAGCCAGTCGGCACGGCGCTGTGGCGCTTCGAGGATGTGGCCGGCCATTGGGACAGCCTGGAGATCCGCTCCTGGGTGGATGAGGGCGAGGGCCGCGCCCCCTATCAGGTAGACAGCATCGCCGCCATATGCGACCCGCGCGACACGGTGGCCGTCTACCGCGCGGCAGGCCATGAGTTGCATCCCGGCACCGTCATGTTCGGCGGCACCCTGCCGGTGATCGGCGGCATCCAGCAGAAGATCCTGGGCCGCTACGCAGGCATTGGCCGAAGGGGGAGCGGAGCGTGAAGCTGCGGAAGCGCCTCCCCTCTTCGACCTCCGCCTCCGGGCTGGCGGGACGGCAGGGGGGCGCCGAGGCCAGGATGCGGGTGACTCTGCTGAAGGACCAGGCCTATGAGGCGATCAAGCACCACATCATCACCTGCCGCTTCGCCCCGGGCGAGAGGCTGAACGAAGCCCAGGTGGCGGAGCGGCTGCAGTTGAGCCGCATGCCGGTGCATCACGCCCTCGCCCGGCTTCGCCTGGAGGGGCTGGTCACCATCCGGCCGCGCAAGGGCATCCAGGTCCGCCCGATCGACCTGGACGAGCTGCTGCAGATCATCGATGCGCGCATGGTCAACGAATGCCACTGCGTCCGCCTTGCCGCCGAGCGCGCCACGCCGGAGGAGGCGGCCGCGATGGGGGAGGTCCTGGAGCGGACCGGCTCCGCGCTTGCCCGGCACGACACCGAGGCGATGATGCTGCTGGACCGGGAATTCCACGACCTGATCGCCGGCGCCTCGCGGAGCGGCATCCTTTTCGACATCCTGCGCAACCTGCATGACCGGGCGGTGCGCTTCTGGTTCATCTCGCTGAACGAGCAGGGACACCAGGCGGATGTCCTGCGGGAACACCGGGAGATCCAGCAGGCGGTCGCGCGCCGTGACCCGGCCGGGGCCGCGGAGGCCATGCGCAGGCATATCGAAGCCTTCCGCGCCAATGTCACCGCGCGGCTCCGCCGCCCGGAACAGGATGCATCCGCTCCCGGCCTGCGACGGCATCCTGCGGCTGGCCTCCTTGGGGATTAAGGGCGCACGGCTGCGCCCGTCGCCGCGGCTCCCGGCCGGTTCGCCGATCACGCGAATTCCAGTGTCGGGGATTGCGGCGCCATGACATGTCTGCCCTGGCCGCATCCGAAAGAACCAGCTTGATGCATTCCCCCTGGCCGGGACCGCGCAGGCGCGGCGGCTGCCTGGCTTCACGCAGGGGGCCGCAAGGGCGGATGCCATGATGGACGGGGCCGGCGGCGCCGGCCGGGATCTCCAGGGACACGCCGGCCTGGTCCTTGCGCATGACAATGTGCCGCAATTGGCGACGCTGCTCCGCTGGCTCGGCCGCCGCGGCGCGCGGTGCTTCGTCCACCTCGATGCCCGTGCCCGCTCGGCGCGGGCGGAACTGGCGAGGTTGGCTCCGCCGCGCTGCACCATCCTGCCTCCCGCATGCAGCCGCAGGATCGCCTGGGGCGGCTTCGCCATGGTCGAGGCGACGCTGGCCCTGATGCGGGAGGCGCTGCGTGATCCCGCCACCCGCTATCTGGCGCTGCTGAGCGGCGCGCATCTGCCGCTGCGCCCGACGCCGGAGGTCGCCTCCTTCCTGTTCAACGGGCGCGAGCATATCGAGTTGACCTTCGCCGCGACGGAGCCGATAGACCAGAAGAGCCTGCGCCGCTTCTGGTATCGCGCCCTGCCGGGCCGGGGGCCAATTCCGCGCTGCTGTGCTGGCGCAACCGCAACAGCTGGCGGCTGGGCAAGCGCGACCTGGCGCGCGGGTTGCACGGCATGACGCCGATGGTCGGGGCCCAGTGGTGGTGCCTCACCGCCGCCTGCGCCCGCCACATCCTGGAATTCCTGGATGCCAACCCCTGGTACGCGCGCTTCTTCCGCTTCTCCAGCATTCCCGACGAGACCTTCTTCCACACCATCCTCGGGGCATCGCCCTTTGCCGCAGCCCAGGGTCCAGCGCCGCTGTACCAGCGGATGGCGGGCTACAGCCCGGCGGTCCTGCGCGCCGCCGACCTGCCGGCGGCGAGTGCCTGCGGCATGCCCCTTGCCAGGAAATTCGACGCCGGAATCGATCCGGAGGCGGTCCGGCTCGTTCTGCTCCAGGCCGAGGTGAACAGGACGCTCGCATGAGGCGGAGGGATCCCGCCGGTGCCGGTGGTGCGGCGGATGGACACGTCTGGTTGCGCACGCGGCTGCCCCATGCCTCCCGGCCTTGTCGTGCCGCGGCGCCGCCTGTTAGATCCGCGCCGCGCTGCCCCTCGCCGGCATCGTTCCGGCGGCATTCTCGGGCGTCACGGCATTGCCGCGACGCCGACATCTCTTCTGGGAGCGATCATGGCTGACGGCAACACACTTGAGCATCCGGTGTCTGCGCCGGATCGGACCAGGCATCGCGAGGCGATCGTGGTTGCCGCGCCCTGGCTGTACCACCCGCTCTGCGGCATCGGCGGCGGCGTGGTCTGCTTCCAGCTGCTGGAGCGCCTGGCCGCGAGTTTCGACATCCACTTCATCTCCTTCGACCAGACGCCGAACGATCCGGAAGCCGGGCGCCGCGCCCTTGCGCGCATCTGCGCCAGCACCACCATCCTCGCGGCGCCGAGGCCCCTGTGCGGCCGCCTCGCCTGGCCGTTGCAGGCAGTGACGAACGTGCCGCGCGAGGCACGCGACCTGTCCAGCCCCGAAATGGCCGCCAGCATCGCGCGCCTCGTCGCGGCGCATGATCCGGTCGCGGTCATCCTGCAATTCCCGCAGATGGCGCAGTACATGGATGCGGCCGCGGGTGCCCCGGTGGTGATGGACGTGCAGGATGCCTGCATGGTTTCCCGCTACCGCGAGTGGCAGAAGGCGGAGGGCGCGGTCCGCCGTGCCAAGGCATTCTCCACCTGGATGGCCTGGCTGCAGTATGAGCGCCGCTGGTATGCGCGCGCCGATGCGCTGCTGGCGATCAGCGAGAACGATCTCGGCGTCCTGCGCTCCTTCTTCCCGGATGTGCCCTGCTTCTACAGCCCGGTCGCGGCCGATCCGGTGCGCGGCGCCTCGATGGCGGGGCGCTCCTATGTCGCCTTCATCGGCAATTTCTGGCACGCCCCAAACCGGGATGCGCTGGAATGGCTGCTCCGGGAGATCTGGCCCCGCGTGCGGGCGCGGGCCGCCGATGCCGAGCTTCACATTGCCGGGCCCGCCATCCCGGACTGGGCCGGGGAGCACGGCCGGGAGGGCGTCGTCATCCGGGGCTTCGTGGACAGTGTCGAGGCCTTCTATGGCGGGGCGCAGATGGCCCTGGTCCCGTACCGCTTTGGCGGGGGCACGAAGATCAAGGCGCTGGAGGCCATGGCGCATGGCTGCCCGGTCGTCGCCACCACCATCGGCTCGGAGGGGCTGCAGGTCACGCCGGGGGTGCATCTGCGGGTCGCCGACGACGCGCAGGGCTTCGCCGACGCCATCATTGGGCTGATGCGCTCCGCCGAGGAAAGGCAGGCCCTGGCCGAGGCCGCGCTTGCCCATATCGGGCGGCATTTCTCATGGGAGGCCAAGGTCGCGGCGCTGGTCGAGACGCTGCGCACCGCCCGCAGCCGGAAGATGCGGGCGCGGGCGCCGGCCTGACGGCGCCGGGACGATCGCAGGCTAGCCGCAGCGGTCCGTCCGGCCTTCGGTGAAGGCCAGCAGGCAGGCTCCGTAGCGCAGGGTGAAGCGCGCATCGGCGCCGCCGCCATGGCCTTCCAGCCCGGCCGGCCGGTCCAGGAACAGGGTGCTGTGGACCTGCGGCGCCTGCAGGCTGCGGAAGATCCTGGCCCGGCCCTCCGGATCCGGATCGAATTCGTCCCGCGCGAAATTGGCGATGACGACCCGCGCGGCCGGGTTCCGCGCCGCGGCGATGATCCGCTTCAGGTCGTCCAGCGCCCAGGCCCAGGCCGGGCTGCCGGTGGGGCCATGCGCGGCTGGCGCGATCGCCACCACCGCATCCACCAACCCTGGCT
>Ga0182742_1002232_pt1 | contig 21993 bp, 16 predicted proteins | sample eDN5th37CBELigMG_FD_128880 | JGI IMG/M metagenome (GOLD analysis project Ga0182742, IMG submission 128880) | Enriched Miracle-Growth compost microbial communities from Emeryville, California, USA - eDNA 5th pass 37_C BE-Lig MG (version 2)... ... | reverse complement strand
CAATTACCATACAAAACTAATCGAGCTTGCTGGCGAAATCAACAACAGCATGCCTGAATATGTCATCACTCGTTCTATGCAGGTGCTTAACGAAGACGGCAAAGCCCTTCGCGGAGCAAAAGTAGCGGTCCTTGGCGTAGCATACAAAAAAGACATCGACGACGTCAGAGAATCTCCAGTTCTTAAAATCGTTGAGCTATTAGAACAACATGGTGCAGATTACACAGTCGTTGACCCATATGTGTCTTCATTCAGATCTTGCGGCGCATCAGTAGAAACAGTAGGGTTAACAAAAGAACTACTAAACGAAGCCGACCTAGTCATGATCACAACCGACCACAGCGACTTCGACTACAACATGATCGCCAAAGAAAGCAAAGTCATCTTTGACACCCGTAACGCAATGAAAGATATCGAAAAGCCAAACAAATATATCAAGCTGTAATAGTGGACACGGGTGCGTGTTCGGACAGGGGGACAGGCACCTTGTCCGGCGGGACACAGGGACAGGCACTTTGTCCTCAAACTAGTGCCGGAAAAAGCGTTAGGATTTTTAGACGGTAACTAGTTAGAGAAACTAGTTACCAAACAAGAGCTTAGAGCTAGAAAAGCGTCACTAGTTAAAGCAACTAGTGACGAAAAATGTACAATGTGGACGAAAAAGGTAACTAGATTAGGCAACTAGTGACCAAAACTTCACTCAGGGCTAGAAAAAGGTAACTAGTTAGGGCAACTAGTGCCCAAAAAAGGACTTGGGGTCTGAAAAAGGTAACTAGATAGCCCAACTAGTGCCCGAAAAGTGCCAACAAGGTGCAAAAGCGTCACTAACATACAAAGTTAGTTCCCGAAAAATAGCGGCACTGCACAATCCCGGTACTAACATACAAACTTAGTTCCCAAACGCCGCAACCCAGTCGCAAACCGGTCACTAATCCCAGCAACAAAAACCAAAAAATCAACCAAAAACCACTCATCCATAATTCAAGGTAAAAGGGAGATTATTTTTATGAATTTTATTGATCCTTCCGTTCAAATAGACGATTCTGTAAAAGTTGGTTATTTTTCTGTTATTGAAAAAGATGCAAAGATCGGCAAAAACGTCATTATCGGTAACCGTGTGACAATTCATGAAGGAACAGTCATCGGCGACAACACGACCATTGCTGATGGTGCAGTTGTCGGCAAGCCGCCAAAGCCTGCGAAGACAAGTACTGTGAAGCTAGCTGATTCCATCCCTGCACTTGAAATCGGGGAAGAGGTAACTGTTGGCGCTAACGCTGTCATCTACAGAGGTGCGAAAATCGGTTCAAGCACATTGATTGCAGACCTTGCAAGCGTTAGAGAAAATGTGGAAATTGGCGATTATGTCATTGTCGGCAGAGGCGTTACCGTAGAAAACTATGTCAAGATTGGCGAACGTACGAAGATCCAATCTAACTCATACATTACTGCCTATACAACTCTTGAAGAACGCGTGTTCATTGCACCATGCGTAACAACAACTAACGATAACTTCATGGGCCGCACCGAAGAGCGTTTTGACAAAATTAAAGGCGCTCATGTGAAAAAAGGCGCCCGTGTCGGCGGAGCTTCGATTATTCTTCCTGGCATCACAGTTGAAGAAGAAACCTTTGTGGCAGCTGGTGCTCTAGTCACAAAAGACACAGAACCAAAAACATTAGTCAAAGGTGTTCCTGCAAAATTCTCCAAAATGGTAGACGAGCGGGAGCTGTTATAGGGTGTTCGCCCAAATTAAGCGTTTAGGAGCGGATTCGCTCCTTTACGCATTTATGAATGTCGGTACGAAGCTGATTGCATTTATTATGCTTCCGATTTATACATCCTTTTTGCCAGACCCTGCAGACTACGGGGTACTGGATTATTTAGACCGGATTACATCCATGCTGGCATTTGTCGTTATTTTTGGGACAGATTCAGCCTTGGCCTTTTACTATTTTGATACTGAAGATAAGAAGAAGAAGCTAGATTATGTCCGTTCAGTCATGACCTTCCGCCTTATTATTGTATTAGTTATTGCACTCATCTTTCTTTTGGGTGGTCCATGGCTAGCGCAGCTAATCTTGCACAATCCTAATTTAACGCATTTGTTTTATATTTCAATCGGAGTTCTCGCATTAGATACCGTTGTTGCTTTAATCCTTACGGTACTCCGATATGATTTTGTAACAAAAAAGGTAGTTACTTTAACCGTTTTAAAAATGCTGCTGATAGCTATTTTTTCGTATGGGCTATTAAAATTTTTCGCTCCAACAATTGAAAGTATTTTATACGGAAGAATCATTAGCGGAGTAATCATAGTCGTATTACTTTTAAAACCGGCATTAAAATACACGAGATTTACATTTAATAAAAAGCTTTTAAAAGAATTAATGGCATATGCAGCGCCACTCGTGCCGGCTTCGCTTGCCTTTTGGGTCATTGTGAACGCTAACTCACTTTTGCTGGAGAGATTCACCTCCTTTACAGAAGTGGGTATCTATGGAACAGCCGTGAAATTCGCAACCTTAATTACCTTACTAACAAGCGGCGTACAAATGGCGTGGCGGCCTTTTTCTATGTCACTGAAAGACAAACCGGACAGCACCAAACTATTTGCGAAGCTGTATTATGCGATTCTGCTAGTCGGAACGCTTGGCGTGCTGTTTGTTGCTACCTTGATGCCGTGGATTATCACGCTGTTAAGCGATAGTTATCATGAGGCCTATAAATATGTAGCGATTTTATCGGCTGTCACATTCTTGAACTTCTATTATATGATCATTTCAGTCGGCATCTTTTTCACGAAGCAAACAAAGCTGATTTCATATGCCTTCGGATTTGCCGCTGTTATCAATATTATTTTAAACATTGTCCTAATCCCGCAATTCAATATTTGGGGAAGTGTCGCGGCCTATTTGATATCTTATGTCATCGCGATCACGTACATTTTTTATAAAAGCCAGAAGCTTTACCATGTTCCCGTGTCATTTGGCAAAATGGCCTTTTTATTTGTCACTGCGCTCATCGCGGTCGCGGCCATTGTGTATATACAGGAAAGCAGCCTATCAGATTTCAACATTATCTTTGCCTGGCTTGGTTATATCCTAATGATCCTTTTATCGCGTGTCGATAAAGATTTGCTGAAAAAGCGATCAAAGGGCACTTCAAAATAAGGTGAAACTTCCATCTGTGGGGGCTTTATCCCCACGGATGGTTAGTTGAACCAATCGGATCTTTACGGGCAGTTGATCCCCCATTTCACTTACTTGCTTACTCTATTCTTGAGTAAGGGAGCCTACTGCCCGTTAAGATGGGGAAAATAGGTGATTTTTTTGAACGAAGTCATAATCAACGACAAAAACTTGATAAATGAATGGACGCTGCCATATGGGAAGGTATACTTTGGCGGTTATATCCTCTACAACGGGCAGCTTTTTAACGAAAAAAATATCGAGGAAGTCCTGCAAACAGAGGACTTCTTTGAAAATAATCTCGATAACCTCATCGGTGAATTTGTCTTTATTAAAAATACAGCCACCTGTCTATCGGCGATTGTTGACCGAAAACGCAGCATGCCATTGTTTTATTATCGCAGCGGTTCCAACTGGATCGTAACAGACAAAATCAAACATTCTGCTGATAAAAAATTCAACAAGACTGCAGTAAAGGAATTTCTCATTACAGGATTTACGGCTAATGAGAAGACTCTTTACGATGACGTTTATCAGATCGAAGCTGGATCCCGGATCAAAATTTTACCGGATGGAAAAGTTATAACCAATGAATATTATCAGTTTTACCATCATCCTCAGGAAAAATCGATTGACGATTTCAGCACAGAACTTAAGGGGATCTTTGAGGCCGTTTTCGCTGATTTAGTAAAGCGCCTAGAAAATAAAACGCCGATCCTGCCGCTGAGCGGGGGCTACGATTCCCGAATCATCGCGCTCATGCTAAAAGAATACGGCATTACCAACATGCAGTCTTTTACATATGGAAAAAGAGAAAATAAAGAAGCCATGGTCAGCAAGGATATCGCCAACCGCCTTGGCATCCAATGGGACTTCATTGAGTACAAAAAGGAAGACTGGCATAAATGGTATCATTCCGCTGAATGGAAGCAGTACGTGGATTTTGCTGTTAACGGCTCCTCGATGGCTCACCTTCAGGATTGGCCGGCAGTACGAGAAATCGTCAGCAAGCAGGATAAGGATTTTGTCTTTATCCCTGGGCATTCCGGTGATTTCGTCGCAGGCAGCCACTTAGCCTACGAGATAACTGTTGATCGCCAATTCTCAGACGACGATGTTGTCCAATTCATTCTGCAAAAACACCATAAGCTGTGGGAAGTTTCCAATGGCCTACACACGTCAGCTCCAGATGTGCTCTCAGAAATTAAAAGATCTTTTACCGATCTGCATTTTCAAACCAATGAACAGGCTAGCGCCTTGTTTGAGTATTGGGACTGGAAAGAAAGACAGGCAAAGTTCATCATCAATTCTGTACGGGTGTATGAGTTTTATCAAAAGGGCTGGGAGATTCCGCTTTGGGATGACCGCATGATGGAATTTTTCAAAACCGTTCCTGTCGAGCTTCGGTTTAAAAAATATCTTTATGATTACACTTTGCATCAAATGTATCCGGACTTTTTCCCAGAGCCAGCAAAGCCTGCGGGTAAAGTTGCTTCATTAAAAGAGAAGTACGGACCTTTTTATAAAATCATGAAAAAGGTATACAACAAAAAGAAGCTGTACCAGCAATACTATACTGAGCCAATGGAATGGTATGGGATCTATAAGAGTTATCCTGAATACTTAAAGGCACTGTCTTTTAAACATAACGGCCTAAAATATTATCAGCCGTATAATATTAATTCATTTTTGGCAAAAGACTATATTCAAAGCTTGAAGGGGGATTCGCAATGAAAGTACTAACGATTCTCGGAGCCAGACCGCAATTTATTAAAGCAGCACCCGTATCAAGAGCATTCCAAAAGCATGTGGAAGAGATCATTGTTCACACCGGCCAGCACTATGATGCAAATATGTCTGATATCTTCTTTGAAGAATTGCATATTCCAAAGCCAGATTACAATCTTGGCGTCGGTTCAGGCAGCCATGGCAAGCAGACAGGCGAAATGATGGCAAAGATTGAAGACATCGTTCTCAGCGAACAGCCAGACTATCTCATGGTCTACGGAGATACAAACTCCACATTAGCGGGTGCGCTTGTTGCAGCCAAGCTGCATGTTCCAGTTATTCATATTGAAGCAGGCCTTAGAAGCTTTAATAAAAAGATGCCGGAAGAAATTAACCGCATTATGACAGACCATGTGTCTGAATTCTTATTCTGCCCAACGGATACAGCAGTGGAGAATTTAACAAATGAAAACATTACGCACAATGTTTTCAATATTGGCGATGTGATGTACGATGCCGTTCTTTACAATCGTGAGCTGGCTAAAGAAAAGTCCAACATCCTTAGCGAGGCTGGCTTGACAGAGAAGAACTATCATTTAATCACGATTCATCGTGCCGAAAATACAGATGACATCGATAATATGAAAAACATCCTTAATGCGTTTGCCAACATTGAAGAAACAAAGGTTTGGCCGATTCATCCAAGAACGAAGAACAAATTATTTAGCTACGGCATAAGCCTTGAGGATATTCCAAACTTAAAGGTGATCGAACCTGTCGGCTATTTAGATATGCTAACTCTTGAAGCAAGCGCGAAGAAAATTATTACTGATTCAGGCGGCGTTCAGAAGGAAGCTTATTTCATGAAGGTACCTTGTGTAACGGTTCGCGAGCAGACTGAATGGGTGGAAACACTGAACGGCGAAGCGAACATTTTAACAGGAACCGATACAGAGAAGATCTTAGCGGCTGTTAAAAAAGATGTGAACCCTGAATATCAAGAGGTATTTGGCGATGGCAAGGCCTCTGAAAAAATTGCTGAATATATTAGCCAAAAGTAGGTGCTAACAGATGCTGGCATTAGTCGTTTGGATTGTCGTCACCACGCTTTCCATTATTCTTTTTCAAAAAGTATCTGGAAGCCTATCTCTATTAAAACCGAATCTTAATTCGCTGATTTTCTATTATTCCTTGTTTGTGTCCTGCTATATCGGAAGCCTGTTGATTGCGCTTGATATTGATCATTACTATATGATCAACAAGCTTGATCATGAGTCCTCAAGATATATTGGCTTTGCTGCCGTTTCATTTGTGATGGTCATGATGCCATTAACGATGTACATCGTCAGCAAGCTGGCAGGTTTTGATGCGAAACAGGAATTTAACAGCTATCTGAAAAAACCAGTAGAAGAGCCTTTTAAGGAAAAAAATGAGTTCTATCTGATTTTCCTGGGGCTTTCCCTTGTTTGTATGCTAGCGGTTGCGTACACGCTGTTAAAAACAAACCAGGTCCCGCTGATTGAACTGTTAAAGGGTAATTTTTCTGAGCTTGGCAGACTGCGAATTGAGGCAGCACGCAACTTCCATGGTAATGTGTATATAAGAAATATCTTTGCAATTGCCTTGACGCCGCTGCTCTCATTAATTGCCTATATATATGCGGCAAAAACACATCGGCCGAAGTGGGTGCTTTTATTCTTAGCCTTATTCGGCTGTTCGGTGCTTATCAGTGTCTATGACCTGGCCAAATCTCCGATCATTTTTTACATTATCATGTTTATTTTTGTGCGGATCTATGCCGGCAAATTGAAGCTCAGCACGCGGAAGGTCTATGGATATTTGATCAGCGGAGTATGGCTGATCATCTTCATGTATGTGTTTATCCAAGGTGTTAAGGATCTGGGATCGTTTCTATCATATAACTCCGGACCGATTGGCCGGATTATCCTGGCGCAGATTTCACCGACCTTTTTGCACATCGATATTTTCGGAGATGCGCTGCCATATTTGAATGGCCGCAGTTTGCCGTCATTATTTATCAGCTGGCTCGATATGGATCAGGTGCGGTCAGCGAGACTTGTTATGGCTAACGCCTTTCCAAACCGGATCGAAGATGGAACGGGCGGGGTGCTGAATACCCTTTTCATCGCTGAAGCCTATGCCAATTTCGGGTATTTAGGCATTATTCTAGCTGTAATATACGTTGGGGTGCTTGTGCAGCTCCTTTACATTATTTTTATCAGGTTGCCAAAAAACCCGGTATTTTTGTGCTTGTTTATCTATTTTGCAATCAATATTCCTCGGACATTAGTAGGTGGCTTTGCTGATTTTCTCTTTAATCCGATCTGGATTTTCATCACTTGCTTATTCGTGGGAATTCTGCTGTTCATCAGACTTCGGATCGATTTCTTTGCCTACCTTTCGAAAAGGAAAGCTGTACAGTAATGATAAGGAGAAATCAAAATGAAATCAGTTTTGCTATACTACCCATTTGAAGTAGCGGAAAATGCCAATAGCGGCTCGAAGCTTCGTCCAAAGGAAATTCATAAAGCATTTCAGCAGTGGGGTGACCGCGAGAATGTGGAAATTCTTCTTCTGTCGGGAAACTCTGCTGCCCGGGATGCGCTTTTTGAAGAATGGAAAGCGGCCGGGAAACTGGATCATATCTGGTTCTGCTATATGGAAAACCAGACGATTCCTTTTTGGATGACGGACCCGGGACATATGCCGAAAAAGCCGTTTGTTGATAAAAAGGTGATGTCGTTTTTAAAAGAGCGAAATGTCCCTGTTGGTGTGTTTTACCGTGATGTGTATTGGAAGTTTGATGAGCTGTATCCGCTTAAGGGAATTAAGAAAACAGTCATGAAGACCGTCTACCGCATGGAAGAGAATTTTTACAATAAATATTGTGACGTGATTTTCCTTCCAAGTGATGCGATGGGAATTTACGTTGATATTAATAAAAAAATGGTTGCCCTTCCGCCTGGGGGAAGCAAGAAAGACATTGTGAAAAAAGAAAAACCAGGAACCGTTTCACAGGGTCTATACGTGGGCGGGATTAATAATGAAGATTATGGATTATTTCTGTTGCTGGATGCTCTGGCCATTGCTAACCGTGGAGGCGCTGTTTGTGAATTAACGGTTGTCTGCCGTGAAGATGAATATGCAGGAGTGCCAGAAGAGAAGAAGCGCCGTTTGCAGGAGCTTGGTGTGAAGGTGAAGCATGTAAGCGGAGAAGCGCTGAATGAGCTTTATCGGGAGACGGACTTCGCCTTTATTCCAAGATACCGCAGCACGTACAATGATTTTGCTGTTCCCGTTAAGCTTGTCGAGTATCTTTCCAATGAACTTCCTGTTGTTGCCACATATTGTGCGGCGCAGAAAGAAATAATAGAAAAAGACGGTTATGGAATTATTTGTGAGGATAACCCTTATGATATGGCGCGAGCGATCACGGAAATGGCAAAAGATACGGACCGTTATTTGAAAAATATTCAACAGACCTTTTTAGAAAAACATTCATGGATGGCAAGAGTGGAGAAGGTAAAGGGCAGTTTGGTCAAGGAGGAACTATGAAGGTATTAATTTTAGCTCCAAGTAAATCGATACACACACATAAGTGGGCTTTATTTTATCAAAATAAGGGCATTGATGTGAAGGTTGTCACCTTTTTTGATCATTATTCTGAGGAAAATGCCAAGGAAGTTGATACAGTTACGCTTCCGAAGCTTTTGCCAGGGAAGCTGTCTTATATCTCCAGTGTTTTTGCGCTGAAGAAGGTGCTGAAGGAATATCAGCCTGACATTCTTCATGCCCACTATGTATCAAGCTATGGATTAGTTGGCGCGCTGGCAAATGACGGACGGCCTTTTTATGTTTCCGTTTGGGGAAGAGATGTCTTCCAGTTTCCGCAAAAGGGCAGCATGAATCGAAAAATGGTCGAGTATACGCTGGGGAAAGCCGCTGTCGTTTGTTCTACAAGTCATATCATGGCTAAAGAGACAAATAAGTATACCGGAAAAAAAGTTTTTGTCACGCCGTTTGGTGTTGATATGAATAAGTTTAAACCGATTCCTGGATTGAAGTCTGAGGAGGATCTGACCATCGGAACAGTGAAGGCCCTGTCAGATAAATATGGAATTGGCGATTTGATTAAAGCCTTCGCGGCAATTTTTTCAGAAAAGAAGAATGCCAAGCTGCTGATCGTCGGGGACGGCCCGCAGCGCAATGAATATGAAAAGCTGACAAAAGACTTGGGAATTGATCACGTAACCACTTTTACCGGAAGGGTTCCCAATGATAAGGTTCCGGAATACATAAATAAAATGGATGTATTCGGCGTGCCATCGACAGAGGACAGTGAGAGCTTCGGGGTCGCGGCGGTTGAGTCAATGGCCTGCGGCGTGCCTGTAGTTGTCTCAAATGTTGGCGGGCTTCCGGAGGTTGTTATTGAAGGAAAGACAGGATTTGTCGTTCCAAAAGAGAACCCGGAGGAACTTGCTAAAGCAATGATGGCTTTGGTTGAGGATGAGGAAAAACGCAAGACAATGGGTCTTGCCGGAATTGAACATGTGAAGGAAAATTACAACTGGATCGATAATGCAAACGGTATGTTAGAGCTTTACGATCAGACCTTGAATAAGGGGATGAGATCATGATTAAAAAGGCAGTGATTCCTGCTGCAGGACTTGGCACACGATTTTTGCCTGCGACAAAGGCACAGCCGAAGGAAATGCTTCCAATCGTTGATAAGCCAACGATTCAATATATCATTGAAGAAGCTGTGGAATCAGGAATTGAAGATATTATCATTGTAACGGGAAGAAATAAACGGGCCATTGAGGACCATTTTGATAAATCCGTAGAACTTGAGATGCTTTTAGAGAGAACAGGCAAGCATGAGATGCTTGAGGTTGTTGAGCAGATTTCTAATTTAGTGGATATCCATTATGTTAGACAGAAAGAGCCGCTTGGTTTGGGGCATGCAGTTCTATGTGCGAAGAAATTCATCGGCAATGAGCCGTTTGCGGTGCTGCTTGGCGATGATATTGTTGACAGTGAGGTACCGGCATTGCGGCAGATGATTGATCAGTACGACAAAGTACAATCAAGCATTTTAGGCTGTAATGAAGTTCCGCGTTCAGAAGTGAATAAATATGGAATTGTTCAGTATTCCGAGAGTGTAGATGAGCTGTTTAAGGTGGAAAGCCTGGTTGAAAAGCCTTCAATTGAAGAAGCGCCGTCCACGCAGGCAATAGTCGGCAGATACATTTTATCACCGGCGATCTTTGATTTGCTTGAACAGGGCCAGCCTGATAAAAAAGGTGAAATTCAGCTGACAGATGCAATTGATCTTTTATTAGAAAAAGAAGATATTTACTCCTATATTTTAAAAGGCAAGCGCTATGATGTAGGGGATAAATTTGGCTTCTTGCAGGCATCAATCGATTTCGCCCTGAAGCGTCCGGATTTGAAGGATAAATTAGAAGCCTATATTAAACAAATTGCGAAATAATGGAGATGGGAAAATGAGAGTCATTTACTTATGCCAGCATTTTCCCCCTGAAACGGGTGCTCCGCAGATTCGTGTCTACGAAGTGAGTAAGGAGCTTATCAACAGAGGACATCAGGTGGAAGTCATAACAGCGTTTCCTCATCATCCGCATGGGATTATCCCAGAGGAATATCGGGGGAAATTTTATATGTTTGAAAACTGGGATGGAATTCCCGTTCATCGGTCATGGATTTACCCATCTCCAAAGGGCAGCTTCTGGAAGCGTCTCGCTTCGTATTTTTCTTTTACCTTTAGTGCCTTTTATTCGATTATGAAATCAAAGCCGACCGATGTGATTATCACGAATTCGCCGCCGCTGTTTCTCGGGATTACCGGGTATATTGGCGCGAAAATGAAGCGGGCCAAATTTGTGTTTAATGTGGCCGATATCTGGCCGGAGTCCGCGGTTGAGCTTGGGATTTTGAAGAATAAACAGTTTATTAAGCTGGCTGAGATTCTTGAAAGGTTCCTTTATAAAAAATCGTGGAAGATTGCAACGGCGACTGAAGGGATTTTAGAATACATGGTTCGTAAAGGGAAGAAGCGGGAGGATGTGTTCCTGCTACCGAATGGGGTAAATACAGATACGTTTACGCCATTGCCGAAGGATCATGGTTTGCTGCAGGAAATCAGCATTGATGGGAAAAAGGTCTTTATGTATGCAGGTGCCCTTGGGTATGCGCAAGGATTAGATTCTGTATTGAAAGCGGCCGAGCTCTTGAAGGACAAGCTGCCTGATGTTCATTTCCTTTTTGTTGGAGATGGCCAGGAGCGGGAGAAGCTGTTGGCGATGAAAGAGGATTTGGGGCTTGATAACGTCACCTTTTACGGGTCTGTTCCTGTTTCGGAAATGCCGCGAATGTTCTCGATTGCTGATTACAGTATCGTTTCGCTGCGGGATATTGATTTATTTAAAGGGGCTAGACCTTCGAAAATTTTCCCGGCGATTTCGTCTGGTGTGCCCGTGCTGTATTGCGGGAGCGGCGAGAGTGCGGCCATCCTTGAAGAGCATAACTGCGGAAAGATTGCGCTGCCGGAGAATCCGGTTGCAATTTCAGAAGCTGTTGCTGAGCTTGCCAAGGTTTCAGACGAAGAGTATCGTGTGATGGGCGAAAATGGCCGCAAGCTAGCCATTGACCAGTACTCTTGGAAGAGCATTGTGGATGATATTTTGGATAATATAGATGAGAAGCAGAGAATAGTGGAGAGAGCCAATTCGTAGAGCGGATTGGCTTTTTTCTATTGGGTAATGGGTGGTGGTGCGGTGCGGTTGCGGTTGGGAATCGTTCCTTTGAGTGAGGGATTTTTGGTGTTTCGGGCACGCAAGGGTGCGGAGCGTGCCCGAGATTACCATTTTTAGAGTGAAGAGGGAATGCAAGGGCATTGAACGATGCCCTTGGGTCATGATTTTGCTAGTTTAAGGGAATCGAAGGGGTGGAACGATGCCCAAGAATTATGACTTTGCTGGCTAAAGGGAATCGAAGGGATAGAACGATGCCCGAGCCTCATGATTTTACTAGTTTGAGGGAATCGAAGGGGTAGAACGATGCCCGAGGATCATGGTTTTGCTAGCTTAAGGGAACCGAAGGGGTAGAACGATGCCCAAGGATTATGACTTTGCTGGCTTAAGGGAATCGAAGGGGTAGAACGATGCCCGAGCCTCATGATTTTACTAGTTTGAGGGAATCGAAGGGGTAGAACGATGCCCGAGGGTCATGATTTTGCAAGCTTAAGGGAATCGAAGAGATAGAACGATGCCCAAGAACGATAATTTTACAAATCCGAGGGCATCGTTCCCATTTAACAGCACAAAAAAAGGAACCCCCTGGGCTCGCAAAGGCCTAGAAAGATTCCCTTTAACAATATTTATCTCGAGATCGTTGTTCCCTGGAAGTAATGCGTTAGGATTTGTTCGGCTGTCCAGCCTTTTTCGGCGTATCCTTTGGCTCCGTATTGGCTCATGCCGACGCGGTGGCCCCAGCCTTTTCCTTTTAGGGTGATGGTGGTGATGCCAGTCCCTGTTCCAGATCCTTCGTTAGTTACAACTCCACTAGCCGTTTGAATGGATACGTTGGAATCGGAAAGGGTCATTTCGCCGCTGGCCGTTTGGACCTTTTGCCCTTTCAGATCGCTAATGGTTGTTACTCCGTTTGAGGTTTGAACGGATACTTCCTGTCCAACAACAGCCGCTGAACCACTAGTTTCGATCGTGAACCAGTTGGATTGCAGTTTGTTATAAAGATTTGGGTTGTTGATCGGGAATAGGTTACGGATTTCTGATTCGTTTCCGTTTATGGTTTTATCCCCTTTGGTTGTTTTAAGTGTAATCCCGCGAACTTCGCCGTTAGCCCCAGTTTTAGAAACCTTCATATCTAAAATTTGTGCATCGGCTGGCATTTTAAAAGAGTTTAAAATCGTTGCTGCCGAGAAGGTTTCGGTCCAGTTGCTGTAAGGTGAAGACTCATAAGGATCGTCCACCGCTACTAAATATGGGAAGTACGTTTGATTCGAATTCCAGACATCGCTCACATTGGCTGTTTTTCCGCCGGATGTTGAGAAGAAGAAAGTCTGGATCGGTTTACCGTTATGTTTTACAAGTAGGCCTCTCGTTTCTTCAATCGCTGCATTCGTCCTAGCATCCTCGCCTGAATAGCCGCGGTATACCTGGCTGGACGCTGTGCTTGTCAGCATGATCATGTTTGCAGCATAGCTTCTGGCAGAGATAGCTTGCGCTTTAAGCGCTTCTTTATGCCAGGATGCAGGCATTTCGCTTGGAACGACACCTTTGAGGTAGTCTTCCATGTCAAGGATATTTATAACTTCAATTTGGCTTCCGTTTGGTTTTAAAAAGAAGCTACCTCGGTAAGTTACTCCATTGCTGACGCGTGTTAAAGATGTGCTGCCGTCTGCAAGTTCTTCTACATTAAATCCTTTGACAGACGTTTTTGTTTCTCCGCTGACACTCACCGATACATTGGATCCATCTTTTACCGCTGTTAATGAGGACCCTTTTACCAGTGGGGTAATCTCACCTGTATCTAGATTGTTAAGCTGATAGTTTCCGCTTAATGTTAAGGTCACGCTATTCTTTAGAAAAATAGAAACCTTAACTTGATTGGGATATTGAGCCGTTTCGGCTGCTTCTGTATAACTAGGAAGATAGATCAGCAGCAAGATAAGACTGCTAACTATCGCTAAAGCCTTTTTCAATGTTATCTCACCTCACTGAGGGTGCCGGATACCCATCCTTTGATGCCAGATGAGGTTTGGACATTGTACCAGACTTCGCCTTTAGCGTTTGTAAAGGTTGAGATATATTTTAAGCTAGCTCCCTTTGGAAGGGTCTGAATAACATCGTAGCTTGTTGTTGCTCCTTTGCGTAAATGAACTTCGCCGAATGTAACCACGCTTGAAGGCGCGCTTGCAGAAGATTTGCTGACCGTTACATCGCCAGAGAATACCCAGCCTTTGACAGTAGAAGAAATTTCAACGCGGTACCAGAGACCTGTTGCAGAGTTGAAGGAGTCAATAACCTTTAAAGCAGCACCGTTCGCCTTTGTTGCAACGACTTTATAGCTTGTTGTTGCACCGGAATGGACTTTAACGGTTCCTTTTGCCGCATACACAGTAGAAGGAAGGTCGCCGCTAGCTGGCGGTGTGGTTACTGGTGGAGTTGTTACAGGCGGCGGTGTCGTGCCTGGTTGAGATAGCTGTGCTTTTAAGCTATTAATCTCTTGCTGCTGGCTATTAATTTTAGCCTCAAGGTCAGAGATTTTAGTTTTCATAGGATTGATCTGAGAAGTTACCCAGTCCACGCTTGCTAAAACTACATTGCTTGATGCATTCATTACTTGTGGTGAAGAAATAACGGCGCCAGCGCCAATACCGATAGCTAATGCTCCGGCAGCAATTATCTTTTTCGAACGGTTCATCTTTTTTCCCCCTTATATGTAAATGAAAGGCTTTGTTAACCAACATGGAGTTTGCTGCTAATGCAGCATGTTATTACCAAGTCTATTAACAAAGCCCTATTTTAGTAATTACTAGAACCAATAGTAGATTACCATATTATTTTTTATTAGGAAATAGTTTTCCATTTATTAAAATTTGTTAAAGTATTCCTCTAATCCCTTTGTAATGCCCACAGCGGCTTTACGGCGGAATTCGTCTGAACGAAGCAGTGCTTCTTCATTCGGATTGGAGATAAATGCTAGTTCAACGAGAATACTAGGAAGCTCATTCATGCGATTCACATAGAAGTTTTGCTCTTTGACGCCTCTATTATAGGTTTTAAGTGAAGAGACCATGTTTTTCTGAACAGATTCTGCCATTGTTTGGCTTCTAGGGCCGTTAAAATTAACGGTCGTGTTTAAATACGTAGTGGATCCCTTTGAGGTAGAAGAGAATGAATCCGCATGAACACTGATAAAAGCATCTGCCTGTGAAGCATTGGAAATTTGTGTCCGTTCAGATAGCTCCAAGAAGATATCAGTGCTGCGTGTTAATACAACGTTAGCACCGTACTTCTCTAATTCCTGTCCAAGAAGGATGGCTGTTGCAAGAACCACATCTTTTTCTCTTGTACCTTTTGGTCCAATGGCCCCGGTATCTTTGCCGCCATGACCAGCATCAACAATAATCGTCTTTCCAGCAAGCCCGTAAGGTACGGCTTTCACAGTCACCTTGTCCGAGTAGTCACGGATTGTAAAAGAGTAGCCAGGCTCAAAGGTGACGATGACAGATTGTCCAGCAGGTTCAATGGATTGAATACCTTTGACTTTTCCACTTGGAATATCAATACCCGTTAACCCGCCTGAAATCTTTAACCGATTGGAAGACAGGGTTGAATAGGAGATATCGAACTTGCTAGCTTTTTTCCAAGTGATCATTTGATTTCCATCTACTGTGGAAACACTTGGGGCCACAAGTTCTTTTTTCAGCAATTGAAGAGAATTCATGCTTGAATTCGAGATCCACCCGGCTTTTCCAGAGGAACTCTTAATATTAAACCACTTTTCTCCCGCAGCGTTGGTGAAATCGCCTAAAAGGGTTGCCTTCGTGCCCTTCTTAAGTACTTCCCTTACTGGATAAGAATTAGTTGCTCCGGAGCGAAGGGAGATATTGGATGCCCCTACGATAAAGATGGCACCAGGTTCGAAGACTGAGTCTTCTGATACAACCGTTTCACTGACCCATGCAAGCTGGCCGCTGGATGTCATGACGTGATACCAAATGCGTCCATCCAGGTCTGTCTGGGATTCAACAGCATGCAGCTGTTCGCCTCTTTTGGCTTGATCGACGACAGAATCATTTAAGGAAGGGCCACTTCGTAAATTAGCTACATCCACATTAACAAACAAGGTAATATTTAAAGCTTTTTCCTTGCTGACAGATGCTGCAGGAACCCAGCCCATTAAGGAAGGATTGACTTCCAGTCTCAACCAGGCTGTGCCATCTTTGTGCACAAAATGATCAATGACCTTAACCTGCTGGTTAGCTGATAATTTAATCACAGATGGGTAGGTAGGCAGTGCGCCTTTACGTACATCCAGTCCATCAATCTGACTGTATACGAGACTGCCGATTTCAGGAAGTTCGGCTGGAGGACTTGGCGGTTTTGGATTCTGCGTGGCATCAAATGCTTTTTCGTGAATCCATCCTTTGATTTTTCCAAGATCCGCGCGGTACCATGTCTCGCCTTGTGAATTTTTAAAAGTATCAATAATCGTAAGTTTTTGATTCTTAGAGACGTATGTGACGACCTGATAAGAATCAGTTGCCCCTTTTCTGACAGGCGAGCGGTCCACCTGAACTGTCTTTGTTTGTGTTTGAACCGGTGGCGCCGGTTTGTAATCGTCTGAAGGGCTTATGTAGTCTTGAATAACCCATCCCTTTGTCGAACCAAATTCAATGCGATACCATAATTCTCCTAAGCTATTAGTAAAGCTATCTAGGACTTTAACAGCGTTTCCTTTTGAAAGCTTTATAGCTACATCATAGGCAGTGGTTGCCCCTTTTCTGACATTTACCTGGTCAGCCGTAATGACTGCCATTTTTCCTGTCTCAATCGTTCCGGTGGCCTGGCTAGCAGAAAATAGTTCGGCGAGGCCCCATCCTTTCACGTTCCCCAAGTCGACCCGGTACCACTTTTGTCCGGCAGCATTCGTGAATTCATCTATAATTTTGACACTTTGTCCTTGTTTAATAGAAGTTACGATAGGGTAGGCGGTGGTTGCCCCTTTTCTGATCTCAACCGTTTGGTCTGCAGACATATTGGCTGGGAGATTCGGGCCTTCCGCTTGTGCGATGGCAGGAAACAAAGCCGCAGCGGCTAGAACTGATGTCGCGATAATTTTCTTCACAATTTTCCCTCCGTCGACATGATTTTTTCACTCACTTATCTATTTTAGCGAAATTTGTTGGATGTTCCAACCCGTAAATGTAAATATAGTACATTACTAATAAAAAAATGGAAAAATACACTTAAGCAGGGAAAGGGAAAGGGCTTGACATGGGTGGACGGGAGGATACCGAATTTAAACGTAGGTTATGTGCCCTATGATGATTGGGATATATTGGAATGGGGTTGGCGGCTAGTGTCTGTTGAGCGGAAGAATGGGCTGATGGAATGAAAATAGAGTTTGCGTGCCCGGGGTGTAGGGGAATGCGCTATTGAGGGAACGGGAAAGAAGCTAGCGTGCCCGAGGAGCGTGGGAATTTGACAAGGAGGGAAAGAGAAGGGTGCTAGCGTGCCCGAGGAGCGGAGGAAATTGCTAAAGAGGGAAAGAGAAGGGTGCTAGCGTGCCTGAGAAGCGGTGGAAATTGCCAAAGAGGGCACGGGAGAGGAGTTTGCGTGCCCGATAAGCGGTGGAAATTGCAAAGAGGGAACGAGAAAGGAGCTAGCGTTCCCGAGGAGCGGAGGAATTTGCCAAAGAGGGAACGAAAAAGGAGCTTGCGTGTCCTGGAAACTGAAAGCCCCGCCGAAAAAACACAAAAAAAAAGAAGCCGTTCCAAGAAACGGCTTCACTATCTTAATTACTTTCATAACCCTGCGCTGATTCCGTATAATCTCCTGATGATGACTGGTCATCAGAAGTTAGTTCTGTTTTGTTTTGCAGGGTGTTGTTCAAGGTGAGATTAATTTCATTAATGGATTCTTCATTTGGAATGAAGTATGAAATGTTATTTATATACTGGTTGTATCCATCAAGTGTCAGGTTTTGCACCTCAGAGTTTTTCACTTTTGTATATAATTTTACGAAACTAGCAAATTTGGATGGAGGGATGTTGGTCTTTACATTTCCTCCTAAATCATCCATCACATCATCAATTTTAGTGATCGAGCTGAAGGATGTCCCTTTGTCGATGATCGCTCTGATGACTTGCTTTTGTCTTTCGTTTCGGCCTGCATCGCCATTTGGATCTGTTTTTCTCATTCTTACGTAAGCAAGTGCTTCGTTACCATTAAGTTCCATTTCGCCTTGGTGATAGGTTTTCCATTTCAAGCTTCCGGTGAGCTGGGCTTTAAATGTAAAAGGCACATCCACGCTAACTCCGCCCAGAGTATCGACAATATCTTCGAATCCGTCGAAGTTGGTTGTAATATAATAATCGATTGGCACATCGATCAGATCTTGTACCGTCTGAATAGTTGATTCCAGCCCGCCGTAGCTATAGGACTCAGTTATTTTCGTTTTAAAGCCCGCTGATTCAATATAAGTCCTTGTGTCACGCGGAATGCTGAGCATATAAATCTGTTCTGTCTGCGGATTAACGGTTACTAATAAAATAACGTCTGAACGCTTTCCGCCGCCTTGCTCTTCAATTCCGAGCAGCAGCACATTAAATGGATCTTTCGTTACTTGTACTTCTTCTTCACGGTGACTTGCTATTTTATTGCGGTCTATTTCTTGATAAATATTATCAGAAGCTTGCTTTGCATGGTAAAAGATATTATAGGCATAATACCCTCCGCCACCTAAGGCAATAAGCAGGAAAAAAAGTACAAAATTACGCAAGAAACGCTTTTTTCGGCCCTTTTTCCTCCTATTTGTTCTGGATTTAGACATTCTATCCCCACTTTTTATATATAATATGAAAAAATCGGATTTCTATCTCTTTGAAGGTTTTCAATAATTTGGGTTTCTCGACAAAAAAGAACGATATTCGAGACAAACCTTGATGTTAATTTTACCTAAATTATTGTCAATCGTAAATATAATTATTTTGCCACTTCTTCCTCCAAATACAACTGATCGCCGGCAGAAATTTCTGCCTGTCCATTTGTAAGTTCTACCATCCAATTGGTAAAGTTCTCTGTTTGCTCCTCTTCAACGAAGGTTTCAATCTCAACAGACTCAAGATAATGGATCTCTTTGATGCTGTAAACAGATGACCTCAATTCATTTTCAAGCTTTCCAAGCCAGGTGTAGTCCACTTTAGTGTGCATGACTCTCATAAGTTTTCTTTCAACAATACCTGTCTCATTAATTCCTTCAGACGCTGATTTTCCGTATGCACGGATCAAACCGCCAGCACCGAGCTTAATTCCGCCAAAGTATCTTGTGACAACAACGACGGTGTCTTTTAAATGCTTTTTCTTTAGCACCTCTAGAATGGGCACGCCAGCAGTACCGCTTGGCTCGCCGTCATCATTGGCTTTTTGAATCTGATCATTTTCGCCAATCATATAGGCGGAGCAATTATGTGTGGCATCCCAATGCTTCTTTTTGATTTGCTGGATAAAATCCTGCGCTTTTTCCTCTGTTTCCGCTCTTGCCACATGGGCGATGAAGCGTGATTTTTGAATGACGATTTCATGTTCACCATATTCTTTAACCGTATAATAACGGGGCAGCATACAAACCGCTCCTTTCTTAGCTTATGAAAAGCAGGCTATAAAAAATTCCAATTGGACCTTGCTGAAATTCACTTTTTTTAAAGTGGAATCATTTTGTTGTTCTTTTGACAAATAATTAACATATAACGCTCATTTTTTTTTTTCAAAAGGGAAAAATATCCGCAAGAGGCTAATCGCCTTTATTCATTATAATTCGACATGCATGAAAACTTCAATTTACATACCCATTGTTTAAAATAAATGTAAAGTGTTGGTATAACATAATATTTTTGTAATGGAATTTTAATACTGCTGTTTTGCGCTCATGATATAATATCACTATCTTGATGGTGTAAAGATGGCATCAGGCTGGTTCCTGCTTATTTGAAGGTGTTTTATATAGGATATTAGACTTATGTTGAACGCTCAAGTCTATGCCTTTTTATCGAATTTTTATGAAAATGGTATAATTTAGCTGGTTGGCAGATAGTATATTGGGCCAATTCAAGCTAAAATGATACTAAATAGAGGATGGGTTCTATTAAAGAGAAAACTCCAGTCACTATGCGATTATGGAGGGTAAACCATGAGCAAAATAAAAAAATTCGATACAAAAGCACTGGATTTTATTTTACAAAAAATGATTGATACGGTTGGAACTAGCAAGGACGAAATTTTTCGCATTGGGGAGCAATGCCGTCAAGATCATCTTGCATTAACAGATGAACTAAAAATAATCAAAGAACAAGTGAAACAATGTATAGAGGATGGAGACAAATTAGACGTTAAGGCACGGTTTGCAAGGAAACGCCTTTCTGAGGTGAGCATGCACTTCCAGGATTATACCGAAGAGCAGGTACGCGAGGCATACGAGAGAGCGCATCAGCTGCAAATGGATCATACGATGAATCAGCAGCGGGAAAAGCAGATGAGAGACCGCCGGGATGAAATTGAGCGAAGACTTGTTGGCTTAAATGAAACGATTGACCGTGCAGAGCATCTGATCTCACAGATTACGGTTGTCATGAATTATTTAATGAGCGACCTCCGGCAGGTTGGGGAAGTTCTTGAAGATGCCAGGCTAAAACAGGAATTTGGGTTGAAAATCATTGAAGCCCAAGAGGATGAGCGGAAGCGCCTGTCCAGAGAAATTCATGATGGTCCGGCACAGATGATGGCCAACGTCATGATGCGATCTGATTTGATTGAACGGGTATACAAGGAGCGTGGCGGGGCTGAAGCCCTTCAGGAAATTAAAAGCCTGAAGAAAATGGTCAGAAATGCCCTCTATGAAGTACGGAGGATTATTTATGACCTGCGTCCGATGGCTCTTGACGATTTGGGACTAGTTCCTACCCTCAGAAAATATCTGCTGACAACCGAAGAATATCATAAGTCATTAACGATTCGCTTTATAAATATGAAGGAAGAAAAACGGCTTCCCTCTAATTATGAAGTTGCTCTATTCAGGCTTGTACAGGAATCTGTGCAAAACGCGATTAAACATGCAGATGCCAATGAAATTACGGTGAAATTAGAAATTGACCATGAAGGTGTAACAGCCATTATTAAAGATGACGGCAAAGGCTTCGATATTAACGAAAAGAAACAGAACTCTTTCGGCATTATGGGAATGAGAGAACGAATAGAGCTGCTCGAGGGCCAGCTTTCGATTGATTCAAAACCAGGCAGAGGTACGATTGTTATCATTCAAGTGCCTCTAAATAATTGATAAAAATTTGTCAGCATTGAGTGTCGTTTAGCCTATTTGGACATGTTATAGTTGGAAAAACGATCTACATAAAGACAGAGATTACTGCAGTTGACTATTGGAGGGGAAACAATGACTACAAAGATTGTTATCATTGATGATCATCAGTTGTTCAGAGAGGGCGTAAAACGGATCCTTGACTTTGAAAAATCATTTGAAGTGGTAGCTGAAGGTGATGACGGCAGCGAGGCGGTTGAATTAGTAGAAAAATATCAGCCAGATGTCGTGATCATGGATATCAACATGCCGAACATAAACGGTGTGGAAGCAACCCGTCAATTAATTGAAAAATATCCAGAATCTAAGGTCATCATCCTATCAATCCACGATGACGAAAATTACGTGTCACACGCATTAAAAACAGGCGCGAGCGGCTATCTGCTAAAAGAAATGGATGCAGAAGCATTAATCGAAGCCGTAAAGGTTGTGGCTGATGGCGGATCATACCTGCATCCAAAAGTGACGCACAATCTTGTCAATGAATACCGCCGTTTAGCATTGGCAGAAGCTGGACAAGGCCGTGACTATACACAGCGCGTGGATGTACGCCGTCCACTGCACCTGCTCACTCGCCGTGAATGTGAAGTCCTTCAGCTCCTTGCTGATGGAAAGAGCAACCGTGGAATCGGAGAAGCTATCTTCATCAGCGAAAAAACCGTAAAAAACCACGTCAGCAACATCCTGCAAAAAATGAACGTAAACGACCGTACCCAAGCAGTAGTAGTCGCAATCAAAAACGGCTGGGTTGAAGTAAGATAAAAGAACACGGGTCCCTGGTCAGGGACAGGGGGACAGTGAACTATACCCCATAAAATGGACAGTTAAATAAAGGGACTTATGATGCTAACAGATGACTTCGGTATTGAACTGGAGTCATCTTGTTTAAGCCCCATTGGTATCGTTGGTGATT
>Ga0182742_1002231_pt1 | contig 21993 bp, 22 predicted proteins | sample eDN5th37CBELigMG_FD_128880 | JGI IMG/M metagenome (GOLD analysis project Ga0182742, IMG submission 128880) | Enriched Miracle-Growth compost microbial communities from Emeryville, California, USA - eDNA 5th pass 37_C BE-Lig MG (version 2)... ... | reverse complement strand
CTAGGAAATCTCCAGCTCGAATGCTGCGATGATGTGCTGCGGAAAACGGCGCGGCGCGATGAACACCGCGTCCGCGCGCCATGTCTTGCCTTCGGCCCGAGGATGGCGCGCGAGCCATGCGCGCGCGGCCCGCGAAAAACGCCGGCGCTTGGCGGCGGTGATCGCGGACAGCGCGTCGTCCATCGATCCGCGCGCCTTCACCTCGACGAAGGCGATGGTGTCGCCCCGGACCACGATCAGGTCGATTTCGCCGCCCGCCGCCGCATAGCGGCGGGCCAGGGGGCGATAGCCCTTCGCAAGCAGGAACAGCAGCGCCATCCATTCGGCCCGATGGCCGCGCAGAAACGTGGCGCGCCGCCGTTCAAGGGCCGTCTTCATTCATGCCTTTTCGCGAGTTCGAGCGCGCGGGCATAGACCTCGCGCTTCGGCAGGCCGAGTTCGGCGGCGACGAGCGCCGCCGCATCCTTGATGGAGTGGTTCTTGAGCGCCGCCTCGAGCCTGCCGTCGAGGGCGGCATCGGCCTCGGCTGCGTGCATCTCCTGCGTGGCCTCGCCGATCAGCACCACGATCTCGCCTTTCGGCGGGCCTTCCTCCGCGAATTGCGCGGCGAGTTCGGGCAGGGTGCCGCGCCGGATGGTCTCGAACATCTTGGTGAGCTCGCGCGCCACCACGGCCTGGCGCTCGCCGAGGACGGCCGCGGCATCGGCCAGCATCTCGGGCAGCCGGTGCGGGCCCTCGAAGAGCATCAATGTGCCCGGAATGGACGCGATCTCCCCGAGCCGCGCGCGCCTCGCCGCGCTTTTCGGCGGCAGGAAGCCCTCGAAGAAGAAGCGGTCGGTCGGCAGTCCCGAGGCCACGAGGGCGGTGAGCACGGCCGAGGGGCCGGGAATGGGCGTGACCGACAGGCCCTCTTCGATGGCCGCCTGCACGAGCTTGTAGCCGGGATCGGAGACGAGCGGCGTGCCCGCGTCCGACACGAGCGCCAGGGCCTGCCCCTCGCGGATGCGGTGAACCATCCGCTCGCGCACCGCGTCGTTGGAATGCTCGTGATAGGCGACCAGAGGCGTGGTGATGCCGTAATGGGCAAGGAGCGTCTTCGTCACTCGCGTGTCCTCGGCCAGGATCGCATCCGCCGCCGCCAGCACGTTCAGCGCGCGAAAGGAAACGTCCTGCAGGTTGCCGATGGGGGTCGCGACCACGTAGAGGCCGGGGGTGAGGGGCTTGGCCTCGGCGGCAAGGCCGAAGGCGGTGAAAGTGGCGGTCCGTTGGCCCGGCTCGCGCCGTCTGGTTCGGTTGTCGATTCTCTGTGTCATCGCTGCTCACTCTCGCATGAACGCCCCATCGGGCGGAAGCGGCCTCGTTCTCCGGGCGGCAGGGTCTTGGAAACAATGTTTACCTTTTGCGGCCAGGATGGGCTCCATATCCGATGAGCTTTTGCCAGGAAGGGGGCGGAGATGGCGGCGCATGCCGGGAGCAGGGAGTGGGGCGCGGCCGGCCGGGCGGCATTGGCCGTGCTGCTGACGGCCAGCCTTGCGCTGTCTGGATGCGTCGGATCTCCGAGGCGCGCGCAGAAGCCGGGCAGGCCCGCCCAGAAGACTGCTTCCCATCAGCCGGTCTACAATGCCGATCTCGCCCCGGAGGGGGGCGTCTCCGGCCCGATCCAGGCCGCTCCCCCGCAGGATTCGCCTGCCGGACCTCTCCATGCGCCTGTCGGCGGCTCGACCATCGGCAACGGCCCGGTGAAGGTCGCCCTGATCCTGCCCCTGTCCGGTTCGGCCCAGGGGGCCATGGTGGCGCAGAGCATGCGCAACGCCGCCGAGCTGGCGATCGGCGAGTTCCAGGGCTCTGACCTGACCCTTCTCGTGAAAGACGATCGCGGGACGCCGGAGGGTGCGCGGGACGCTGCCCATCAGGCCCTCGCGGAAGGAGCCCAGCTCATTCTCGGCCCGCTCTTCGTCGGCTCCGTGCAGGCGGCGGGGCAGGTGGCGCGGCAGGCGGGCAAGCCCCTCGTGGGCTTTTCCTCCGACAGGGCCGCGGCGGCGCAAGGCGTCTATCTCCTGAGCTTCATGGTGCAGGCGGAGGTCGAACGGATCATCGCCTATGCGGCCTCGCAGGACCGCCGCTCCATCGCGGCCCTGATCCCCGATACGGCCTACGGCTCCGTGGCGGAGGCACAGTTGCGGGAGGCGGCCGCCGAGAACCGGATCCGCATCGTCGCCATCGAGCGCTATCCCGCCGGGCAGCCTCATGATGCCGTGCAGCGCCTGGGCCGCATCATCGGCGGGCCGTCTCCGCTGGCCGATGCATTGTTCGTTCCCGACAACGGCGATGGATTGCCCGGCGTGGCCCAGGCGCTGCAGGCCGTCCGCTTCAATCCGCAGCGGGTCAAGCCGCTCGGCACCGGCGTGTGGGACGAGGCGCGCGTGTTCGGCCTGCCGGCGCTCCAGGGCGGCTGGTTCGCGGCGCCCGACAAGCGCGGCTTCATGGATTTCGCCGCGCGCTACCGGGCGCGGTTCAACAGCGATCCGGTGCGCCTCGCGACCCTTGCCTATGACGCGGTGACCCTGGCGGCCGCGCTCACCCGGATGCAGGGACCGCAAGCCTTCAACGACAGCGTGCTCACCCACGGAGCGGGCTTCGCCGGAGCCGACGGCGTGTTCCGCTTCAATCCCAACGGCACCAACGACCGCGCTCTGACCGTTCAGGAGGTTCGGGACGGGACGGCCGCCATCGTCAGCGCCGCGCCGCGAACCCTGATGGCTGGCTACTGAGCGCATCGATGAGATCTGTCACATGGCCCCACCCTGAGGCGGATTGCGTCGGCAATCCACGTCAGGGTGAAGGGGATGTTCGTTACTTGCGCGTCAGCGTCGCGCTCAGGTTGGGCTTGTTGTTGAGGGTCTGGAACACCACGCAATAGCGCTCGGTCAGCTTGAGGAGCTGGTCGATCTTCTCCTGCGGCGCATCGGTGTCGATCTCGAAGGAGAGGCGGATGTCCCTGAAACCCACGGGCGCGGTCTTGTCGACGCCGAGGGTGCCGCGGAAGTCGAGGTCGCCTTCCGCCTTCACGGCGCCATGACGGAGATCGATCTCGAGGGCCGTCGCAACCGCCTTCAGGGTCACGCCCGCGCAGGCGACGAGCGCCTCGAGCAGCATGTCGCCGGAGCACAGCTCCGCGCCCGAGCCGCCGGTGGCCGGGTGAAGGCCCGCCACGGCGAGCGCGCGGCCGGTCTCGACCTTGCAGGCGATGTGCTGGTCATCCAGCGTCCCCTGGGCCTTGAGGGTGATGACGGCCGATTCCGGGCTGCTGCGGTATTGGTCCTTCAACGGCGCCTGGAGGGCGCGCAATTCGGTCGAGTCCATGATGCTGTCCTTGTCTACCACCACAAAGCCGCAGCCTGACGGTCGCGTTCGCGCTGCGGCTGCTGTTGAGGGGTGTTGAGGGAATGATCGAGCGCCGTCAAGACGCGGCGCACCGAGGTCTCGAACGGCAGGCCCGTCTTGTCGCGCGGGCGGGAGAGGGTGAGGGGCAATTCATCGAAGATGCGGCCCGGCTTCGGCTGCATGACGACGGCGCGATCGGCCAGCGTCACCGCCTCCTGGACGTCGTGCGTCACCAGGACGACCGTGGGGCGCGTCTCCTCCCACAGCGCGAGCAGATGCTCGTGCAGGCTCGCGCGGGTGAACGCGTCGAGGGCCGAGAAGGGCTCGTCGAGGAGCAGCACCTTGGGGTTGGTCACGAAAGCGCGCGCAATCGCCACGCGCTGCTGCTGCCCGCCCGAAAGGTCGCGCGGCCAGCGTTCGGCATGTTCGGACAACCCGATCTTCTCGAGCGCGTGCTTCACGCGGGCCTTGCGCTCGGCGCCGTTCAGGTGATCGAGACCGAAGGCGATGTTGTCGGCGACCGACAGCCACGGCAGGAGGCGCGGCTCCTGGAACACGATGCCGACGGAGGGGTGCGGGCCGGAGAGAGCCTCGCCGTCGAGGCGAATGGCCCCGATGCTCGCCTGGTCGAGCCCGGCGATGAGGCGAAGCAGCGTGGTCTTGCCGCAGCCCGAGCCGCCGACGAGAGCGACGATCTCGCCGTTGCGCACCGTGAGATTGATGTCGGACAGGGCGCGCGTGCCGTCGGCATAGGTCTTGGAGAGGTGGTCGAGCTGAAGCATTACAGTCTCTCCCGCACGGTGTCCTGCCAGCGCACGAGGGGCTTGGTGAGAAGAACGAGCAGGCTGTCGGCGATCTTGCCCAGGAGGGCGAAGGCGATGATGGCGGCGAGGATCTGGTCGGGCTTGCCCATCTGCTGCCCGTCGACGAGCAGGTATCCGAGACCCTCCGATGCGCCCATGAATTCGGCCGCGACCACGAACATGAAGCCCAGCCCCAGGCCGGAGCGCAGGGCGATCACCGCCTCGGGCAGGACCGCCGGCAGCAGGATGCGCCTGGCGAGCTGGAACCGCGAGAGGCGGAACACGTGGCCGACCTCCACGAGCTTGCGGTCGACGGAGAGGATCGCGCCCGCGATGCCGAGATAGACCGGGAAGAACACGCCGACCGCGATCAGGGCGACCTTCGAGGCCTCGAAGATGCCGAGCCACAGAATGAAGAGCGGCACCCAGGCGATGGACGGAATGGCCCGCAGGGCCTGAAGGGTGGGATCGAGCAGGCGGCGGATCGTTTCGCTGGCGCCGGAGAGCGCTCCGAACACGATGCCGGCGACGGCCCCAAGGGCAAAGCCGGAGGCGATGCGCCAGAGCGTGACCCAGACATGGGTCCACAATTCCCCCGTTTCGGCCAACGCCCAGAGCGCCGCGAAAATGCGGCTCGGCGGCGGGACGAGGCGTCCCTGGACAAGACCGGTGCGCACGCCCGCCTCCCAGAGAAGCGCGATCGCGATCGGGAGCAAAAAGCCGAGAAGGATGCGCCAGTCGAAGGCGCGCCGCTTCTCGGCAGGGGAGGAGGCCGCGAGAGCGGCGGCCCCCTGTTGGGAGGACCAGGCGGAAGTTGCGATTTCGCCTGACACGGCGCTCTCCCGTGGCAAAGACATTACCGGGCAGCCGTGGCGAAATGACGGTCGATGAGGGCATCGACGACGGCGCTCACATCCGTATCGGCAGGAATGACGCCGGCCTGCTGCAGGGCGATGCCCGCGGCGGTGATCGTATCGGCCTGCGGCTGGCCGATGGCCGAGTGCGTGAGCTCGGTGCGCTCCAGCTGGCGGTCGATCACGGCTTCGGGCAGCTTGGTATAGGTCGCCAGGGACTTCTTCAGCTCGTCCGGATGGGCGAGGGCGTATTGACGGGCCTCCTCATAGGCCTTCAGCACGCGGCCGACGAGAGCCGGATTGTCCTTGGCGAAGCTCTCTGACACGTTCAGCACGCCCCAGGTATTGGCAGCCGCATCGCGGTAGAAGAGCTGGGCGCCGCTTTCCACTTCGGCGGCCGCCATCAGGGGGTCGAGACCGGCCCAGGCGTCCACGTCGCCGCGCTCGAGGGCGGTGCGGCCGTCAGGGTGCTGGAGCAGGACGAGCTTCACGTCCTTTTCGGTCAGCTTGGCATCCTGCAGGGCGCGCACCAGGAAGATGTGCGGGTCGGTGCCGCGGGTGACGGCGACGCGCTTGCCCTTCAGGTCCTCGACCTTGGTGATGCCCGTGTCCTTACGGGTCACGAGGGCGGTCCATTCGGGGCGGGAATAGACGTAGATCGACTTGATCGGGTTGCCGTTGATCTTGGCGATCAGCGCCGCGGCGCCCGCCGTGGAGCCGAAATCGATGGAATTCGCGTTGAGGAATTCGAGCGCCTTGTTGGAGCCGAGCGACTGCACCCAGCGGACGCCGATGCCGTCCTTCTCCAGCTCCTTTTCCAGGAAACCCTTGTCCTTCAGGACGAGGCTCACCGGATTGTAGGTGGCGAAGTCGATCTTGATCTCCTTCGGCTGGGCGAAGGCACCGGTGGCGAAGGAGGTCAGGCCGGTGGCGACCGAGGCGGCCAGGAGGAGGCGACGGGTCAGGCTCATTGTTCAATTCCCATGTTGTGCGCATGGGAGCCTGGGACCGAAGTCCGGGAGCGCCCGGCGCTTTAGCTGCACTTGTTTCGCGCCCGCAAGCTGCTAGCTCAAATCGGCGCGTGTTCGTTATATGAAACGATCGGTCTCTTATGTCAAACCAAATTTCTTATAAAGAACACCCTATCCGTCCTGCCGGATATGTCCAGCCGGCTCTTGGGGGCCGGGACCGGGAGTGATAAGTCAAAACCGATGTCCGACAATGGTTGTTCCATGCCTCTCCAAAGCCCAGATGCGATCCTGAAAGCCCTCGAGGAGGAGCCGATCCGCGATGCGGGAGAGCTGAGGGCGAGGCTTGTGCCCGAGCTCAAGCTCTATCTCGATTCCGGCCGCGCGGAGGCGGAGCGGCAGCTTCTGGACACGAAGAACGGCCTGGTCTGCGCCAAGTACCTTTCGGCCCAGATGGATGAGCTCGTCCGTCTCGTTCACGATGCGGTGATACGGCATTTCTACCCGGCCGGAAGCCCCTCCCTGGGCGAGCGCATCGCCGTGGTGGCCACCGGCGGCTATGGACGCGGAACCCTGGCGCCCGGCTCGGATGTCGACCTGCTCTTCCTCCTTCCCTACAAACAGACGGCCTGGGGGGAGAGCGTCGTCGAGGCGATACTCTACGTGCTGTGGGACCTCAAGCTGAAGGTCGGGCATGCGACCCGCTCGGTGGAGGATTGCATGCGCGAGGCCACGGCCGACATGACGATCCGTACCGCGCTTCTGGAGGCCCGGTTCCTGCTCGGGGACCGGACGCTCTTCGACGACCTCGTGAAGCGCTTCGACAAGGAGATCGTCGCCACATCGGCGGCGGAATTCGTGGACGCGAAGCTCAAAGAGCGGGATGCGCGCGTGGCGAAAGCCGGGGCGTCGCGCTACCTCGTCGAGCCCAACGTGAAGGACGGCAAGGGTGGCCTGCGCGACCTCAACACGCTCTTCTGGATCGGCAAATACGCCTATCGGGTGAAAAAGCCGAAGGAGCTCGTGACGGCGGGCCTCTTCACGTCGGAGGAGTTCAAGCTGTTTCAGCGCTGCGAGGAATTCCTGTGGCGCGTGCGCTGCCACATGCATTTCGCGACAGGGCGCGCGGAAGAGCGCCTGACCTTCGACCTGCAGCGCATCATCGCCGAGCGCATCGGCTTTGCGCCTCGCGGCGGCCTGTCTTCGGTCGAGCGTTTCATGAAGGCCTACTTCCTCGTTGCCAAGGATGTGGGCGACCTGACCGCCATCGTCTGCGCGGAACTCGAAGCGCGCCAGACGAAGAAGCGGCCCATGCTCGATCGCATGTTGGGCCGCTTTCGCCGGCGCCGCGGCGGCGCGCTCGCGGGCACGGATTTCATCAGCGACAACAACCGCATCAATGTGAACGGCGAGGACGTGTTCGAGCGCGATCCGGCCAATCTCATCCGCCTGTTCTGGCTCGCGGACAAGCACAATCTCGCGATCCATCCCGACGCCACGCGGCTGGCGACGCGTTCCCTCAAGCTCATCGGGCCGTCCCTGCGTCGCGACCCGGAGGCGAACAAGCTCTTCCTGGACATCGTCACGTCGAGGAATGCGCCGGAGGTGGTGCTGCGGCGCATGAACGAGGCAGGCGTGCTCGGCCGTTTCGTCCCCGATTTCGGGCGCATCGTCGCGATGATGCAGTTCAACATGTATCACCACTACACGGTCGACGAGCATCTCATCCGCTCCATCGGCGTGTTGACGGAAATCGCGGCGGGGCAGCTCGGCAGCGAGCATCCGCTCGCCAACCAGATCTTTCCCACGATCCAGAATCGCCGCGCGCTCTACGTCGCGGTTTTCCTGCACGACATCGCCAAGGGGCGCCCGCAGGATCACTCGATCGCGGGCGCGGCGATCGCCCGCAAGCTCGGGCCCCGCTTCGGCTTGACGGAGGCGGAAACCACGACGGTGGCATGGCTCATCGAGCATCACCTGCTCATGTCCAACACGGCCCAGAGCCGCGACCTGTCGGACCCCGCCACCATCAAGAGCTTCGCGGATGTGGTGCAGACCATGGAGCGCCTGAAGCTCCTGCTCGTGCTCACCATCGCCGACATCAGGGCCGTGGGCCCCGGCACCTGGACGGGCTGGAAGGGTCAGCTCCTGCGCACGCTCTATTATGAAACCGAGATGCTGCTCGGCGGCGGCGCGGCGGATGTGGCCCGCTCGGATCGCATCCGCCTCGCGCAGGAACAGCTGCGGGCCGCGCTTCCCGATTGGCCGGAGGAGGAGTTCGAGGCCTATTCGGCCCGCCACATGCCGGCCTATTGGCTGAAGACGGACGAGGAGCGGCGCGCCAAGCAGGCGCGCTTCGTCCGCGATGCGGACAAAGCCGGGCGCACGGTCGTGACGGCCTACGAGACGGATCATTTCCGCGGCGTCACGGAACTCACCGTCCTGTCGCCGGATCATCCGCGCCTGCTCGCCATCGTCACCGGCGCCTGCGCCGCGGCGGGCGGCAACATCGTGGATGCGCAGATCTTCACGACGACGGACGGCATGGCGCTCGACACGATCGTGCTGTCGCGGGCCTTCGACCGGGACGAGGATGAGCTGCGCCGCGCGGAGCGCGTCGCCAAGGCCATCGAGCGGGCCCTGAAGGGCGAGGTGAAGATCGCGGATCTGGTGGAGAGCAAGCGCCCGTCGAAGCCCTCGAAGGCGTTCCATGTGCCGCCCGAGGTCAATATCGACAATTCCCTCTCGAGCCGCCAGACGGTCATCGAGATCTCGGGCCTCGACCGGCCGGGCCTGCTCTATGACCTCACCACCGCCCTGGGAAAGCTCAACCTCAACATCGCCTCCGCCCACATCGCGACCTTCGGCGAGAAGGCGGTGGACGTGTTCTATGTCACCGACCTCACGGGCACGAAAGTGACCCATGCGAGCCGCCAGACCGCGATCCGCCGCACCCTGCTCGATGTGTTCAAGACGGACGAAGCGGAGCCGCTGCAACGGCGAAGCGCTTGATTTGTGCGCGCTTCGACCTGATATGTGGCCTGACCCTTTCTCCTATCTTCAGTTGATCGACCATGAACCCGAACGACACGGAAAATCAGAACATGAACCCCCAGGCGGAGACGCCCAACGGCGCCGAGACCGAAACCGCCGCTGCGTCTCAGGCCGACCCGGTAGCCGTTCTCGAGGCCGAGAAGGCCGATCTGAAGGACAAGCTCCTGCGCCTCATGGCGGATATGGAGAACCTGCGCCGCCGCACGGAGCGCGAGATGGCGGATGCCCGCACCTATGCGGTGGCGAATTTCGCCCGTGACATGCTCAACGTCGCCGACAACGTGCGCCGCGCCATCGAGAGCGTGCCGGACGAGGCCCGCGCCGGAGCCGAAGGGGCCTTCAAGGGGCTCATCGAGGGGATCGACCTCACCGAACGCGATCTTCTCAAGACCCTGGAGCGCCACGGCGTGAAGAAGCTCGACCCGCAGGGCCAGAAGTTCGACCCGAACGTGCATCAGGCCATGTTCGAGGTGCCCAATCCCGACGTGCCCACCGGCACCGTGGTGCAGGTGGTCCAGTCCGGCTATGTGATCGGCGACCGCGTGCTGCGCCCGGCCCTGGTCGGCGTGGCCAAGGGCGGCCCCAAGGCGGCCGCGAACGGAGCGAGCGCCGAGGCCGCCGACAATTCCTCCTCCGCTTCCTGACCGGAATTCATGCCGGGCATTCCCTCAAGGCCATCGGCGCTGCCGTCTTCGTCCTGACGCGCTCCGATGGCCTTCCGGCCTCCCGGGCCAGGAACCTCGGAAGAGCCTCAGAACTTCGTCTCGATGCCATCCGCGATGGCACGGAAACGCGGCAGATTCTGGTCCCTCTGCTCCACCCGGGTCAGGCCGACCATGCGCACATAGCGGTCCGCATCGAAGCGGATCGACTGCATCACCACGATCGGCTGGCCCGATTCCGCCTCGACCGCCCGCGCGACGATCTCGTGCCAGTCCTGGCCCTTGAGGCGGAAGGAATCCGACCGCTCGATCCGGATGTCCTTGATCACCTGGTTGGCCTGGAGGGCGGCCTGCGCGAACTGCTTGCGCTGCTCGCTGGACGCCGGCACAGGCTGAAGGGACGAGCCCAGGATCACGATGGGCTGCTCCACGGCCTTGATCGTCTCCTTGGGGCCATCCGTGAACAGCGCGGAATTGCCCGCGATCACGCGGACAGGCCTGAACCCGGCCGTTTCGCCGAGGCGGAAGGGCAGGGCGGAAACCTGCTCCTCCAGGGATACGTCGTGGCGCAGGGCAACGCTCTTCAGGGCCTCCCGCATCTGCTCGTCGCTGTACCCGTCCTGCCCGCCGCTCACCTGCGCCACCACCAGGCCGGTCAGGGCGTCGTCCTTGACCAGAAGGAGCCATTTGCGCCCCATCTGGGGCTTCATCAGCGTGCCGCTGACGAGAATGCCGGCATTGGACCCGAGCTGCACGGTCTCGCGGGACTTCATCTCCAGCCCCTGTTTCCTGAGCGCCTCCTTGGTGAGTCCGGAGGAGAGCTGGTCGAATGCCTGGGCCGGCAGCTCCGCGACGGTGATCACGGCCGCGCGCTCCTCGTTTTCGAAGCCGCTGAAGCGCCTGGACAAGGCCATCTCCTGCGGCGGGACCAGTCCGATGCGCGAGGCGGGCGGAAAGACGGGTTCCGCGGCGAAAGCCGCCTGAATGGACAGAATGAAGCCGAATGCGGCAGCCGTCAGTGATTTCATGGGTGACCCTTGAGCGGTTCTTGGATGGCAAGGCTAGCGCATCGGACGGAAAAGTGGACCCGGTTTTCCTCCGCATCCGATGCTCCGCTTGTCATGCGGGAGAGCGCTTTTCCACCTTTCGCAACGTCATGTTGAGCCGCCCTCCCTGCGGCAGCAGATCCGAACTGCCGGGGATCAGGCGGTCGATGCCATGATAGATCAGCCGGGCCGGGCCGCCGAACACGATCGCGTCACCGGATGTGAGCCGGATCGAGCGGGTCGGGTCCTTCCGGTCCAGGCCGCCATAGCGGAACAGGGCCGTATCGCCCAGGGACAGCGAGACGACGGGCGCGTCGAGCTCGTCCTCGTCCTTGTCCTGGTGCATCCCCATGCGGGCATTCGGGCCGTAGAAATTGATCAGGCAGGCATCCGCCGGCTGCGGATAGCCGCTCAGCTCCGTCCAGGCCCGCAGCACCTGATCGGGCATGGCGGGCCAGGGCTGTCCCGTCTCGGGATGCCGCGCCTGGTAGCGATAGCCATCGACGTCGGAAACCCAGCCGAGCCTGCCGCAATTGGTCATGCGCACCGAGAAGGGCTTTCCCGTGAGCGGCATGCGCGGGACGTAAAGGGGAGCCGCCCTCGTGACCTCGCGCAGGGATTGCAGAAGCCGCTCCTGCGCCGGGCGGGTCAGGTAGTCCGGATGATAGACGAGGCCGGGGGCGAGGGTGATTGCGGTCATCGGGCGGTTTTGAAGGAGCGCAGCCTCTTCGTCACCCCACCCTCCACCGTCATCCCCGGCCCTGTGCCGGGGATCCACGCCTTGCTGGCGCTGCGATTCCCGAAGACGTGGGTGGCCGGATCAATCCCCGGATCAAGTCCGGGGACGGCCATGACGGGAGAGCAGGCCATGACGGGCCGTTACCCCTCCAGCACCTGCTTGCTGGCGACCGTGGTGTCGGCGTTGAGCCGGTAGACCAGCGGGATGCCGGTTGCGAGTTCGAGGCTCGGGATCGTCTCGGCCGTCAGGCCGTCGAGCACCATCACGAGGGCGCGCAGGGAATTGCCGTGGGCGGCCACGAGCACGCGCTCGCCGCGCATCACCCGGGGCAGGATCTCGCGGATGTAATAGGGCAGCACCCGGGCCACGGTGTCCTTCAGGCTCTCGCCGCCGGGCGGGGGCACGTCGTAGGAGCGGCGCCACACATGCACCTGCTCCTCGCCCCAGCGGGCGCGGGCATCGTCCTTGTTGAGGCCGGAGAGGTCGCCGTAATCGCGCTCGTTGAGCGCCTGATCGGCGATGGTCTTGAGATCGGGCTGGCCGATCTCCTCCAGGATCAGCTTGCAGGTGCGCTGGGCACGCGACAGGGCGGACGTATAGGCCACGTCGAACTGCACGCCCATCTCCTTCAGGCGACGGCCGGCGTTGCGCGCCTCCTGGATGCCGAGATCGGTCAGGCCCGGATCCTTCCAGCCGGTGAACAGGTTCTTGAGGTTCCACTCGCTCTGGCCGTGGCGGGCAAGCACAAGAAGGCGATCCATCTCTTTAACGTCTCCTAAAATCTTGTCGTGTCTTAGAGGTCGTTCAGGCCGAGCACGTCGGCCATGGTGTAGTAGCCGGGCTTCTTGTCGAAGCCCCAGAGGGCCGCCTTCACGGCGCCGCGCGCGAAGATTCCCCGGTCCTCCGCGCGATGCGACAGCTCGAGGCGCTCGCCGGCGCCCGCGAAGATGACCGAATGCTCGCCGACCACGGTGCCGCCGCGCAGCGTCGCAAAGCCGATATCGCCGGGATTGCGCGCGCCGGTATGGCCGTCGCGGCTCCTGACCGAGCGCTCCTTGAGGGAGATCTTGCGGCCTTCCGCGGCCGCCTCGCCGAGGAGGAGCGCCGTGCCCGAGGGGGCGTCCACCTTCATGCGGTGATGCATCTCGAGAACCTCGATGTCGAAATCCTCGCCCAGGGTGGCGGCGACCTTGCGGACAAGGCCCGCGAGCAGGTTCACGCCCAGGGACATGTTGCCGGACTGGACGATGCGCGCGTGCCGGGCCGCCGCTTCGAGCTTCGCGAAATCCTCGTCCTGGAGGCCCGTGGTGCCGATCACGTGCACGATGCGGGCCTGGGCGGCCAGGCCCGCGAAGGACACGGTGGCGGCCGGAGAGGTGAAGTCGAGAACCCCGTCGGCCTGGGCGAAGACCGGCAGGGGATCGTCGGTCACGGCCACGCCGAGGGGGGAAAGGCCCGCGAGGGCGCCCGCATCCTGGCCGAGCGCGGCCGAGCCCGCGCGTTCGATGGCTCCCACGAGGCGGCAGCCCTCCGCTTCGGAAACGGCCTTGATGAGCATGCGCCCCATGCGCCCGGCCGCCCCGACCACGACAAGTCGCATTTCGCTCATGCTCGATCTCCTGTTGCCCGAGGGCTCGATATAGCGGCCCGAGTTACGTCCGAGAATGCCCTTTTGCTCGTCATGGCCGGACTTGTTCCGGCCATCCACGCCTTAAGCGGGGCGTGGGAAGACGTGGACGCCCGCGACAGGCGCGGGCATGACGGAAGCACTAGCCCGGCTGCGGGCCCTCATAGCCCTCGATGATGATGATGTCGGCCACCGCATGGCCGTCCCGCTCGGCCTTCGCGGCCTGGTATTCGGGCGAATCCCAGCATTCGAGCGCGGCCTGGTAGGTCGGGAACTCGATCACCACGTTGCGGTCGCGCGAGCCTCCTTCGGCCACCCGGAAACCGCCGCCGCGCACAAGGAAGCGGGCGCCGTATTTGGAGAAGGCGGCCGCATTGGCCCGTACGTAGTTCTGGTAGGCATCCGGGTTCTGCACGTCGACCCGGCCGATCCAATAACCCTTCGGCATGTCTTCAGGCTCCTTCCACCAGCACGAATTCGGCCACGCAAGCGCCCTCGCGCTTGGCCTTGGCCGCCTGATATTCGGGGGAATGGTAATAGGTCCGGGCCTGCTCGACGGAATCGAACTCGATCACCACGTTGCGGGCCCGCGCCTCACCCTCCAGGGCCTCATAGGCGCCGCCGCGGACCAGGGGCCTCCCGCCGTACTGCTTGATCGCCTCCGACGCACCCTTGGCGTATTCCGCATAGGCCTCGGGGTCGGTGACGGTGACGCGGGCGATGACGTAGCCTTTGGGCATGGGGAGGGACTCCTCTCAAGGTGTGTTCGATGAAGGACGGGAGCTGCGAGGCCTGAGCCTCATGCGGACGCCATCTCCCGCACGATGGCCTCGGCCGCCGCGCGCGGATCCGCTGCCTTGACGATGGGACGCGCCACCACGAGATGGGTCGAGCCGCTGCGGATGGCGTCGCCCGGGGTGACGATGCGCTTCTGGTCCCCCGCCTCGCTCCCCGCGGGGCGGATGCCCGGGGTCACGATGAAGCGGTCGGGGCCGATGATGCCGCGCACGCGCTGCGCCTCCGTGGCCGCGCACACGATGCCGTCGATCCCGATGTCGCGGGCCTGTCCGGCGCGGCGCGAGACGAGCTCGGCCGCGGGGACGGGGGCGTAGCCCGCCTCGACCAGGTCGTTGTCGTCATAGGAGGTCAGCACGGTCACGGCGAGGATCTTCAGGTCCGATCCGGCCTTCCCGGCGACGGCGGCGCGCATGGTCTGGGGATAGGCGTGAACGGTCAGGAAGGTGACGCCCATGCGGGCGATGGAGCGCACGCCTTCTTCCACCGTATTGCCGATGTCGTGCAGCTTGAGATCGAGAAAGACCTTCTTGCCCTGTTCGATCAGCTCGCGGGCGAATGCGAAGCCCCCGGCATAGGCCAGCTGATAGCCGATCTTGTAGAAGCTGCCCGCATCGCCGATGCGCGTCACGATGGAGCGCGCCTCCTCGACGCCGGGAACATCGAGGCCGATGATGAGGCGCTCACGCATGTCTCCCTTCGAAACGGGCTTCGTTGAAGGGGAGACGGGCTGGCTCATGGATGGGAGACCTTGTTGTAGACCCAGACGCGGGCCGGAGGCAGGTTGCGCCAGATCCGGTTGGAGGCTCTGGCCTTGTGCGACAGCGAGCGCGCCGGGATCGGCGGCACGACCGCATAGGTGAACTGGATGAAGGGGGCGCTGGGGTGCATCAGCCCCTGCGCGGCCTCGAGCAGGCTCAGGCGCTGGTCCATGGGCTTGGTGAAGAGCGGCAGACTCGAAACGGTGGCGGCCGCTGGCTCCTTCAGGACGCCGGACAACGTTTCCGCGAGATCGTAGGCATCGCCCTGCACGATGGTCGCCTTGGGGAAGCGGCGCTTGAGGAGCTGGCAGAATTCCGGGTTGAACTCGACGAGGATCAGCCGCTCCTGCTCCACGCCGCGCCGGATCAGAGCATCCGTCACGGGACCGGTGCCGGGGCCTAGCTCGAGGATGGGGCCCGGAATGCGGGCATCCACATAGGAGGCCATGGTCCGGGCCAAGATCTTGCCCGAGGGCGTCACCGCGCCGACCACGAGCGGGCGCTCGAGCCAGGAGCGAAGGAAGCGGGCCTCGTCCTGGAACCGATCTTTCTTGAAGGGGAGTTTCCGGGTCGTGGGCCGTTGGAACGACTGGTGCACTGGGAAGACCCCTCAAGCGGTCGGATCACACGGGTTGTTTAGAACTCAAAGGAAACGACCGTCAAGTTAACTTGATCCGCTCAGGCCATCGAGGAACTCCCGGAAACGCGAGAAGAAGCCGGAACTCTCAGGATGGTTTTCCTTCGAGCATTCCCGGTCGAACTCCTCGAGCAGCTCCCGCTGGCGCTTGGTGAGCTTCTGCGGGGTTTCCACAACGACCTGAATGTAGAGATCGCCCACGTCCCGGGAGCGCAGCACCGGCATGCCCTTGCCGCGCAGGCGGAACTGCTTGCCGGTCTGGGTGCCTTCGGGAACCTTCACGAGCGCCTCTGTGCCCCCGAGTGTCGGCACGCTGAGCTCGCCGCCCAAAGCCGCCGTGACCATGGAGATCGGCACGCGGCAGAACAGGTCGGCGCCGTCGCGCTGGAAGAACGGATGCGCCTTGATGGACAGGAAGATGTAGAGATCGCCCGCCGGCCCGCCGCGCAGGCCCGCCTCGCCTTCTCCCGCGAGCCGGATGCGCGTACCGTCCTCGACGCCCGCCGGGATGTTGACGGAGAGCGTGCGTTCGCGGGTGACGCGGCCCGCGCCGCCGCAGGCCGCACAGGGATCGTCGATCACCTCGCCGCGCCCATGGCAGTTCGGGCAGGTGCGCTCGATGGAGAAGAAGCCTTGCGTCGCCCGCACCCGGCCCGCGCCGCCGCAGGTGGGGCAGGTCGTGGGCCTGGAGCCCGGCTTCGCGCCGCTCCCCGAGCAGGCCTCGCAGGTGATGGAGGTGGGGATCTTCAGCTCGGCGGTCTTGCCGTGGAAGGCCTCGTCGAGGCTGATCTCGAGATTGTAGCGCATGTCGGCGCCACGCTCCCGTCCGCCGCCGGAGCGCCCGCGCCCGCGTCCGCCCGCATCGCCGAAGAAGTTTTCGAAGATGTCCGACATGAAGTCGGAGAAGTCGCCGTTGAAGCCCGGCCCGCCTGCGCCGCCGCCATTGGCGAAGGCCGCATGGCCGTAGCGGTCGTAGGCCGCGCGTTTCTGCGCGTCGGAGAGGGTCTGATAGGCCTCGTTGATTTCCTTGAACTTGACCTCGGCCTCGTGGTCGCCCGGGTTGCGGTCCGGGTGATACTGCATCGCGAGCTTGCGGAAGGCGGATTTCATCTCCGCTTCGGTCGCGGCCCGCGAGACGCCGAGAACCTCGTAGTAATCGCGCTTGGACATGTCAGGCGCCCCAGGGAGCGAGCACTCGCTCCTCTATGTTGCCGATCGGACCCCGGCGCTTCAAGGCGCCTCCGGCGGCGGGCGGGAGGGCTCGCGCATCGTGAAGATGGGTCGGTCGATCGGTCATTGTTGTTTCAAGCCATTGCACGAAAACGGCACCCGGCGATGAGACCGAGTGCCGAATTCTCGTCAGGAAGTGCGCATTTTCTTTTAAGCGCGCTTCTTCTTGTCGCCTTCGTCGACTTCCTGGAAGTCGGCGTCGATGACGTCGTCCTTGCTCGCCTCGCCCTCGGGAGAGGCCTGCTCGCCGCCTTCGGCTTCGCCGGCATTCGCCTGGGCCGCGTACATGGCCTCGCCGAGCTTCATGGAAGCCTGCATCAGGTCCGTAGTGCGGGCCTTGATGGTCTCGGCGTCGTCACCGGCCAGAGCCTGCTTGAGCGCGTCGATGGCGGTCGTGATGCCCTGCTTGTCGGCCTCGGAGACCTTGTCGCCATATTCCGACAGCGACTTCTCCGTGGCGTGAACGAGGCTCTCGCCCTGGTTCTTCGCCTCGACGAGCTCGCGGCGCTTCTTGTCTTCCTCGGCGTGGGCCTCGGCGTCCTTCACCATCTTCTCGATGTCGGCATCCGACAGACCGCCGGAAGCCTGGATGCGGATCTGGTGCTCCTTGCCGGTGGCCTTGTCCTTCGCCGTGACGTTCACGATGCCGTTCGCGTCGATGTCGAAGGTCACCTCGATCTGCGGCACGCCGCGCGGGGCGGGCGGGATGCCGACCAGGTCGAACTGGCCGAGGAGCTTGTTGTCCGCCGCCATCTCGCGCTCGCCCTGAAAGACCCGGATCGTCACCGCGTTCTGGTTGTCTTCCGCGGTCGAGAAGACCTGGCTCTTCTTCGTCGGGATCGTCGTGTTGCGCTCGATCAGGCGGGTGAACACGCCGCCGAGCGTCTCGATGCCGAGCGAGAGCGGGGTCACGTCGAGGAGCAGCACGTCCTTCACGTCGCCCTGGAGCACGCCCGCCTGGATCGCGGCGCCGATGGCCACGACCTCATCCGGGTTCACGCCCTTGTGGGGCTCCTTGCCGAAGAACTGCTTCACCACTTCCTGGATCTTCGGCATGCGGGTCATGCCGCCGACCAGAACCACCTCGTCGATGTCGCCGGGAGAGATGCCGGCGTCCTTGAGGGCCTTGCGGCAGGGCTCGATGGTCTTCTGCACGAGGTCGTCCACGAGCTGCTCGAACTTGGCGCGCGAGAGCTTGAGGGCGAGGTGCTTCGGACCGGAGGCATCCGCCGTGATGTAGGGCAGGTTGATCTCGGTCTGCGAGGCCGAGGACAGCTCGATCTTCGCCTTCTCGGCGGCTTCCTTCAGGCGCTGAAGGGCGAGCTTGTCCTTGGTCAGGTCGATGCCCTGCTCCTTCTTGAACTCGGCCGCGAGATACTCGACGAGGCGCATGTCGAAGTCTTCGCCGCCCAGGAAGGTGTCGCCGTTGGTGGACTTCACCTCGAACACGCCGTCGCCGATCTCGAGCACGGACACGTCGAAGGTGCCGCCGCCGAGGTCATAGACCGCGATCATGCCGGACTGCTTCTTGTCGAGGCCGTAGGCGAGGGCCGCGGCGGTCGGCTCGTTGATGATGCGCAGGACCTCGAGGCCGGCGATCTTGCCCGCGTCCTTGGTAGCCTGGCGCTGGGCATCGTTGAAGTAGGCCGGAACCGTGATGACGGCCTGCGTCACCGGCTGGCCGAGATAGGCCTCCGCGGTTTCCTTCATCTTCTGGAGCGTGAAGGCGGAGATCTGCGACGGGGAATATTGCTTGCCGTCGGCCTCGACCCAGGCATCGCCGTTGCCGCCCTTCACGATGTGATAGGGAACGAGGCCCATGTCCTTCTGGGTCATGGGGTCGTTGAAGGTGCGCCCGATCAGGCGCTTGATGGCGAAGAAGGTGCGCGACGGGTTCGTGACCGCCTGGCGCTTGGCCGGCTGGCCGACGAGGCGCTCGCCTTCGTCCGTGAAGGCCACGATGGACGGGGTCGTCCGGGTGCCTTCCGCGTTTTCGATAACTTTGGGCGTCGTGCCTTCCATGACAGCGACGCAGGAGTTGGTGGTGCCGAGGTCGATACCAATGACCTTACCCATGGCGGGATCCCTCACTTTCAAGCAGACCGCCGAGCCCCGAAAGCAGCCCGGCCCATGGCTTACATGTTGATGACTTTGACAGGCTCACCCCGGACCGGGGCCTCCCCTGCTGGCGCTGATATAAGAAGGGGTTTCAAGCGCTGCAAGACGATGTTGAGGGGTTGTTTCGCTCAATTCATCGGGGCAAGGCCGTGTTGCATCGCAGTCACAAGGGGCAGCCCCCGGATGGTTGAGTGAGAAAAGCCCCGGCCCGAGGCCGGGGCTGACGAGGTGAATTGAGAGGCGGTTGCGGCGCTCACGCCCCGTCGGCGCTCATGCCCCGCCCCGCTTCCCACCCCAAAATCGCCTGCTTGCGGGTCAGCCCCCAATGGTAGCCGGTCAGCGCGCCGGAGCGGCCGAGCACCCGGTGGCAGGGGACCACGAAGGAGATCGGGTTCTTGCCCACCGCCGCGCCGACCGCCCGGCAGGCGGCTGGCTTGCCGATATGGCGGGCGATGTCGGAATAGGTGGTGGCCCGGTCGCGGGGGATGCGCAGCAGGGTCTGCCAGACCCGCACCTCGAAATCGGTGCCGATGAGCACGACCCTCAAGGGCTGCTCCGCCTGCCATTGGGACGGGTTGAAGATGCGCCGGGCGAGCGGGGCGGTGGCGGCCTCGTCCTCCACGTAGGTCGCCCTGGGCCAGCGGCGGGTCAGGTCGGCAAGGGCCGCCTGCCGGTCGCCGTCATCCACAAAGCCGAGGCCCGCCAGGCCCCGATCGGTGGCGATCAGCACCGCCTCGCCGAACGGGGAGGGGTGGAAGCCGTAGCGCATGGTGAGGCCTGCGCCGCCAACCTTGTAGTCGCCGGGCGTCATGGCCTCGTGGGTCACGAAGAGGTCGTGCAGCCGGGCTGGGCCTGAAAGGCCGACCTCGTAGGTGGCGTCGAGCACGCTGGCGGAATCGGCGAGCAGCGCCTTGGCGTTGTCCAGGGTCAGCGCCTGCAGGAACGCCTTCGGGCTCAGGCCCGCCCAGCGCCGGAACAGGTGGTGCACATGGGTGGTGGAGAGCCCCACATGGTCCGCGATGGCCTCCAGGGAAGGCTGCTCGCGCCAGCGCTCGGAGATGAACGCGATGATCCGGCGCACCCGCTCGTAATCGGCCTGAGGCTCCTCCGGCCGGATGAGGTGGTTGGTTTCGATGGCGATGTCGCGCAAGGTATCGAGCATGACGTTTTCCTCTCGAGCCCTAATCTAGGCGCTCCCGGAAGGGGGCGACACCCGATTCCTGCGGGGCTCCGCACCCGGGCGGAAACACTTCACTTTTCCTGAACCAGTGCCGTCCGGGCGGCATCGAGGGCCGCGCGGGTCAGGTCCGTCAGCAAGGGGCCGACGATCCGGCTCTGTTGCCAGAACAGCGGCACGTCCAGGGCGCGGTCGGGCTGGAGCGCAACCAGTCTCCCGGTGCGCAGATGGTCCGAAATCGAGGGTTCCGGGTTCATCCCCCATCCGATTCCCGCGAGGGCGGCATCCACGAAGGCCTGGGAGGAGGGGAGCCAATGGAGCGGCGGGTGAATGTCGGTTCCGAGCACGTGCCGCAGCCACAGGGCCTGGAGCCGGTCCTTCTGGTTGAAGATCATACACGGGGCCCGGGCGGCTGACGCCTCGTCGAAGCCTTCGGGGAACCACCGGGCAACGTAATCGGGACTCGCCGTGGCGATGTAGCGCAGCGCGCCCAGGGGATAGCAGTCGCATCCCTGGATCGGCTTCCCATGGGCGGTCACGGCGGCCAGGACCTCGCCGCGCCGCAGCCACTCGGCGCTGTGATCCTGATCGTCCAGGACCAGATCGAACAGATATCCGCTGGTCTTGGCCATGGCGGCCACGAACCAGGTCGCGAGGCTGTCGGCGTTCACGGCGATGCGGAGCGCGGCGGGGCGCGTTTCGGAACCCAGGCCTGGCAGGCTCCGGTGCAGGGCGTTTTCCAGCAGCGCGACCTGATCCACGTGCCGGCACAGGCGCTGCCCGGCCTCCGTCGCCGTGCAGGGCTGGCCCCGGATGACCAGAACCGCGCCCAACCGCTCCTCCAGCAGCTTGATCCGCTGCGAGACCGCCGAAGGAGTCACGTGCAGCTGCTGCGCCGCGCGCTCGAAGCTGCCGGTTCGAATCACCGCCGCGAGGGCGGACAGGAGCGCATAATCGAGCATGGATTAGAAATTCTAAATCAGGGTCAGGATCTTTAAATGTTCTAACCGAAAGATCCTCTCTATGCCATGTCGCTTCTGATCAGATGTTCGACATGACCGTTGCCCTCATCTCCGGCCTGGTTCTTGGCCTCAGCCTGATTCTCCCCATCGGTGCGCAGAACGCCTTCGTGCTGCGGGTCGGCCTGCGGGGAGAGCACGTCCTGGCGGTCTGCCTCACATGCGCGCTGTCGGATGCCGTGCTGATCCTCGCGGGCGTCACGGGCTTCGCCCGGATCAGCGCGCTCGCGCCCTGGCTCGAATCCGCCATGCTCTATTCCGGCGTCGCCTTCCTCCTGGTCTATGGGGGCCGCAGCTTCATGTCCGCCCTGCGGTCATCGGCTGCGCTGAAGGACGCGGACGCCGTGCCGGCGAGCCTGAGCCGCGTCCTGCTGACGTGCCTCGCCTTCACCTGGCTCAATCCGCATGTCTACCTCGATACCGTCGTGCTGATCGGGTCGGTCTCGACCCAGTTCGAGGCGCATCGCGGCGCCTTCGCCCTCGGGGCCATGCTGGGCTCGTTCCTGTTCTTCTTCTCCCTCGGGTTCGGGGCCCGCCTGGCCCGGCCCTTCTTTGCGCGCCCCGGCACGGGCCGCGTGCTCGATGCCGGCATCGGCCTCGTGATGTGGGTCACGGCGATCCGGCTCGTCCTGAAGGCCGCCGTCTGAGTCCGGCAGCCCTCATCCTGTTTCCGCCCCATAGTCCTCATCCTGAGGGGGCGCTCAGCGACCGTCTCGAAGGAGAGGGCGTCTCCCGCGTCCACTGGACCCTCCTTCGAGACGCAGCCTCGCGGCTGCTCCTCAGGATGAGGCCGGAGGCAGGCCGTATCCCCACCCGTCATGGCGGTCCCTCTCCGTCATGGCCGTCCCCGGACTTGATCCGGGGATTGACCCGGCCATCCACGTCTTCAGGAACCGCAGCGGCGCAAAGACATGGATCCCCGGCTCAAGGCCGGGGATGACGGTGCAGGGCGGGACGAGGCAGAGAGTGGGACGAGGCGGAGAGTGGGGGATGACAGCGCAGCGCCTGTGGATAATGTTCTGCCTTTGTTCTTGACAGCCGAGGGGATTAGAACTATGTTGCATTCATCCCGGCCCGACGAGGGGCGCGCTCGCGAGGCGTCGCCAGTGACGGGGCGGG
>Ga0182742_1002228_pt1 | contig 22026 bp, 22 predicted proteins | sample eDN5th37CBELigMG_FD_128880 | JGI IMG/M metagenome (GOLD analysis project Ga0182742, IMG submission 128880) | Enriched Miracle-Growth compost microbial communities from Emeryville, California, USA - eDNA 5th pass 37_C BE-Lig MG (version 2)... ... | reverse complement strand
GAGCGAGCTGTGCGACGAGGCTCTGCTCGATCCGGCTCTCCAGGGGCATCGAACTGGTCAGCGTGAACCCACCGGCCATCTCAGTGGGCCCGAGGGCTCGGGGCAGCTCTCGGAGTGCCAACGGGTTCCCGCGAGCCTCGGCGATCAGCTGGTCGCGCACACGCTCATCGATCGGCCCGGGGATGGCCTCGTGCAGCACCGCTCGTGCGTCGAGATCGCCGAGCCCGTCGATCACCATCCGTGGGAGGTCGGCGAACGCTGGGCCGACGCTGCGCATCACCAGCACGAGTGCGATCCCTTCCGCGTCGAGGCGACGGGCCACGAAGGCGATCGCTCGGGCCGACGCCTCGTCGAGCCACTGGGCGTCATCGACGATGCACACCAGACCCCGATCAGCGGCTACCTCGGTCAACAAGCCCAAGGTCGCCAGCCCGACCACCAGCGGGTCGGGCGCGGCCCCGAGTCGTAGCCCGAATGCAGTCTCGATCGCCTCGCGTTGGGGGAAGGGGAGCGGATCGGCCGAGCTCATCATGGGGCTGCACAGGAACTGCAGCCCCGCGTAGGCGAGCTCCATCTCGGACTCCGAGGCGACCATGCGCCGCACGATGGCGTCCGCCGGCAGCCGCGCCGCGGCGTGGTCGAGCAGCACGGTCTTGCCCACGCCCGCTTCGCCTGCAACGACGAGTGCGTGGCTGCGCCCGTGCCTGGCGCGCGAGAACGCGGCATGCAGCTCGGCAAGCTCGCGGGTACGACCTCGCAGTGGTGCGGTGTTGGAAGCCGGCACGTGGGTGGGCGGTCGCCGAGGCGGTCGCCGAGGAGCGACCATCACCGGCACCCTATCGGTGCCACGGCCGCCGCGCTTGATCGACGGCCATGCGTGTGCCGCCTACGTCCGCTCTCCCCGCCGACCATGAGCGGCGGCCGACGTGCGAGCATGCGGAGGAGGTGCATCGGATGCGGGTAGCGGTCATCGGCGGGACGGGCCTGATCGGGTCCAGGGTGGTGCGGCAGCTGACCGCCCAGGGCCATGATGCGGTGGCGGCGTCGCCGACCACGGGGGTCGACGCACTGACGCGACAGGGGCTCGAGCGGGCCCTCGAGGGGGCCGATGTCGTCATCGACGTCACCAGGCCGAGGTCGTTGGACGGGGTCGCGGCGAGCGAGTTCTTCACCAGGTCGACGACGAACCTGCTGGACGTCGGTGCGGCGGCTGGGGTCGAGCACCACGTCGTGCTCTCGGTCGTGGGCATCGACCAGATGCAGGCGAGCGGCTACTTCCGAGCCAAGCTCCAACAGGAGGACCTGATCCGTTCGGGGCCGATCCCGTACACGATCATCAGGTCGACGCAGTTCTTCGAGTTCATCGACACCATCGCTGACGTCGCGACGCAGGGCCGGACGGTCAGGCTGCCCCCCGCCCTCGTGCAGCCCATCGCTGCACAGGACGTCGCGTCCTTCCTCTGCGACGCCGCGGGCAGGAAGCCGCACAACGAGCTCGTCGAGATCGCCGGCCCCGACCGGTTCCGGCTCGACGAGGTCGTGCGCAGGAGGCTTGGCCGGGCGAACGACCCGCGCCAGGTCGAGGCCGACCCCGATGCCTTGTACTTCGGCTGGGTCCGCCTCGAGGAGACCACGTTGATCCCTGAGCACCTCGACGCCGTCGGCACCAGCCACTTCACCGACTGGCTCGACGGTTGACGACGCCGGGCCGCACCCTCCGCCCGAGGACCTGCCGTCACGCCCCGGTCTCGTACAGGCTCACCCGACCGCCGCAGGGCAGCGCGATCCGCACGTCACAGCAGATGCACACCGACAAGGAGCGACCTGTGAACCACAAGGAGATCCTCGACGAGCTCCGTGAGCCGGTGAAGGACCTGCGCGACCGCATCCCGGACGTCTTCAGCGGCTACGCCCGGCTCAACGCCGCTGCGCTGGGCGACGGCGCGCTCGATGCCAAGACCAAGGAGCTGATCGCCCTCGCCATCGCGGTCACCCGGCAGTGCGACGGGTGCATCGCCTCCCACGCCCGCGGCGCGGCGCGACGGGGCGCCACCGTCGACGAGGTGGCCGAGGCGCTCGGGGTCGCGGTGCTCATGAACGGAGGACCTGGCACCGTGCACGCGCCACGGGCCTTCGAGGCGTTCCTCGAGTTCGCCCCCCGCGCCGACTGAGCGACCCGGGGTCGCAGGTCAGGGGTTGAGCGCGCGGCAGTTCGTGCTCGGGTGCACCGGCGTGGTCGTCGCGACGTTCGCGTCGAACACGCTCGTGCCCGCCGGGAACTTGGCCGGCGGCCGATCCGTGATGGTCAGCGTCGCAGGATCGACCACGCCGTTGGCCACCACCGGCCGGGCGAAGTTCTGCTTGGTGGGATCGGCGATGCCGGGCGGCTCCAGCTCGGCGGTCGCGGTGATCACCCCATGGCCACCGCCGCTGCAGTACGCGGCCACCTGCTCGTGGATCACCGCCCCTGACGGCGTCGCCGTCAAGGTCACGAGCACGGCCACCGTGCACGCGCCGCCGAACGTGAACGTGAGCATCCGCCGCATCGCACGACCTCCCCCGCCGCCTGCTGTTCTGCGCATTGCACCACGGATGCGACGTGCTGTCGATGCTCGATGCGACGGCGCGGTGCTCGACGATGGCAGCGCGAGGCGTGACTCGCGCAGCGAGCGAGGGAAGCCCTACTGCGCGAGCTTCGCGAGGCGGGCGAGCGCGCCGAGCCCCCGAGAGACGTAGCCGTCGGGGAGCACCATCACGGGCACGATCGGCTCGGTGAGGGCGATCCACTCCCCGCGCCACTGGGCTGCCGTGGCCGCGTCGGTGCCCGTCATCCCGAGTCGCGCCAACGTCGTGGCGTCGGTGAGGTCCGCGCCCTCGCTCCAGTGGGCGGCGAAGAGGCGGTCCCGCATCGCCGGGCGGTCGGGGGCGGGGGTGGCGGCGTAGGCGGCGATGGCCTGGCCGGTGTTGGGTTGGCGCGAGGGGAGGGAGAGCCGGTCCGGCTCGTCGGTCGTGAGCAGGCTGCGGACCTGGTCGAGCTCTCGGCGCAGCTGGGCCTCGAGCTCGCCGGTGACCTCGACGCCCTCGGGCGGGATGTCGGCGGCGTGTTCGACCGCGCGCCAGTCGACGTGAGCGGCGCCGAGGCGTTCGAGGCGGCTCACGCGAGCGCTGGCCAGGGCGCTGAACGGGCAGTTGAAGTCGCCGTAGACGATCAGCTCGACGGGATGACGGTCCGACATCGCGACCCTTTCTTCTAGCGCTGAACGGAACTATATGTGGGTACCGTGGCGAGGGTGGTGGGTGGCCGATGGGTGCGCCGATGGGTGCGCCGATGAGTGCGCTGCAGACGCAGGCGCGGGCGCTGGGGGACCCGACCCGGCACGGGCTGTTCCGGTACCTCGTCGACGCGGGCCGTCCGGTCGACGTGGCCGAGCTGGCCGAGCACCTCGGGCTCCACGCCAACGCCATCCGCCAGCACCTCGCCAAGCTCGTCGACGCCCACCTGGTCTCGGAGGCGACGGCGCCTCCGGTGGGGCGTGGGCGACCGCGACGCCTCTACACGCTGGACCCTTCCGCCGAGAGCCGGTGGGGGGTGGTCGGCCCGTACGAGCGGCTGTCGCTGCTCCTGGCGGAGATCATCCGGACCGGCGACTCGCCCGTCGAGGTGGGTCGCCGGGCGGGCCGGCAGCGGCCGCGGCGTGCGGCGGCGCGTGGCGCCACCGACCCGGTCGCAGGGCTGGTCGAGGCGATGGAGCGGCAGGGGTTCGAGCCGACCGCCGAACGGCGCGGGGACCGGGTCGACATCGTGCTGGCGGCCTGCCCGTTCGCCACGACGGCCGTGGCCGACCCCGACACGGTGTGCGGCCTGCACCTCGGACTGGCGCTCGGTGCTGCGGACGCGCTCGCCGGGATCGTGATCGACGAGCTCGTCCCCGGGGATCCGCGTCGCGGGACGTGCCGGCTGCGCTGCCACGTCACAGCATGATCGGGCCGATGGCGCTGATCGACCGGGCGAATCAGCGGCGCGCGAACGCCAGCACGATGCCGATCGGCACGCTCGCCAGGACCACGAGCACCAGCAACCGGTAGCCGACCAGCACGACGGAGCGCGGCGCTCGCGGGCGGCCTCGGAGCGCGAGCACCGACATGGCCAGCACGGCCACGAGCGGCCCGCTGCCGACGGCCACGGTGAGGGGGCTCGACAGCAACGTGCCGGCGACCACCGCCGCGCAGCCGACGTTCCACAGCACGACCTGGGCGGCCACGAACGCGGCGCTCGGCGTCGTGATCGGCAGCGAGGCCTGGGCGACGCCGATCCCGATCGGGGTCACACCCGCCACGAGCACGAGGAAGGCCGCCACCCACGAACCGTGGCTCCAGTCGGTCGGGCCGGTCACCGCGGCGGCCAGGCCCCCGGCCACCACCGAGGCGGCGCCGACGCCCAGCAACGGGAGCTGCCGGCGCCAGGGGAGCGCCGGGACGAGCTCACCGACCATGTCGGACGTCACGTGCTGCGCCTCCTTGTCGGGTCGCTTTCTCACAGCATAGACTAGAAATATTCGGGACTGACCGTGGGAGCAGGGACGATGCGTGGTGTCGGTGGGCTCGAGCGGCGCGACCTGACGGGTGCAGCGAGGCGCCGACCGGCACCGCCCCCGAGCGGGGCCGACGACGACGCGGTTCGCTCGGGCGGGCGCGGCGCTCCCGGTCGCGTGGCGGAGGTGCACGCCCAGACCCGACGCGGCCTCGTCACGACCGCCGCCTTCGTGGCCGCGGCGGTCGCGACCGGCGTCACGGGCGCCGGCGACGGTTGGTGGCTGCCGCTCCACCTCTTCGTCGTCGGAGCGTTGCTGAGCGCGATCTCGGCCGTCACGCAGATGCTCGCCGTCACCTGGTCGGCCGCCCCCGCCCCGCGGCCGGCGGTGGCCGCCGGCCAACGGTGGCTGCTCGCGGTCGGCACGGTCACCCTGGTCGCCGGCCGGGAGACCGACCGGACGTGGATGTTCGTCGCGGGCGGTGCGGCGGTGGTCGTGGCGATGCTCGGCCTGGCCGCGATCCTCGTCGGCATCCGACGGTCGGCGGTCACTGCACGGTTCGCGCCCGCCATCGAGGCCTACGTGGCCGCCGTCGTCGCCGGTGCCATCGGGATGACGATCGGCATCCTCCTCGGCGCCGGTCGGGCAGGGGCGAAGGCGGCCGAGCTGCGCGACGTCCACCTGACCCTGAACGTCCTCGGCCTCGTCGGGCTGGTGGTGGCGGGCACGTTGCCCTTCTTCGCGGCGACGCAGGTGCGCGCCAAGATGTCGCCCCGCGCCACGCCGACCGCCATCCGGTCGGCGGTCGCGGGCCTCACGGCGGCCACGGCGGTCGCCGCCGTCGGCCACCTGGTCGCACGACCGGGCGTCGCCGCCGTCGGGCTGGTTGCCTACGCCATCGGCTTGCTCGCGATCGGCGCGATGCTGCCCATCTATGCCCGGGGGCGCCTGTCGTGGTCCGGGCCCCGGGGCGTGCAGCTGCTGACGGGGGTCATCTGGTGGGTGGCCACCACCGTCGCGCTGGCGAGCTCGACGCTCCGCGAGAGCGGCGATCGAGCGGTGCTGCAGGCGCTGGTGATCGGCGGGCTCGCCCAGATCCTGGTCGCCTCGCTCGCCTACCTCGGGCCCGTGCTGCGCGGCGGCGGGCACCGACGCCTCACCGCCGGGTTCGCCATCACGCGCTCGTGGGTGTCGCTCGTCGCCGGCAACGCGGCGGGGTTCGCGGCACTCGCCGGTGAGCGGCGAGCCCTCGCCCTGGTGCTGACGATCTGGCTGGCCGACATCGCGCTCCGCGCCGGACGGCTGGTGGCCACGACGGGGCGGGATGGCGATGTGTGACTACTGCGGGTGCCGCCGATCCGGGCCGACGGCCGAGCTGGCCGCTGAGCACGCACGCCTCCTGCACCTAGGGGGCCGCCTCCATGCAGCGCTCCACGACCGCGTCGACGCCTCCGAGGTGCTCGCCGAGCTGGTCGACCTCCTGCAGCGGCACGCCGCCAAGGAGGAGCTCGGCCTGTTCGTCCACGCCAGGTCGTCGACGCCTCTCGGCGAGCAGATCGAGGCGCTGTGCCGAGAGCACGACGACCTGCACCGCTGGCTGGCCGACGGTGTCGCCGGCCGGCGCGTGCCCGACGCGCTCCGGCTGCTGGAGACGCACATCGACGACGAGGAGTACGACCTGTTCCCCCACGTCTTCCACGCCCTCGACCCCGAGCAGTGGGAGGAGATCGAGCTCGCCCACCGCGCCGTCGAGACCGTCTGGGACGAGCCCCGGGAGGCATCGTGACGCTCCACGCTGACAGCCGCGCGCCCCTCGACACCCAGAGGACGACCGGCGACCGGTCGATGGTGCGAGCGGTGGCCATGCCCACCGAGCACGGCGGGTGGAGCCTGACCCTGGAACCGGTCGTGCTCGGCCTGCTCGTCGCCTGGTCCTGGCCGGGGCTGGCGCTCGGGGCCGCCGCCATGCTGGCCTTCCTGGCCAGGACCCCGCTCAAGCTGGTGCTCGTCGACCGCTGGCGCGGACGGTGGCTCCCACGGACGTCGGTGGCCGCTCGCGTCGCGGCGGTGGAGCTGCTCGCCCTCGCCGCCCTGGTGGCCTTGGCGTCGTCCGCGGCCGACCTGCGGTTCTGGTGGCCGCTGCTCGCCGCGGCACCGCTGGTGGCGATCGAGTTGTGGTTCGACATGCGCAGCCGCAGCCGGCGGCTCCTGCCCGAGCTCGCCGGCACCGTCGGCATCGCCTCGGTCGCCGCCGCGATCGCCCTGGCCGACGGCGCCGAGGCCGACCTCGCGGTCGGGCTGTGGGTCGTGGTCGCCGCTCGCGCCGCCGCCGCGATCCCCTACGCCCGCACCCAGGTCTTCCGCGGTCGTGGCCGACCGCACCGGCGGTGGCACAGCGACCTCGCGCAGGTCGTCGCGCTCGCCGGGGTCGCTCTTGCGTGGGCGGCCGGGGCCGCGCCGTTCGCGTCCCTGGCCGCGATGGCCGTCATCGCGGTGGTCAACGTCGCCGCCGTCCGGGCCGCACCGCGACCGGCGAAGGTCATCGGCGTGCAGCAGATGGTCTTCGGCCTCGCGGTGGTGGTCGTGACCGCCGCGGCCGCACGCGCCTGAGTCACCTGGAAGGGCCCCAGCGGCCGACCTTCGTGACTCGCACGAGGGGAGCGCGACGGCCCCGATCACGTTCGAGCTCCTCGTCGCGGTCGTCGGTCAGAGGTGAACGGGCTCGCGGCGGCTACCGGGGAGGCGGCAGGAGGAGGAGGCCGAGGGTCTCGGCGAGCCAGCGTTCGACGCGCGCCGGCGTCCAGCCCCGTCGGCGGATGAGGAAGGCGCAGGTCTCCGGGTTGGCGATGGCTGACATCGTGTCGACCGCGTCGTTGGTGGAGAGGCCGTCGCGCAGCGGGCCTCGGCTCCTGAGCATCTCGACGAACGCACGGTGGGTGGCCTTGCGGCGCTGGTCGTCCTCGGCGGCGAGCGCGTCGAGGTCGGGGTCGACCGCAGCTGCCGCCTTCAGCACCGCGTGCGCCGCCGCGTTGCGCTCGAGCACGCCGCGCATGAGGCGGGCGAGCAGCCGCAGCTGCTCCTGTTGCGTGGCGGCGGCGGCCACGGCCTGCACCTCGGGGCGGTCCAAGAGGGGCACGGGCTCGGCATCCCCGACGATCGACACGTCGAGGTAGGCCTCGAGGAGGTTCCGCTTGTTCTTGAAGCGGGCGTACACGGTCTCCACGGCCACGTCGGCCTCGGCCGCCACGGCGTCGATCGTCGTGGCCGCGTAGCCCTTCTCGGCGAAGAGCCGACCGGCCGCTTCCACGATCCGGGCCCGGGTGGCCGCCGCCTGGCGGGCTCGGCGGTCGCGAGGGGGCTTGACAGCGTCCATCGCCGCAGTATAGTCAAGCAGCATCGATACAGCGTCACTGTATCCAGACATCCGCACTGTGCGGAGATCGGGGGACCACCATGGACGAGACCATTCCTGTGACGCGCCTGAACCACGTCGCGCTGAAGGTGCGCGACCTCGACGCTTCGGTCGGCTTCTACACGCGGGTGATGGGGTTCACCGAGGACGTCGGCCGCTTCGGCAACGACGTCATCGCCTTCCTCCGAGCCCCGGGGTCGACGAACCACCACGACCTCGCGCTCTTGAAGATCGGGCCGAAGGCCACCGAGGCGAGCGCACGATCGGTGGGCCTGTTCCATTGCGCGTGGGAGGTCGACAGCCTCCGAGACCTCGTGACCGCCCGCGACCGCCTCGTGGCCGAGGGTTGCTTCCAGAGCCAGGTCGACCACGGCGCCACCAAGGCGGTCTACGGCACCGACCCCGATGGCAACACGTTCGAGATCACCTGGATCCTGCCCCGTGCGCAGTGGGGCGCCTGGGAGACCGACGCGCCGATCAAGACCGTCATCGACCTCGACGACGAGCTCGCCCGCCTTGCCTGACGAGGCGCCTCAGCGCTTGGACGCAGCCATCAACCTCGCCATCACGTTGCGGCCCGGAGCCTCGTCGGCGGCGCCCGGCGTGACGGCATGGACGACCATCGACGTCTTGCGGTCGAAGTAGGCGCGCAGGGCCACCCCGTGCTCGTCGTAGGCCGTCACGGCGGCCCGGGGTTGACCCCGGCGGATGGCCGTGAGGGTGCGGCTCCAGGCGTCGGTGATCGACCGTTCGTAGGCCACCGCGCTGTCGAGGGAGCAGGCGGCGGCGGTGGCCGCCGCCAGCTCCTCCTCGATCACGTGGCGCAGTGCACCGACGATGAGCGTCTCCGTGGCGTTGCCGGCGAGCTGCACGGCCACCTCGGCGACCTCGATCATGTCGATGTAGAACGACGAGAGATCGCCGACGTGGTCGTGGAGGACGTTGACCTTGTCGGCCAGCGGTGCGAGGTCGATCCCCGACGTGGAGGCCAGCCGCTCCACGGCCTGGCGGACGATGCGCTCACGGGCGGTCCACACATCGGCCACGGGGACGTCCCCGATCTGCAGGAAGACCCCGATCGGCCTGGCCACCTCCGAGACCGAGAACTCCCGCACCCGCGGGCCTCCGCGCAGCCCGCGCTTCATCTCGATCAAGCCCTCGTGCTCGAGGATGCGGAGGGCCTCTCGGATGATGGGGCGGGAGTGCCCGAACTCCTCGGCCAGCTCCTCCTCCGAGGGCAGCGCGTCGCCCGGGCCGCGCTCGCCGCTCGTGATCCAGCCTCGCAGCTCGGCCGCCACGGCCATGGAGGCCTTCATGCGAATGCAGGCCTTTGGTCGTCCACGAGGATGACGATACCTTGGTCGTCCACAGCGGCGAGGGGCGCCCTGGCCGAACTCGAGGCTGCCGCCAAATCCTTTAACGCATCTCTTGCTTCGCTCCTCGAGATGTGTGATGGTGGCGGCACGGCTGCGGCCTGCACGGAGCTGGCGCACGAAGCCACGAGGGGGGTGAGGAGCCAGAGATGACCGACACGGCACATCGAGACCGGGTCGCCGCTGGTGGGCGCCCACCGGATCATCTGGGCATCGGACCACCGCACCCCGATGCCGAGTTCCCCGGCGTCACCGATCTCGGAGGAGCACACGCATGAGCGCAGGGAGCAGCCGGCCGTCGGTCGTCATCGTCGGCGGGGGCTACGCGGGGGTGGCCGCTGCCCTCGCGTTGGACGAACGCCTCGATGTGACCGTGGTCGATCCGAAGGACGCGTTCATGCACTGCGTCGCGGCGCTGCGCGCGCTGGTCGACGAGGCATGGATGCCGCACCTCTTCCTCCCGTACGGCGGCCTGCTGACCCACGGCCGTGTCGTGCGGGATCGCGCGGTGGGCGTCTCGCCCGGTGAGGTGCGGCTGGCGTCGGGGACCACGCTGCGGGCCGACTTCGTCGTGCTCGCCACCGGCTCGAGCTACCCGTTCCCGGCCAAGGCGGACGTCGAGCAGGCCGAGGAGGCGGCCGGTCGCTACGGCGCCACCCGCGAGGCGCTCCGCCGCGCCGCCGACGTGCTGATCGTCGGCGGTGGGCCGGTCGGCATCGAGCTCGCCGGCGAGATCGTCTCGGCCATGCCCGACAAGCACGTGACCATCCTCGACATGGCCGACGACGTCCTCGGCCCGCGGTTCGGCCCGGAGCTGAAGGCGGAGCTGCGTCGGCAGCTGGCGGAGCGAGGCGTCGACGTCGTGCTGGGCAGCCCGCTGCGCGCCCTGCCACCGACCGAGCCAGGGGAGCTGGGCAGGTTCACGGTGGCGACCGAGCGAGGTGACGAGCTCTCGGCGGACATCTGGTTCCGCTGCTGGGGCGTCGTGCCTGCGTCGGATTTCCTCGCCGCGTCTGGCATCGTCCGCGACGCGGCCGGCTTCGTGCCGGTGGACGAGCACCTGCGGGTGGTCGGCCACGAGCGGCTCTTCGCGATCGGCGATCTCACGGCCGGCGATGCCAAGATGGCCGCCGCGGCCAACCGCCAGGCGGCCGTGGCCGCCGCCAACATCCTCGCTGTCATCGACGGTGCGGAGCTGAAGGCGCACCGGCCCATGGGCCCGGCGATCGCTGTCCCGATCGGACCCGACGGTGGCGCGGGGCAGTTCCCCGGCCAGGAGGGCGTCGTCGGCCCGGAGGTGGTCTCGCGGGTCAAGGGGGCCGACCTCGGCGTGACGGTGAACGGCGAGCGCTTCCGCGTGGCGGCCGCCACCCGGCCCGATCCGGCGAGCACGTCGTCGTAGGGGATGCGCCCGGCACGCGGGTCGCCGCACCGGCTCACCGCGGCGGGCGGTGCGTCGCCTGGGGGGAAGGACGTCGATGTCGCATGATCCGCTCGACCGGCCCAGCTCCCGGATGAGCGCCGGCGGCCCCCTCAGCTCACGCCAGGTGTGGCTGATCTTCGCGGGGCTGATGGTGGGGAACTTCCTCTCCGCCCTCGACACGATGGTGCTCGTCACGGCCCTGCCGACGATCGTGGGCGACCTGGGAGGACGAGCCCAGGTGGCCTGGGTGGTCACCGCCTACATGCTGACGTCGACGACGTCGGCCCCCATCTACGGGAAGCTCTCCGACCTCTACGGCCGCAAGCGGCTCTACCAGGGCGCCATCGTGATCTTCGTGGCCGGCTCGGCCGCCTGCGGGGTGGCCGGGAGCATGGGCCAGCTCATCGCCGCACGGGCGTTGCAGGGCGTCGGCGCCGGGGGGCTCATGGTGCTCTCCCAGGCGATCATCGGCGACGTCGTGTCGCCGCGCGAGCGAGGCCGGTACCAGGGCGCCATGGGGGCCAGCATGGCGGTGGCCTCGCTGGCGGGGCCGTTGGTGGGCGGGTTCTTCGTCGACCACGCCAGCTGGCGCGCCACCTTCTTCCTGAACGTGCCCCTCGGGATCCTGGCCCTGGTGGTCACCGGCGTGGTCCTGAAGCTGCCGGCCAGGGCGCGGGTGCGCCACCGGTTCGACGTCGTCGGGACGGTGCTGGTGGTGGGGGCGGCCACCGCGGCCTTGCTGGTGGCCACGTGGGGCGGCGAGCGCTACGCCTGGACCTCGCCGCAGATCGTCGGGCTCGGGGCCGCGGCCGTCCTGGCCACGGCGCTGCTGGTGGGGGTGGAGCGGCGGGCCGTCGAGCCGGTGCTGCCCCTGCGGATCTTCCGGTCCGACGTGTACGCGGTCGCGCTCGCCTCGACGTTCATCCTGAGCGCCGGCATGTGGGCCGCGTGGGTCTCGATGCCGATCTTCCTGCAGGTCGTCACCGGCGCCTCGGCGTCGGCCTCGGGCCTCCTCACGTTCCCGCTGCTCTGCACCATGACGATCACGTCGATCCTCGTGGGGCGGGCCGTGAGCCGCACGGGCCGCTACCGCGTGTTCCCGATCGTCGGCACGGCCCTGGCCGTGGCCGCCTTCGCCCTCTATGCCACCCTCGACGCCGGCAGCACGCGCCTGGAGGCGTCGGTGTTCATGGTGGTGCTCGGCCTCGGTCTCGGCATGTGGATGCAGCTGATGACGACGATCGGGCAGAACGCCGTGGCCTACCGCGACCTGGGGGTGGCCACGTCCACCATGAGCCTGTCCCGGTCCCTCGGCGGCTCGGTCGGCGCCACCGTCGCGCTGGCCGTGCTCAACAGCCGCCTCGTGGACGCCCTCCGCGAGCGGCTCACGGCGGGGCAGCGCGCCGGGCTGGGGGAGGCCGTGCTGCAGGGCGATCCCAAGGCCATCGCCGCGCTCGAGCCGGGGGTGCGCGACGACGTGGTGGCGGCCTTCGCCGACGGCCTCCACGCGGCCTTCCTCCTGGCGGTGCCCCTCGGCGTCGTGGCCCTCGTCGTCATCCTGTTCATGCGGGAGCTGCCCTTGCGGGACGAGATGCCGGGCGCCGGCGACCGCGGCCGCGACGCGCCGGCCGACGTGCCCGTGGCCGCCACGACCTGACCGGCGCCGCCCAGCGGGCGATCAGAAGCGCCAGATCAGCGGCGTGATCACGACGGCGACCACGAAGAACGGGTCATCGGATTTCAGCGGGGTGTGACGGTGGCGAGTAGGTCCCAGTTGGGCTTGCCGGCGTAGAGCAGGACCCGGATCCGGTAGTGGGCGAACCGGCGGAACCCGAACCCGATCCGCTTGATCCGCTTGATCAGGTTGTTCATCGCCTCGGTGGGGCCGTTGCTCACCCGGGCGTGGTGCCAGGCCACGATCTGATCGTGCCAGCGCGCCAGCGTGCGGCCCAGGGAACGCACCTCGATCGGGCAGCTCTCGTCCTGCAGATCGCCGGCGAGCTGGGCGACGAACTCGTTGGCCAGGACCGGGTCGTCGAGGTCGTAGATCGAACGGACGACCTCCTTGGCGTGCCAGGCCATGCGCACCTCGCCGCGGGGGTCGCCGGCGGCGAGCAGCCCGAGGAGCTTGGTCTCGCCGCGCTCGTCGAGACGTTCATGGGCCTTGGTCAGCAGCCGCCGGGCCCGGTAGAGCGGGTCATGCTTGCGGCCCCGATGGCCCAGGGTCTCGTTCTGCACCCGCCGCCGGCACTCATCCAGCTGGGTGTTGGCCAGCTTGATCAGGTGGAACGGATCGGCGATCTGGGTGACGTGGCCGAGGCTGTCGGTGAAGGTCTTGCGGTAGGGGCCCGACAGGTCCAGCACTCCCCAGCGGATCCCGGCCCGCCACTCCTCGGGCTGGGCGTCGATCCACGCCGATGTCGTTGCCGCCGAACGGCCCGGGATGATGTCGAGGAGCTGCACCGCGCCCGGAGTCACGTTCACGAGCGAGGTGCACCACGCCTGGGCGCGCCACCGGCCCAGGCGGGCGAACAGGGTCTCGTCCAACCCCAGCGCTTCGACCTGGCCGATCCGCCCTTCGTCGGCGTCAAGCAGCGCCGCGCCGTAGGCCATGACCGCGTCGTTGACGGTGTGCCAGTCACAGCCCAGCTCGCGGGCGACCTCGGCCACCGTGCGCCCTTCCCGGCCGACCTGCACCGTCGCCCACCGAGCCGCTCGGTCCGTCATCGCTACCCGCGCGGCGGCCACCGCCCGGTCCTCCACTGTCCACGAGCCCGCCGGGCAGGCCGGCTCCGGGCACCAGCAGCGGTGCTTGCGCCAGATCAGCCGGGCCGCCCGGCCGAAGCACGGCAGGTCCACCAGCTCCACCGCGGGCCGGTCCTTGACCCACGCCCGGCCGCCACACGCCTGGCACCACCAGCGCCGCGCGGCCAACTCCACATGCACCCGGATCGCCCCGCCGGCCACGTCGTCGACGCCCAGCACCGTGACCGCCGGAAGCCCGACGAGCAGCGCGCACATGCGCGTAGGGTTCACTTCCACAGGGGCTCTCCCGAACTCGACTGCCTTCGACAGCCGTCAAGTTCGCAGAGCCCCTGTGCCGCGCCGCGGACCCCCTACACCCCGCTCAAGTCCGAAGCGCCCGAAGAACCACGCCAGGAGCGGCAGGCCCAGCTTCCAGTAGTCCCCGAAGCGGTAGCCCCCGGGCTCCATCACCATCATGTTCGCCGGGGTGGCGACGGGGGTGAGGAGGGCCGCGGCCGCGGCGACGTTGACCGCCATGAGCACCGGTCGGGGTGACGCGTCGAGCTCGGCGGCGGCGGAGAGGGCGATGGGGATGACGATCAGGGCGGTGGCGGTGTTCGAGATGAGCTGGCCGAGCACGGCGACGAGCACGAACAAGCCGACGAGCAGCGCGTACGGGCCCGCGTCGCCGACGCCGTCGACGAGCCGGTCGGCGAGCTTCTTCGCGGCACCCGTCTGTTGCATGGCGGTGGACAGCGGGATCATCCCGGCGACGAGCAGCACGGTGGTCCACGAGATCGCCCGGTAGGCCCGCTCCATCGACGTCACCCGCAGGGCCACGAGGGCGCCGGCGGCCAGGAGGGCCGCGACCGAAGGAGGAACGGCCCCGGTGACGAGCAGCCCGACCATGGCGGCGAGCACCGCCAGGGCTTCCTTGGCGCCCAACCCGAGCGGCACGACCTGGCGGCGCACGGCGTCGGGCTCGTTGACGACGAGCACCTCGTCGTCCACCTGGCGGTCGATGGCCGCCCAGGACCCGCGCAGCACCAGCGCGTCGCCGGCGCGCAGCTCGACGTCGCGGCTGCCGACGTCCTCGTTGTCGCGCGCGACCGCGAGGACGATGAGCTCCCCCGACTCCGTGACCATCCCGCGGAAGACGCGGAGGCCGATGAGGGGGGAGCGGGGCGGGATGACGACCTCCACCACACCCTCATCGCGTGTGAAGAGCGCGTCGGCGTCGCCGGCCAGCTCGTAGTCGCGGACGAGGGTGGCCGCGAGCGCGCTGAAGTCGGAGGGCATGTTCCGCCCGTTGCGCTTCGGCAACAGGCGCGGGCCGAGGACGGTGGTGAGCGCCACGATGCCGACGAGCAACGGGATGCCGACGAGCGCGAAGGAGAAGTACGCGAACTCGCCGACGTCGGCTTCCGTGGCGGCTTCGGCGACGAGCACGTTGACCGGGCTGCCCGTCAGCGCCAGCAGCGCGCCGCCGTGGGCGGCGAAGGCCAGTGGCATCAGCAGCTGAGACGCGGGTTGGCGGGTGCGGATGGCGATGATCACCGCTGCGGGGATCAGTGCTGCCACCGATGCGTTGGGTGTGATGAACGCGGTGACGAGAGCGCAGGTCACCATGACGTAGACGAGGACCCGTGGCCCGCCGGCGCCGGATCGCTTGAGCAGCTGTTGCCCGATCCAGGCCGTCACACCGGTAATCTCGAGCGAATCCGCGACCACGAACATCGCGGCGATGAACACCACGGTCGGATCACTGAACCCTGCGTAGGCCTGGTCGAGCTCGATCACATCGGTCGCCCACAGCGCCACCGACACGCCGACGGCGACCACCGCGACGTGCACCCGGTTGGACATGAACAACACGACGGCCGCGCCAAGCACGGCGAAGGTGATCGTGCTCTCGGCCATTGCGGCGATCGTACGGCGACGGGGATGACCGCATTGGGTTCGAGCCGCGTCAGACGCGCGACATTCGCCTCTTGACGCGAACGCGTTCGGCTAGAAAGGCCGCTGTGGACCGGCCCTCTGGGGGGCGGCCAGCGTGGGGTTGGAGGGGCCGATGCCCGAGGCAGCAGGGTCCGCAGACACCATCGAGCCCGCACGGACTCGACCCATGGACGGCCGGAGCGCCGCGGAGGTCGTCGCCGACCCCGTCACGCCGGCAGGGTCGGCACCCGGTGTCGACGGCACCGAGGGCGACGGAGGCAAGAAGAAGCGAGGCTTCCCTTCGCCCCTCGGGGTGCTGGTCCTCGTGCTCGTCGGCGTCTGGATCCTCACCTTGGTGCTGCCGTCGGGCGAGTATCAGCTCGACGAGTCGGGCGCGCCGATCGCCGGCTCGTTCGAAGAGGTCGATGCGCCACTGAGCTTCGGCGAATCGGTGCAGGACCTGCTCTTCTCGCCGATCAACGGGCTCTACGGCAACCAGGATCCCGAGACGGGCCACGTCGGGCCGTTCGAGTCAGGGCGGCTGTTCGGCTCGGCGTCGGTCTTCCTGTTCATCCTCGCCATCGGCGGCTTCATGACGGTGGTGTTCAAGACCGGTTCGCTGGACCTGGGCATCAGCCACCTGGCGAGGCGGTTCAGCACCAGAGGACCGCTGCTGATCATCGTGCTGAGCCTGCTGTTCGGCGTGCTGGGGTCGGTGATGTCGTGGAGCGACGAGACGCTCGGGTTCTACGCGCTGATGATCCCGTTGATGCTGGCCCTGGGCTACGACCGCGTGGTCACCGTCGCGGTCGTGACGGTCGCTCCGTTCGCCGGTTCCATCGGTGCGACGGTCAACCCGTTCCGGATCGGCACCGCCTCCGATGCCGCGGGCATCTCGATGGGCGACGGCCTCGTGCTGCGCGTGCTGCTCCTGGTGCTGGTCATGGCGGCCGGGATCACGTACACGCTCCGGTACGCCAAGAAGGTCAAGGACGACCCGTCGCTGTCGCTCGTGGGCCACGACCCCGAGGACGCGGAGCTGGCGGCCCAGGCCAGCTCCCAGGAGCTGCGCCCCCTCTCGGGGACGGACAAGGCGGTGCTCGGGATCCTCGGCTTCACGTTCGTGCTGATGATCTTCTCGATCATCCCGTGGGGCGCGATCCTCAACAACACCGTCGCCGACGAGATCACGCACGAGACGCTCCAGGAGCCCTTCTGGTGGGAGCTCGGGTGGTGGTTGCCCGAGCTCACCGCCCTCTTCATGGTGATGGCCATCGTCATCGGCGTGGTCGCCCGGCTCGGGGAGAAGGAGACCGCCAGCGCCTTCATCCAGGGCGTCATGGACTTCACCGGACCGGCGATCCTCGTCGCCATCGCCCGAGGCGTCTCGGTGCTGCTGACCAACTCCAAGACCATCGACACCGTCCTCAACGCGATGGAGGGCGTCGTCGACGACCGGTCGAACGTCGTGTTCGTGATCCTCCTCTGCATCGTCGCCGCGCCGCTGGCCTTCCTGGTCGGCTCCGGGTCGGCCGGCATGGCGCTGGTGATGCCGATCATGGCCCCACTGGGCGACTTCGCCGGTGTCGACCGGTCGTTGATCGTGACGATCTACAACTCGGTCGGCGGCATCCTGCTGCTCATCCTGCCGACCAACGCGCTGCTCATGGCCGGGCTGGGGCTGGCCCGCGTCGGCTTCAACGTGTACCTGAAGTTCGTGCTGCCCCTCGTCGGCATCCTCACCGCCATCACCGTCGCCGTGGTGGTCGTCGCCGCGGCGGTGTCCTGACCGGCCGAGCACCAGGAGACCTCCCATGAACCCCACCGTCCGCCCTGTGCCCTCGCTGGACGTCGACACGGGCGTCGCCGTCGTGACGGCCCCGCCGGCGGAACCCGAGGCCCTCGGCGTGCTCGTCGGCGCGAGTGGGCCGCTGCCGTCGGTCGTCGACGTCGACCGCGACCGGTTGGGAGCGCTCGGCTTCCGTGGCGAACCCGGCGAAGCGCTCGCGCTGCCGAGCCGCGGCGGCCCGGTGGTGGTCGTCGTCGGCATCGGCGACGGCGGCCCCGACACCGACCTGCGGGCGGTCGGCGGCGCCTTCGCCCGCGCCTGCGGCCGGATGACCCGACTGGCACTGACGCTCGATGGCTCGAGCGAGGCCGGCGAGCCCGCGGCCGTCGCGGAAGCCCTCGTCGAGGGGGCGCTGCTGGCGCGCTACCACTACCCGGTCCTCAAGGCCGACGCCCCCGGTGCGCCGATCTCGGTGCTGCAGCTCGTGGTCGACGGCGACCCATCCCCCGTCGAGGAGGGCGCGACCCGGGGCCGCGTGCTGGCCGCGGCCACCGCGCTGGCGCGCGACCTCGCCAACACGCCGCACAACCACCTCTCGGCCAGCCGCTTCGGCGATCTGGCGCGGGAGCTCGGCGCGACCGCCGGGCTCGGTGTCGAGGTCTTCGACGAGGACGCCCTCGTCGAGCTGCGCATGGCCGGCATCCTGGCGATCAACGCGGGCAGCGCCGAACCGCCTCGGCTCATCAAGCTGACCTACCGGCCCGAGCGGCCCACGGGGTCGCTGGCGCTCGTCGGCAAGGGGATCATGTACGATTCCGGCGGCCTCAGCCTCAAGCCCAGCGACGCCATCCACGCCCAGATGAAGAACGACATGTCGGGCGCCGCCGCCGTGCTGGCAACGATGCTCGCCCTGCGCGACCTGGGGTGCACCACGGCGGTCACCGGCTACCTGGCGTGCACCGACAACATGCCGTCCGGGACAGCCACCGCGTTGGGCGACGTGATCACCTATCGCGACGGCACCACGGTCGAGATGCTCGACACCGACGCCGAAGGGCGGGTCGCCATGGCCGACGCCCTCATCCTCGCCCGTGAGGAGGGCGTCGACGCCATCGTCGACATCGCGACCCTGACCGGCTCCGCCCTGCGCGCCCTCGGCAAGGACATGTCGGCGCTGTTCGCCAACGACGAGCGGTTGGCCCACCAGGTGGAGGCGGCCGCCACCGCGAGCGGCGAGCTGGTGTGGCGGATGCCCCTGCACCGCCCCTACCGCCGTGAGATCGACTCCCTCACGGCCGACATGATGAACTGCGCGCCCGTCGGCAAGCCCGACGCCATCATCGCCTCCCTGTTCCTGGCGCACTTCGTGGGCGATGTCCCCTGGGCCCACATCGACATGTGCGGCCCCGCCCAAGCCGACACGGCCACGGGTCTGCAGGTGCCCGGCTGCACGGGCTGGGGGGCCCGCATCCTCGCCCACATCGTGCTCGGGTTCGAGGCGCCCGGCTCGAGCCCGCGCGCCCGTTGACCGTTCGGCCCCAGCAGCATCGGAGGCCACCGTGGAGGTCGAGCTCACCGGGGTCCCGCAGACCGTCTCGACGGGGTCGCTGCCCGGTTGGGAGCGGGTGGACGAGCTGGTGGTGGAGGCCTACGAGCGGGCGCGGGCCCGCACCGACGGCGCAGTGGCCGACTACATCCCGGCGCTGGCAGGCGCGGACCCCGAGTGGTTCGGCCTGTGCGTCGCCGAGGTCGACGGGAGGGAGCACGCGGCGGGCGACGTCGACGTGGCCTTCTCCATCCAGTCGATCTCGAAGGCGTTCGTCTACGCCCTCGTGTGCGATCGGATCGGCCACGACGCGGTGCACCATCGGGTGGGGGTGAACAACACGGGTCTGGCGTTCGACTCGGTCATCGCGGTGGAGCTCCACGACGGCCATCCGATGAACCCCATGGTGAACGCCGGCGCCATCGCCACCACCGCGATGATCGGCGGTCGCACCCCCGAGGAACGCTGGGCGATGGTGCAGACCGGGCTGTCGAGGTTCGCCGGTCGTCCGCTGCAGCTCGACCAGGGCGTCTACGAGTCGGAGGCGGCGACCAACCACCGGAACCGGGCGATGGCCCAGCTCCTGCTGAGCTACGGGCGGATCGACGTCGACCCGCTGGCCCTGGTGGACACCTACACCAGGCAGTGCAGCCTGCTCGTGACGGCCCGGGACGTGGCGGTCATGGGCGCGACGCTGGCCCACGGTGGCCTGAACCCCGTGACGGGGGACCAGGTGGTGGCGCCGGAGGTGTCCCGCGACACCCTGGCGGTGCTGGCCTCGAACGGGCTCTACGAGCGCTCCGGGGAGTGGCTCTTCGAGATCGGCCTGCCGGGCAAGTCGGGCGTGTCCGGAGGGATCCTGGCCGTCGCGCCCGGCAAGGCCGGGATCGGGGTGTTCTCGCCGCGGCTCGACTCGGCCGGCAACAGCGTCCGCGGGCAGCAGGCCACCGCCCACCTCTCCCGCTCCCTGGGGCTGAACCTCTTCGCCTCGTAGGAGGGCCCGGCTCGTCAGGCCTCGGCGAACGCGGCGAGCCACGCCGTCCAGCGAGGCTTGTCGCGCTCGACGATCGCGGCGGCGTCGGGCCCGTAGAGGTAGGCCCACACCGAGACGCTGCAGCCCTCGGCGCCTTCGACGGCCAGGAAGGCCGTCCCGGGCGCGGGCGTGTCGAGCAGGAGGGCGATCGAGCTCGGGTTGGTCCGCACGACGGTGCCGGCCAGTGCGGCGCCGTTGCTCGCTCGTGCGTCGATCCGGTCGCCGACCGCGGGGGCCTCGGGGATGCGGAGCTCCTGGCAGAGCTTCGCCCAGGCCGCTGCTCGGGGCAGCGTCGTCGTGCCCATGGGGAGCATCGACACGGCCTCCTGCCCCGGGAAGTGGCGGCAGTGGAGCTGGAGGTTGAAGAGGAACAGCTTCCACCCCTCCTCCATGGCGTCGTACTGCTCGTCCCACTCCTGACCCTCACCGAAGCCGCTGTTGACGAGGCGCACGATGCAGGTCCCGCCGTCACGGGCTTCGACGAGCCACTCGAAGGCGAAGCCGTCGGCGTCGGGGCCGCCGTCGAAGACGATGCGCCGGGGCGGCTCCCACGCCACCACCCGTCCGGGCACCTGCATCTCGGGCGCGTCGCCGAACGACGCCACCGCCGCTCCGCCTTCGCGCTCCTCGACGACGTGGGGCACGTACCAGGAGGAGATCCCCGGGCCCGTGGCGATCGTGCGCCACACCTCCTCGGGAGTGCCGACGACCTCGACGGCGAGCTCGATGGAACGTTCGGGCCTGGTCATGGTGCGCCTCGCTCGGGGGTCGGCGGATCAGGATGGGGGTGCGAGGCCACGAGGAGCCGGTGCCACCGACCTCGTGGTGCGCTCGCGTCGTGGTACCGGGCCGCCAGGTCGCGCACGGCGGCGGCGAGCTCGGCGGTGAAGGCGGCGCGCTCGGCCGCCGACCGGAACCTGATGTCGGTCTCGATGGCGAGCGTCGGCAGGGTCTTGCCGGCGCGCTCGGCGCGACGGGACAGGTCGACCACCTCCCTGAGGAGGCGAGCGGCCAGCGCGAGCAGGAAGCGGCTGGACAGCCGGTCGACGCGAGCAGGGTCGACGCCGCGCTCGTCGACGAGGTTAGGGTCGAGGAGGTAGTGGCGCGCCGTCGCCTGCACGATGCGCTCGGTCAGGCCCCGGCGCGGACGCTCCTCGACGAGCTGCACGAGGCCCTGGGACTCCAGGGCCCGGAGGTGGTAGTTGACCTTCTGGCGCGGCAACCCGAGCTCGCTGGCGACCGTGGTTGCCGAGCCGGGCGCGGCGAGGCGGCGCAGGATGCGCGTGCGGACGGGGTCGAGCGCGGTCGCGGCCGCCTTCGGGTCGTCGATGACCTCGAGGTCGAGCACGTCACCACCGTACGAATTGACAACATCAACTGTCAATAGCCCCCGGCGCCGATGGGCTGCGTCGTCAGCCCGCAGAGCGGAGAGATATCCTCCGCTTCATGTCGGGGGTGAGGTCCGAGGGCACGGGGTCGCCGATGCGTGCCGACGCGCGGCGGAACCGGCGGCGCCTCCTCGACGCCGCCATCGAGCTCGTCCTCGCCACGGGCGCGGCACCGTCGCGCGACGCCGTCGCGCAGCGGGCCGGCGTCGGGATCGGCACCTTGTACCGGCACTTCCCCGACCAGCAGGCCCTGCTGGAAGCCGTTGCCCTCGACGTGCTCGAGCGCACGCTCGCCGCGGGCGAGGCGGCGGTCGAGGAGGCCGCCGACGGCGCCGAGGCCCTCCACCGCTACATGCACGCGGCGGTCGACATCGGCCTCGGCGCGCTCAACATCGTCTACCCCCTCCTCGACGCGCCCGACTGGCCCGAGCGCCGGGCGCGAGCGGATCGGCTCCTCGGCCGGCTGGTGCGACGGGCCCGCCGCGACGGCGCCCTACCCCGGGGGGTGACCGCCGCCGACGTCGCCCTGGCGGTCATCCGCTTCGGGCGGCCGTTGGCCATCGGCCTCCCGCCGGCGACCGAGCGGGAGGTCGCCCACCGCCAGATCGACACGTACCTCGCCGGGCTGGCCGCGATGGCCGCCCGCTGACCTCCGAAGGGTAGGGGCTCGCTGCATCAGAAGCGGAGGAGTAGACTCCGTTTTCTGCCGGTCGGTCGTGGCCGGCCGGTCGCCCAGCTGGGGAGGTGCCATGTCCAGGCTGATGGACCGGACCACCGGAGCCGATCCCGTCGTGCTGATGCTCGACGAGGTCGATCGCGGCGACGGGGCGCTGGTCGGGGGGAAGGG
>Ga0182742_1002226_pt1 | contig 22052 bp, 21 predicted proteins | sample eDN5th37CBELigMG_FD_128880 | JGI IMG/M metagenome (GOLD analysis project Ga0182742, IMG submission 128880) | Enriched Miracle-Growth compost microbial communities from Emeryville, California, USA - eDNA 5th pass 37_C BE-Lig MG (version 2)... ... | reverse complement strand
CCGGCCGGCCGGCGCGCCGCCTCTCGGGCGGGGAGCAGCAGCGCCTGGCCCTGGCCCGCGCCGCGGCGCTGCAGCCGGAGGTGCTGTTCCTCGACGAGCCCTGCGCCAGCCTCGACCCAGCGGCGACGCGCGCGGTGGAGGAGATCGTCGCCGCGCTCGCCGCGCGCGGCACCAAGATCGTCATGACAACGCACGACCTCGGTCAGGCGCGGCGGCTCGCCGGCGATGTCGTGTTCCTCCACCGCGGCCGGGTGCTGGAGCATAGCCCCGCCGAATCCTTCTTCGCCGGACCCGAGACGCGGGAGGCCGCGGCCTTCCTGCGCGGCGAGCTGGTCTGGTGACTCTCTACACGAACGACAAGGGCAGCAGGAGACACGGCATGTTCGGGACCTTGCGCAGAACCATCCTCACCGCGGCGGTGGCCGCGCTCGCCCTGCCTGCCCTGCTGCCGCTCGGCGCGGTGGCGCAGGAGCGCAGCATCACCGTCGCCAGCACCACCAGCACCGAGCAGTCGGGCCTGTTCGGCCATATCCTGCCGATCTTCACGCGGGAGACAGGGATCACCGTGCGCGTCGTCGCCCTCGGCACCGGCCAGGCGCTCGATGTCGGCCGGCGCGGCGATGCGGATGTGGTCTTCGTGCATGACCGCGCGGCGGAGCAGAAATTCGTCGCCGAAGGCCATGGCGGGCCACGGCACCATGTGATGTACAATGACTTCATTCTCGTCGGCCCGGCCTCCGACCCGGCGAAGGTCGCCGGCCTGCGCGACAGCACGGAGGCGCTGCGGCGCATCGCCGCGGCGCGCGCGCCCTTCGTCAGCCGCGGCGACCGCAGCGGCACCCATGCGGCGGAGCTGCGGCTGTGGAAGCTGGCGGGGATCGACCCGGTGGAAGGGCGCGGCCAGTGGTACCGAGAGGTCGGCCAGGGCATGGGCCCGGCGCTGAATACCGCCGCCGCGCAGAACGCCTATATCCTCGCCGATCGCGGCACCTGGCTCTCCTTCCGCAACCGCCAGGACCTGAAGATCCTGGTCGAGGGCGACACGCGGCTGTTTAACCAGTATGGCGTCATGCTGGTGAACCCGCAGCGCCACCCGCAGGTGAAGGCCGCCGATGGGCAACGCTTCATCGACTGGATCCTCTCCCCTGCCGGCCAGCAGGCCATCGCCGCCTACAAGATCAATGGCGAGCAGCTCTTCTTCCCGAACGCCGCGCAGCCGGAGCCGGGGGCATGAGGGCGGCGCTCGCCCTCGCCGCCGCGCTGCTGATGGCCGCCATGCCCGCCACGGCGGAGCCGGTGCGGCTTGCCGCCGCCGGCTCGCTGCGCGCCGCGCTCGCCGAAATCGCGGCCGGTTTCGCGGCAGCGCCCGGCGGCGTGCCGGTGGAGCAGACCTACGCGCCCTCCGGCCTGCTGCGGCAGCGCATCGCGCAGGGCGAGCCCTTCGAGGTCTTCGCCAGCGCGAACATGAACCACCCCGAGGCCGTCGGGCGTGAGCGCGGGCGTCCGGTGGTGCTCTTCGCCCGCAACCGGCTCTGCGCCATCGCCCGGCCCGGCCTGGATGTGGCGCCGGACACGCTGCTGGAGCGCATGCTGGATCCGACGGTGAAGCTTGGCACCTCCACGCCGCGGGCGGATCCGGCGGGGGACTATGCCTTCGCCCTCTTCGCCCGCGCCGAGGCACTCCGCCCCGGCGCGCAGGCGGCGCTGGAGGCCAAGGCGCTGCGGCTCACTGGCGGGCCGGACAGCGCCAAACCGCCTGCCGGCCGCGATCCCTATGCCTGGCAGTTCGAGCGCGGCGCGGCGGATCTGTTCCTGACCTACTGCACCAATGCCGTGCTGGCCCGCGCCGCCCATCCCGCGCTGCAGCAGGTCGCGGTGCCGGAGGCACTGTCGGTCGCCGCCGATTACGGCCTGGTGGTGCTCTCCGACCGGCCGGAAGCGGCGCGGCTCGGCCTCTTCATCCTGTCTCCGGCCGGGCAGGCGATCCTCGCCCGCCATGGCTTCGAGGCACCTGCCCTGCCGCAGGCGGCGGCTCGGTAAGGCTCCGGGGTGGGCCGGCGCGGTTGGCCCTGGCCGGCGCCACCCCCATCTGCGGCGGGGACGAGGAGGAGAGAGCGCGATGCTGAAGCTGTCCGCCCGCAACCAGTTCGCCGGCACCATCCAGGATGTCCGCAAGGGCGCCACCACGACGCATGTGCGCATCGAGGTGGCGCCGGGCGTGGTTTTCACCGCCTCCATCACCAACGAGTCCGTGGAGGAACTCGGGCTCAAACCCGGGGAGAAGGCGATTGCCGTGGTGAAGGCCTCCGACGTGATGGTCGGCAAGGAGGCCTGACCGGATGCGTCCCGGCCGCCGCGCCCTGCTCGCCGCCGGGGCCATGCTCGCCCTGCCGCGCGCCGGGCAGGCCGAGCGGCCGGTGGCCGATGCGACCGGCCGGCGCATCGCCGTGCCGGACCGGGTCGCGCACGTCTTTCCGGCCGGTCCACCCGCCGCGATCCTGCTCTGCACCCTGGCGCCGGATCTGCTGCTCGGCTGGCCCGCCCGCCCGCCGAGCCCAGCCGAGGCCGCCTTCCTCACGCCGGAAGCCGCCGCCCTGCCGCGCATCGGCCGCCTGACCGGCCGCGACAACACGGCAAATGCCGAGGCGGTGCTGGCCAGCCGACCCGACCTGGTTCTCGACTACGGCTCGGTCGCGCCCACCTTCGTCTCGCTTGCCGAGCGGGTGCAGGGCCAGACCGGGCTGCCGACGCTGCTGCTGGATGGCGCGCTGGGGAAGATCCCGGAAACCTACCGGCTGCTCGGGACCATCCTCGACCGGGGCGAGGCCGCCGAGGCGCGCGCCGGCACCGCCGAACGAATCCTGGCCCAGGCCAGGGAAGCCGCGGTGCGCCTGCAGGCCCGGGGCCGGCCGCGGGTTCTCTATGTCCGCGGGCCGCGCGGACTGGAAACGGGCCTCGCCGGCTCGATCAACACGGAGATCATCGAATTCGCCGGGGCGGAGAATGTCGCCGGCCTCGCGCTCGGGCCTGGCGGCTTGGCGCAGATTTCGATGGAGCAGGTGCTCGCCTGGAACCCGGACTGGGTGATCGCCATCCATCCGGACTTCCCGGCGCATGCCCGGCAGGATCCGTTGTGGCGCAGCCTGCCGGCGGTGCAGGCGGGGCGGCTGGTGCTGGCGCCGGGCCTGCCCTTCGGCTGGGTGGACTTCCCGCCCTCGGTCAACCGGCTGCTCGGGCTGCTGTGGCTGCCGGTGCTGTTCGGGGTGCATCCCGTGGCAGGGCTGGCCGAGGCGGTCGCGGCCTTCCACGCGCTGTTCTATCACCGCCGGCCGGAGCCCGCGCAGGTCGAGGCCCTGCTGCGCCCGGCCCTGCCGCGGGCGTGAGCACCACGGTGGCCGTGACCGGCCGGGCGCGGCCGACCCAGTCGCGCGGGGCGCTGGCCTGGGGGCTTGCCCTGGCGGCGCTGCTGGCCGCCTTCCTAGCGGCGCTGGCCGTCGGGCAATTCCCGATCGCGCCGGGCGAGTTGCCGGCGATCCTGTTCGGCCGGGCAGACGGCCCGGCGGCGACGGTGTTCTGGAACATCCGCCTACCGCGCGTCGCGGCGGCGATGCTGGTGGGGGCGGCGCTGGCGGCTGCCGGGGCCGCCTTCCAGGGCATGTTCCGCAACCCGCTTGCCTCGCCCGACCTGCTCGGCGTCACGGCCGGCGCGTCGCTCGGCGCGGTGCTCGGCATCTTTCTCGGCCTGCCGGTCGCGGCCATCCAGGGCCTTGCTTTCGCCGGTGGCATTGCGGCGGTGGCGGCCGTTGCGGTGCTGGCGAGCGCGGTGCGCGGGCAGGGCGATCCGGTGCTGGTGCTGATCCTGGCCGGCATTGCGCTCGGCGCACTGATCGGGGCGGCGATCAGCCTGCTCAAGATCCTGGCCGATCCCTACAACCAGCTCCCCGCCATCACCTTCTGGCTCCTCGGCACGCTCTCCGCCGCCACGCGGGGCGACATCCTGGCTGCGGCGCCACCGGCCCTGCTCGGCCTGCTCGGCCTGGTCCTGCTGCGCTGGCGGCTGAACCTGCTGACGCTGGGCGAGGACGAGGCGCGGTCGCTCGGCATCAACACGGGCGCGTTGCGTGCCGGCGCGGTCGCCGCGGCGACCCTGGCCACCGCCGCGGTCACGGCGCTGGCGGGCGCAGTCGGCTGGATCGGGCTGGTGGTGCCGCATGCGGCGCGGCTGCTCGGCGGGCCGGATCTCCGGCGGCTGATCCCGCTCTCCATGCTGCTCGGCGCCGCCTTTCTTCTGGCAGTGGACACGCTGGCGCGCAGCGCCGAGCGCCTGGAGGTGCCGCTCGGCATCCTGACCGCCATGCTCGGCACGCCGCTCTTCCTCTGGCTGCTGGCACGGGCGCGGCGCGGGGGTGGCGGGCCGTGACGGCGCCGCTGCTGGAGGCGCGCGGCCTCGCCATCGGCCATGGCCGGCGCGTGGTGGCGGAGGGCATCTCGCTCTCCCTCGTACCCGGGCGCGTGCTCTGCCTGCTCGGCCCGAATGGCGGGGGCAAGACGACGCTGCTGCGCACGCTGCTCGGGCTGACCCCGCCGCTGGCAGGTGAGGTACGGCTCGGCGGCGCCGAACTGGCGCGCCTGCCGCGGCGCGAGGTGGCGCTGCGCCTCGCCTATGTGCCGCAGGCGGCGTTCGGCGGCTTCGCATATCCGGCGCGGGAGGTAGTCGCCATGGGCCGCGCCGCCCGCCTGCCGCTGTTCGCCGCGCCCGGAGCGCGCGACCGGGAAGTGGCTGAGGCGGCGCTGGCGCGGCTCGGCATCGCGCATCTCGCGGACCGGCCGGTGACGGCGCTTTCGGGCGGCGAGCGGCAACTCGTGCTCATCGCCCGCGCCCTGGCGCAGGAGGCCACCTGCCTGGTGATGGACGAGCCGACGGCGAGCCTCGACTTCGGCAACCAGGCGCTGGTGCTGCGCCAGGTGCGAGCGCTGGCGGAGCGCGACGGACTTGGCGTGCTGATGACGACGCATCACCCGGACCACGCCTTCCTGGTCGCGGACGAGGTGGCGCTGCTGCATGGCGGCGCGCTCACTGGCCCGGCCGCGCCGGAGGCGCTGGTCACGGCGGCGCGGCTGCGCGAGACCTATGGCGTGGACACCGTGATCGGCACCGTCGAGACGCCCTCGGGGCCACGCCGCGTCTGCGCGCCGGTCGTGGCAAGCAGCGGAGCGGCATCGTGACGGTGCCTGCCACAGTCCGCGGACCGCGCTGGCTTACGGCGCCGAGGAGGCGCTTGCCAACTTGCTGTAACTGTTGCCCGGCCGTATCCGGCGCGGGTTCGATGATCCTGCCAGCACCGGCACGGCGCCAATCGCCTCCAAGGCGCTGCGCCGCATCGCCGCTCTCTACGCTGCCAAGGCGGAGATCCGCGGCCGGGCTGTGGGCGGGCGGATGGTGGGCCTCTATCTCGGCTCGGTGCGCGGCCAACCTGTCCTGGGTCAGCCGTGCCCAGTGGACCTTCAGGCGATCCAGGATCAGGACCACTTTGCGGCCGGTATCCCGGATCAGACGGCCGAGGAAGCGAATCAAGTCGGGCCCTTCACCGTGCTATCGGCCACCATCCAGCGCCGACCTCCGCCTCCTGTGCGGTGCCGAGAAACCGCCCCGTACCCGGCTCCGGCCCGCGCGGGCCGCTCTAGGGTGCGAAGTTTCGCGCGGGCGGAGAGCTTTCCGGAACTGCCGGCCGGGCACCCGGCCCCACCATTCTCGATCCCTGCCTCGCTCAACTGGAGACGCGGCAAGCGGCCGGTTGCGAGAATGCCATGGCGCTGTGGCGGGGGCTGCGCGAGCGCGGCTTCCTCGGGGCACCGCGACAGAGGCCCACGCTGGCTGAGTCCGCGGCGTACGACGCGGTCCAGGTGCGGGCCACGGCGCGGACCAGAGGCGCAGGTGGTGCCGCACCATCTCCTGTGGGTGATGGCACACCCGCGCCGCCCTCACCGAAGCAACTGGCTTGGCTTCTCACGCGTCCGCGGGACAAGCTCACCGAGGAAGAGGGTACGACCAGCGATCGTCTCGATCAGGATCCAGAAGCCGCCACCGGTGTTGCGCTAGTCCGCCGGTTCGCCGACCTCCTGCGTGGCTGCTGCATGGGCCGCGGGGTGCCGTGCCGGGCACCGCTCACCACACCATGGAGCAGCGTTGGCCAAACTATGTCAACGACGCAGGAAATTGGGGGCATATGTTGGCAATGCTCGCGCCCTTACCCAGGCTGCGAAAGAAGGGCATCCAGGGCAAAGGCACCCTCGGCCTTCACCAGGAACGGGTTGATCTCGATGCTATCGATTTCATCCTGATGCGCCGCCGCAAATTCCGACACCCTGCACAGCGTCGCGACCAGCGCCCGCCTGTCAAGCGCCGGGGCGCCACGCCATCCGTCGAGGAGCCTAGCCCCTCGAACTGAGGCGATAAGGGCCTCGGCCCGCTCCGGCGTCAGCGGCGCCGAAGCGAAGGCGACATCACGGAATAGCTCGACCGAAATGCCCCCAAGGCCGAACATCACCATTGGCCCGAAGATTGGGTCACGCTGCACGCCGATGATGGTCTCCACGCCACCCGTCACCATCGGCGCCACAAGGACGCCGTCCAACCGCGCCTCTGGCTTGGCCGCATGCACACGGCGCATCAATTCAGCGAACCCCTGGACGACCGCCTCCCTATCGGTGACGTTCAGCAGCACACCGCCGACTTCCGTTTTGTGGGGAATGTCATCGGATAGAATCTTCATCACCACCGGGAAGCCTAGGCTGGATGCGGCCGCGACAGCCTGTTCCGCGCTGGTGCAGACCTGCTCCGGCAGCACGGGCACGCCGATTCGGGCCAAAATCTCTTTGGCCCCTGCCTCGTTCGTCGAGGACAGGGCAAGCCTTTTGCCACGCACCACGGCAGGTGGTGCGACGGCCTGCTCCTGCAGAGTGCGCAGCATGGTTGCGCCCGCCACCGCCTTCACCGCGCGAGAGGGATCCTCAAAGACCGGTATGCCGAGCGATTCCAGTTTCAACCGGATCTCCTCGACCGAGGTCATGACCGCGACGACAAGACGGTCCGGGGCGGTCCGCCGCAGCGCGGCAAAGGCCTGCTCCAGCGGCGGGAAGCGCATCAGGTTCCGTCCGAGATGGGCCAGGTAGAAGAGAATGGAGCCGAGTTCCGCGCCCCGCACCATTTCCTGGCTGATGGGCTCGAAGATGTGCATCCGGCCGTTGAGCTGTGCCGTCGTGTCGATCGGGTTGCACCCGCCCGCGACCGGCTGGAGCTCGCGGATCCTTGCCAATACCTCGGCCGGCATCGGCGGCACGGAGAGGCCCGCCTCAATGCAGGCATCCGCCATCAGCACGCCGATGCCGCCGGAGACGGTCAGGATGCCAACGCCGTCCGAAGCCGGGAGCGGTGCGATGGCACAGACATAGGCGATATCAATCATTTCCTCAATCGAGGAGGCACGCAAGGCGCCGCATTCGCGAAACACCGCGCTGAAAATGCGATCCTCGCCCGCAAGCGAGCCGGTATGCGTTGCAGCCGCAGCGGCGCCCACCTCCGTGCTGCCGACCTTCATGACGATGACCGGCTTGCGCGCCGCGGCCGCCTTCAGCAATGCCCGGCGCAGCCTGTCGCCATCCTTGCAGCCCTCGAGCGAGGCGCAGATGACGGTCGTGCCGGGATCCTCCGCCAGGTAGTCGATACAAGTGGCGACATCGATATCGGCCTCGTTGCCCGTCGCTATGGCGCGGCTGATGCCAATGCCGCGCAGGCTCGCGGCCGCGTAGATGTGCGAGCCGTAGGCACCGCTTTGCGTCGCAATGCCGACCTTGCCGGGCTTGGGCTGCGCCGTGGCAAGCAGGCTGGAGAATGTACCAAAGAAGCCATCCGGCGGGCTGATGCTGCCGAGCGCATTGGGCCCGGTGATGCGCATGCCGTGCCGCCGCGCCAGAGCGACGATACGCTCCTGCATGGCAATACCCTTGCCACCCTCCTCCGCGAAGCCAGAGGAGAGGATCTGCACATGCAGGATACCCTTGGCAGCGCACTCCCCCAGGGCCTTCTCGACCAGCGGCGCGGGCAGCAAGATCAGCGCGCTGTCCGGCACTTCCGGCAGGTCGGCAACGCTCCGCCAAGCGGGCAGGCCCTGGACTTCCGTTGCGCTGACATTGATTGGGTAGATGCGGCCCTTGTAGCCGAGTTCCTTCAGGTGGAGCAGCGTCCGCCCACCGAGCTTGTCCGGATCCCCCGAAGCGCCGATCACCGCAATGGATTTCGGCCGGAACATCTTCTCCAGCGCGTGCATCTTCGCCCCCGTCACGCCGCTTCCGCACATCGCCGGGCCTCGGCCAGCAGGCGTGCCGCTTGGAATGTCCTGTCCCCGTATTCGAATTCCGCCATCATCACCCGGCGCGCCAGTCGGATGGCCGGCAGTGCCTCAGTCATGCCCATGCCGCCATGGCACTGGATGGCCTCCTGCGCGACGAACCGCCCAGCCTCGCCGAGGCGCAGCTTGGCGAAGGCGATGTCGCGCCAGGGCAGGCAGTCGGATGCCGATGCCGCGCGCAGCGTCTGGCCGACGAGGCCGCGGAGGTTCTCGTACTCCACATACATCTCGGCGACGCGGTGGCGCAGGGCCTGGAAGGAGGAGAGTGGCACGCCGAACTGCACGCGGTTGGAAAGGTAGTCGATCGTCTGCTCGATGATCGCTCCCATGGCCGAGACACCCTCGATGCAGGTCAGCAGCGCACCGAGGTCACGGGCTTCCTCCGCCCGCCGCGTCACCTCCTCGCCCCGCGCGAGAATCCAGGTGGGCTCCACGGCCATGCCGCCGAAGGTCCAGTCCTGGGCAAGATGGCCGTCGATTCTCTGGTAGCGGCCGCCGGCTAGGCCGCGTGCATCGGCCGGGATCAGCAGGAGCACCGGCTCCGCCTCGCCGCAGACGATGAGCAGGTGCGTGGGGTCAGGCGGCGTCTCCACACCCACCACCGTGCCATCAAGCACCAGGCGACCACCGGACGCGGCCAGCTTCAGGGCCGAGCCGGTTCCATCGCTTGCAGCGCCCGGCAGGATCGCGCAGATCCGTGCCCGCCCAGTCGCCACATCGGCGAGGAGCGCGTTCCTGCCTTCCCCGGCGCCAGCCAACAGCGCCGGGACCACAGCGCAGGCCAGAGTCACGGGCAGGGGAAGTCCACCTCGTCCCGCGCCGGCTACGAGCGCTGCCAGATCGGCGAGACCACCACCGGCACCGCCTGCCTCCTCTGGGACGGCCGTCGCCATCCAGCCGAGTTCGGCGATGCTGTCCCAGTACCGGCGCAGGCATGCGGCCTGTTCCGCCGAATCCACGAGAGATGCGAGTGCGCGATCAGCTTCGAGGCCGAGGCGCTGCGCCATGTCGAAGGCATCGCCTCCGACAAGCGGTGTTGCAGTGAAGGCCATATTGGTCAGGCTCCGAAGAGCTGTTTGGCGATGACGTTCTTCTGCACTTCGCTGCTGCCGCCGTAGATGGTGCGCACGCGCATGTACATGTAGTTCTGCACCCACTCGATGCCCGGGGCTTCCGCATTGGGTCCGCCGGCGTCGACACGACGGAAGCGCGGCGCCAGGCGTCCGCCGACCGCGTCCAGCGCAACTTCCGCAATATGCTGGTGGGTCACGCTCGTACTTAGCTTGAGGACGGAAGGCAGCAGGTTCAGAGGCTTGCCCTCCATGACCGCCGCGACAGCCTCCCTCCCGAGGGCGCGTGCACCAAGAAGTTCGGCCTCCGCCAGGAGAAGACGGTGCTCCAGCATCTCACGCTTGAGGCGGTTGCCCTCGCCTGCCAGTTCCTGCGCGACCAGTGCCCGGGTCCGCTCCAGGTTCTTCAGAGCCGGCGCGACATTCGCGCCACCGAGTCGTTCGCGCTCCAGCAGGAACTTGCCGTAGGTCCAGCCCTGCCCCTCCTCGCCGATGCGGTTGGCAACGGGCACGCGAACATGGTCAAGGAAGACCTCATTCACATGATGCCAGCCATCGATGGTGCGGATCGGCCGGATCGTGATGCCGGGCGAGTCCAGCGGTATGAGCAGCATGGTGATACCCTGCTGCTTCTTGGCTTCCTTCGAGGTCCGGACCAGCGTGTACATCCAGTCCGACTCATGCGCGTGGGAGGTCCAGGTCTTCTGGCCCTCCACGATATACTCGTTACCCTCCCGCCGCGCGGTGGTGCGCAGCGAGGCCAGGTCAGATCCGGCATTGGGCTCGGAATAGCCCTGGCACCACCAGTCCTTGCCGCTCAGGATGCCAGGCAGGAAGCGCTGCTTCTGCTCCGGCGTGCCAAACTGGATGATGACGGGGCCGATATGCCGAAGCCCGTGGTGGTACTGTGGCGGGCAGTCGCATTCCGCCATCACCTCGTCGAAGATGTGCCGCTGCCGGTGATCCCAGCCCGTGCCGCCATACTCCTTCGGCCAGCTCGGCGCACCCCAACCGTGCTCGTACAGGATCTTCTGCCAGGGATACCAGATCTTGCGCGACAACTTGCGGTAGGTGGCAACCGCCGCGCGGATCTCGGGCGGGCAGCGCGTCAGCGCAAACTCGGTCACTTCCCTGCGGAAGGCATCGTAGTCGATCGGGGCGGCCATCGGGGCTGCGGTCTCCGTGCTGTGGCGTCCTGCAGGCTAGCGCCCCTTGAAGACCGGCTTGCGCTTCTCGAGCTGCGCCCGCCGTGCCTCCTGCGCGTCCTCTGTCTTGGAGAGCTCGTAGGTGAAGTTCTGTTCGAAGCGATAGGCTTCCTTGGGCGACATCAGCTCAACGAAATTGCAGCTTGTCTTGGCATACTTGATGCCGAGCGGACTCTTCTCCGCGATCCTCGCGGCCATCCGCATCGCGGCCGGCAGCAGTTCCTCCGGCGCCCAGACCGAATCGAGGACGCCGAGGCGATACAGCTCGCTGGCGGGCAGGCGGTCGCCGGTGAACATCAGGCGCCGGGCCCAGGACTTGCCGAGAAGCTCCCTGACCATCGCTGCACCACCGGCCAGGCCGACGTCGATCTCCGGCATGCCGAACACCGCCGTCTCGGACGCCATCATGATGTCGCAGGCTGCCATGAGGCCGAAGCCGGCACCAAGGGCCGCGCCGTTGACCGCAGCGATGACCGGCTTGGCGCATTCCTTGATGGCGTTGCCTGTCTCGCGCGTGATCCGGTTGTGATGCCAGTAGGCACCCGGCTTGCTTGGATCCGGGCGCTGCTTCAGATCGGCGCCGGCCGAGAAGATCTTCCCCTGAGCGGTCAGCACCACAACACGGATGTCGTCGCGGTCGGTCGCCTGGTCGAAGATCTCGATCAGGCGGTCGCGCATCTCGGCATTCACCGCGTTCACGGGAGGGCGGTTCAATGTCGCGACCGCGATGTAGTCCGACACCTCAAGCTTCACGACATCCGACGACATGCTGTTCATTCCCCCCGCCATCACCTGGTCTGCTGCGGCCAGCCGGATCCTGACCGACCGATCGGTTGGGACCCTAAGCAGCCGCACGCGCCCACGCAAGCCGGAAAATGGCCTAACCCTCAGCACCGTGCAGCGGACTGCCGGCGGATGCGTGGCTGGGCCGGCGCGCGCATGCCGTCCAGGATGATGTCGCAGAACTGAGAGGCAATCTCGGATGCCTTGAGCGGCCCATCAGGGTTGTACCAGCGCGGCATCCAGTTGATGGAACCGAGGACAAGGCGAGCCGCGATCTTCACGTCCATCGGCCGCATCTCCCCCGAAGCGATGCCTGCCTCCAGGATGTCCCGCAGCAACTGCTCATAGCGGTCGCGCCAGGCGATGCGCTCCTTCCGGGTGCGCGCCTTCGGGTCGCTCCAGAAGGAGGTGGAGCCGGCGATCCAGGCCCAGCGGAAATTCTGGAAGAACACCGCCGTCTCGATGATGAAGGAGCGAAGGCGCTCGAGCGCCGGTTTCGCCGGATCGTCGTGGCGCGCGACATGGAGGTAAATGGATTTCGTCGCCCCCATGGCCAGCGGACGCAGGATGGAGTCCTTGTCCGGGAAGTAATGGTAGAGTGTCGCCTTCGAGATCCCGCACTCGGCCGCGATGTCGCGCATCGACACGCCGTCGAACCCCCGCAGCGCGAACTGGCGGCAGGCCACCTCATAGATCTGCACGATCCGCCCCTGGGGGGGATTGCCCTTGTCATCGAGGCCAAGAATACCGGAGAGGTCATCCATGGCCGGCGGTGCCGGGCCCGCCTCTTGCACCGCCTTGGCCGAACGGGGCCTAGCCCGCGCGGATGCCGGCCTTACGGATGACCTCGCCCCATTTGGCGACTTCGGAGCGGAGTATGTCACCAAGTTCCTCCGGTGTGCTGGACACGGGCGGAGAGCTGCCAGCCGCGCGCATCCTCTCAAGGAGCGACGGCTCCGCAAGCACCCTCACCAGAGCTTGATTCAGCCGATCGATGATCGGCCGCGGCGTGCCTGACCGGACACAGATGTAGTTGACGACCGTCACCTCATAGCCCGGGATCGTCTCGGCGATCGTAGGCACATCCGGCAGGTCGGGCATGCGCCTTGCGCTTGTTACCGCGATCGGCCGCAATTTTCCAGCCTGGATCAATGGAATCATCGGCCCGTAGGTGTCGATGGACATGGACACGCGGCCACTCGCCACGTCCTGCAGCGCTTGGCCCGTGCCGCGATAGGGAACATGCGACATGCGAATACCGGCCTCGATGCACAACAGCTCGCCTGCCAGGTGGCTGCCGGCGCCGATACCGGAGCTGGCGAAGGTCAGCTCGCCAGGGTGCGCCCGGGCAAGTGCGATGATCTCCGCCACAGTCCGTGCCGGCACGTCCTTGTTCACGGCCATCAGATAGGCGCCCTTGGTCAGCAGGCTGACCGGCGCGAAGTCTTTGTCCGGATCGTAGGGCAGCGACTCCATGAGGAAACGGTTGGTGATCAGCGGGCCCGGCGTGCCGTAGAGCAGCGTGTAGCCATCGGCCGGTGCCTGTGCGACGGCAGCCGTGCCGATAGTGCCGCCGGCGCCGCCGCGATTCTCGATGACGATGCTCTGCCCGAGCTCCGCGCCGAGCGGCTCGGCCACGAAGCGGGCGGTCGTGTCGGCGCCGCCGCCCGGCACGAAGGGGACGACCATCCGGACCGGACGGGCAGGGTAGGGCTGGGCGAATCCGGCGCCGGGCCGCAGCGACGCGGCGGCGAGAGCAGCGGCGCCGAGCAGCGCGCCGCGGCGCGGGATGCCTCCGCTCATCGTGCCATTCCCGCGATGCGGTGCGGCATCATAATGTGCCGGGCGGATACTGTCATATCGGCTTTTCCTCCCATGGATCGGGCGGCGCTTCTCCGGCCGCACCGGGGCCCGACCGAACGGTCGGCTGGTACAACGGCATACCGCCGCGCAGGTCGCCAGCGCAAGCCCATGCAGAGGAACTCCCGATATTGCGGTCCTGGCCACGGCGCTATAGCCTGGGGCGACCGACCGGTTGGTCGAGTCTTCCGCAATCAACGAGAACATCGCCGTCGACGCCGCTGGAGGAAATCGCTGGATGTCACGCCATGCCCGTTCTGGCAGCCGCTCTGCCATGTTCCGCCGGCTGCTCCTCGGCCTTACCGCGCTGCCCTTCGGCGCCGCCGTAGCGGCGGCCCAGACCCTGAACATGGGCGTGGGGTCGCCCGTCTCGTCGCTCGATCCGCACTATCATCTGCTGCGTTCGAACGGCGAGGTTGCCCAAATGCTGTTCGATTCGCTGCTGACGACGGACGCCAAGGCACAGATCCAGCCCGGCCTTGCCGAGAGCTGGCGCGCGCTCGGTGACGAGGGCTGGGAGTTCAGGCTACGCGAGGGCATCCGCTTCCATGATGGCACGCCCTTCACTGCGGACGACATCGCCTTTACGCTGGAGCGCATTCCGCAGGTCACGGGGCCCGGCGCCTCCTACACCACGCATATCCGGCCCGTGCAGCGGGTCGAGGTAGTGGATGCGCGGACGATCCGCTTCTACACCAAGGGCCCAGCCCCGCTCCTGCCCATTTATCTCAGCCAAGTGGCGGTGCTGAGCCGGCGCATCCATGGCGGCGTCACCACAGCGGAGTTCAACAGCGGCAAGGTGGCGATCGGCACCGGCCCCTTCCGTCTGTCCACCTACACGCCAGGCAACCGCATTGAAATGGCGCGGAACGACGGCTATTGGGGCGAGCGACCGCACTGGGCAAGAGTGCACTACCGCATGATCACCAATGATGCAGCGCGCACGGCTGCGTTGCTGGCTGGTGATGTGGATATCATCGATCAGATCCCGACTTCGGATATTGGCCGGCTGCGCCGGGACTCCCGTTTCCGTGTGGCAGAGACGACGAGCCTGCGCGTCATGTACATCACCCTGGACTCGACCCGTGCGGTCCCGGTGCCGCAGCTCGCGTCCAGCACGGGCGGCACGCTGGAGCGCAACCCGCTCGCCGATGTCCGGGTCCGGCGGGCCCTGAGTCTCGCCATCGACCGGAAGATGCTGGTCGAGCGCGTGATGGAAGGGGCCGCGCTGGCGACCGGCCAATTTATGCCGCCCGGTACCTTCAGCCACATCCCCGACCTGCCCGTGCCCGCCGCCGACCCGGAGGCCGCCCGGCGCCTGCTTGCAGAGGCGGGCTATCCGCAGGGTTTCCAGATCACCCTTGCCGGCTCCAACGACCGCTACATGAATGATGCCCGCGTGGTCCAGGCGATCGGCCAGATGTGGACGCGCATCGGTGTCCGCACTACGGTGGAGGCCCAGCCCTATGCGACCTTCATCGGTCGGGCGACACAGCGGGAATTCCCTGCCGCGCTGCTTAGTTGGGGCAATTCGACCGGCGAGGCATCGGTGCTGCTCAGCTCCGTGCTCCGGACCCGGAACCGGGAACGCGGCCATGGCGCGGCCAATCGCGTCGAGTATTCGAACCCGGAGATGGATCGCCTGTTGAGCGCGGCAGAAGCCGATATGGACGATGCGCGGCGCGAAGCGCTGCTGCAGCAGGCCAGCCGCATTGTCATCGACGATGTCGCGCTCGTGCCGCTCTACCTGCAGAAGGCGCTTTGGGCGATGCGCTCCGACCTGAATTACGAGGCGCGGGCCGACGAACGGAATGACCCGACAGCGGTGCAGCCAGTGGTGCAGTAGCTCCAGTTTATCATTTTGACTACCTCACGAAGACGCTGACACCGCCAGAGGACCGGTACCGCGTGGCTGGGAGATCTGTGCGCGGATGTGTTTACGGGATGGTCCGCCGCTTGTTCGTGCCCTGTTACGCTTTCAGGGCAGTCTGCGGAATGGGAGCTGGTTTTATGCAGATCGCGGTGCCCGCGCTCTACCTCGGCAAGAATGCTGCAGCGTCGTGGACGCGGATGTGAGCCAGCTGATGGTCCTGCGGCGGCGTCTGCTGCGGGACGGGGCCGAGTAGATCTGTGCTGGGGTGAGCGGCGGGTTTCCGCGGCGTTCGAAGGATGTCTGACGTCCTTCGAGGTTGCCGATGTGGACCTCTATCGCCCGGGCGCAGCTTGCGCGCCCTGTTGAGCCCTATGCAACCTGCCTGACCGACGCCGAGTGGGCGATCGCGCAGGCGTTCCTGCCCCTACCCTCGCCCCGCGGACGGCCGCGGCGCTGGGCGATGCGCCTGCTGCTCGACACTGTCTCGCCCGCCGACCTCCACGACAGCCACGGCGGGATCGCTCTACTCCCGCACCGCCGCCGGGCTCCAGAGCGCGAAGGGCAGGTCCAACTCGTCCGGCGTGTGCCGCCGAATAAGGCTGCAGGTCTCCGCCTCCTGCTCGGCATCCAGGAACCGGCCATGTCCTGGCTCGGGCCCATGCGGGCCGGTCTTCAATCCGGCCGCGCCCTGCTCGGCAAAGCGCGTTCAGAGATCAAACACCCCGGTCTGGGCAGCCCAACCTGCACCGCGATGGCGGCGTAGGTCATGCCGGCCTGCCACAAACCGATCACCCGCCGCCGGCCTTCCTCTTGCGCGGCCGCCGGCAACTTGCGCATATTTACTTGCTTCATGCCCGCGACCCGGGACCAGCCTACTCGGCTTCAAGATCGCCCAGGACGGATCAATAAGCGCATCGACAGCCGGATCACCGCCTCGCAGATCGCCTCGGCATCGGCCGCATCCGTCAGGATCCGGCCGCCCCATGGCGGCCTGGGATCTGGGGATCTGGCGAAGGCGGGGCCTTGGGCATGGAGGACCGCATGATTCATCGGGCAGCGCTCCCGCCACATCTGCGGGAGGTCTGCTCCATCCTCGCCGCCGGGATAATCCGGCTCCGCCAGCCCAGCGCCGAGGACCTCGCCCCTGACGCTACTGCCAGGGATGCGCCGGCAGTGGCTACTGCGTCGGGCGGAACTCCGGAAAGCTGGGCAGGTCGCAGAGGTTCTGTACCCAGGACAGCCGGGCCGCCGTCTGGGTCTGGTCGGCAGGCGGCACCGCCTCCGGGTCATCGAGGCTCGCGATGGTGATATCAACCTCATTCGGGTGTGCCCGTCCCTCAAAAGTGAGCGGCGTGCCGCACCGGGGACAGAAGGTTCGCTCGGCCCGCTCGCTCGAGGCAAAGCGGGTGGGGGTGCCGGCGACGATGCGGAACTCCGCCCGCGGCACGCTGAACCAGGCGACCATGGGTGCCCCGGCAACCCGGCGGCACATGGAGCAGTGACAGATCGTCGCATGGAACGGCTCCCCGCCAGCCTCGTACCGGACATGGCCACAGAAGCATCCACCCTTGAGCATGCTGGTCCCCTCCTCCTCCTTGGCACCCTCTCCAACGCCGGCACCGGCGGTGTGGTCGCCCAGTGTCTCCCCGAAGCCGCATGACGCTTTCCGGGATCTTCGGCCAATCCTTTGCGATCTCGACACTTTCATTGACTTCGCATCCTGCGTGGGCGTCCACTGCCCGAAAATGGGAGGCCGGCATGGTAACGGCACTCATCGTGAACGGCACCGAGCGCCGCTTTGATGGCGACCCGGACATGCCACTGCTTTGGTACCTGCGCGATGAACTCGGCCTGACCGGCACCAAATTCGGCTGCGGCATCGCCCAGTGTGGCGCCTGCACAGTGCACGTGGACGGCGCCCCGGCCTTGGCCTGCCAGACGCCAGTCTCCGTGGCCGAAGGCCGCAACGTCACCACCATCGAAGGTCTCTCGCCCGACGGCAACCACCCGCTGCAGGTGGCCTGGCGCGAGCTGAACGTGGCCCAGTGCGGCTACTGCCAGCCCGGCCAGATCATGCAGGCAGCCGCGCTGCTGCAGAACACGCCCAATCCGTCCGACGCGGACATCGACGCGGCGATGAACGGCAATCTCTGCCGCTGCGGTACCTATCCGCGCATCCGTGCCGCCATCAAGCAGGCCGCCAAGGGAGGCCGGCCATGATCCCCCGCGACAACGGCCTTGAGGCCAGCACCAGCCTCGTCAATGTCAGCCGCCGCGGCTTCGTCGCCGGCGTTGGCGCGGGTGCCCTGGTTCTCGCCGTGGGCCTCCCCCGCGGCTCCGGAGCGCAGCAGGGCGAGAACAAATACGGCGCCGATGGAATGCCGAATGGCTGGCGCGACGACCCGAAGGTCTTCGTCGCCCTTGCCGAGGACGGCACCGTGACCGTCACCTGCCATCGGCAAGAGATGGGCCAGGGCGTGCGCACCTCCATCGCCATGGTGGTGGCCGATGAGCTGGGGGCGAACTGGAACAAGGTGCGCGTTGCACAGGCTGATGGCGACGAGGCGCACTACGGCAACCAGGATACTGACGGCTCCCGCAGCCTGCGCCACTTCTTCATGCCGCTCCGTCGCGCCGGCGCCGGGGCACGCATGATGCTGGAGCAGGCTGCCGCTGCGCGCTGGAGCGTGCCCGTTTCCGAGGTGCGCGCCGCCGAGCATGCCGTGATGCACACACCCTCCGGCCGCAGCCTCGGCTACGGCGAGTTGGCACGCGCGGCCTCCGTGCTGCCGGCGCCACCGCGCGACGCGATCCGGCTGAAGGACCCCGCGCAGTTCCGCTATATCGGCCGCGAAAGCGCTATCGGCTTGGTGGACAACCAGGACATCACTACGGGTCGCGCGATCTACGGCATCGATGCCCGGGCCGAGGGCATGTTCTACGCCTTGGTGGCCCGCCCGCCGGTCTACGGCGGCAAGGTGGCCAGCCTCGACGAATCCGAGGCGCTGAAGGTGCCCGGCGTGGTGAAGGTGGTGCAAATCGACCCGCCCTCCATCCCCTCCGAGTTCCAGCCCGTGGGCGGCGTCGCAGTGATTGCCCGCAACACCTGGGCTGCCATGCGTGGCCGTGACGCGCTGAAGATCACCTGGGAGGACGGGCCGAACGCCGTCTACTCCTCCGACAGCTACCGGCAAGGGCTGGAGGCAGCGGTTCGCCGCCCGGCCAAGGTGGTGCGCAATGAGGGCGACCTGGACCGCGCCATGGCCGGCGCGGCGAAGCGGGTGGGGGCGGAGTATTACATCCCGCATCTGGCGCAGACGCCGATGGAGCCGCCGGCCGCACTGGTGCGCATCCAGGGAGGGCGCTGCGAGGCCTGGGCCTGCACTCAGTCACCGCAGGTAACGCGTACCCGCCTGGCGCAGAAACTTGGCCTGCCAGAGGAGGCGGTGACTGTGCATGTCACGCTGCTCGGCGGCGGCTTTGGGCGCAAATCCAAGCCCGACTACGTGATCGAGGCCGCGCTCTGCAGCAAGGCGATGGACGGCGCGCCGGTGAAGGTCACATGGACGCGCGAGGACGACCTGAGCAACGGCTATTACGGCACCGTCTCGGTGGAGCGCCTGGAGGCCGGTCTCGACACCAACGGCATGGTCGTGGCCTGGCTGCATCGCAGCGCCGCACCTACCATCGGCGCGCTCTTCGCGCCCGACCCGAAGCACGAGCTGCCGCTGGAGCTCGGTATGGGCTTCATCAACACACCTTTCGCCGTGCCGAATATCCGCATGGAGAACCCGGAGGCGGCGGCGCATGTGCGTGTGGGCTGGTACCGCTCCGTGTCCAACATCCCGCATGCCTTCGCGGTGCAGTCCTTCGTGGCCGAGCTGGCGCATGCTGCTGGCCGCGACCCGAAGGACTTCTTGCTGGAGCTGATTGGCCCCGCTCGGCAGATCGACCCGACAGATCTCGGCGACGCCTGGAACTACGGCGAGGATCCTAAGCGCTACCTGATCGACACCGGCCGCCTGCGTCGCGTGATTGAGACGGCGGCCGAGGGCATCGGCTGGGGCCGGCAGATGCCGCGCGGCCGGGGTCTCGGCATCGCCGGCCACTACAGCTTCGTCAGCTACGTCGCAGTCGCGGCGGAGGTGGAGGTGGGCGAGCGCGGCGCCTTCTCCGTGCCGCGAGTGGACATCGCGGTGGACTGTGGCCCGGTGGTGAACCCGGATCGCGTGCGCTCGCAGATGGAGGGTGCGGTGGTGATGGGCCACGGCCTTGCCACCTCGGCCGAGATCTCCTTCAAGAACGGCCGGGCGGTGCAGCAGAACTTCGATCTCTACGAGCTGACCCGCATCGCCACGGCACCAAGGGAGATCCGGGTGCATATCCTGCCGGGCGGCGACTATGACAGGCCGCTCGGCGGGGTAGGCGAGCCGGGGGTGCCGCCGATGGCACCAGCCCTCGCCAATGCGATCTTCGCGGCGACCGGCAAGCGCATCCGCCGCTTGCCGGTCCGCGACCAGATCAATGCCTGACCAGGCCGATCGGCGCGGTCCGAGGCACCCGTGACCGCGCCGGACAGCCGGAGAACAACCCCGATGACATCCTACATCTTCCTCGCCGCAGCAGGTGCGCTCTGGGCTGCTCTAACCACGCCTCCGGCCCTTGCCTCCCCTTGCGGTGACCGGATCGCCGCCCTTGAACAGCGCCTCCGCGAAGGCACGGCCCGCGCGGCCGCCTCGTCCTCTGGCGGTGAGGGTGTGGCGGCGGCGCGAGAGGCGCAGGCTTCCCAGCCCGGCAGCAGCAACGAGCCCACGATGCCCTTCCAGGATCCGCTACGGGAAGCACAGGCCACGCGCCAAGCTGCTGAAGCTGGCGGAGGCGGGATCGGGATGGCCGAGGCCAGGGCGGCCCTGAACCAGGCGCGGACACTCGACCAGCAGGGAAACGCCTCGGGCTGCATGGAGGCGGTAGCGGAGGCCGAGCGCCGGTCGGCGCCCCGCCCCTGAACACCGGGCGCATGCTGGAGGGCTGCGGCGATTTGCTTTCAGGTTCGCCCGGCGGCAGCAACGGCCGACCGCGACGGATCATAGGCTGCGAGGTCAAGTTCCGGCGCTTGGCCCAGCACTAGCTGCGCCAGGAGACGCCCGGCAAAGGGGCCGATGGTCAGACCCGACGGACCCAGGCCATTGCCGATGACCAGCCCGTCCATCCCCGCGATCCGCCCCAGTATCGGCCTGAGGTCCGGACCCACGGGACGGAAGCCGATGCGTGTCTCCAACAGCGTGGCCGGGCCGAGCCCAGGCGCAACGGCCAGAGCCTCGTTGAGGACCTCCGCCTGGCCCGCCGCCGTGACTCGGTAATCGAAACCGGTGCCGGTCTCGCGCGTCGCCCCGACCACCACCCGGGAGCCGCCGAAGGCCAGCAGGTAGTGGCTGCTCTGGGGCAGTACGACAGGCCAAGCCCCGGTATCGACGCCCTCGAGGCGCAGGTGGGTGATCTGCCCACGCTGCGGCGCGACCGCGAGGGAGACCCCCACGGGCTGCAGCACTTCCGGCGCCCAGGCCCCGGCCGCGACGATCACGCAGTCCGCCGCGATCTCCTCGGCATCGATCCGGATCCCGGTCACCCGCCCGTCGCGGGCCAGCAGCCCAGCCAGCCCAGTGTGGAATCGCGCACCGTAGCGTTCTGCCGCCCGACGCAGCGCGGCGGCGAGCAGCCTGCCATCGACACGGGCGCCGCCGCTGACATGCACCGCGGCAAGGTTCGGGTGCAGCGGCGGGAACAGGGCGCGGGCCTCCCCGGGTGAGAGCCGCGTCACCTCGCCGGCCTCCGGGGCCAGGACTATGCGGGCCCGCACGGCCCGCTCGATCTGGTCGAGTTCCCCTTCATCCGCTGCGACAGAGAGGGCGCCGACCCGGCGATAGCCGGTTTCGGCCTCGCCCGCCTCGGCGAGGCGCTGGATCAGAGTGGGGTAGTAGCGCGCGCCGGCGTCCGCGATGCGGCACCAGTCCGGATCGATACGGGCCGAGGACCAGGGCGAGACGATACCAGCTCCGGCCGCGGTGGCTTGCCCGGCGTGGGCCTGGTCAGCCACGACCACCTCGGCGCCCGCCAGGGCCAGGTGGAAGGCGGTGCTGGCGCCGAGCACGCCGGCGCCGATGATCGCAATGCGCATAGCCTGTTCCTTTCCAGCATCGGCAGGTCAAGAATCGGCGGCTATGGCCCGACCGGGGTCAAGGCAAAGGCCCGCTTCGGAGCGTCGTGGAATGCCTCCGCCATATCGTCCAGAGCCCAGGGCGCCTCCGTTCTCCCGGGTGCAATCTGGCTGTAGCGTAGCGGCACGCGTGGCGTCGCGTCCAACATGAGCCACGGCCAGATTCCGAACCAAGGGCTTCAAAGTTCGCCGCCGAAGCCGAATGGTTAGCCGAGCGAGACGAAGGTCGGCACCGCGGGCAGGCTCGGAATGCCGGCCCGGCCGAGGGTTGCCAGTGGCCGGATGCGTCCGGCGCGGATCTGGTCGCCGAAGGCGGTCATGTTGTGGAAGGCGCAGGCAATACGCCCGCCCAGTACGTCCTGCAGCCTCGGCGCCTCGCCGCGGTAGTGCACAGCGGTCATGTCGAGGCCCTCTAGGTCCGAGAGAGCCTGGGCAAATTTCGTCAGCCAGGCCGGGCATTCAGCCAGGCCGGGCATGGAGTGGCCCCCGCGTCCCACGTGGCGCTCAACCCGTCCGTCAATATCCCGCGCTGCGGTCCACCACGGCGGTGAGCGGCCTGCCATCGAGGAAGCGGCCGAGATTCTCGGCGAACAACTCGGCGACGATGGCGTCCCGCGTCGGGTGCAGGCCGCCGATATG
>Ga0182742_1002224_pt1 | contig 22077 bp, 24 predicted proteins | sample eDN5th37CBELigMG_FD_128880 | JGI IMG/M metagenome (GOLD analysis project Ga0182742, IMG submission 128880) | Enriched Miracle-Growth compost microbial communities from Emeryville, California, USA - eDNA 5th pass 37_C BE-Lig MG (version 2)... ... | reverse complement strand
CGCCGCGCCCGGTGCGGCCACCGCCGAGGTCAGGCCGGGCACGACCGTGAAGGGCACCGCCGCGGCCGCCAGCGCCTGCGCCTCCTCGCCGCCGCGCCCGAACACGAAGGGGTCGCCGCCCTTGAGCCGCACCACCTCGAGGCCGGCTCGGCCCAGCTCGACCAGCAGCTCGTTGATGCGCTCCTGCGACCCCTGGCGGCCGGGCACCTTGCCGACGTCGACGAGGCGGGCGTCGCGGCGGGCCAGCGCCAGCACCGCGGGCGGCACCAGGCGGTCGTGCACCACCACGTCGGCGGCCCCCAGGAGGCGGGCGGCGCGCACCGTGAGCAGCTCGGGATCACCAGGACCCGCGCCCACCAGGTGGACGGTCACGGTTCCCTGGTCGGGGCGCGGCGGGCCGCGATGCGGGCCCGCCAGTCGACGTCCTCGGTGCTCTCGCCGCGCGCGTGCACCTGGCGCCGCTCCTCGGCCAGCTCCTCGGCGAGGCGGGCGTCCTCGGGCCCCACGAGCGCGGCGATGCGGTCGCGCAGGTCCTTCGCCAGCGCCGGGCTGCGGCCGCCGGTCGACACCGCCACCGTCACCGGCCCCTGGCGTACCACCGCCGGCAGGGTGAAGGTGCAGGCGTCGGGCTGGTCGGCGGCGTTGACCCACACGCCGAGCTCCTCGGCCTCGTCGTGCACGGCCCGGTTGACGGCCGGGTCGTCGGTGGCCGCGAAGGCCAGCCGGTGCCCGGCCACGTCGCCGCGCCGGTAGGGCCGCCGCTCGACGCGCACGCCGGGCAGCGCCTCCACCGCCGGATCGACCTCGGGCGCCACCACGGTCACCTCGGCCCCGCAGGCCACCAGACCCTCGACCTTGCGCCGCGCCACCGGGCCGCCGCCCACCACGAGGCACCGCCGCCCGGCCAGGACCAGCCCCACCGGGTAGAGCGGCGGGAGGGCCGCCCGGTCGGGGCCCACCTCAGGCGACCCCGACGAGGACCTCGCCCAGCCGCACCCGGTGGCAGAAGTCGCCGAGCGCCTCGTCGCCGTCGCGCTCGTCGCGGTAGCGCTCGAAGACCGGGTCGAGCACCCCCGGCAGGTCGGCCAGCTTGACCGACTTGGCCAGCCGGCGGGCCATGCGGTGCCCGGCCCGGGCGCCGCCCACCCACACGTCGTAGGCCGTCTTCGTGCGACCCACCAGGCCGATCTCCGCGGTGTACGGCCGGGCGCAGCCGTTGGGGCACCCGGTCATCCGGACGTGCACCTCGAGCTGCCCCAACCCGGCCCGGTCGAGGGCGTCCTGGATCACGTCGAGCGCCTTGGGCATGATCCGCTCGGCCTCGCCCAGCGCCTGGCCGCAGGTGGGCAGGGCGGGGCAGGCCATCGACTCCCGCCGCAGCGGCGACAGGTCCTCGGCCAGCGCCACGCCGTGCTCGCGGAGGATGGCCTCCACCGCGGCGCGGTCGTCGGCCGCGATGTCGGTGAGGAGCAGGTCCTGGCGGGCGGTGATGCGCAGGCCGGGCCGGAACCGCTCCACCAGCGCCCGCAGCGCGGTGCGCAGGGCCACCTCGTCGGTGTCGCGCACGCGCCCGTCGGGCACGGGGAGGCCGAGGAACCAGGCGCCGTCGGGCTGCTCGTGCCAACCGAGGTGGCTGTGCGAGCCCTCCCAGGCGGGCAGCTCGGGGGCCGGGGCGATCCGGCCGCCGCCCCAGACGGCCTCCACCTCGGCCCGGAACCGGTCGATGCCCCACCCGTCGACCAGGTACTTGAGCCGGGCGTGCTGGCGGTCGACGCGGTTGCCGTGGTCCCGCTGGACCTTGACGATGGCCTCGATCACCTCGGCCAGGTCGGTGGGTGCCACCCACCCGAGCGGCTCGGCCAGCTTCGGGTAGGTGGTGTCGTCGGCGTGGCTCATCCCGAGGCCGCCGCCCACCAGGAGCACGAAGCCCTCGCCGCTCGGGACCACGCCGATGTCCTGGCTGTAGACGTCGATGCAGTTGTCGCCGGGCGGCGCGAAGCCGATCTTGAACTTCCGCGGGAGGTAGGTGTCGCCGTAGAGGGGCTCCTCCTCGATCGGCGCCTCCGCGGTGACGGCCTTCTCGCCGTCCACCCACAGCTCCCAGTAGCCCCGGGTGCGGGGCTTCAGCCGGGCGGCGATCGCCTGGGCCTGCGCCAGCAGGGCGGCCTGGTCGGTGCCGGCCAGCGGGGCGGGGCAGCACACCGTGTTGCGCACCACGTCGCCGCACGCGGCGAGGGTGCTGACGAGGTGCTCGTTGAGCGCCCCGACCAGCTCCTTGAGCTCGGACTTGTGGACGAAGTGGAACTGCACGTCCTGGCGGGTGGTGAGGCGCAGCGCCCCGCCGCAGATCTTCACGGCCAGGTCGTCCATGGCCAACCACTGCTCGGGGGTCACCATCCCGCCGACGAAGCCGGCCCGCACCATGCAGCTGTAGGCCAGCGACTGCTTGGCCTGGGTGCGCGCCCGTCGCTCGTCGCGGTCGTCCTGCTGGTAGATCCCGTGGAACTTCAGGAGCAGGGTGGCGTCGTGGGAGAAGTGGTCGGTGTCGTCGGCGAGCTCCTCGGCGAGGGTGCCCCGCAGGTGGCGGCTAGCCTGCTTGAGGGCCTCGTTGGCGGAGAGGGCCGCCGGCTCCGGGGGGGTGCCTGCGGGCGATGCCTGGCTGGGCCCAGTCATAATGCCGACCATTTTACTCGGATTTTGGACCCCGGCAATGGCCGTGACCACAGGTGGTCGTTTGCCACGCGCGCCGGCGCGGGTAGGCAGGGCCGAGAGGCCGGTCGCCCGGTCGCACATGGGGAGGGACTGGCGGTTTCGCCCGCCCGCGTCGCCAGTCCCTCCTCACCGTTTTGATGGCTCGCTCCGGCCATCCGTGGCCTCCGCTCGCGTGCCGCGGCGCCACTCGCGCACGGGTCTTGCTCCCGCTGGGGGCGGCCATCCTGGCCGCCCGCCGCAACAAGCTCGCTCCAGCCATCCGTGGCCTCCGCTCGCGTGCCGCGGCGCCACTCGCGCACGGCTCTCGCGACGACTGAGTGGCGGCCATCCTGGCCGCTGCGCCCCGCCGCGGCCTCCGACCGCCGCGGGTCGTGGGGAGCGGCACCGTGGCGCCTGCGGTCGTACGCTCGGCCCGGGCCCGTAGCTCAGCCGGTAGAGCGGCCGCCTTTTAAGCGGATGCGCGCGGGTTCGAGGCCCGCCGGGCCCACCCGTCCGTCAGCGTCACGTGTGGCCGTCGGTGAGGCCGGCGACCGTGACGCGAACGGAGAGGCCCGGATGGCACGGTCAGCCAGTGCGGCGGGCGAGGGCGGCGCGGCGGGAGGCCAGGGCGGCCTGGAGCAGCGCCTCGAAGCGCTCCTCGGCGGAGCTGTCGTCGTAGTGGCCCTGGGCCAGCTGGTCCCACTGCTCGTCCGCGCTTCCCACGGCCCCGGGCACGGGTCGGGTCGTCACCGTCATGGCGCCATGGTGACGCCTCTTCGTGGCGGAGGCACCACTTTTCTGCACAACATTCTCACTACGTGGCTGAGCAACTACGCGGAGTGTGCAGAACCGAGGGCGGCGGCCACCTCGCCCGCCAGGTCGCCTCGCTCGCCGACGGCCACGCCGTCGAGCTCCAGCCAGTCGGCCAGGCGCCGGGCGGCGCCGGCCGCGGCCGCGGCCACCCGGGCCCGGGCCGGCCCTTCGAGGTGCGGCTCGGCCCAGGCCCCGGGCGGCTCCAGCCGCCCGGCGCGCCGGTCGGCGCGCACGTCGAGCCGGGCCTCGAGGCGGCCGTCGTGGAGCAGGGGCATGACGTAGTAGCCGTACTGCCGGCGCTCCGCCGGCACGTAGAACTCGAGCCGGTAGCGGAACCCGAAGAGGCGCTCGGTGCGGCGCCGCTCCCAGACGAGCGAGTCGAAGGGCGACACCAGGGTGGTGACCGCCGGGCGACGGGGGAGGCGCAGGTCGGGCGGGGCGTAGGCCGGTTCCCGCCAGCCCTCCACGGCCACCGTGACCAGCCGGTCGTCCTCCACCAGCTCGGCCAGGCGCACCCGGGCGGTGCGCCGGTCGAGGCGGAACCAGTCGGCCAGGTCGGCCACGGTGCCGACCCCGAGCGCCCCTGCGGCCCGCGCCAGCAGGGTGCGGTGGGCCTCCTCCTCGGATGGCGTCGGGGCCCGCAGCACGGCCTCGGGCAGGACGCGCTCGGGTAGGTCGTAGACGCGCTCGAACGACGGCCGCCGGTAGGCCGTCAGCCGGCCGCACCAGAACAGCCACTCGAGCGCCCGCTTGCCGTCGCTCCACCCCCACCACGGTCCCCGCCGGCCACGGCCCAGGGTCACCTCGCCCGCTCGGGTCGGACCGCGCTCGGCCACCAGGGCGAGGACGTCCTCCACGACGGCCGGGTGCTCCCGGGCGAAGCGGGCCAGGCCGGCCCACATCTCGCCCTGGGCGGCCCGGGCCATGCGCCAGCGCACCAGCGGGTGCCACGCGACCGGCAGGAGGGAGGCCTCGTGCCCCCAGTACTCGAAGAGCTCGCCGCCGGGCGCGGCCATGGTCCGCAGCACGTCGCGGGGGTAGGGCCCGAGGCGGCTGAAGACCGGCAGCTCGTGCGAGCGCACCACCGCCTGCACCGAGTCGAGCTGGAGCAGGCCGATCCGGCCGAGCACGCGGCGGAGGTGGCGCCGGTCGACGCGGCCCGTCGGGGGCGGGTCGGTGAAGCCCTGCGCGCCGAGCACGGCCCGCCGGGCTTCGGCCGCGGAGAGGTGCAGCGCGGCGCGGCGGATCACCGGCGCCGCGCCGGCCGACCCGGGATCTGCGCCGCGCCGCACGGGGCCTGGGTCAGTCGGCCTCGGTGATGGTGACCGACTGGATGACCACGTCCTCGCGGGGCCGGTCGTTGGCGCCCGTGGGCACCGACTGCATGGCCTCCACGACGTCGAGGCCCTTCACCACCTTGCCGAACAGCGAGTACTGCGGTGGCAGGCGCGTGCCCTGGGGGCCGCTGATGATGAAGAACTGGCTCCCGTTGGTGTTGGGCCCGGCGTTGGCCATGGCCACGGAGCCGATCTCGTAGCGGCCCGGCTTGGGCAGCTCGTCGGCGAAGCGGTAGCCCGGGCCGCCGCGGCCGCTGCCCTCGGGATCGCCGCCCTGGCAGACGAAGCCGTTGATGATGCGGTGGAAGATCACGCCGTCGTAGAAGTGGTAGCGGCTGAGGAAGACGAAGTTGTTGACCGTCTTGGGCGCGGCCACCGGGTCGAGCGCGATGGTGAGCGTGCCGAGCGAGGTCACCATCTCGGCCGTGTAGCGCTTCTCCGGGTCGATCACCATCGGCGGAGGCTCCGGGAAGCTGGTGACGCGGGGGCTGGAGCCGTCGGGGGCGGGCGGGTCGATGGGCATCGGGGCATCCTTGCAGCCGGCGCCCGGCGGGAGGGACGCGGCCTGTCGGCGCGCCGAGGTCAGCCGCCCGTCCGGCGGGCGTAGTCGGCCAGGGCGTCGTCGGCCTCGGCGGCCGCGTCGGCCAGGGCGTCGGCGGGGTCGGCGCCGTTCAGCACCTCGGCCACCGCGCCCGCCACGATCTCGCGCACCTGCCGCTGGGGGCCGAGCAGCGGGCCCGCCCCGGCCGGGCCCGGCGGGGTGGCCACCAGCTGGTCGTAGGCCACGCGGTACTCGGGCCGGCTGGCCCACGCCTGCTGCACCGCGGGCAGGTCCACCGCCGACCGGCGCAGCGGCACGTAGCCGGTGCGGGTGCTCCACACCGCTTGCTGCTCCGGCTCGGCCAGCCAGCGGGCCACGTCCCACGCCGCAGCCACCTTCAGCGGGTCGTCGCCGGCGGGCAGCCACAGCGCGGCGCCGCCCACCAGCACGCCGCCGTCGGGCGCAGGTCCCGGCATCGGGCCGACCCCGAGCTCGACGCCGGGGAAGGCGCCGCCGGCGAGGATGGCGAGCACCGACGACAGCGCGGCCGACGTGTGGATGGTCATGGCCGCCGGCTGGCCGGGATCGATCAGCTTCAGCAGGGTGTCGCGCCCGGTCGGGTTCTCGCCCACGTTGACGGCCAGGCCGTCGGCCACCATCGCCTGGAGGAAGCCGAGGAGCTCGGCGCCGAAGCCCTCGTCGAAGCGCACGCTCGTGGCGGGCTCGGCCCGGCCGTTGCCGGGCTCGGCGTAGAGCTCGCCGGCCTGGGCGAACCACTGCTCGACGAACCAGCCGCCCCCCGACTCGAACCCCGTGTCGACGGCGAGCCCGTAGCGGGCCGCCCCCGACGACACGATGGCCTCCGACGCCTGGCGCAGCTCCTCCAGCGTGCGGGGCGGGGCGGCGGGGTCGAGCCCCGCCCGCTCGAACGCGGCGCGGTTGTAGTACAGGACCGGGTTCGACACGTTGAAGGGCATGGGCCACAGGACGCCGTCGACCGTGTAGGCCGCGGTCACCGACGGGAGGTGGTCACGCAGGTCGTAGCCGGCCGCGTCGATGCACTCCTGCACCGGCACCGCGGTCCGCGAGTCGACCATCAGGCGGGTGGCCCACTCCGGGAGCTGCACCAGGTCGGGTCGGTCGCCGGCCGACGCGGCCCGGTACTTGTCGAGGTTCTCCTCGTACCCCACCTGGTTGACGAGCTTGACGCGCACCCGGTCCTGCTGCTGCTGCTGGTAGGTCGCGATCAGGTCGGTGAGGGCCGTCTCCAGCTCGGCGTTCATCGCGTGCCAGAGCTCCACCTCGACCGGTGCCGTCGCGCCGGCCAGCTCATCGACCGGGCAGCGCGAGTCGGTGCCCTCGTCGGGCGCGTCGGAGGTCGACGCGGACGTCGACCCGGGCGCGGCGGTGCTGCCGGCGGTGGACCCCGTGCCGGTGCTGCCGCCGGCCTCGTCGTCGCCGCTGCAGGCCGCGGCGGCGAGGGCCAGGGAGGCGGCGAGGGCCGCAGCGGTCAGGGCACGGAAGCGCATGCGTTCACCTCGGCGACGACGGGACACCCTCCACCTTCCACTCCTTCAGCCCTTCACGGCGCCGGCCGTGAGCCCTCGCACCAGCTGGCGCTGGAACGCCAGCAGCACGACGAAGATCGGCAGCGCCGCGATGATCGTGCCCGCCATGACGAGGTTGAGCTCGTCGAGGTTCGACGACGCCAGCGACCGCAGGCCGAGCTGCACGGTGCGGTGCTCGTCGTCGTTGGTGACGAGCAGCGGCCACAGGTACTGGTTCCACGCGCTGAGGAACGAGAACAGCGCCAGCGCGCCGAGCATCGGCCGGGCCAGCGGCACCGCCACCTGCAACAGGAAGCGGCCGTGCCCGAGCCCGTCCATCGCCGCGGCGTCGCGCAGGTCACCGGGGAGCGCGAGGAAGACCTGGCGCAGCAGGAACGTGCCGAGCGCGGTGGCGAGGAAGGGCACGACCAGCGCCTGGTAGGAGTCGAGCCAGCCCAGGCTGCTGACGGTGCCGTGGTTGGCGAGCACGGTCACCTCGGTGGGGACCATCAGCGTGCTCACGAAGAGCCCGAACCAGAACGGCTTCCAGGGGAAGCGGAGGAAGGCGAAGGCATACGCGGCCAGCACCGAGGTGACCAGCTGGCCGACCGTGATGGCGCCGGCGACGAGCGCGCTGTTGAGCATGGTGCGGTCGAGGTCGCCGCTGGACCAGGCCCGCCGCACGGTCTCGAGGGTGAGGCTGTCGGGCACCAGGGACCGCGGGTAGTCGAGCACGCGGGCGCCGGGCTTCAACGCCCCCACCAGGCTGACGTACACCGGGGTCAGCACGACGACGGCCACGACCACGAGCACCGCGTAGCGGGCCACCCGCCTCGCACCGCGGGGCTCATCCATAGTGGACCCGCTTGTCGAGCACGGTGAACTGAACAGCCGACAGCACGAGCACCACCACGAACAGCACGACCGCCTGCACCGCGGCGACGCCCTCCTGGGCCGACGCGCCGAAGGCGTTGTCGTAGATGGACCACACGAGCACCGACGTGGCGTCGCCCGGCCCCCCATCGGTGAGCAGGTCGATCTGCCCGAACGACTGGAAGCCGGAGATGGTGAGCACCACCGCCCCGAACAGGAGCACCGGGGAGAGCATCGGCACCGTGACGTGCCAGAAGCGCAGCCACGCGCCGGCACCGTCGACGCGGGCCGCTTCGTAGAGCTCGTCGGGCACCGACTGCAGCCCCGCGGTCATCAGCACGAAGGTGAACCCGAGGTTCTGCCACACCGTGGTGAGCGACACGGCCACCAGCGCCCACCCCGGGCGCCCGAGCAGACCTGGTGTCTCCAGCACGTCGAACGGCAGCAGCTGCGACAGCACGCCGATCGACGGGTCGAGCAGCACGAGCCACATGAGCGACGCGACCGCGACGGAGGTGGCGATGGTCGAGGAGAAGATCGTGCGGAACACGGTGATGCCCCGCAGGGGGCGGTGGGCCAGCACCGCGAGGGCGAGGCCGGCCGCCAGACCTGTCGGCACCGTGAGCAACGTGAACGCCGCCGACACCCAGAGGCTGTGGCGCAGCTCGCCTGACCGCAGCACGTCGGCGTACTGCTCCCAGCCCACCCACAGGCGGCGCTCGCCGAAGAAGTCGGTCTCGTACAGGCCGAGCCACACCGTGCGGGCCAGGGGGTAGAAGACCCACACCGCGAAGAGGAGCAGCGAGGGCAGGAGCAGGAGGGCGGCGAGCGGCCAGTCGCGCCGGGCTCGGGCGCCGGCGCGCGGCGCGCCCGGGCCGCTCAGCACGCGCTCCCCGCGCCGGCGACCGCTGCGTCGGCCAGCCGCTTCCCCGACGCCACGCTGAAGAGGTGGAGGTGCTCGGGCCGCACCGCCAACCGGACGGTGTCGCCGTCGACCGGCGGCGGGTCGTCGGCGCCCACCCGCACCACCAGGGCCTCGCCGGTGGCCAGGCGCACGGTCACGTGCCGTTCGTGGCCGAGCGACTCCACCGCCACCGCCGTGCCCGCCAGCGCGGGGCCGTGGTCGGGCGGCACCGGGTGCAGGTGCTCGGGGCGCACGCCGACGCGCACCGGCCCGGCGCCGGGGCAGGTGTCGTCGGGCAGGCGCAAGGCCGCGCCTCCCGCGAGCACGGCGCCGTCGTGCACGGTGCCGTCGAGGAGGTTCATGGGCGGCGACCCGAGGAAGCCGGCGACGAAGGTGGTGGCGGGGCGGTCGTAGACCTCCTGCGGCGGGCCGACCTGCTCCAGCACGCCCTCGTGGAGCACGGCCACGCGCGTCCCCATGGTCATGGCCTCCACCTGGTCGTGCGTGACGTACACGAAGGTGGCCCCGAGGCGGTGGTGGAGGTCGACCAGCTCGGCGCGCGTCTGGCCCCGCAGCCGCGCGTCGAGGTTGGACAGCGGCTCGTCCATGAGGAAGACGGCCGGGCGCCGCACGATGGCCCGGGCGAGGGCGACGCGCTGGCGCTGGCCGCCGGAGAGCGCGCGCGGCTTGCGGTCGAGGAGGTCGGTGAGGTCCAGCGCGGCGGCGGCGTCGCGCACCAGCTGCTCCTGCTCGGCGCGCGGCACGCGCCGCGCCCGCAGCGGGAAGGCGATGTTCTGCGCCACCGTCTTGTGCGGGTAGAGCGCGTAGCTCTGGAACACCATGGCCACGTCGCGGTCCTTGGCCTCGACGTCGGTGACGTCGCGGTCGTCGAGGAGGACGCGCCCCTCGCTGGGGCGCTCGAGGCCCGCGAGGATCCGCAGGGCCGTGGTCTTGCCGCAGCCGGACGGCCCGAGCAGCACGAGGAGCTCGTGGTCGGCGACGTCGAGGGTCAGCTCGGAGAGCGCGATCACCTCTCCGAAGCGCTTGGTGACACGTTCCAGCCGGACGCGACCCACGGGACGGCCCCGGGACTCAGGTCGGCTGGGGGGGCCGGCGCCGGCCGGGATGGCACATGGCCGTCCACCTTACGGCCAGCACCTCGCGCCGGTCCGCCTCCGGTAGCCTCCGATCCGTGCCGGGCGAACGCGACGAGGCTCGCCGAGCGCTGCTCGACGCGGTCGAGGCCGACCTGCGGGCCGTGGAGGACGCGCTGGTCCGCCTCGACGACGGCCGGTACGGCCGCTGCGACGTGTGCGGCCAGGCCATCGCCGACGAGGTGCTGGCGGCAGAGCCCACTGCCCGGCGCTGCGCTTCCTGCACCGAGCCGTGACCGCCCGCCGCGCCGTCGCGGCCCGCGCGGTCGCTGCGGTGGCGGCCGTCGCCGCGGGCGCGGCCGCGGTGGCCGGTGGGCGCGCCCTGGCCGACGCCGACCGGCGCGAGCAGGTGCGGCGCTCCGCCCGGGTGGCGCGGCTCACGGCGCGGCGGGGGGCCCACTACGTGCTGGTGCGGGCCCGGGGGGTGCGGGCGGACGAGGAGGCCAAGGCCCGGCTGGAGGAGCGCTTCGCCATCCGCAGCGCGGAGGACGTGGCCCGCGAGCTCGGCCAGATGAAGGGCGCCTTCATGAAGGCCGGGCAGCTCCTGGGCTTCCTGGCCGAGGGGTTGCCGCCCGAGGCCCAGGCCGCGCTGGCCACGCTGCAGGCCGACGTGCCGCCGATGTCGCCCCGGCTGGCCGAGGCGGTGGTGCGCGAGGAGCTCGGCGACGACCCCGACCGGCTCTTCCTCGACTGGTCGCCGGTCCCCGTCGCCGCGGCGTCGGTGGGGCAGGTGCACCGCGCCGTGCGGCGCGACGGCCGGATCGTGGCCGTCAAGGTGCAGTACCCCGGCGTCGATCGCGCCATCAGGGCCGACCTGTCGAGCGCCCAGCGGCTCTACGCGCTGTTCTCGGCCTTCGCCCTGCCGGGCCTCGACACCCGCGCCCTCGTCGACGAGCTGCGGCTCCGGATGGCCGACGAGCTCGACTACCGGGTCGAGGCGGCCAACCAGCAGGAGTTCGCCGAGCGCTACGCCGACCACCCCTTCATCCACGTCCCGGCGGTGGTGCCGGAGCTCAGCACCTCCCGGGTCCTCACCTCCGAGTGGGTCGACGGCTGGACGTGGGCCGAGCTGGAGGCCCGGGCCTCGCCCGCGCTGCGCCAGCGCGCCGCCGAGGTGGTCTTCCGCTTCGCGCAGGGCTCGGTGCACCGCCACGGGGTCTTCAACGGCGACCCCCACCCGGGCAACTACCGCTTCCACCCCGACGGCCGGGTGACGTTCCTCGACTTCGGCCTGGTGAAGCGCTGGGCGCCGGGGGAGTGGGAGCGGCTGTCGCCGTGCCTCGACGCCATCCTCGCCGGCGACGCCGCCGGGTTGGTCGAGCAGATGGTGGCGGCCGGCTTCCTGCCTGCCGACCATGGCCTCGACCCCGACGACGTGTTCGCCTACGTCAGCCAGCCGTACGTGCCCTACCTGAGCGACACGTTCACCTACACCCGGGCCTTCGTGGCGGCGACGGCCCGGGCCCTGCTCGACGTGCGCGGCGCCAGCGCGGCCGTCGTGCAGAAGCTCAACATGCCGCCCTCGTTCGTGGTCCTCGACCGGGTGGTGTGGGGCGTGAGCTCGCTGCTCGGCAAGCTCGACGCCAGCGGCCCGTGGCGGGCCATCCTCCTCGAGTACCGCGACGGCGCGCCGCCCGCGACCGAGCTGGGCCGCCTCGACGCCGAGTGGCGCCGGTCCAGGGGCACGACCGCCCCCGCGCGGCCGGCCGGTTCGTAGCGCTGCGCTCGGTCAGAGCTGCGGCGGGCGCGTCACCGGCACGACGTCGCCCTCGATCAGCACCGTGCGCTCGCCCGGCGTGACCCAGTCGGCGTGCACCGACAGCCAGCGCCCGCCGAGGTTGGGCACGATGGCGTCGTCGCAGCCGAGGTGGCGCTCGAGGGCCCGCACGACGCCGCCGTGGGCCACCACCAGCACGCGGCCTCCGGGGTGTCGCCCGTGCAGGTCGTGGAGCGCCTCCAGGACCCGGCCGATGATGTCGCTGTCGAGCTCGAAGCCGGGCGGCCGACGACCCTCGTCCAGGTAGCCGGGGTAGCGCTCCTGGATCTCGGCCCGGGTGAGGCCCGTCCAGGGGCCCGCCGCCCGCTCCCGGAACCGGGGGTCGACGTGCACCTCGAGGCCGCCCAGGGCGTCGGCCATGAGCCGGGCGGTCTCGCGGGCCCGCTGCAGGTCGCTGGCCATGACGAGGTCGACGGGCGGGACCCGGGCCGCGACGGCCTGGGCCCGGCCCAGCTCGCTGAGCGGGGGGTCGGCGTGGCCCTGCCACCGGCCGTCGGCGTTCCAGGTGGACTGGCCGTGGCGGACCAGCAGCACGCTGGTGGGCTCGAACGAGTCGGCCGCGGACACGGCGGCGCACCCTACCGCCGCCCCGCGGGGCGTCGTACGGTGGTCACCCGTGGCGGTGCTGCGCTTGTTCGCCTCGGCTCGGGAAGCGGCCGGAACCGGACGCGACGAGATCGACGCGCCCACGGTGGAGCTGGTGCTGGACGAGGCGGTGCGTCGCTACGGCCCCCAGTTCGCGCGGGTGCTCGAGGGCTCGCGGGTGTGGCTGAACGGCGAGCCCGCCGTGCCCTCGACGGCCGTGTGCCCCGGCGACGAGGTGGCCGTGCTCCCCCCGGTGTCCGGGGGCTGAGGCCCGGGCCATGTCGGCCCACGACAGGCGCGGGGGTACCCTGCCGCCCCGGGGAGGAGACGGAGGACCATGCAGCACGAGGGGTTCGAACGCATCACCCGCGAGGACTACCTGGGCGACCTGACCTCCCGGCCGCTCGAGGAGGTGCGGGCGATGCGCGCCGAGTGCCAGGCGGTCGAGGCCGACCTGTCGTACCTCCGCCGGCTGGTGCAGGGCCGCCTCGACATCGTGGCCGGCGAGGCCCGCCGCCGGGAGGCCGGCGAGCCCCGCGCCGACGGGCGCACGCTGGTGGCCTCGCTGGCCGAGGCGCTGAGCGAGCGGGGCGGCGGCGGCGCCGGCCGCGGCGCGCTGCCCCAGGGCCTCGGCCCGTCCAGCGACGACGGCCGCCTCACCGAGGAGCTCGACCGCATCTGCGACGGCAGCCGGCTGGCCGCCCTCGACGACCTCGACGACGCCGCGCTCGCCACGCTCGTGCGCGACCTCGGCGCCCTGGAGCGCGACGTGTCCGCGCAGCGCAGCCTCACGTTCCAGCGGCTCGACGCGCTCTCGGCTGAGATCACCCGCCGCTACCGCACCGGCGAGGCGAGCGTCGAGAACCTGCTGCCGTGACGTCCGTCCCGGCCGCTCGCCGCGAGGAATCGGGGTGGAGCCGGCGATGTTGACGAGGCCCGTGCGCGTCGCCGTCCTCTCCATGCACACGTCCCCGCTCGCCCAGCCCGGGTCCGGCGACGGCGGCGGGATGAACGTGTACGTGCGGGAGCTCGTGTCGTCGCTGGCCCAGGCCGGGCTGGACTGCACCGCCTACACGCGGCGCTGGTGCGCCGACCTGCCCGACGAGGTGCCGGTCGAGCCCGGGTTCCGGGTGGTGCACCTCGACGCCGGCCCGCCGGCCGCGCCGAAGGAGGCGCTCCCCGACCTCGTCCCCGCCTTCACGGGCGCCGTGCGCGACCACCTCGAGGCCACCGGCGGGACCGACGTGCTGCACGCCAACTACTGGCTCTCGGGCGTCACCGGGCACGAGCTGAAGCACGAGCTCGGCCTGCCGCTCGTGTGCACCTTCCACACGCTGGCCCGGGTGAAGGCCGAGTCGGGCGACCCCGAGCCGGCCCGGCGGGAGCGGGCCGAGGCGGAGATCATCGGCTGCGCCGACGCCGTGCTGGCCTCGTGCACCGAGGAGGCGGCCCAGTTCGAGCGGCTCTACGGCCCGCTGCCGGGCCGGCTGGAGATCGTGCCGCCCGGCGTGATCCACGCCTTCTTCACGCCGGGCGACCAGCGCGGCGCCCGCACCGCGCTCGGCCTCGGCGACCACCCGGTGCTGCTGTTCGTGGGCCGCATCCAGCCGCTGAAGGGCCTCGACGTCGCCGTGCGCACGCTGGCCGAGCTGCCCCAGCGGGACGCCGTCCTGGTGGTGGTCGGCGGCGCCAGCGGGGTCGACGGCCCCGCCGAGCTGGCGCGCGTGCGGCGCCTGGCCGGCGAGCTGGGCGTGGCCCACCGGGTCCGGTTCGTGCCACCGCAGCCGCACCACCTGCTCTCGAGCTGGTACCGGGCGGCCGACGTGTGCCTGGTCCCCAGCCGGTCCGAGTCCTTCGGGCTCGTCGCTCTGGAGGCGGCCGCCTGCGGCATCCCGGTGGTGGCCTCGGCTGTCGGCGGCCTGCGCACGCTGGTCGACCACGAGCACACCGGCTTCCTGATCGACAGCCGGGATCCCCGGGACTTCGCCGCCGCCGTGCGGCAGATCCTCGAGCAGCCCCGCCTGGCCGTGGAGATGAGCGTCTCGGCCGCAGCTCGGGCCCGCCGCTACACCTGGTCGATGGCCGCCGCCCGGCTCCGCCGCATCTACGCCGACGTGAGCGACACCGCGCTGGTGCAGTGCCGATGACCGACGTCCCCGCCTCCGTCGAAGAGCTCGACGCCGCCGAAGCGGTGATCGACGCCTGGCTCGACCGCCTCCAGCAGGAGGAGCCCGAGTGGGTGGCCGCCGTCGACCGCGGCGAGCCGGGCCAGCGCCGCTGGTACGTGCGCCTCCGCGGCGAGGAGAAGGACTTCACCACCGTCTGGTTCACCCTCCAGCAGCGCACCCTGGCCTACGAGACCTACGTGATGCCGGCGCCGGAGGAGAACGAGGCCGAGCTCTACGAGCACCTCCTGCGGCGCAACCGGAAGCTCTACGGCGTGGCCTTCACCATCGGCGACGAGGACGCGGTGTTCCTGGTGGGCCAGCTCCCGGTGGCGCTGGTCTGCGAGCCGGAGCTCGACCGGGTGCTGGGCACCGTCTTCGCCACCGTGGAGCAGTGCTTCCGCCCGGCCCTGCGGATCGGCTTCCGTTCGCGCTTCTCCTAACTTCTCACGCCTTTTCCTTGCTTTTCGCTGCAGCCCGTGCTGGAGTGTCGCTCCAACGGCGGTGGACGTCCTCCCGTTCGGGGAAGTACGGGTGCGGACGTCCGCCGTCGCACCATCCGGCTCGCGGAGAAGCCGTGCGCGGGTGAGACCGGGTGCTACGGTGCCCGCCAACGTTGCCGTTCGGTGACGAAGATGACGACCCGGTGGCGGTGGGCGGGACTCGCCGGCACCGGGCTGCGCTTCCCCCTCGCTGCCATGACCTCCGCCTCCCCCGTGCCGTCCCCGTGCTGAGCCGCCGCCTCGCGTCCGTCCTGGCGGGCGCCGTCGCCGTCGCCATCCTGGCCACGCCGGCCAGCGGCCAGTCCGCCGACGAGGCCCGTGCCCGTCGCGAGCAGGCCCGCCGCGAGCGGGCCGCCGCCGCCGCCAAGCTCGACGCCTTGCAGGCCTCCGACGCCGAGCTGGCCGACGCCGTGTCGGCCCTCGACGCCGAGGTCGAGGCCCAGGAGGCCCTGTTGCGCAGCGCCGAGCAGGCCACCGAGGCGGCTCGCCGCCAGGTGGCCGAGGCCGAGGCCAACGCGGCCGCCATGGCCGAGCGGGTCAGCCGCCTGCGGGCCACCGCCGAGCAGACCGTGGTCGAGCTCTACGTGCGGCCGCGGCCCTCGCCGCTGGCGGCGCTGGTCGACGCCGACGGGTTGAGCGCGGCGCTGCGGCGCCAGGAGCTGCTCGCCCAGGTGTCCGGGCGCCAGACCGACATCGTCGACCAGCTGCGCGCCGCCGAGGACGACTGGCAGCGCGAGCAGCACCGGGCCGCCGAGGCCACCCGCCTGGCCGAGGGCCACGAGGCCGAGCTCCAGGGCCGCCTGGCCGAGGTGCGGGCGGCACGCGACCACCAGGCCCGCCTCCAGGCCGACCTGCACGCCCGCATCGCGGCGATCCAGGCCGAGGCCGAGGCCCTGGCGGCCGAGGAGGCCTCGCTCAGCGCGTTGATCCGCCGGCGCGAGCAGGAGGCCGCCGCGGCGGCCGCGGCCGAGGCGGCCCGCCGGGCCGCGGCCAGCAACCCGGGCCGGGCCGGGTCATCCGGCTCCTCGGGCTCGTCGGGTGCGTCGGGCTCGTCGGGTGCGTCGGGTGCGTCGGGCTCGCGCCCGGCGGTCACGGGCGACGCGCCGGCGTCGAGCGCCGGCTTCGCCTGGCCGCTGCGGGCGCCGGTCAGCTCCGAGTACGGGCAGCGCTGGGGCCGGCTGCACGCCGGCATCGACCTCGACGGGCGCACCGGCGATCCCATCTCGGCTGCCGCCGCCGGGACCGTGATCTTCGCCGGCACCCAGAACGGCTACGGGCGCACCGTGGTGATCTCCCACGGCAACGGCATCAGCACGCTCTACGCCCACCAGAGCCGCCTGGCCGTGTCGGAGGGCCAGAGCGTGAGCCGGGGCCAGCTCATCGGCTACGTGGGCAACACCGGCAACTCCACGGGCGACCACCTGCACTTCGAGGTGCGGGTGAACGGCTCGCCGCAGAACCCGCGCCGCTACCTGCCCTGAGGCCACCCGCGAAGATCGTTTGCCTCGGGGGCATCCGCGGGGCACGGTCGTCGGCATGCCTCCGGTCGTGACCCTCACCGGCGCGTCGGTCGTCCTGGAGCCGCTGCAGGAGGACCACGTCGAGGGCCTGCTCCACGCGCAAGGCGAGGACCGGTCGAGCTACCGGTTCACGGTCGTGCCGTCGGACGAAGCGTCGATGCGGGCCTACGTGCGGGCCGCCCTCGACGATGCCACCGCCGGGCGCGCCCTCCCCTTCGCCATCCGGACCCGCCGCGACGGGCGGGTGGTGGGGACGTCGCGGTTCCTCGAGCTCGAGGTCTGGGACACCGATGCCGCCGTGCCCAGCGTGGCGGAGATCGGCGCCACGTGGTTGGCGGCCTCGGCGCAGCGGACCGGGGTCAACACCGAGGCCAAGCTGCTGATGCTGTCGCACGCCTTCGAGGCCTGGCGGGTGTGCCGCGTCTCGCTGAAGACCGACGCCCGCAACGAGCGGTCCCGACGGGCGATCGAGCGCATCGGCGGGCGCTTCGAAGGCATCCGGCGCCGCCACGTGCCGGCGGTGGACGGCGGTGGGCGCGACAGCGCCTACTACTCGATCCTCGACGGCGAGTGGCCCGAGGTCCGGGAGGCGCTGCTGGCGCGGCTGGCGCGGCTGGCGGCGACCCCGCGCTGACGACGCCCGCGCCGCCGGCGGGCGCCGCGACTACGGTCCGACGCCCGTGGAGCTGCGACTGGCCATCGTCGGCGGCGGGCGCATGGGCGAGGCCCTGCTCGGCGGGCTGCTGCAGGCCGGCTGGGCCGAGCCCGGGGAGCTGGCCGTGGTGGAGCTGGTCGAGGCGCGGCGGCGGGCGCTGGCAGCGGCGCACCCGGGCGTCGCCGTGTCGGCCGACGTGCCGGCGGCCGAGGGAGCGGTGCTGGCCGTCAAGCCGGGCGACGTCGCCACGGCTGCGGCGGCCGCGGCCCAGGCGGGTGCCCGGCGGCTCCTGTCGATCGCGGCCGGGGTGTCCACGGCCTCCGTGGCCGAGGCCGCCGGCGCCGGCGTCGAGGTGGTGCGGGCCATGCCGAACACCCCCGCGCTGGTGGGGGAGGGGGCGTCGGCCATCGCCCCCGGGCCCGACACGGGCGAGGAGGCCATGGCCTGGGCCGAGGGCATCCTCGGCGCGGTCGGCCAGGTCGTCCGGGTCCCGGAGTCGGCCCTCGACGCGGTCACCGGCCTGTCGGGCTCCGGACCGGCCTACGTGTTCCTGCTGGCCGAGGCGCTCATCGAGGCCGGCGTCACCGTCGGCCTGGCCCGCGACGTGGCCAGCCGGCTCACCGTGCAGCTCCTCGTGGGCTCGGCCCGGATGCTGGCCGACACCGGCGACCCGCCGGAGGCCTTGCGGGCGGGCGTCACCTCTCCGGGCGGCACCACCGCCGCCGGCCTGCGGGCGCTGGAGGCCGCCGGTTTCCGCTCGGCGGTGATCGAGGCCGTGGTGGCCGCCACTGAGCGCTCGCGCCAGCTCGGCAGCTGATCGGCAGCTGCGACGACGGCTCGCCCGGCGGCCGTTCATGGCCGTCCATCGCCCTCCGTGGCCGCCCAGGGTGGACCGAGCGGGCCCTTTCGCGCGCCGGACGCGGTGCCATAGCATCCCGGGAGCGGAGAGGGGTGGATCCTTGGTGCAGTCGGTGTCGCGTGCCCGCTTCCTGACCGTCGCGGAGGTGGCGGCGGTCATGCGCGTGTCGACCATGACCGTGTACCGGCTCATCAAGGGCGGGGAGCTGGCCGCCACCCGGGTCGGGCGCTCCTACCGGATCGACGAGGGCGACCTCGACCACTTCCTGGCCGCCCGCTACATCGAGGCCGGCTGACGCAGGCCGCCGGCGGGTGCGCCGGTAACGTCGCTCCGGCCATGGGCACCCGCTACGACACGGTCTCGTTGCTGACCGACTACGGCACGGCCGACGAGTTCGTCGGCGTCATCAAGTCGGTGCTGCGCGAGCTGGCACCGCACGCGGTCACCATCGACCTCACGCACGAGATCCCCCCGCACGACGTGCGGGCCGGCTCGCTGGCCCTGGCCCGCTGCATCCAGTACGTGGCGCCGGGCGTGGTGCTGGCGGTGGTCGACCCGGGGGTGGGCACCGACCGCCGGGCGGTGGCGGTGGAGGTGGCGGGCGGCGCCGGGGTGCTGCTCGGCCCCGACAACGGGCTGCTGGCCCCCGCCGTGCAGATGGCCGGCGGGGCCGACCGGGCGGTGGCGCTCACCAACACCGAGCACCACCTCGAAGCGCCCGGTGCGACCTTCGCCGGCCGCGACGTGTTCGCCCCCGTCGCGGCGCAGCTGTGCAACGGGACCGACCTGTCCGAGCTGGGCGAGGCCATCGACCCGCACGGCATGGTCCCGGGTCTCCTGCCGATCACCCGCACCGAGGGCGACGACCTGCTGGCCGAGGTGCTCTGGGTCGACCGCTTCGGCAACGTGCAGCTGAACGTCGACCCCGACGAGCTGCCCGCCGGCACCACGCACGTGCGCCTGCGCATCGGCGAGCAGGTCCGCACCGCCCGCCTGCGCCCCGCCTACGCGGCCATCGCGGCGGGCGAGATCGGCCTGGTGGTCGACTCCTACGGCCTGCTGTCCATCGCCCTCGACCGCCGCCCGGCGGCCGCGGAGCTGGGCCTGGCGGCCGGCGACCAGGTCGTGCTCACGGCGCACGAAGGGCCCGAGGGCCGGGGCGCGGGCGCCGTCCCGGTGACGTTCCGGCGATGAGACCGGCGATCACGCTCACGCTGGTCCTGCTGCTCGTCGCCATCCTCGGCGCGGCCGTGCTGCAGCTGTTCTTCCTGGCCAGATGAGGTGCGCGGCCCCGCCGTGCCCCACTTTGTGAACGCGTGCACGCGGGCGTATCGTCGCTGGGGTCATGGCAGATCGCGCGCGGCGGCGGATCCCGGAAGCCACGGTGGCGAGGCTCCCACTGTACGTGCGGATCCTGCTGGAGCTGGCCGACGCCCGCACCGCCACGATCTCCTCTGAGCGCCTGGCCGAGCTCGCCGGCGTGAACGCCGCCAAGGTGCGCAAGGACCTGAGCTACCTGGGGTCCTACGGCACCCGCGGCGTCGGCTACGACGTGGAGTACCTGCTGTTCCAGATGAGCCGCGAGCTCGGGCTGACCCACGACTGGCAGGTCGTGATCGTCGGCGCCGGCAACCTGGGCCAGGCCCTCGCCAACTACGGCGGCTTCAGCGAGCGCGGCTACCCGGTGCTCGCCGTCGTCGACGCCGACCCGGCCAAGATCGGCACCGCCATCGGCACCACCGTCGTGCGCGACGTGGCCGACCTGCCCGAGATCGTCGCCCAGCAGGAGCACGTCATCGGCGTGATCGCGACGCCGGGCACCGCCGCCCAGGAGGTGGCCGACCGCCTGGTGGCCGCGGGCGTCCACTCGATCCTCAACTTCGCCCCCGCGCTCCTCACCGTGCCGCGGGGCGTGCGGGTCCGCAAGGTCGACCTCGCCCTCGAGTTGCAGATCCTCAGCTTCTACCAACAGCGCCGCCGCGGCGCGGCGATGCAGGCCATGCGCCGCGATCGCGACCGTGACCGTGACCGCGGGGAGGCGGCCACCGCATGAAGGCCGATACGCTGGTCGGCACCCCGCCCGGGGCCGAGCCGCTCGCACCTCTGGAGTCCTCGCGACCGTGTCCGTCGTCGTCATCGGACTGAACCACCGCACGGCGGCGCTGGCGCTGCTGGAGCGGCTCGCGGTGAGCGAGGAGCAGCTGCCCAAGGCGCTGCACGCCCTCGTGTCGCGGCCGAACGTCAGCGAAGCCGTGGTCCTGTCCACCTGCAACCGCACCGAGGTGTACGCGCTCGCCGAGCGGTTCCACGGTGCCTACCAGGACGTGCGCGACGTCCTGGCCGAGCTGAGCCACCTGGCGCCCGACGAGTTCTCGCACCACCTCTACAGCCACTACGACGACGCCGCCGTCAGCCACCTGTTCGAGGTGGCGGCCGGGCTCGACTCGGCGGTGCTCGGCGAGACGGAGATCCTCGGGCAGGTGCGCACCGCCTGGGAGCGCTCGCAGAGCGAGGGCACCGCCCGGGCCGGCCTCAACGCCCTGTTCCGCCACGCCGTCGAGGTGGGCAAGCGGGCCCGCACCGACACCGCCATCTCCCGCTACACCACGTCGGTCTCCCAGGCCACGGTGGAGCTGGCCTGCGACCACCTCGGCCCCCTCGACGGCCGCCGCGTGCTGGTGATCGGCGCGGGCGACATGGGCGAGGGCATGGCCATGGCGCTCAGCCGCGCCGGGGTGGGCGAGGTCGTGGTGGCCAACCGCACCCGCGAGCGGGCCGAGGCCCTCGCCGCGCGCGTGGGAGGCCGATCGGTGGCCCTGTCCGGGCTGGTCGACGCCATCCGCGACGCCGACCTGGTGCTCACGTCCACGGGTGCGTCGGGCACGTTGATCGAGCGCGACGAGCTGGCCGACGTGATGGCCGCCCGGCCGTCGCGGCCCCTGCTCGTGGTCGACGTGGCGGTGCCACGTGACGTCGATGCCGGCGTGGCCGACATCCCGGGCGTCACGCTGCTCGACCTCGACGACCTGCGGGCCTTCGCCGACCGCGGCGTCGCCGGCCGGCGGGCCGAGGCGGGCCGGGTGCGGGAGCTGGTGGAGGAGGAGGTCGCCCGCTACCTCGACCTGGCCACCGCGCGCACCGTGGCCCCGCTCGTCACCTCGCTGCGCGACCGGGCCGAGGAGGTGCGCCGCTCGGAGCTGCTGCGCTTCCAGGGCCGCCTGGCCGGCCTCGACGAGAAGCAGCGGGCCACTGTCGACGCCATGACGCGAGCCATCCTCGCCAAGGTCCTGCACGAGCCGACGGTGCGCCTGAAGGACGCGGCCGGCACGGCTCGGGGCGAGCGCCTGGCCGAGGCCCTCCGCGACCTCTTCGACCTGTAGCGGGATGCGGCCCCGAGCGGCGGCCGTCTCGCCGTGAGCGTGGTGCGGGTGGCGACGCGCGGCAGCGCGCTGGCCCGCTGGCAGGCCGAGCACGTCGTCGGGCTGCTGCGGGCCGCCGACCCGTCGGTCGACGCCGAGCTGGTGGTGGTCGAGACCACCGGCGACCGGCGCCTCGACGTGCCCCTCCACCAGCTCGGCGGTCAGGGCGTCTTCGTGAAGGAGGTGCAGGTCGCGGTCCTCGACGGTCGGGCCGACGTGGCCGTGCACTCCGCCAAGGACCTCCCGGCGACGCCCACCGACGGCCTGGTGCTCGCCGCCGTGCCTGAGCGGGGCGATCCCCGCGACGCCCTCGTCGGCGCGGCGCTCGACGCCCTGGCGCCCGGGGCCGTGGTGGCCACCGGCTCGGTGCGGCGCCAGGCCCAGCTGGCCCGGCTCCGCCCCGACCTGGGCTTCGTGGACCTGCGCGGCAACATCCACACCCGCCTGGGCAAGGTGCCGCCCGGCGGCGCGGTGGTGGTGGCCATGGCGGCGCTGCGCCGCCTCGGGCTGGAGGCGGAGGCGGCCGAGGCGCTGCCGGTCGACGTGATGGTCCCGCAGGTCGGCCAGGGCGCGTTGGCGGTCGAGTGCCGGGCCGACGACGCGGCCACCTCCGAGCGGCTGCGGGCGGTGGAGCACGCCGCCTCCCGGCTGGCCGTCGACGTGGAGCGGGCCTTCCTGGCCGAGCTCGGCGAGGGCTGCGACCTGCCCGTGGGCGCCCACGTCCGCCCGCAGGG
>Ga0182742_1002223_pt1 | contig 22093 bp, 24 predicted proteins | sample eDN5th37CBELigMG_FD_128880 | JGI IMG/M metagenome (GOLD analysis project Ga0182742, IMG submission 128880) | Enriched Miracle-Growth compost microbial communities from Emeryville, California, USA - eDNA 5th pass 37_C BE-Lig MG (version 2)... ... | reverse complement strand
CCTGTCCCTGTGACCCAATTAGCTGCGCAGAGCTTGCCCCAAACTTTTATCGTTGACAACTGGTTAAGTATGTATTAATTTAGTATAGCTAATGAGAAATAGAATTAAAGTTTTTATATAAATATCATGAAAAAAAGAGGTGTATTAATGTCAGCAGACCAACGTAAAAAAATGATCATTTTGATGATCAATATGTTTATCGCCATAGGGAGTTTTGGGATTATTATTCCCATTTTGCCAGCTTATCTTGAATCAATAAATGAGGGTGGAAAAGCAGCAGGCCTCATGATTGCTATTTTTGCAGGAGCGCAATTTATTTTCTCACCTATCGCAGGTAAATGGACAGATCAATATGGCCGTAGAAAAATGATAATCTACGGACTTTTAGGCCTAACCTTGTCTATGTTTATTTTTTATTTTGTAGATTCAATTTGGCTACTATATGCATCACGCGTTGTTGGTGGAATCGGAGCAGCACTTCTTATTCCAGCTATTTTTGCCTATGTTGCGGATATAACAACGATGGAACAACGTGCAAAAGGAAATAGTTATGTTTCCGCGGCTATGTCTCTTGGAATTGTAGTGGGACCTGGTATCGGCGGATTTTTAGCTGACTTTGGATTAAAATTTCCTTTTTTAATTTCGGCATTGGTTTCGCTTGTATCAGTCATTTTTTCCTTTGCGGTACTAAAGGAAAGCCAACAAAAAGAAGAGGGATTCATGCCTGTTGATGATGAAACAATGGCAAAAAAATTAGTACGATCTGTCCGAATGCCATTTTTCATTCCATTGGTAATAACACTTGTGATGAGCTTCGGATTAATGGCATTTGAATCAGTTATCGGACTTTTCGTTGATAACCAATATCAAGCCACACCACAAGATATTGCGGTCATGGTAACGTCAACTGGACTTGTCAGTGTTATCGTTCAATTATTCGTTGTAGATCGCATGGTAACACGATTTGGAGAAGGTAAAATCTTAAATATTTTTATTTCTGTCGCTGCTTTAGGCTTCCTTCTTTCATTAGTTGCTACTAGTTTTGCGATGTTTTTTGCTATTTCACTACTCGTTTTCCTTGCTACTTCCATCCTGCGACCTGTGCTTAACACATTAATTTCTAAGCTTGCAGGCAATGAACAAGGATTTGCGATGGGAATGAATAACGCATATATGAGTATTGGAAACATATTAGGCCCAACACTTGGCGGATTATTATATGATGTTAATATTATCTATCCATTCATCTTAGGCCTAATCCTTCTCATTGTCACATTATTCATCACGATCATGTGGCAAAGAAATTCAAAGTCAAAACCGCAAGTCAAAGCGATGATTTGATGGAACAGTGACTGTTCAAAAAAGGTGACCAAATTCGGTCACCTTTTTCTATGTTTGGACAGGTCAACTGTCCTACATTACATTTTCGATTAGATAAATAATTAACGGTCCCATTAATACGATAAAGATGGACGGGAAGATAAATAGCATCATTGGAAAAATCATTTTGACTGGTGCCTTCATGGCCTGTTCACGTGCAAATTGAGTCCGCTGCTCCCGAATTCGTTGAGTCAGTTGGTGGAGAACCTTTGCCATACCCACACCTAACATGTCTGCTTGGATGAGTGAAGTAATGATACTTTGGAACTGAGGGATTGGAACCCTAGAGCGAAGATCTGCAAATGCTTCTCTCCTTGACTTTCCTAACTTCATGTCCTCCATTGTTTGCATAAATTCCTCTGACAATGGCCCTTTCATTTGCTTACATACCTTTTGAATCGAGGCATCCAGCCCCATCCCTGCCTCAATTGATAAATTGACCATATCAAAAAAATCAGACATACTCTTTTGAATCTGATGTCTCCGTTTTTTTATGATTGTACTTAAATAAAATGAAGGATAATAAATCCCTAAAGCCGCAACCACACTCGCTAGTAAAATCCTTGAAAAAATGGCTGTACTACCTAATATCAAAAAAACCGATAGAAACAGGACACCCCCAATTAACAGCTGTAAAAAACGAAAGTCGATGGCTGACAACTTCAACGGGTATCCCGCTTCACGTAGCCTTGTTTCGAGTTCTCTTTTTTTCGAACTCGCCATTTTTTTATCGACAACCAACTTCAGCCTGTCACTATAATTTTTCATTACATGCAACTGTAATCTCTGTTTCTTCACCGGTATTTCTCTTTCGATGTCTGGGCCAAAATAATGCTTGGTCCGCGCTTCAATCGCAATGTCCTTTTTATATATTAGACTTAGCAATCCACCAATGAGCAACATAAAACAAAGGAAACTAGCGATAATAAAAAAGATTTGTATCATTGGAACCTACACCTCAATGTGTACAATTTTATTAATAAATACCCAGCCTAAAATCATATTAATTCCACCCACGATAAGCATCCCCCAACCTAATGGATGTGAAAAAAGCATATTAAAATATTCTGGGTTTACAAAAGTTAAATACAATGCCAGCGCTGGCGGTAATAATGTAATAATAACCGAGGACATTTTACCTTGTGCGGTCAATGTCTTTACCTCATCTTGCACCCTCGAGCGGTCAATAATTGTTTCCTGCATTGTTTCAAGTAAATATGCTAGATTTCCTCCACTTGAGCGTTGGATTAGCAACGTCGTTAAAACCATTTCGAGCTCCCGATCTGGTAATCTTTTTAGGAGATTATCAAAGGCATCCTCAATCTTAACCCCATAATTGATTTCCTTCAGTGTATTCAAAAATTCTGGTCCTAACGGATCTTCGATTTCTTCAGCTACCATTTTCATCGCCTGCATGAAACTAAAACCAGCCCGTAATGCATTCGCCATTGTCCCTAATGCGTTTCCTAGCTGTTCAGAACATTTTTTCAGTCTATGTTTTCGTTTCCGTTTGATATATAAAATTGGAAGATAGAATCCAATAATCCCGCAAAAAATCAATAATAGCAAATGGAGCTCATATAAATATCCGATACCCACGACTGCACATGCACCAATCACTCTCCAAATAAACAATTCACCTTGAGTCATTTTTAGCCCTGATTGCGTAAGAATCGTTTCGTATTTTGAAAAATGAATGGTCCGCTCCATACTTTCGCTGACTTTTTTTACAAATACACTTTCGCGGTTCTTCTTTTTCTTTTCTTCCTCTTTCTTTATAGGCAGGTACTTGCTAACTCGTTTTTCATACTTTCCTTTTTCCGAAATCATTGTAATTACAATTCCGGTAAAAAGGGTAACAACCAAAAACGCAGATATAGCAATTAAAAGAGAAGTGCTCATACCCACTCCTCCCTAATCATCGATCGTACATCAAAGCCAGCATACTCAAGCTTTTCGGCACAATCCGGAAGAATTCCAGTAGCGGCAAACTCTTGCTTTTTCCCCTCCTGATAAACGAAAAGATCCTGCAGGACAATCGTATCTCCTTCAAGTCCTAAGACTTCGGTAATTTTCGTGATTTTTCTTGTACCGTCTTTCATTCGAGATTGTTGGACAATTAAATGAAGGGCACCCGCAATTTGTTCTCGAATAGCTCTAACAGGAAGATCGAATCCTGCCATTAACACCATTGTCTCTAGCCTTGCTAAAAGGTCTCGAGGGGTGTTCGCATGTCCCGTTCCTAAACTGCCATCATGTCCAGTATTCATCGCTTGAAGCATATCAAGTGCCTCCGCACCACGGACTTCTCCGACAATAATTCGATCTGGGCGCATCCGTAGTGAATTTCGAACAAGATCACGAATGGTTATTTCACCTTGTCCCTCGATATTTCGTGGCCGTGACTCCAGTGACACCACATGGTCTTGTGATAACCTAAGCTCGGCAGCATCCTCAATTGTAACGATACGTTCATTTCTCGGAATGAACGATGACAACACATTCAATGTGCTCGTTTTCCCAGATCCTGTTCCCCCACTAATAAAAATATTCAACTTTGACTCTACGGCAGCCTTTAAAAAGTCGGCCATTTGTTCACTTAAAGTTCCCTTCCGCAACAAATCATAGATTGTAAAAGGAGTTGCCGAAAATTTTCGAATTGTAATTGTTGGTCCATTTAATGCTAGTGGCGGGATAATTGCATTTACACGTGAACCGTCCGGTAGTCTTGCATCTACTAATGGGGAACTCTCATCAATTCTGCGTCCTAATGGAGCAACAATTTTTTCGATTATCCGTAAAACATGCAAATCATCGCGAAATTGTATATCTGTTTTTTCGATTTTTCCCCTCGACTCAATGTAAATATCCTTTGGACCATTTACCATGACTTCAGAAACTTCTGGGTCAGCTAGCAGAGGAGAAATTGGTCCAAAACCTGTTAGCTCGTAGGACATATCATATTTTAGCTGCTTCTTTTCTTCGTAAGCGAGCTGTTCACCCTCTGCTTCAAGAAAACTTTCCGAAAGCTTTTCAATTATTTCCTCTAGGTTTCGGTCTTGATATATGGGCTTTTTCAATTCCTCAACTAGATAATTGTGTAGGCGAACTCCCAGTTCACTTGATTTAACGCTTGCTGTCTTTATTTTTGGAGTGTCCTTCTTTAGCTCCTTAACCGGAGTCTCACCTCCGAGCCTCGCTAATAACGACATCAGACCATACCCCCTGCATGGATCACTCGTTTTGACTTAAGTTTTTTGCGGTCGGATGTACCAACAGGCGTAAAAATGGTATCGGCCATTTGGAAAATTTTCTTCGCCACCTGTGACCTAGGATAGGAATAGACGAGTGGCTTACCTTCATTGACTGAAGTAACCATGACTTTTTCCATTGCTGGTAATGTGAAGGCCACCTTTTGCCCAATGATCTTTTCGACCGTTTCGATTGTTAGCCCTTTTACCTTAGCCTGGCGGTTTAGAACCATTTTTACCTTTTCAAGAAGTTGTAAGGTTTCTAATGTATCAATTAATAATCTTGTATTTTTTAAAGTTGGTAGGTCCTGATGTGTGACGAGAAGAATTTCATCCGATTTTTCCAATGCAACAATTGAATTCTCATCTAAATGCGGTGCTGTGTCGATGACGACAATATCGTAGTTTTCTTTTAACGTTTTTATGGCCCTTTTCACATCGTCACCTGTAATCACCTCTGCAAATTCAGGGCGCTGCGGAGCTGCTAAAATGGAAATTCCATTTTTGTAAGGCGTCATAAAGTTTTCAATTTGCGACCCATTACGATCTTCTTTTACCCAGTCATATATTGTTCTTTTCGGTTTCACATCATAGAACATTGAGACATCACCAAACTGAAGGTCTAAATCAAGAATCGCAACCTTTGCTAATCTCTTTCCATAAGAGGCCGCTAGGTTAACAGAGATACTGGTCTTGCCAACTCCACCTTTTGTACTTCCAATCGTAATGACTTTTCCGTTCTTTTTAGGTTGGTCGAATTGATAGCTAATCTGATTTTTAGTTTCTTGAATCGCATTTTGAAGATCATCACGAATTTTTGAAGGGCTTGACGATAGAAAAATAACGTCTGTCGCCCCTGCACGAATGGCCTGCTTGGAATCTAGCTCTGTTTCATATTCGAAAACTAACGATACCTTTGTATTACGGTACTCATTCTTAATCTTTGAACATAGATGGTAGATGTCATATGAAGTAGATTGTGGGAGTAATACAAGTGACAGCTCAGTTGGAAGCAATTTCTCAAAAAGTTCCTCATGAGTAGTCCACTCGATTTTTCTATCTACTTTTTTCGCTATAGCATCAAGCATTGACTTTGTTTCTTCATTTTCAAAAATAGAAATTAGCTTAATCATCACTTAAACACTCCTTCGTGAAGTTGGTCCTCATGAACATGCGTATGTTTTGGTTCCACATCGTGGTCCCCTTCATCTCTAAGCATTAAATACAATTCATATCTTGAAGCAAATCCTAATGCCAAACCTTGCTTCGGCGTTACTTCAACAGTTACCATTTGGTAGCGTTTCTTCTCTGTTTCTGGATTATCCGCTGCATGACCAATTTCTATTACCCTTACATTTTGCAAAAGGAGTGTCGCTGAATCATGTTGTCCTTTCTCTTTATATTCTTCCGGTACCGTCATTACTGCCACAACATCGACAAATGAACCCGGTTTAATATGTCCAGCTACCCCTTGAACATCTGTCACAGCAATTGTCATGGCGCGGTTTCCTTTTGCAATCTTTATTCCTGACGATTCTGCAGAAGCCACTTCTGTTTCTTCCGGCTGTACAATTTCCTCTTTTTCTTCAGCCTTATCTTCCTGTACAACTTCTTTGCTAGCAGTTTGTGCTTTCGTTGGCTGTTCTGAATTTAAAAGTATGTATAATAGCCCAGATGCAACAAGTCCGAAAACCATTGCAGCTATCCAGATTTTTTTCGTGTTCATACGTCACCTGCTTTTTTGATATTTTTTACTAGTTTATGAGTTTGACTTTAGGTAATCTTTCAGGGTATCCCTGATTTGGCGTGTAACTACTGTCCAGTGTAAACTCAATGAATTTGCCCGTTATTTTTTCATTACCGCCAGTACCACTTGCTTCTGTTAATAAAAATGCTGCTAACCCCATAATCTCTACTTTCTGACTTCTTCCATTCGGAAAAGAAGTAACATCAACGATTGGAATCGTAACGAGTCTTTTACATGAGCTATCTGCCTTTGTTGGATCATTACATTTATCACTTCTGCTCGGATCATTGTTATCGGCAACAATTCGTGCATTTAATGTAGAAGTTGCGCTGGAAATTCTACCTGGTTCAGGATAATGAGAATCACCTATCTTCACCTCGACACCATTCTCAATTGCTATTCTTAGGTCATCTGCCCCATTAGAACCATCTATCGCGATAAATCCAAAATTACCCGTTTCGGAATGTTCTTCCTTTAATTCGAATTCTTGTCCAAAATACACATTTTTGAAAGCATTGTACTTAAGCATCATTGGAATCGCTTCACTACTATTTAGAAGGGACTGATATTCTGCTTTTGCATATGCTTTTACATCTGCATCTGTAAAATCTGGGGATAGTACTCTTGCAAAATATAAATTTTCATTAACAGTTTGTGTGATTGCTACAGAATTCTGAGTAACCTCAATTTTGTTACTCTCTGTTCCATCATCTACAATTGAGATTCCATTCTTTTGAGCGATTTCTTTAGCTGTATATATTGCGGAGTTTTTCACAGTTTCATTAAATGGTTTCCCTCTTAGTTCCTGAGTACCAGCAAGTACCGCTGCATCTAATGCCTTTTGAAGCTGGCCTTTCTTAAAGTATAAGGCTCCAGCATCCACGACAATCGCTGAAAATCCAAGGATTGCAACCATGAGAATTGCGACAAGAACCATCGATACACCACTCTGGTCCTTATATAAACGTTTAATCAACTTATAGACTCTTTCCATTTATTCCACCCTCATAACCGTGGTATCCTTCAAGTCGAACCCTCCTATTATTTGACCAATGATTGGGGTTAGAAAGTCAACTTCATAGGTTAGCTCAATCTTTACTTCTTCACCGCTTGTTGGAGTTGCTGATGCATCGGTTACTACCGTTGAACCAAAATAAACCGTTTTGCCTACTATTTTTGGATTAGATGGGTCATCGCTCTCTAATGTATCAGTTGCATTTGAAATAGTTGTTTGTATCGTCCCTAAATCCGAGCCGACTGTTGCAACTCTAGCCGCTTCTCTTCCCGCATGATCGAGTGTTAAATACGCATGAAAGATACGACCAAAATCTGTAATCCCAAATAAAATCATTAATATGATTGGTAGAATAAGTGCTGTCTCAACTAATGATTGACCTTTTTGTGACTTCATCGTAATAACTCCCACATAAAGGATAATAGGGCACCAATCGCTATTGGTACTGCATATGGAATGGATACCGTTCCTTGGTTACCTGAGTTGATTTCTAGTGAGCCTTGAGTTCCTCTGAAAAACATAAGTGAAAATAGCATACTTTTAAATGTGAATCCTAGTTTCCTTTGTTTAATAAGGATGAAAATAGCAATGACTCCTCCGATAATCGCTGCATAAATACCCGTGTAAAAAACGAACATTGCTCCCTTCCAGGCTCCAATTGCGGCTAAAAGTTTAACGTCTCCGGCTCCTATACCACCCATTGCAAATGGAATGAAAAGTAATCCGAGTCCCACTAAAAATCCTTTTCCGCTAAATACAAAGCCATCAAATCCAGAGAAAATAGAAAAATAAATGAGGCCGCCTATTATGGCTGGAAAGGTTACAATATTAAGGATTTTTCGGTTGCGAAGATCTGTTATTACGGAGATGATTAGGATGAGGCAAATTATTAAGTTTTCCATTTTTGTTTTCCTCCACTTGATAAAATTGTAGCCCTGCCGGGGCAGGGCTTTCTAATTATGACGGTATTACGATAGACTTTAATTTTGTCGAAATAGAAGTAAATACACCTGCAATATCGGCTCCAAGTGCTACGATTGCAGCAACAACCCCCATTGCAATCAACCCAACCAATAACCCATACTCTGTTAATGCTTGTCCTTCTTCTTCCTTAACTAATCTTCCTACTACGTTTTTCATCATTTTTGTTTCCTCCTAAAATTTGTTTTTGGTTTGTTTTGTTCTTTATATTGAACTTGACTTTAGTATATATCGAACGTTCTATATTGGAAACAGCCAAAATAGGCCATTCGTTCTATATAATGACCATCTTTCTCTATTAATCTCCTTTTTTCTCTTTTTTTCTTACTTTTTTGTTTTTTATTTAGAACAAAATATCCTATATAATGAACATTAACAACTAACTCGATAGGAGGAATGGATTATGCAACATTCTTTAGACCTAGATCTACCAATTAGTAAGGCTGATACATTTATGAAGCGATTCAAGGGCTTGATGTTTGAAAGGAAACCATACGTAAATAAAGGCCTTCATTTAACTCCATGTGAATCTATACATATGTTCTTTATGAGATTTCCGCTGGATATTGTTTTCTTAGATAAGGAAAATAGAATAGTAGATGTACGCTATAACCTCCAGCCCTGGAAAATTGCGATCCCTAATAGAAAAGCTTTTTCTACTTTAGAACTCCCAACAGGGACTATAGAAAAGTACAATCTACAAATCGGTGACAAACTTGTTCTCTAAAAAGTTCACTTAATCGATCGCTAAATTGTTCTTTGAGCCAGCCGCCGTGATGTTCTTTATACAAAACACAAAAAAGGTGACCTACAAAATAGGTCACCTTTTTCAATTTGGGTCAGAGGGACAGGTACACTGTCCCAGGAAAAATTTGGTGGGACGCGGGACCTGTCCCTATGTCCCATTTAATCTCTGATTTTCGCATATAGTTCTTCGGTGGATTTGCTGACTTCTGCGTTGAAGTATGGTTCGTATGCTTCGATTGGTGGTTTTTTCGTTGTAAATACAGCGATTAGTACTCCAATTAATGAAGCTGTTACGGCTACAACGAATGGATTGGTAGCTTCCATCGCTTTTGCGATTATATACACCACTGAACCCACTAATATTCCTGTATAGGCTCCTGCCTTGTTCATTCGCTTCCAGTATAATCCAAAAAATACAACTAAGAAGAAGGCTGCACCAAAACCACCGTATACATACGTGAAGCCCATCGCAATAAACCAAGGTGGTTTAATCGCAAGTAAAACAGCAACGATTGCAATTCCAAAAATACTTAGACGCAACCAATTTCTAAATCCTTTGTCTGAAACCTTTTTCGAAGAGATGTTTAAATACACATCATAATAAAGTGACGTTGCACAGTGTAAAAGCATCGAGTTAGCAGTAGATATTGCTGCCGCACAAATGGCAATAAGTATGACTGCCCCAATAAATGGATGCATATACTCTTGGATCAGCAATGGAACAATATAGTCTGTTGTTTTCCCAACAGGTAAGCTAGGTATTAATACTTTTGCACCTAGGCCAACGATGATAAGTGGGCCCATGATAAAAATTAATAAAAATATAGTACCCATGATTTGTAAGATTGCAATTTTAATATTTTTTGGTGCTACCATTCTTGCTACCCAGTGCGGTGAAGAAGGTGTTCCAAGTGAATTTGAAATAAAGATAGAAAATAATGCTCCAAGACCGAAAGATCCAACTGGTGAAAGAAGGATTCCCTTTTCAAGTTCAGGTCCCCCTACAATTGTTGGTGCTGTAGTGGTAGCAAGTGTATCAAGGATATTGGTCATTCCACCAGTTAATACCAAGACAACACCAGCTGCTAAAATAACACCAATTGTTATCAGTAATGTATTTAATGTGTCAGTTGCAGCAACTGACCAGAATCCACCCAGGCTTGTTAATAGTATAAATAGTAAGAAACCAAAAATAGCAAATTCATATTTAATGCCTGTTATCGTGGAGAACACAATACCGAAGCCCGTTACCTGAATATTTACTAAGAGCAAGTAACCAATAAACATTAGTATCCCAACCAAAGCTTGGAGGGAACTCTTTTTCTTAAAAGGTTCAAATCGAAATCGAACAAATTCCGGGAATGTCCTTGCAGGTACTTTTGGCCTTCTGACTTTGTAGGCGACAAGTGGTAGTAATGCTCCACCAAACGCCCAACCGGCTACCCACCCGATAATTGTAGCAACTCCAGTACTATATAGATAACCCGGTATTCCAATAACCGATGCCACACTTACCCATGTAGCGGTTGTAGTACCGATACTCATCAGCAAACCCAGTCTATGCCCACCGATTGCAAAATCATCGATAGATTCTGCAGCCTTAAGGCTTTTGAGGTTTGCCCAGATAAGAAAAACAATATAAAAAGCAAATACAGCTACGTACCAAACCATCGAATCCCCTCACTTTTCTATTTATATTTGAATATTCTTCCAGTAGCTCCCCAACGCTTTACACCGGACTTTTCTACCTTATAGCAAAGAAATGTATTTAACACTACGCTAAATACCATAACCCCAACCCAGAACATCATTGCTATAAACATACAGACACCCACCTTTCGCATTTACATTCAGTCCATCCCAAATAGAAGTTACAGACATCAGAATTAATTATCACACTACACTTTATATTTTCTATATATAGTATTCTATGAATATAAAGATAATGGTAGGTTATTCTTTCAAACAAATTTTGTCAATGTAATAATCTGACAAAACAACTTAGAGTTCTTACAAAATTTTCAATGAAAAAGGGACAGCTCATATCGCTGTCCCTTGCCTAATAATAATCACTTATTTCTATTTAATGTACTCCACCCGAATAATCGCAAATATCATATAAACAATTGATTCGATTGATGACCACTTTATGGTCGTACATTTCAACAATTCCTTCTCTTTTCCAACTGTTTAAAATACGGTTAACACTTTCACGAGTTGTGCCGATGAAATCACCTAAATCTTTGTTCGTTAGTTCGATTGCAAGTAGGATCCCGTCCTTACACTTAACACCATGTGTTGTGGTTAGTTTAATTAATGTAGATGCCAGTGCCCCTTGTTTGTCAAAAAACAGGAAATCATATAATTTATTTTGCATGATTCGCTGTGTCCAGCCAATCCAACTCATAAATTCAACTGCAAAATTCCCAAATTGATATAATAATTTTTTCAAATCATTAATGTGGATGATGCCGATCTCAGCAGTTTCTTCAACATCTGCACGATAATTATAGTATAGGCTTTCAGCGAAGCCCCCAAATTCTCCAATTAGGCTTCCTTTTTCTTTGATTGATAGTAAGAAGTCTTTTCCTCCTTCTGAGGATACACGGAGTTTCACTCTACCAGACTTAATATAATACATTTCTTTCGCTTCCTCACCATCCCAAAAGAGGTGAGTTCCCGCTCCTACTTTTCTTGTGCGCATAATACTTTGTAATTTATTTAAATTTTCTTCAGATAAAAATTGATCAATGCTTTCATTAATTGACTCTATATGAGGAATCTCGCTACTTAGTTCCTGTAGACTCATTGCCATTTTTGGTTCCCCCTCCGCCATGACTTTATACTATAATCATACGGCCAATAGTGAAAAACCGGTATCAGGGGAACCCCTTAACTTTTGCTCTGAATTCCCCTATTTAATTTCCCGTGACTTTCCCCTAGACAAGCACATTCTCTAGGAACTTCCCCTATGACGGATATAAAATTCATCCTTAATAACCATAAAGTTAAGGGAATTCCCTGACATACAATCTTGAAAAAAAGATTTACAATAGATAGGAAGATGTAAAATTCTAATTACGTTTATATAAAGAAGAAATCACGAACAGGATCGAGGAGAGATTACTCATGGAAGCAATGCAAGTGGAATTTGAACAAAAACTTCATGATTTGTGTACAAATACCTCAAGTGATTTCTCTGCATATGCGAATGTCGATCAAGAAAATCATACAATCCGCTGGGAATATGCTTACGGTTTTACCAATAACCGTTTCAAGAATATGGTCATTCGCCCAGGCAAAGGATTATCCGGATCTGTTGTCCGTTTTGGTATAACAATGGTCCTAGACATTGATACACCGAACCGACAGAAAACACGACTCCAATATCCAATCATGCTAGCAGAAAACCTCGTTTCAGCTGTTGCAGTCCCAGTTCATGTGAATGGTAAGGTCGCTGGGGTTCTTCTAATCGGCTCACGCTCTGAAGTAAAATACACAACCGAACAAATAGAGTTATTAAAAAAGACAACAAGTGAATTTGCAGAAATAAAAAAATGAATCCCATTGATAGGATTCATTTTTTATTTCCTCTATAAAAATTCTTACCTCAATTAGTGAGGGTGAATTTGACTGTAAACCACCAAAATTTTGTATAGCCTCGTGCGTATGCCTCAATTTTCCTAGCAATAAGATCAAAAACTAGAAACTCACTTCCTGTGGGCATAAAAATCGGGCACATTTTGGGCCCGATTTTTTAACTTTGTTTAACTTGTTTTCCGGTCATGTCACTTAGCATACCGGCGTATTGTACGATATCTCCAGAATCATTTTTAATCGCACTGATTGTTAGCCATTGTAAGTAGTTCGATCCGTCCTTACGTTTGTTCCAGATCTGTCCTTGCCAGAAGCCTTCTGTTTCGATTTTTTTCCAGAGGTCCTCATAAAATTCTTTTGGCTGCTTACCAGATTTAAGAACATTCGGTGTCTTCCCAATAATTTCTTCCTCTGTAAAACCTGTAATAGTCGTAAATGCTGGATTCACAGAAATGATTTTCCCATGTAAATCTGTAACCATGATTCCTTCAGCAGTATGATCAATGACCTGTTTCGAAAGTTCCATTCTTCCATTGTAGTACATCCACACCACAAGAATTAAGCTTGCTAATGCCACCTCTGATAAGGCCATAAATCCGATTGCGTAATGTCCGTTGACATGGTAGAGGATTCCAAGGAGAATAGGTGGGAAAAATCCTCCTAATCCGCCGATTGCTGATACAATACCATTCACAATTCCCGCTTGCTTTTGGAAATACATTGGTACTAATTTAAAAATAACCCCATTTCCCATTCCTGCGCAGAAAGCAATTGTTAAGCATCCGATTGTATACCAACCAATTGATGGAGCAAATGATAGGATCATGGCAGATACCGTATAGCATCCAAATACAAACATTAATAGTTTTAGAGAATGGAAACGGTCCGCAAGCCACCCACCTACTGGTCGCATCAAGGTTGCTAGAACAATAAATCCTGCCGTTCTGATTCCTGCATCAATCTTATCTAAACCGAAATTCTCCACTAAGAAGTTTGGTAAATAGACTGTAAACGCAACGAAAGAACCAAAGGTAATAAAATAGAATAAGCTTAGAAGCCATAGTTTTTCGTTCTTATAGACTCCTCTAATTTGCTCCATTAATGGAGTTTGGACCTTTACTTCCTTTTTATCTCCCAATAAAAAGTTTGCTACGATAAAAATGGCAAGAATGATTAAATATAATTGAACGGTTAAAGACCAACCGATTTTTGTAGCAATCACTGGTGCTGCAAAGGTTGAAATTGCAGTTCCAAGATTCCCCGCACCATAGATTCCGTTCACAAATCCGTGTTTCTCTTTTGGGTAGTATTTAGGCAATGAAGTAACCCCTACTGAGAAAACCGCTCCACCAATTCCCAGAAACAGCCCGCCAATCAATAGGTCAGTTACTGTGTTAGCTATACTAATATAGTAAACTGGGAATAACAATAAAATAAAACTTAGTAAAAAGATGATTCGGGCACCAATTTGATTAGCGTAATATCCAAGTGGAATTCGCAAAATGGAACCAAGTACAACGGGTATTGCGGTTACCAATGCTAATTGATTTGCTGGAATATGGATATCCTCTTTCATAAATGGCAAGAGGGATGATATAAGCACCCAGACCATAAAACCAACAACAAGGTTTAATGTTTGAAGGGGAAGTTGAATTTTCCTAACCATTATGACCACGCACCTTTTTTACGACATAGGTTAATCCAGCCTGCTCATCAAAAGCCGACCAAATCTCATCACTTATTGCTACCTCTGCAGTTAAAGGAACAGCAAAGAACTGCAACCGGTCAAAATAAATGCGAAGGTGGGTCCGATCCGGACAAAGCTCTGTTTTCATAATTTCTTTTTTTACGAATGGGGCTTTATCATCCCCATCTTCATCCAAAATAGAAACTTCCACATTTCCCAAAATAAAAGATTCTAAGCTACTAATTTCAGTTAACTCCACAGCTGCCACACCCTCTCTTAGCAGGATAGATGAACATTTTATACCCTTGAAGGTAGGACCAAAAGGCATCGTCCGCATGTGTTTCGATGTAGTCGATGGTTTCATCCTCGGATTGCCATCTACTCATTCCCTTAACCTCGGCAATCACAATTTCAATGCCTTCCTCCGTCTTTTCCTCTAAGTACCAATTTAGTCGTATGCCCTTAAATAGCTTTGTTAAGAGCTCATTAATTTCTTCTGTAAAATTGCCGGTTGCCTCTCTAATAAAACAAAAATCAAGATACGTTTCACTGTTCATGTACGTCACGCCTTTTTTAACTTTTTGTATATAACCCATGCGACTGGAAATAACACAATGTTTAAGCCACAATAGATCAGCGTATTTACATAGTTTTCATAAAAAAATTGATGCACCATTTTTTGTGTAAAAACAATATTCAATAACAAGATGACGGAAAGGAGGAGTACACCTTGGTAACTACGCTTCATATCGTTTCACCCTCACCGCATAAACTGCACCATTTTCTACCTTTACTTGAATTTCTGGCAATGGACGGCGTGGTGGACCTGCAGTTGGTGCACCCGTTTCTACATCAAAGAATCCATGGTGGCAAGGACAAACCATTTGTCCCTCCTCCTTCACCCAAAAAACAGGGCAACGGAGATGAGTACATGCATTTTGATACGCCACATATTTGTTTTCTGATAGCCTAATTAAAATGGCATCATCATGGTCACCTGGAAAAGTAAAATCAATAGAATCACCCACAGCCAATTTACTCACATCGGTAATTTTTTTATGGGAATATTCTTTTTCTCCAAGTCCCATTAATTCCTTAGCAGCAACAGCCCCCCATGGCAGGGATGAAATGGCAAACACTCCAGCTGCTCCTACTAAAGTCTTCATGAAGCCACGGCGATCAAGGCTTCTTTCATTATTGCGGTTAATATTATGCGTGTAATTATCCTCATTAAAAGGAATTTTATTATTTTTATCAGACGGCATTCCCATCACTCCTTAGCGGATGCTTCCTTTTTGAACATATTTCTAAAATAACTTCTCAATACCTTGTAAAATACCAGGTAAACTTATCTTTACGTTCGTTTCACCTTCAAGAGGCATGCTTGTAACCCATTTTCCATTATCAAGATTATGGTGCTTTTTCTTATTTTCGATCTCTTCATCAGTTAACCACTGGATGGTGTTAGACGGACAAACACTCGCACACATTGGTGGGATGCCATCCTTTGATCGATCGATACAAAGGTCACATTTGTACATTAAGTTTTGCTCTTCATCGAATTTCGGAATTCCATATGGGCACGCAATCGTGCAGTTTTGACAGCCAATGCATTTTTCCACGAGTGCAGATAACACAGCACCTGACTCATGAATTTGAATCGCCTGTGCCGGACAGCTTCTTGCACAAGCTGGGTTTACACAGTGAAGGCACATAAGTGGCATGGTCTGTCTGTTCACGAGCGGATTCACATCATATACGTAGTTTCGGTTTCGTTGTTCATGCCCACCGCATTGTGTACACGCCGCAAGACAAGAGCGGCAACCGATACAGTTTTCAAGTTCTAAGTAAAGCCGTTTTTGCATTTACTGCACCTTCTTTGCAACTAATTTTTCAATCTGGGCAGCACATGCCTTGAACTCTGGCATTCTTGACATCGGATCAAGCGCTGCTATTGTCAGTAGATTAATAGATTCCTCATGACCAAAATGATAAGGAACAAATACTGTATCTTTTCGGATCGCTTCCGTGATTTTCACTTTATAAATACTTTCGCCCCTTCTTGTAAAAAGGCGAACACGTTCTTCATGTTGAATATCATATTTTGCCGCCAATTCTGGATGAACTTCTACATATGGCTCTGGACACATATCATGCAGAAATGAAATTCGTCTTGTTTGGTTTCCAGATAAGTAGTGGTATACGACACGTCCTGTTGTTAAGCGAAGTGGATAGTTTTCATCCGGTTCTTCTGCTGGTGGACGATATGGCAATGCACAAATTTTCGCTTTTCCGTCTGGGTGATAGAATTTCTTATCAAGGAACATATGTGGTGTTCCCTTGTCTTCCTCATCACGGCACGGCCAAAATACGCCATCTTGCTTTTCGATTTTATCCCATGTCGCACCGTAATAATCGGCATACCCACCTTTACTCGCGAGTCGGAATTCATCGGCTACATCTCTAGCCGTTTTTAAGTGTGAAAAATATTCCCCTCTACCTAGTCGCTCTGCAAGTTCGACCTGCATTTGCCAGTCAGGCTTGGATTCACCAATCGGTTCTTGTGCTTTATTGATCTTAATAATACGACCCTCTATATTTGTAACCGTTCCTTCGTCTTCTGACCATGTCACAGACGGAAGAACGACATCTGCAAACTCTGCTGATTCTGATAGGTAAAAGTCTGCACATACCATGAAGTCTAGTGATTTAAGTGCCTTTCTGACGAAGTTTAAGTTTGGTGCTGATACTGCTGGATTTGAGCAAAGGAGATAGAGTCCACGAATTGTCTTTTGATCCATTAATTCAAACATTTCATATGCAGAAACACCTGGTTTTGGCATTTCTTCTGGAGTAATCCCCCAAACACTGCAAACTTCCTTAACATGCTCTGGATTCGTCAGTTTGCGATAGCCTGGTAGCAGGTCTGATTTTTGACCATGTTCCCTTCCACCTTGCCCATTTCCTTGACCTGTAAAAGTGGCAACGCCTGATTTTGGACGGCCAATTTTTCCTGTAATTAGAGCCATATTTGTATATCCAGATACATTATCAACGCCTTTATGTTGTTGCTCAATACCGCGTGCAAACATCACAACCGCATTCGGTGCTTTACCATAAATTTCAGCAGCGCGGATAATCTTTTCAGGTGCGATTCCAGTTAACTCGCTTGTGTATTCTGGTGTGAATTCCTTCACAAGTTCCTTCGTCTCTTCAAAGCCATTCGTATGATTGGCAATAAATTCTTCATCTGTGTAGCCATTTTCAATTAGTAAATGTAAAATCCCGTTTGCTAGAGCTAAATCCGTACCTGGTTTTAGATCAAGGTGTACATCTGCTCTTCTTGCTATCGGAGTTTCGCGCGGATCCACGACAATGATGTAGCCGCCTCGTTCCTGTACATTCCAAACACGGAACATGGAAGTTGGATGACACTCTGCTGTGTTGCTTCCTGCTATAAACAAACAATCCGTTTCATGGATATCCGTCCATGGTAATGTCGATCCACGGTCAACCCCAAAGGAGCGAAGGAATCCACCGGCAGCACTAGACATACAGAAACGTCCATTGTAATCAATGTAGCGAGTCCCTAGTGCAACCCGAGCAAACTTTCCTGTTAAATAACATTTTTCATTTGTCATCGATACTCCGCTGAAGACGGATAATGAATCCTTGCCGTGTTCTGCTTGCAACTTCTTGAAGTTCTTTACGATTAGATCATAGGCTTCATCCCAGCTTGCTTCCCGAAATCCTTCTTTTGTTCCTTTTAAGGAAGCATCATCACGGATAAGCGGTTTTAAGATTCGGTCTTTGTGGTTCGTTTGCTGGTATGCCGTTACCCCTTTCGGACACATTTTTCCAACGGTTACTGGCCAATCATAGCGCGGTTCAACCCCTACAATTTTGTTGGTGGTTATATTGACTCGTAAATTCATTCCACATTGCATTCCGCAATAGCTACAATGTGTTTTTATTAATTTTTCGTTCGGATGATTGACATTTTTAACTTCTTTAAAAAACTTATCCCTTTGCATTCTGATTTGCCTCCTTGACTTTAACCTCGTGGGTTGGGAAGCCGGAAAATTGTGCAATCCGGTATTTTCTGCGACATGGAAGACACATTTCTGCTAAATGATGGCCTTCTCTAGTTTTAAAATGAATATCGTTCACATCAAGTACATTGATGACATCTTGTGACTGTTCAGTTGATACAAAACCTTCACCACAAACCTTACATTTCTTCGTTTCTTTTTCTGCATAATGCTCACGATAGTTTCTTGCAAACACACTCATAGGTCGGAATGGAATATGTGCAAGTTTTCCGAATGGCAGGTAAATCAATGTGATAATCACTGACCATTGGTGGATGAGTGACATCACTGGCTGACCTGCACCATGTAAGAAAATATTCATAAAGGTTAAAAGTAAACCGGTAACGCTGACTAATAACAGCATATAAAGTGGCAGCAAGTCATACATGAATTTTTGTTCAGCTCTTGCTTGTAGATTTTTCATACGTCGGTACAATGCCATACAAACTCCTGCAATTACCATTACTGCGGTGATATTTAAGGCATTATAAGATAGATTTGCGATGATACCATCTGCTGGTACCGTCAAGACCTGTATCCCCATCGCAATGATGTTGTAAAAGCCATTCTCGTCCATCGTAAAATACATCCAACCGAAGACAAGTGGAAATGTAACAAAACAAGAAAGGATGCAACCCCCACCGATTAAAATATGTTGGGTCCATCGGTAAATTCCCCTATTCCAAATGAAATTGTAAGTAGCTAAATGCTCCACAGATGTTTTTGGAGTCGATTTTCGAAATAAAAGTTTGATACCTTTTTTAATAATGATTTTCGTTGGCGGTCTTTCTCCCCAAGCAATGAAGCGGTAAAAGAAGCCCCCAATGAATACAATGGTTCCTACCATATAGCCGTAAAGATTTAAGTCAACATGTGTAAACATTCTCGTTCCAATAAATGATAAAACCGCCAGCCCTAGCACAGATAAAAACATGGACTTGGCAAACTTTGATGCAAACGCGTTATTATAAGCTGGTGTTTGCTTTTTTTGGATTGCTGCAGCTTTTGCCTGCATACGAACTCCTCCTCAATCAATTAACATAAACCTATTGTAGAAGAAGTGTGATTTAAAACATATCAGGGAACCCCCCTATCTTTGGACGAAAAACCCCTTATTTGTAACAATTCCTTGAACGATTGATTTTTCAAAATAACCGCCAGAACGTGCTATAATGGAACTATTGTGAATGGAAAACGTCGGATTCGTTTTAGGGGGAGGAATATCATGGTTAAATTACTAATAGTGGACGACCATGCCGTTGTCCGTTCGGGACTGATGATGCTATTAAACGGGAAAAATAATATAGAAGTAATTGGGGAAGCATCTGAAGGAGACGAAGCAATTCAAAAAGCAAAAGAATTAAACCCTGATGTCGTGTTAATGGATTTAAGCATGCCTCATGGAAAAGATGGATTAACAGCAACACAGGAGCTTCATGAACTCATGCCAAACATCGCCATCCTCATTTTAACAATGCACGATGATGAGGAATACTTATTTAGGGCAATTCAATCTGGAGCATCAGGCTATATTTTAAAAAATGCTCCACACGAGGATCTGTTGGGAGCAATTGAATCTGTTTCCACAGGGAATGCCTATTTAACCCCCTCTGCAACAAAGGTTTTGATGAGTGGATATTTGGACCGCGTCAAAAAGGGAGATAATGCTGACACCTTCGCATTGCTTTCAGAACGGGAAAAAGAAGTGCTCGAATGGATTGCAAAGGGTTATTCAAATAAAGAAATTGCCGAGCGTTTAGTGATTAGTGTTAAAACCGTTGAATCACATAAAAGCAATTTAATGGAGAAGCTCGGGTTGAAATCTCGACCAGAGCTTGTGAAATACGCAATGAAGAAAGGATTATTGCATTTTGAATAAAATTGACCGACTCAAACACCAATCTGAAATTGGCGGCCCAAATGCTTTGAAGCTTTTGGCCGATCTAGAAAAACATATTGAAGACCCTGCTTTTCGCGAAGATGTTGAGAAGTCATTACGTCATCTTGCCGATTTAACCTTTGCATTAGATGAATCCTCGATTGTTGCAATCACAGATCGCCAAGGAAAAATTCAATATATCAATAATAAATTCTGCGAAATCTCAAAGTTTTCGAGGGATGAGTTAATGGGCCAGGACCACCGAATCATTAATTCCGGCCATCATGACAAGGAATTCTGGAAAGAAATGTGGCGTACGATTGGGTCTGGCCATGTCTGGAAAGGTGAAATTAAGAACAAAGCAAAGGACGGATCATTTTATTGGGTCGATACAACGATTGTTCCCATTTTATCCGAAAACGGACGCCCCAATCAGTATTTGGCCGTACGACATGAGGTTACCGCACTAAAAGAAACACAGGAAGAGCTAAAAAGCATGATGACCCGAGTCATTAGCATCCAAGAAGAAGAACGCAAACGTTTTTCACGCGAACTTCATGATGGCATTGGTCAGAGTATGTTTTCATTATTGATTCAACTCGATCAATTGCTTAGTGAAAAGCCAGATGAACGCCTCGGCCGTTTGCGTCAGGATGTTTCCTTTATGATGGAGGACATCCGCAGTCTTGCCTGGGAGCTTCGCCCTTCAGTGTTGGATGATCTCGGTGTCGTTCCAGCACTTCGAAAATATATTGAACACTACTCCCAACATTACGGAATTGACGTGGAGTTCGAATGTACATTAAAGACACGCCTTGATATTCATAAGGAAACAACCATTTATCGCGTTGTTCAAGAGGCGCTAACCAATATCGCCAAATATGCCAATGTAGCAGAAGCCGTTGTTAAGATTCAAGAAGGCGAATCGGACGTTACCGTAGAAGTAATCGACAAAGGCCAGGGCTTTACAGTTGATGAAAAAGGAAACGGTGTGGGCCTCTTCAGCATGGAAGAACGTGCTCGAGGGGTCAGTGGTAGCATTACCTTGAAATCTGAGGTTGATAAAGGTACTTCGTTAGTGTTAGTGGTACCGAAGTAGATGTTTGAAGTGTTGAGTGATGCTTGCCCCAGTTGTTGTGGGGCGGGCATTTTTTCATTTTGAGACCATCAGCCCTTAAGTCTGGCTTTAAATCTACTAAATTTTCAAATATAATAAAGATAATTACTAGAAAGGATGTATGCTATGATTTTAAAACACCGAACAAAACCAGATGAACTAATTCTACTAGAGTTATTAGACAAGCGAAGTGAATTATCTAGCAAGGATATGCAGTACTTTTCAAATCTAAAAAAAGGATACGATGGAGAATTACTCTTCGATATCTTGACGGAACAACTTCACAGCGAATGCCTACTATTAAATGATTTGTTATTGGAAGTGAATAACACAATCTTCCAAATAGACAACCTTAACCTGATCAATGGAAAAATTCACTTTTATGAGGTTAAAAATTATGAAGGCGACTACTATTATGAGTCGAATAAATTATTCAAGAAACCTAAACAAGAAGTGAGCAACCCCCTACTTCAATTAAGTAGAAGCGAAACTCTATTAAATCAGTTACTTCGCAGCCATGGATGTCACCTCCCTATTGAAGCTTCAGTTATTTTTATCAATCCATCATTCACTCTCTATCAAGCACCCCTAAATTTACCGG
>Ga0182742_1002222_pt1 | contig 22094 bp, 21 predicted proteins | sample eDN5th37CBELigMG_FD_128880 | JGI IMG/M metagenome (GOLD analysis project Ga0182742, IMG submission 128880) | Enriched Miracle-Growth compost microbial communities from Emeryville, California, USA - eDNA 5th pass 37_C BE-Lig MG (version 2)... ... | reverse complement strand
TCCAGGGGAGGGCCCCGCGTCCTGCGAGGGCGGCCAGGAATGGGACGAGGCGCCCGGCATCTGCAGCGAGCTGAGCCGGTGCGCGCCGCAGCGCCCCGGCGCTACCGGTACCGCTCGATCAGCTCGTGGAGCCCCGCTGCCCGGAAGGGCTTCTCCAGGTAGCCGTCGGCGCCCGCCTTGAGCGCCGCCTGCCGATCCGCTTCGCGCACCCGGGCGCTGAGCATGAAGACCGGCACGTCCCTGGTGGCGGGATCCGCCTTGAGCAGGCGGCAGACGGCGATCCCGTCGAGCACCGGCAGGACGATGTCGAGGAGGACGAGGTCGGGCCGGTGGGACCGCGCCGCGCGCAGCGCCGCCCTGCCATCCGCCACCGCCGTCACCTCCACGCCCTGCTCCGCGCAGAGGGTCACCACCAGCTCGCGGATGAAGAGCTCGTCCTCGACGAGGAGAAGATGGAACGGGCGTCCGGACATGCGCGGCGCATCGTAGGCCCGCGATCCCCGGGCCGCAATTTCGAACCGCCTCGGGCGGCGCGCGAAGGCCTACGCTCCCTGCTGACGCGGGGGAAAGCCATGTCGGTAGGGAAGTGGGTTCTGCTTGCTGCCGCTGCGATCGCGGCCGGTTGCGGCGGCGGAGGCGATGGAGCGGCGAAGAGCACCGAGGCCCCGGGGCGCGAGCCCTGCGAAACCCGGGGGAACTGCGCGCCGCCCGAGGAGCCGGAGCCCGGCTGCACCGCGGTGGCGGAGGAGATCCGCGCGGAGATCGGCGCGTCCCACCGGCTGGGCCTCGGCGACAGGCTGGAGCTGGGCATCGCCGCCGCCGGTCTCGACGCCTGGTCGGTGGCGGCGCTGACGGGGGGCTGGCGGGTCCTCGCCGAGGAGGCGGATCGCCTCGTGCTCCGCGCCCCCTGGAGCCAGCCGGGGACGGGGACGCTCGCGCTGCGCCTCGTCTGCGGCGCAAAGGCGGCGACGCTCGAGGTGGCGCTGGAGGCCGCACCCCTCCGCTGGAGCTCGCTCGCTTCGTGGGCGGCGGGCGAGGGCCCCCCGGGGCGCGAGTACTTCGCGTGGTGGATCGATCCCCAGGATCCCGATCGCGCCCTCCTCTTCGGCGGCTTCCACTACGTCCCGCGCCAGTACACGGTGGGCAGCGACTTCTGGTCGCTCGATCTCGCCACCGGCGCCTGGACCGAGCTGCCCACGCCGGAGAACGCGCCGGGCCTCGCCGGCGGCGCCGTCGCCCCAGCGCCCGACGGAGGCCGGTCGGTCCTGTGGTACGGCGGCCTCGCCATCTCCCTCACCACCACCACCCTCCCCTTCGAGCTCGCCTGGCTCGACTACTCCACCGACACCCCTGCGTTCGAGGACGCGCCGGTGCAGGGGGCGCCGCGCAACGGCACCTACCAGCCGATCCTCGTCTGGGACGAGCCTCGCGCCCGCTACGTGATCCTGTGCGGCCAGGGCATGCTCGGACCGAGCTGCGCCGCCCGCACCTGGGATCCCGCCACCGGCGCCTGGGCCTCCCTGCGGACGGAGGGCGCGGTTCCCCCCGGCAGGAGCGGCGCCGCCTGGGTCCACGACACCGTCAACCAGCGGGTGATCCTCTTCAGCGGCGAGAAGGGCGGCGGCGAATCGGCCGAGGACTGCGACTGCGACGACGAGACCTGGGCGCTCGAGCTGGCGGAGGATCCGCCGCGGTGGGTGCGGCTCGAGACCGCGCGGGCGCCGGAGCCGCGGCGGAACGGCGCGTTCGCCTACGATCCGGTCGGGCAGCGGATGCTGATCTGGAGCGGGGCCACGGACGGCTTCTCGAGCCCGGCGGGCATCGAGGCGCTCGAGCTCACCCGCGGCCACGAGGACTGGCACGCGATCCCCGTGGCCGGCGGCCCCCGCGAGCGCGGCTCTCCCGGCGCGCTCTACGATCCGGTGCGGCGCCGGATCCTCTTCGGCTTCGGGAACGACAACCGGCGCGTCTACACCGATCTCCACGCCCTCGAGCTGGCGCCGTGATGCGCCGCGCGCCGGCGGCGCGCCGCACCGCCCGGTGCGAAGCCCGGCGATTCCGGGCGCCGCTGCCTCAGGGATCGATCGGCTCGACCCGCGCCGCCTCGATCCAGCCGTCGCGCTCCCCCGCCCGCACGTGGATCCAGCCGCCGATGCGCCGGTCCGCCCGGAGCGAGATCCCCTCGGGGGCGGTGAAGAGCCGCGGCGCGCTCGGCTCCGGCGCCTGCAGCACCTCCCCCGCCTCCACCACGATCGCCCAGCCGTCGTTGCGCACCGCCCACGCGGCGTGGGTTGCGGCGGCAGCGGCGGCGGTGCCGATGAGCGCCACCACCAGCGCCGCGGTGGCGACCGCCCGGGCGACGGCGCCGGCGAGCACGCGCCGCAGCACCACCGCGGCGCAGGCGACGCTCCAGGCGACCACCAGCAGCGCCGCCGCAGCGTCGGGATCGACACGGGCGCCGAGCCGCGCGTGGAACGGCGGCGGCTCCACCACCTCCGCCCCCTCGATCTGGCTCCGCACCAGCCGCAGGTTCTGGCGCGCGCCCTCGTCGCCCGGGTCGCGCCGCAGCGCCCGCTCGAAGGCGAGGACCGCCCGCCCCTGCTCGCCCGCGCGGTAGAGGGCGTTGCCCAGGTTGAACCAGAGGTCGGCGCCCTCCGCCCCTGCCTGCAGCGCCAGCTCGTAGTGGGCGACCGCGGCGCCGTAATCCCCCGCGTTCCAGGCATCCCCCGCTGCGGCGACCTCCCGGGCGATCGCTTCGGCGTCCACGCTCACGCCGCCTCCATCCCGGCGAGGGCGCGCTCCGCCGCGTCGCGCACCGCGGCGACCGCGCCGGCGTCGAGCGCCCCCGGGGCGTAGCGGGCCATCTCGCACCGCACCAGCGTCTCCCGCGCCGCCTCGACCGCGCCCTCCTCCACCCCCGCCGCCCGGAGCGCGGCGAGGAGCTCGCTGCGCTGCAGGCCGTGGGCGGGCCGCCCGAGGCGCGCCGCCGCCCCGTCGAGGAGCGCCTTCTCGCACGCGGCCCAGAAGGCGGCATCGCCCGCCTCCGCCAGCCGGCGGACCTCGGCGGGAAGGCCAGGCGCGGCGCGGCCCTTCGCCTTGCGCCGCGCGGGCCGGGTCCCGCCGCGGCGCAGGAGCGGCGCCGCCACCACGCCCAGCACCGCCAGCGCCGGGGCGAGGAGCGCGGCGAGGAACCACGGCCGCGACCAGAGGGGCTCTTGCGCCGCCACGATCACCGGCGCCACCCGCGGCGGCACCAGCCCGCCGTCCCGCTGCCGCTCCTGCGGCGCGGGGGGCGCGGGCGCCTGCGCCACCGCGCTCCCCTGCCCCTGGAGCACCGTCAGCGCAATCGGTGCGGTCTCCATCGAGACGTACTGCCCCGCCTTCGGATCGAAGAAGGCGAAGGCGAGGGGCGGCACCTCGAAGCTCCCCGCCCGCTCCGGCACCAGCACGTACTCCGCGGTCTTGCTCCCGCCGTAGCGCAGGTCGCGGATCGCCACCTCCTCGCTGCGGGTGGGCTCGAAGAGCTTGAAGCCGTCGATCTTCCCCAGCTCCGGGAGCTCGAGGTTGCGCAGGTTGCCCTGCCCCTCCGCCACCACGCGGACGGTGACCGGATCGCCCAGCGCCACCTCCTGCGGCGTCGCCTCCACCCGCAGCGACCACTGCCCCACGTTGCCGCGGCGGAACGCGGGCGGCGCCCCCTCCGGCAGCGGGCGCACGGTGAGGGTGGCGCCGAGGGACTTGCGGTGCTGCCGCCTCCCGCCGCCGAAGAGGGAGCGGCCGGTGACCACGTCGAGCTCCACCGGCTCGATCGACATCTCGCCGGCGCGCAGCGGGAAGAGCGCGCGGCGCTGGATCAGGTAGGCCTGGTAGGGGACGCCGTCGATCACCCGCGTCTCCGCGGAGATCTGCCGCGGCGTCTGGAGCTCCTCCGCCCAGAAGCCGTCGAGGCGCGGCATCTTGAGCCCCTCCACGTGGCGCACGTCCACCCGCGAGAAGAGCCACACCGAGAGGGTGACCTGCTCGCCCACGTGGACCTCCCTGCGATCCACCGTGGCGCGGAGGAAGAGGTCGTTCTCCGAGGGCTGCGGCCCGCCGCCGAGGAGCGCATCGAAGGGATCGTCGTCGAAGCCGGGGATGGGCGGAAAGCCGGGTGGCCGCTGCGGAGCGGGCTGCGCCTGGCGCTGCCCGCCACCGCGGGCGGGCGCCACCTCGACGGTGATCCTGCCGGTCTCGTACCGCTTGCCGCCCACCTCCACCCGGCCCGGGAGGATCACCAGCTTCCCCTCGCGCCGCGGCTGGAGCACCAGCGTCCACGTGCGGATCTTGCGGAAGGCCGATCCGCCGCCGCCGAAGGAGAACGACATCTGGTCCGAGCGACCCTGGCGGACCACGTCGAAGTCGGGGGTCTCCGGGAGCACCGGCTCGCCCGCCTGCACGTCCTGGTCGAAGGCGAGCGTCACCTGGAGGGTGAGGGTCTCGTCGAGGGCCATCCGCTCCCGATCGACGGTGGCGTAGTACTCCACCGTGTCCGCCGCCGCCGGTGCGGCGAAGAGCGCCACGAGGATCGCGACGAAGGCGCCCGCGAGGCGCTGCAGGCGATCACCACTGCTTGTCGACATCCACGTTCCCCTTCTGCCTTCCGCCCTTCTGGTAGCGCCAGAGCTGGAAGTTCTGCTCGCCCTCGCGCAGCGAGTCGAGGAGGCGCACGGCGTCGCTGCGATCCATCGGCTCCGCCTCGCCCGGCTCCGCCGCCGCGGCGCCACGCGCGCCGTCCGCGGGCTGCTGCTGCGCATCGCCGGCGCCCGGCTGACGCCGCGCATCGTCGGCGCCAGCGCTATGCTGCTCCTGCGCGTCCTCGGCGCCTGCGCCCTCCTGCTCCTGCGCGTCCTCGGCGCCTGCGCCCTCCTGCTCCTGCTGCGCGCCGTCGGCGCCGGCGTCCTGCTTCTCCTGCTCGCCGCCGCCGGGCTGCTGCCGCTCCTGCTCGCCCTGCTCGGGCGCCGCGGCCTGTTCCTGCTTCTCCCCCTCGCCGCCCTCGGGCTGCCTCTCGCCCTCTCCCTGCTGCTCGTCGGGCTGCTGCTCGTCCTGCCGCTGCTCCGGCTGCTGCTCCTCCTGCTGCTTGCGCCGGAGGAGCCGCTCCAGATTCCGCCGCGCGTCGTCTGCGCCGGGGTCGATCTCCAGCGCGCGCCTGTAGCTCGCCATCGCCTCGTCGATCCGCCCCGCCTGCGCCAGCGCGTTGCCGATGTGGAAGTAGTCGCTCGCCGCGCCCGCCTCCTCCCGCCGCCGCGCCAGCGCCTGAATCCACGCCTCCCGCGCCTCGTCCCAGCGCCCGAGCCTGTAGAGCGCGTTGCCCAGGTCGTGGTGCGCCTCCGCGCTCTCGGGCATCGCGGCGATGGCGCGCCGGTAGTGCTCCACCGCCTCCTCGTATCGCTCCGCGGCGAAGGCCTCGTTGCCAGCCGCCACGTCGGGCTGGGGCCTCTCGAAGATCCCCGCCGACGCAGCGCCGGGCAGCGCCACGAGCGCGACGAGCAGAAGCCACCTCACCGCCGCCGCCTCCCCTCCGGGAGCAGCGCCCCCAGCACGAGGAGCGCGAAGCCGGGAAAGCCCAGCCACGCCCACACGTCCCGCCACCGCACCGCGTGGTGGCTCTCGAACTCGCTCTTCTCCAGGGCATCGAGGGCGGCGAAGACCTCGCCCATCCCGATGTCGCCGCCGCGGGCGGGCACGTAGGCGCCGCCGGTCAGCTCCGCGATCTGGCGGAGCTGCGCCTCCTCGAGGCGGGTGACCACCGGCCTGCCGTCGCGATCCCGCAGGTAGCTCTGCACGCTGCCGTCGGGGCCGAGGACCGGCACCGGCGTCCCCTCCTTCGAGCCCACCCCGAGGGCGTAGACCCGCACCCCTTCCGCCTGCAGCGCCTCCGCCGCCGCCACCACGTCGCCCTCGTGATCCTCGCCGTCGCTCAGCAGCAGCACCACCTTCGTCTTCGCGCCGCGATCGGCGGAGCGGAGCATCCGCCCCGCGGTCTGGAGCGCCTCGGCGATGGCGGTTCCCTGCGCGGGCATCGCGTCGGGATCGATCGCCCGCAGGAAGAGGCGCGCCGCGCCGTAGTCGCTGGTGAGCGGGCACTGCACGAAGGCCTGGCCGGCGAAGGTGACCAGCCCGATGCGATCCCCGTGCAGCCTGTCGATGAGGCCGCCCAGCTCGAGGCGCACCCGCTCGAGGCGGGAGGGGAGCACGTCGCGGGCGAGCATCGAGCGCGAGGCATCGATCGCCACCACCAGGTCGATCCCCTTGCGCTGCACCCGCTCGTTGGCCTTGCCGAGCTGGGGCTGGAGCAGCGCCAGGGCGAGGAGGAGGAGCCCGCCCACCGAGAGGGCGCCGCGCAGCAGCGGCCCCCGGAGCGACGCACCCGGCGCCACCTTCTCGAGGAGGCGCGGGCTCGCGGCGAGGGAGACGAGCGCCCGCCGCCTGCGCAGGAGGCTCCAGCCCACCAGCAGCGCCGCCGCGCAGACCAGCACCAGCAGCGGCCACCTGTCGGGCCGCGCGAGCTGCGCCTGCATGCCGAGGATGTCGAAGGAGAGCGGGTTCACGGGAAGCGCCGGAAGCGGGTGGCGGCGAGCGCCACCTCGAGGAGGCCGAGGAAGAACGCGGGGAGGAGGAAGCGGTCGAAGGTCTCGCGCTCGTTGGAGAGCTGCCGCGCCTCGACGAGGCGGCTCTTCTCGAGGCGGGAGAGGACCGCCTGCAGGCCGGTCTCCAGCGAGACGGTGTCGGTGGCCACGTGGAAGGAGCCGCCGGTGGTGTCGGCGATCTGCCGCAGCAGCGCCGGGTTGACCGGGATCTCCACGTGCCGGAAGGTGGGCCTGCCGAAGATGTCGGTCCCCGCGGGGAACGGCACGCGGCAGTCCTCGCCCGGCCCGCACTCCCGCCCCACCATGATGGTGTGGACCTGCACCCCCAGCTCCCTGGCCATCTGCGCCGCCTCGCCGGGCGAGACGTTGCCCGCGTTGGAGTCGCCGTCGGTGATCAGGATCACCACCTTGCTCTTCGCGTCGCTCTCCCGCAGGCGGTTGAGCGACGTGGCGAGGGCGTTGCCGATGGCGGTGCCGTCGGCGATGGCGCCGGTGCGCACCTGGGAGAGGATGTCGCGGAGCACGTCGTGGTCGAGGGTGAGCGGGCACTGCGTGTAGGCCTCGCCCGCAAAGACCACCAGGCCGAGGCGATCGTTGGGGCGCCCGGCGATGAACTGGTCGAGCACCTCCTTGGCCGCATGGAGGCGATCGTTCGGCTGGAAGTCGACCGCGTTCATCGAGGTCGACAGGTCGAGCGCCACCACGATGTCGATCCCCTCCACCGACAGGTCGCGCCCCGTCGGCCCCGCCTCCACCGGGCCGGCGAGGGCGATGGCGCACGCGGCCACCGCGAGGCAGCGGAGGGCGGTGGGGATCCAATGGAGCTTCGCCAGCCGCCCCCGCCCCGCCACCAGGAGGGCGGGGAGCGTGGGGAGCGCCAGGGCGGCGCGCCGCTGCCGCTCGCGGGTGGCGCCCGCGGCGATGAGCGGCACGGCGAGGAGGAGCAGGAGCGCCCAGGGGCGCGCCAGGTCGAGGCCGAGGAGCTCCATCAGGCGGCGGCCTCCACGGGCGGGTGGCGCGCGGCGGCGACCCCGCGGACGATGTCCCGCGCCTTCTCGAGATCGGCGCGGGCCGCCTCGGGATCGGCGGGGACGCGGGCGAAGCGGTGGAGGTCGCCGCGCTCGAGCCACGCGCCGAGCTGCGCCAACGAGAGCCCCGGCACCTCCCGCGCCACCAGCGCGTCCACCAGCTCCGAGGTGGTCATCTCCATCGCGTGGAGCGAGGTCACCTCCTCGAGGAAGCCGCGCACGATCGCCGAGAGCTCGAAGTAGAACTGCCTGCCGTCGCCGTCCGGGCCTCGGGCGGCCAGCGCGTCGAGGGCGGCGAGGGCGCGCTCCTCCGGGCTGCCCCGCGGCCCGGGCGCGGGGGCGGCGCGCGGCCGGCGGCGCCACGCGCGCGCCGCCGCGAGCGCGAGGGCACACAGGGCGATCGCCCCGCCGCCGATCCAGAGCGGCAGGGGCGAGAAGACGAGCACCTCCTGCTGCTGGCGCAGATCGTCGAGCTCGTCGCCCTCCGCCGTCGCCTCCACGGTGAGGGGCGCGCCGGGGACGGTGAGCCGCGCCGGCCCCTCGGGCCCCAGGGCGGTGAAGGTGAGATCGGGGAGCCGCGTCTCGCCGAGGGCGTCGAAGATCGCCACCTCGAGGCGCGCGGTGGTGGTCGCCTCGTCCCCCTGCTCGGTGCGGGAGAGCTCCACGCCGCGCACGTGGAGGGTGCCGAGCTGCGGCGCGCGCGGGAGCACGTAGCGCACCCGCGCGTCGTCGACGATGGTCACCTCGTAGACGAAGGGCTGGCCGAGGCGCACCGTCGCCGGCGCGGCGCTGCTGGAGAAGCTCTTCGGGGACGCGGCGCGAACGCCCTCGTCCGCCGCCGCGGCGAGCGGGAGGAGCAGGAGGAGCGCTGCGAGGATCGCCCTCATCCCGCCCTCCTGCGCGCCCGGGCGTGGAAGAAGGAGACGAGCGGCTTCACGTAGGGCTGGTCGCTGCGGATCTCCACGTGGTCGAGGTCGAGCCGGCGGAAGAGATGGGTGCGCGCCGCCTGCTGCCTGGCGACGAGCGCCCGGTAGCGCTCCCGCAGGGCGGCATCGCCCAGGTCGACCGTCACCGCCCGCCCCGTCTCCGGATCCTCGGCGAGGACCAGGCCCAGGTCGCGCAGCTCGTGCTCGAAGGGATCGGAGAGGACGATCGGCACCAGGTCGTGGCGCCGCCCCGCCACCCGCAGCGCCTGCTCGTGGATCGGCCCCGCGGGGACGAGGAAGTCGGAGAGGAGGAAGGCGACGCTGCGCCTGCGGTTGACCCGCCCGAGGAAGGTGAGCGCCGCGGCGAGATCGGTGCCGCGGCCGCTCGGGCGCGTGGTGAGGATCTCGCTGATCAGCGCCAGCACGTGCTTGCGCCCCTTCTTCGGCGGCACGTAGCGCTCGATCCTGTCGGAGAAGAGGATCGCCCCCACCCGATCGTTGTTCGTGATCGCCGAGAAGGCGAGGAGCGCCGCCACCTCCGCCGCCACCTCGCCCTTGGTCTTCTCCACCGTGCCGAAGTCCTGCGATCGCGACAGGTCGACGAGGAGCATCACCGTCAGCTCGCGCTCCTCGGTGAAGACCTTGACGTAGGGCTCCTGCATGCGGGCGGAGACGTTCCAGTCGATGGTGCGGATCTCGTCGCCCGGCTGGTAGAGACGCACCTCGGAGAAGGCCATCCCCCGCCCCTTGAAGACGGACGAGTACTCGCCGGCGAGGGTGTCGTCGACCGCGCGCCGGGTGGTGATCTCGATCCTGCGGATGCGGGCGATGAGATCCTTCGGGAACATGAGGGCTCTCCAGCGGACGGACCTGCGGAACGGCGCCGCTTCAGGGCACCTCGACCCGATCGAAGATCTTCTGGACGATCTTCTCCGCGGTGAGCTCCTCCGCCTCCGCCTCGTAGGTGAGGACCACGCGGTGGCGGAGCACGTCGAAGCCCACCGCCTTCACGTCGTCGGGCGTCACGTAGCCGCGGTGGCGCAGGAAGGCGTGGGCCTTCGCCGCCTTGAGCAGGTAGATGCTGGCGCGGGGGCTGGCGCCGTACTCGATGTAGTCGGCCAGCTCCCGCAAGCCCGCGCGTTCCGGCTCGCGGGTGGCGAAGACCAGATCGACCACGTAGTCCTTCACCTTCGGATCGACGTGGATGCGATCGACCAGGTCGCGGGCGGCGCGGATCCGGTCCGGGTGGATCAGCTTCTCCGCCGCGGGCGCGGGCCCCTCGCCCATCCGATCCATGATCGCCCGCTCCTCCTCGCGGGAGGGGTAGCCCACCTTCACCATCAGCATGAAGCGGTCCACCTGCGCCTCGGGGAGCGGGTAGGTGCCCTCCTGCTCCACCGGGTTCTGGGTGGCCATGACGATGAAGGGATCGGGGAGGCGGAAGGTCGTGTCGCCGATGGTCACCTGCCGCTCCTGCATCGCCTCCAGCAGGGCGCTCTGCACCTTGGCGGGCGCGCGGTTCACCTCGTCGGCGAGGATCACGTGGGCGAAGATCGGCCCCTGCCGCACCGAGAAGGAGGCGGTCGCCTGGTTGTAGATGGTGGTGCCCACCAGGTCGGCGGGGAGCAGGTCGGGGGTGAACTGGATCCGGCGGAAGCTGGCGTCGATGGTGTCGGCGAGCGTCTTGACGGTGAGCGTCTTGGCGAGGCCGGGCACGCCCTCGAGGAGGACGTGGCCCCCGGTGAAGAGACCCATCAGCAGCCGCTCCAGCATGTAGCGCTGGCCGACGATCACCTTCCCCACCTCGGCGAGGATCTGGTCGACGAAGGCGCTCTCCCGCTGCACGAGCTCGTGGATGGCGCGGATGTCGGACTCTGCGTGCACGGTTCCCTCCCTCGTCCCCCCGGGACCTGGCGAGCCGGGCGGGCGGCGAATCCTACCCCAACGGGCAGGCCAGAACCGCCGGCGACGCAGGAAAATGCCCGGAAACGTGCCCCGATCTCCCGCGGATTGCAGGAGCCCCGTCCGGTGCAGAACCTCGAAGGGATTCCGGCCCGATCGGGGGCCGCCACCCGCCAGCAGACCTGCAGAGGAGATCGCCATGGCGAAGAAGGACACCGGGCACAAGGGCACGATGACGATGCGCGAGGCGGGCCACCTCGGCGGCCTGGAGGTCCAGCGCCAGCGCCACCTCCGCGACACCAAGCAGGTGATGGACGATCCGTACAACAAGCCGGGACCCGCCAAGGGCGAGGCCTACGGCATCGCCGCGGTGACCCAGGCGCTCGACGGCCTCCACTTCCCCGCCAGCAAGGAGCAGGTGCTCGAGCGGGCGGGCAACCAGGAGATCGAGTACCGCAAGGGGCAGCGGGTCAACCTCCGCCAGATCATCGAGGACGCCCCCGCCGACGAGTTCCCCTCCATGGCGCAGGTGGTCCAGGCGGTGAGCGAGGCGCTCAAGGAAGAGGGGCTCAGCGCGCAGCACCCGTGAGGCCCGCGGCGCGAGGAGGTGGGATGTCCCCCTTTGGCTGGATCGCGGGGCGGATCGCGCCCGGCGTGTCGGAGGCGCCGCGTCGCCTCGGCGAATGGCTGGGGCTCGCGGGTGGGCTGGCGCTGGCGCCCCTCGCCGCCGGCGTCGCCGCCCTCCGCCGCGCCCGGGTCTTCCACCCGGAGGGCGCGCTCTTCCGCGCCACCGTCCACCCGCTGGTGGCGCACGGGCCGGAGGGCGAGCTCGCCGCCCGGCTCGCCGGCGACGCGCTGGTGCGTCTCTCCACCGCGCTGTGGACCGGCGGCCGGGAGTGGATCGACGTGCTCGGCTGCGCGATCCGCTTCCGCTCCGAGCACATCCCCTCCGTGCTCCCCGCCGCCGGCGATCAGGACCTGCTCCTCGCCACCATCCGCACGCCGCTGACCACGCTGGTGGCGCCGCTGCGCACCCACCGCCACGACTTCCTGCGCAACGACTACTACGCGGTCTCTCCCTTCTTCGTGGAGGGGCTGGGCCGCGTGAAGTTCCGCGCGGTGAGCGCGCCGGTGCGCCTGCCCGGCCGCGATCGCGACGAGCGGCTGCAGATGGCGGTGGAGGCGGGGCTCGCCTCGCTGCGCCTCGAGTGGCGCGAGGCCGGGCGCGGCGCCGCCTGGCAGCCGCTCTGCGCGATCCGCCTCGAGGAGCGGCTCGATCTCGATCAGGAGGCGCTGCGCTTCGATCCCTTCCGCGACGGGCGCGGGCTGCGGCCGGTGGGCTTCGTGCAGTACCTGCGGCCCGCCACCTACTGGGCGAGCCAGCGGGCGCGGCCCCGCTCCACCGCGGAGAAGACCCGCGGCGCCGTGCGCAAGCGGCGCTTCGCGCCGGTGCCGGTGCGCGACGCGCCGCTGGGGCACCAGCCGCCGGCGTGGGAACCGGCGCCACCCCACCGCCCACCGCCGTTCTCGGTGGAGCCGCTGCGGCCGCCCCCGCCGTGAACGGCCGCGCGGCCGCCGGGCAGGCGCCCCTTTCCGGTGATCGGAATCGCCCGCTCGCCACATGGGTTCTCCAGGCCACCAGCTCTGCGCACGAAGGGCGCGGAGCCGCGAGCGGGAGGGCTTGGCCCCTCCACGTCGGCAGCTGGTGCGGAAAAGCGCACTCCCGGGGCCGCCGTCCGATGCCTAGGCTGCATCCAACGAAGGGGGTTCTGTGGACTTCCGCGAACTGCTCAGCCGCCACGCGGCGATCGCCATCGAGAAGCAGCTCGGCCTCGCCCGCTCCGTGGCGGGCAGGAGCTGGAGCTTCGACATCGCCGCCTCCACCTTCCGCTTCGGCGACACCGCCTACACCTTCCAGCTCCTCGGCGTGGAGCAGGCGGCCAACGAGCGCTGGCGGTGGGCGTGGGCCGACGCGGACCAGGGCCTCGACCCGGCGCTGCTCGTGGCGTCGCGCACCCTGCGCGACTTCGGCGCGGCATGCTGCGTGCGGGAGCTGGTGGAGGAGGAGTGCGATCTCGACGCGGCCACCGGCCAGGAGATCGCCGCCCTCGCCTGCGGTCTCCTCGACGCGCCGGGCTGGTGGCGCGCGCCCTTCGACGGCGGCGTCGCCTGGCTCCTCCTCACCGACCCGGCGCTGCCGCGGGCGACCATGCCGCTGCCCGCGGAGATGGCCCGGGTGCTCACCCGCACCCTCGCCATCTTTCCCGTCGATCACGCCACCACCCTCGACGCCTACGTGATCCACCACGGCGGATCGGTGGAGCACGAGGGCGGGACCGCCACGGCGTGGATGCGCGGCGGCGGGCGGATGGTGGCGCGCTTCGACGCCCTGCAGCGGATCGAGCGGCTCGAGGCGAAGGTGGCCTGAGGGTCAGGCGGCGCCGGGTGCGCAGGCGTGCCGGTCCTCCGCGTAGGCGTCGAACGCCGGCACCGAGACGAAGTCGCCCTCGGGGTAGCGGAGCGCGGTCAGCCTGCCGCCGAAGACGCAGCCGGTGTCGATGTTGACCGTGCCGTTGCGCACCCGCGGCTCGGGCACCGGCGTGTGGCCGTAGACCACGAGGGCGTCGCCCCGGTAGCTCTCCGCCCAGTCGCGCCGCTCCGGCAGGCCGCGACCGTCGAGCCGCCCCGAGACCTCGCCGTAGAGGGCGGTCGACTGGACCCTGGGCGAGTCGCGCCCCTGCAGCCGCGCGGGCAGGCCGCCGTGGGCCACCACCAGCCTGCCGCCGTCGAGCTGGTAGTGGTGGGGCAGCGTGGCGAGGAAGCCGCGGAGCCGCTGCAGGAAGGCGGTGTCGGTCCCCTCGAGCTGGTCGAGGGTCTCCTGGAGCCCGCCGCTCACCCGCACGTCGCGCCCCTGCAGCTTGCGCAGCAGCTTCGCCTCGTGGTTGCCGGAGATGGCCAGCGCCGATCCCTCGGCCACCGCGTCCATCACCAGTTGGAGCACCTCCACCACGCCGGGGCCGCGGTCGATCAGATCGCCGAGGAAGACCAGCTTGCGCCCCGCCGGATGGTGGAGGTGGAAGCGTCCCTCGCGCTCCGTCACCTCCCAGCCGAGCTCGTCGAGCAGCGCGCGCAGCTCGCGGTAGCATCCGTGGAGATCGCCGATGATGTCGAAGGGGCCCGTCTCCGCCTTGCGGTTGCTGGGCAACGGCACGCGCACCACCGAGGCGCCCTCCACGTCCTCGGGGGTGCGGAAGACGTGGACGTGGCGGAAACCCTCGCGTCCCAGGTGGCCGATGGAGCGGTGGAGATCGTCGATCTGGCGCTCGATCGCCCGGGCGCCCACCTGGCGCCTGCGCGCCCGATCGCGCGCGATGCAGACCTCCGCCGGCAGATCGAAGACCACCGCCACCGCGGGGACGTGGCTGCGCCTGGCGAGCACCAGCAGCGCTCGGCGGGACTCGGGGGTGACGCTGGTGGCGTCCACCACGGTGAGGCGCCCGCGGCGCAGGCGTTTCTCCACCAGCAAGTGGAGCAGGTCGAAGGCATCGCGGGTGGCGCTCTGATCCCGCTCGTCGTCCGCCACCAGGGCGCGGCAGCGATCCGAGGAGACCACCTCCGTCTCGGCGAAGTGGCGCGCGGCGAAGGTGGACTTCCCCGCCCCGGAGGGACCGACGAGAAGGACCAACGCGAGCTCTGGGATGGGCAGGCGCACCGGGAAGGGATCTCCATGGCGTTCGACGGAGGAACGCCTCAGCATGCCATACGCCTGCCACCCCGGCTGCATTCCCAGCCCGTCGCGCCCTTGCGGACGCATCGCGGAGGTAACACCGTTGGGGGAGAGAGTTGGGCCGCGATGCCCCCATCGCGGCTCGGGGCCGGGGCAAAAGGGCTTACACCCCTCCCGGCCCTCTTTATTGCTCAGTGGGCGTGGGCCGGGCCGAAGGCCCCCAGCGCCCACATCAGCGCCACGCCGGCGAGGAGGGCCGCCGAGAGGGCGAGCCGCTCGCTCCTGCGCCGGTGGAGATCGGGGATGAGGTCCGCCACCGCGAGGTGGAGGAAGGTGCCCGCCGAGAAGGCGAGCGCGGCGCCGGCGAAGCGCTCGTGATCGAGACGGTGGCTCAGGAAGAAGAAGAGCGCCGCCCCGAGCGGGATCATCAGCGTGAACAGGCCGCTCAGCAGCAGGGCGCGCCGCGCCGCATAGCGCTCGTGGAGCAGGATCGCCGCCAGCGAGAAGGACGACGGCATCTTGTGGAAGAGGATGGCGAGGAAGACGCTGGTCCCCACGCCGATCTCGATCGAGGTGCCGAGGGCGAAGCCGTCCGCCAGCGTGTGGAGCGACATGCCCACGAAGGCGGCGGCGCCCACCGTGCCTGCGGGCGCGTGGTCGTGGTGGTGCCCGTGGCCGGGGGACGTGTGGAGATGGACCTCGCAGCTCGCCTCCTCCTTCCGCTCCTCCTCCTTGCAGAAGTGGACGAGCACGTAGCGCTCGAGCAGGAAGAGGAAGAGGAAGCCGCCCAGCGTCCAGGTGAGCGAGGCCACGCCGCCCTCGTGCAGCGCCTCGGGGAGCATGTGGAAGAAGGCGGCGCCGAGCATCACCCCCGCGGAGAAGGAGAGGAGCAGGCCGGAGCGGGCGCGGACCGAGGGGAAGACCAGCGGGATGGCGGCGCCCGCGAGCGCGCCGCCGGTGATCCCCGCCACGTAGAGAAGGAGCGTGACCGCCTCCGTCCTCATCGCGCCGCCCTTCCACCCGATGCCCGCGCCCTGCGCGCACGCAGGCCGAGCGCCTCGAGGCGGCGGACGAGCGTGTTGCGGTGGATGCCGAGCATCTCCGCCGCGTCGCCCAGCGCGCGGGTGCGCTCGGTGGCGAGGCGCAGGAGCGCACGCTCCATCTGCGCCATCGCCGTCTCGTAGAGCGCGGGCAGGCGCTGATCGGCGAGGCGATCGAGGAGGCTGGCCAGCCGCTCGTAGCAGATCGACTCGAGCGACTGCTGCGCGGGGCGCGGCTGCTGCGCCGGCGCGGGCGCGGCGCCGTCGAGGAGGCGGGGATCGACCACCGCCACGTCGCCGCGGGCGAGGCGGGCGCGGGCCTCCGCGGGATCGTCGAGGCGCTCCACGTAGAGGCCCGCCCGGGCCAGCGTGCGCGCCAGCTCGTCGTCCGCCGAATCTGACCGCAACAGGGCCCGCACTTCCGACTCCGCGTCCCGCCGCTGGGGAAAGGGGCGCGGACGGGCGGCGCATCCTGCTCCTCCGGCGGCCCAGATGCAACTCCTTTGCAAATGTAGACGCAACTGCCGCTTGCGCGGGCGGCGAGCGGGCGGCTATTCGGGAAGCGAGCCGACACCCGGGCGGTTGTGGCGCGGGCCGGAGATCTCCCCATGTTCGTTCGCATCGCCCTCGCAGCGGCGCTCTTCTCGACCCTGCTCGCCTGCAAATCCGCCGAACGGGAGGCACCGCCTCCGCCCGTGGCGCAGCCGGCGGCGCAGGAAGGGCTCACCGTCCTCTTCACCGCGGATCTCTGGGGCCAGCTCGAGCCGTGCGGATGCTCCGCCGACATGCGCGGCGGCCTCGATCGCGCCGCCGCCTACGTCAAGGAGCGGCGCGCCGCGGGCCCCACCCTCCTCGTCGACGCGGGCGACGCCTGGTTCGACGCCCTGCACTACGAGCCGCGGAACGTGCCGCAGGCGGATCGCCGCGCCCGGGCGGTGGCGCGCTCCCTGGCGGCGATGGGGGTGGACGCGAAAGCCTTCTTCGAGCGGGATCGCGTCCTGCCGGTGGAGGGCTTTCCCGAAGGTCGCGAGCTGCGCGGCCCGAAGGTGATGGAGGCGGGCGGCGTCCGCCTCGGGCTGGTGCCGGTCGACGCCACCGCCGACGGCTGGGAGGCGGCGCTCGCGGGCGGCGTCGCCGCGGCGCGCGATCAGGGGGCGCAGGTGGTGGCGGCCCTCGTCCATGCGCCGCGCCCCCGCGTCCTCGCCCTCTCCGGCGCCGCGGCGCAGGCGGGCGCCGACTTCGTGGTCGGCAGCCACATCGACGCGATCGCCGAGGGTGAGGAGGCGCGGATGGTGGAGGCGGAGGTGCCCGTCTTCTTCACCCAGGCCCGCGGCCAGAGCCTCCTCGAGATCCGCCTGGTGCGGCGGGGCGAGGGACCGCTCCAGATCGCCGGCAACCCCGCGGAGCGCGAGCGCGAGATCGAGGCGCTCGAGGAGCGGATCCGCGGCTACGAGCAGCGGATCGTCGCCCTGCCGAAGGGGGCGGACGCGGCCCCCTTCCGCGCCAAGGTGGAGGAGCTCCAGGCGCGGCGTCGCGCCCTCGCCGAGGCGACGGTGGAGCCGCCCGCCACCGGCAACTACCTCGCCTGGAAGTTCGTCCCGGTCACCGAGGATCGCGCCTCCGATCCCGCGGTGAAGCAGATCCTCGCCGACTACGATCGCGACGTGGCGGAGGCGAACCTCGCCTGGGCGAAGGCCAATCCGCGCCCCTGCCCCACCGCCGCCCCCGGCGAGGCGTCGTTCGTGGGCGGCGCCGTCTGCGCCGGCTGCCACCCCGCCGCCCAGGCGTTCTGGCAGGAGACGCGCCACGCCCACGCCTGGCAGACGCTCGTTTCGGTCAACAAGCAGTACGACCTGAGCTGCATCGGCTGCCACGTCACCGGCTGGGAGAAGCCCGGCGGCGCCTGCGACGTGGCGCGGACCGAGGGGCGCGAGAACGTCACCTGCGAGTCGTGCCACGGCCCCGGCTCGCTCCACGCCGCGGCGCCGGCGCAGGCGAAGCTGCCCGCCGCGGTGCCCGAGTCGACGTGCGTGGGGTGCCACACGCCGGAGAACTCCACGGCCTTCGATCACGCCACCTACCGGACGAAGATCGTCGGCCCCGGCCACGGCGCGAAGACGGAGTAGGGATGGTGGGCCTTTCCTTCGCGGCCGGGATCGGCAAAAAGGGGGCAGCATGAACCACCGCGCGCTCCTGATCGTCTCCGCCCTTCTGCTCGCCGCGCCGGTGGGCGCGCGGGCGCAATCGAGCGCCGGTGGCGCTGCGGGCGCGGTGGATCCGGCGGCCGGCGCCGTGGCCGACGAGGCGATCGCCACAGGGGACGAAGCCCCCGCCGAAGGCGACGCGATCGCTGCAGCGGACGAAGCCCCCGCCGAAGGCGACGCGATCGCTGCAGCGGACGAAGCCCCCGCCGACGACGACGCGATCGCTGCGGAGGACACCGCTTCCACCGACGACGACGCGGCAGCCGCCGATGCGGAGATGGCCGCGTTGCGCGCCCTCGAGGAGGCGGCGGTCGAGGGCAACAACCTCCTCGATCTCGATCGCGCGGTCCGCCTCCTCGGCGCGGCCAATCCGTGGCGCACGCGGATCGCCGGCGCCCTCGGCGTCGGCGCGGCGGAGTGGCCCGCCAGCCTCGAGGCGCAGCATGGCGCGCTCCTCCACACGGAAGGCGGCCTCCTCCCCTTCCCGGTGGAGTCGGTGGCGGCGCGCTACGACATCCCCGTCGAGTACAACGAGGCGGTGGCGGAGTACCTCGCCTTCTTCCAGGGGCCGGGCCGCAAGTGGTTCGCGCGCTGGATCGAGCGCTCCGGGCGCTGGGTGCCGCTCTTCCGGCGGATCCTCCGCGAGCACGACGTGCCGGAGGACCTCGTCTACCTGGCGATGATCGAGAGCGGCTTCTCCATGCAGGCCCGCTCGTGGGCGGCGGCGGTGGGGCCGTGGCAGTTCGTCCCGGGCACCGGCGCGATGTACGGCCTGCGCAACGACTTCTGGGTGGACGAGCGGCAGGACTTCGAGAAGTCGACCCGCGCCGCGGCGCAGTTCCTCAAGCGGCTCCACGAGGCGTGGGGCGACTGGTACCTCGCCTGGGCGGGCTACAACGCCGGACCCGGCAGGGTGAAGAACGCGATCGAGCGCTTCGGCACCCGCGACTTCTGGGAGCTGGCGGCCTCCGACGGCGCCTTCCGCAAGGAGACGCAGCACTACGTCCCCAAGCTGATCGCCGCGGCGCTCATCTCCAAGCACCCCGAGCACTTCGGCTTCGATGCCCTCCAGATGCAGGCGCCGCTGGAGTGGGAGACGGTGGAGCTCAAGGATGCCACCGACCTGGCGGTCATCGCCCGGTGCGCCGGCGTGAGCGTGGACGCGATCAAGGAGCTCAACCCGGAGCTGCGCCGCTGGGCGACGCCGCCGGTGGGCCCCGGCGAGCCGCCCTACCGCCTGCGCCTGCCCAAGGGGACCCGCGAGACCTTCGCCGCGCGCTTCGCCGAGGTGAAGCCCCACGAGCGGCTCACCTTCCGCGGCTACAAGGTCCGGCCCGGCGACACGCTCAGCGCCATCGCCCTCGCCTACGACACCACCGTCGACGCGGTGATGCGCACCAACCACATCAAGGACGCGCGGGCGCTGCGGATCGGCCAGGAGCTGATCATCCCGGTGCCGCCCCACGCCCAGCCGCGCCCGGCTGCGCAGGCGACGGCGACGCGCCAGTCGCGCCCCTCCTCCGCGGGGAGGCGGACGCAGGGCGCGAGCGACGCCAACCACCACGTGCTCCAGGCGGGCGAGACGCTGGGGCACGTGGCGCTGCGCTACGGCGTCTCGGTGGAGCGGCTCAAGCGGCTCAACGGCATCCGCGACGTGCGCAAGCTGCAGGTGGGCCAGCGGCTGCGGATCCGCTGATCAGAGCAGCCGCTCGTCGTGCATGCGCTCGGCGACGTCGAGGCCGCGGGAGGCGGAGTTGCGGCCCTCGTTGTACTCGCCGGGGATCGTCCCGCGCATGTGGAGGACGACGTGGTCGCCCTCTGGCTGCGAGAAGTCCTCCAGGCTGGCGTAGATCGTGTCGGGCAGGAGCCACCCCTGCTTGATCACCACCCAGCCGTCCTCGAACCCGACGATCTTGCCCATCTTGTGGCCGTCGCGGTTGTAGACGGTCATCCCTTCGTGCAGGTCGCGCGGGTCGATGGTCATCGCACACCTCCTCGCGATGCACGATCGCCATCGCCGCGGGAAGCTGCCTGCCCGGGCGGCTCCGCTGCGGGCGGCTGCTCGCGCCGGCGCGCGTCCCGCTCGAACCAGTTGTCGCGGTAGAGGCGCCCGCCCCTGGCGAGCTGCCAGAGCGAGGCGGCGGGATAGGCGAGCGCGAGGAACGGTCCGAGGAGGAGCGCCTGCCGCACGTGGGCGCGCTCGTGGCGGAGGAGGCGCGCGTCGGCGAGGAGGCCGCGGTGGCGGTAGACCACCGTCGCGCCCCAGGTGAAGGCGCTCACCCCTGCCCGTGCGAAGAACCAGGCGAGCGGCCCGCGCGCGGGCGCCACCACATCGATCGCGCCGTCGTGGATGCGCACGGGCCTGCCCCCGCCCAGCCCCGCCACCACCAGGCCGGCGAGGGTGAGGGGCGCGGCCCAGAGGTGGCCCGCCAGGTGGAGCGCCGCGCGGCGCATCGCGCCCGCGCGCCTGCGCGCGTCGGTCATGGGGGAGGATGGCGCGCGCCCCGCCGCCACTGCAACGAGGCGGCGCCCGGGAGGGCCGCTGCGGCCCCCCGTGCAGCGCGGCGGCTAGCCTGGATCCTTGGCCGGAACCGTGCCCGCGGCAGGCGCGCCCTGCTGCTGCCCGCCGCCCCGGCGACGCCGACGCCTCCGCTTCCGCCTGCGCGGGGTGCGCGGCACCTCCGTTCCCGGCGGAGGCGCCTCCGTCCGCGCCGCGGCGCCCGCGGCCCGCGCAGCAGCCCCACCCGGCTTCGCCGCCAGCTCGCCCGGCGGCGCCGCCTCCTGGCGCTGCTCCTCCGCCCGCGCTCCCTGCTGCAGCCGCTGGCCGCCCGCGCGCTGCTGCCGCGCCCCCGCGGCGCGCTGCCCGCGCTGCTGCCGCGCCTGGCCGCGCTGCCGCCCCTGCCGGCGCCGCCCGCCGCGGCGGCGCTGCCCCTCCGCCTCCGCCGCATCGCCCAGCTCCGGCGTGGCGCCGGGCTTCTCCTGCGGCAGCGGCTTGCCGGTGATGAAGGCGTGGCACCGCGCCAGCAGCGCCCGCGCGTTGGCGTGACGCAGCAGCTTGCGGCTCTCCTCGTAGTTGGCCCAGCGGTAGTCCTTCGCCTCCACCTCGCGGAGCTTCACCCGCGGATCCCCCACCTCCGCGATGAAGTAGACCACCTGCTTGGAGACCAGCCCCTCGGGCCGCCGGTAGATGTAACGGATCGGCTCGCGGTAGCCGGGCAGGACCCGCACGTCCTTGACCCCGGTCTCCTCCCACAGCTCGCGGAGCGCGGTCTCGATCTCCCGCTCGCCCTCCTCCACGCCGCCCTTGGGAAACTCCCAGTGCTCCCGCTTGGTCACGGCCGAGGAGATCACCAGGTACAGGATCTCGCCGTCGACCTCACGAAAGGGAACGATCCCACAGGACTTCTCGCGCAGCACGGGCAACCGCCAGTCGGGGGGGCCGGTCGGGGCGCTCGCCGAGCGCCGTTCGTCCCAGCCGAGGCGGGACGGCGACCCACTTGCTCCCATCGTAACGCCCTCGGCGCGCCGGGTCAGCAAGCATGGAAGCGAGGGAGCCGACAATCGTGCAGGCCCCCTTCGGGTCAGCCGCCGATCGCCCGCGCGGGATCGAGCCGCGCCGCCCGCCGCGCCGGCGGATAGGCGCCGAGGAGCGCCGCCAGCACGCCGATCCCCACCGCCGCGGCGAGGAGCCAGGGCGGGAAGAGGAAGAAGCTCTCCGGCTTGAACGGGAAGGCGGGGAGGAAGGAGGCGGCCGCCCGGTCGACCAGCGCCGCGGCGCCCCGGCCGAGGGCCGCGCCCGCCGCGCCGCCGAGGAGGCCCACCGCGGTCGCCTCCCCCAGCACGAGGAGCGCCACGTCGCGGGAGGTGGCGCCCACCGCGCGGAGGATCCCGATCTCCTTCGACCGGTTGCGGATCGAGGCCCCGAGGCTCAGGGCGATGTTGACCGCGGCGAGGCCGCAGACGAGCAGGGAGAGGAGCGCCAGGGTGGCGGTGGTGATCGCCACCGCCGCGCCCACCCGCTCCGCCAGCGCCCGCTGCGAATCGTCGATCTCGAAGCCGAGCTCCCGCACCGCCTCGGTGATCCGCGGCACGGCGTCGGGCGTCGCCGCGGTGAGCACCACCGCCGAGTAGGCCTTCGCGTCCTCGCCAAAGCGCGCGTTGAGGCGGCGCGCCGTCTCCAGCGGCACGGTGATCCCCTGGAGCATCGCCCTGTCGGAGATCCCCACCAGCACCGCGTCCTGCTCCACCACCTCGCGCCCCGCCGCAGCGGCGGCGGTGACGTAGGAGCGGCCGTACGAGACGGGGAACTGGAAGCCGGCGAGGAGCCCCGGCTGCAGCGCGGGCAGGCCGCGGTTCTTCGCGAAGGAGCCGTTGTAGATCTCGAGGAGCCGCGTGGAGACGAGGACCGGCACCGCTCCTCCCTCGCCGGGATCCTCGAAGCGCCTCCCCTCGAAGAGGTCCGCCTCCACCAGGCCGGGGTCGACCCCCTCGGCGAGGATCTCCAGGCCCATCCGCAGCCGCCTGCCGAAGAAGACGCCGTCGTAGCGGGAGACCGCCGGCACACGGAGCTGCATCTTCCTGTGGACCGCCGCCACGCCGGGCAGGGCGCGCAGCCCCTCCACCGCCGCGTCGTCCAGGGTG
>Ga0182742_1002221_pt1 | contig 22099 bp, 20 predicted proteins | sample eDN5th37CBELigMG_FD_128880 | JGI IMG/M metagenome (GOLD analysis project Ga0182742, IMG submission 128880) | Enriched Miracle-Growth compost microbial communities from Emeryville, California, USA - eDNA 5th pass 37_C BE-Lig MG (version 2)... ... | reverse complement strand
CACCTCGCCGAGCGCGCGCGCCTGGGCGCGTGTGAGCGGGAATGGCAGTGACTTCACAAACCGCTGCGCGAGCCCCTCGCCATCTTCGAGCGGCCACGACGGGTCGGTCCGGGCGACGCGCTTCAGGAGTTTCAGGCTGAGGTGATGCGCCAGCAGCTCTTCGAACGCGAGGCGTCGCTGGGCCGGATGCCGGCCCGAGGCCAGCTCGGCGAGCTGCGCCTCGCGGGGCGGGTTGTGTACGTACTCAAGCGCTTCCTTCAGCGTCGGCAGCCCCAGAGGCTGAAGCACTTCCGGCGGCACCCAGTCCCGCACGGCCGAGCGCCCGAGCTCGCGCAACGCCTCGTTCACGAGAGCCCGCATGCGCCCCTGCGCCACGCCCTCGGTGCCGGGGTAGATCGGCGTCAGCGTCTCTTCGGGAGCAGCCGCAACTTCCGTGACCCTGCGATATTCGGGATGGACGATCTCCAACCCCATCGGCCCGCGACGAATTTCCCCGAAACATCGCAGGCGCGTGCCGCGGGTGAGCGCGTTTTGCTGCGCGCTCGAAAAATAGAAGAACCGGAGCGTGAGAAATCCGGACCCGTCGGATATCCGGCAGAGCATCTGCCGGCGCTTCCGATAAACAACGTCCGTGAGCTGCACTTCGCCTTCGACGGCGACGCGCGAGCCCGGCATCAGCTGGCCGATCGGCACTACGCGCGTCCGATCCTCATATCGCAGCGGCAGGACGAAAAGCAGGTCCTGCACCTGCGTGACGCCCAGGCGCTGCAGCTTCTCCGCCAGCATCGCGCCGACCCCGCGCATCGCGGTGATCGGCCGTTGCTCGGCAGCCGCGGTGTTGCGCGCCGGGGCGTTGCGGGCGGGTTCAGTCAAGGTAGAGCACGCACTCGATTTCGACTCGCGCGCCGCGCGGAAGCTGCGCAACGCCCACCGCCGCGCGCGCCGGATAGGGCTGCGGGATGTACTGCGCCATCACTTCGTTCACCTTGGCGAAGTTCGCCAGGTCCGTGAGGAACACGTTGACCTTTACGGCCTTTGCGAGCGAGCCGCCGGCCGCTTCCGCGACAGCCTTCAGGTTTTCGAACACCTGCCGGATCTCTTTCCCGATATCGCCGCTGACGAGCTCCATCGTCGTCGGGTCCAGCGGGATCTGGCCCGAAAGATAAACAGTGTTGCCCGCGCGGACGGCCTGCGAATACGTGCCGATCGCCTTGGGTGCACGGTCGGTGTGGATGATTTCGCGGGTCATGGCGGGCTCCTGGAGTTATCGGTTGAAGAGGTGAGCTTGGAATGCGCGGCGAGCGAACGGGTGACCCGCTGCACGTCGGGCATGCGACGGATCATTCGCACGATGCGCGCAAGGTGTTTACGGTCGTGCACCTTGAGCTCGAAGACGAGCTCGGAGGTATCGCTGTCCCGCTCTTCGACGGAGACGCGATCGATGTTGGTATCCGTGCTGGAGATTGCGGCTGCGACGGCGGCCAGAACTCCGGTGCGGTTCGCCACCTCAATGCGCACTTCCGAGCTGAACAGCCGGTCCGGCGAGGTTTGCCACGTGACCGGCAGCCACTTCTCCGGATGCTTCCTGTAATCCTCGACGTTCACGCAGTTCTCGCGGTGGATGACGACGCCGCGGCCGGACGAGAGGAAGGCGAAGATCGGATCGTTCGGAATCGGGAAGCAGCATCGGGCGTAGCTCACCAGCAGCCCCTCGGTGCCCGCGATTGCGAGCGGCGCAGGCTGCGCGACCGCACCTTCCTCGGACGGCATGACCGGCAGAAGCCGGCGCGCGACGAGCGGCGCCAGGCGTTCGCCAAGGCCGATCTTCTCGTACAGCTCGTCCACGTCCTTCATGCCGAGCTCGCCGATGGCGGATGCGAGCGAATCCGGCGTGACGTCCTCCAGAGCCAGATCGAACTCGCCGAGCGCCTGGTTGATGAGGCGCTGACCCAGCCCGATGGCCTCCGTTCTTCGCAGGCTCTTCAGGTAATGGCGGATGGCGCTGCGCGCTTTCGCCGTCACGACGAAGTTCACCCACGAGGGGTTCGGCATGGCGCCCTTCGCGGTGATGATCTCGACCGTCTGGCCGTTTCGCAGCACCGTGCGCAACGGCGTCAGGCGCCGATCCACCTTGGCGGCGACGCAGCGGTTGCCGATGTCCGTATGGACTGCGTACGCGAAGTCCACGACGGTGGCGCCGCTTGGCAGCCGGAGGATCTCTCCGCGTGGCGTGAAGACGTACACCTTGTCCGGGAACAGATCGACTTTGACGCTCTCGAGGAACTCCTCGGACGAGCCGCCATCCTGCAGCTCGATGAGGTTCGAGAGCCATTCGCGAGCCCGCGCGTGCTGAAGCGAATCCTCCACCTCGCCGGACTTGTACTTCCAGTGCGAAGCGATGCCGGACTCCGCCACGCGATGCATGTCCTCCGTCCGGATCTGCACCTCGATGGGCACGCCGTTCGGGCCGAACAGCGTGGTGTGCAGGGACTGATAGCCGTTTACGCGCGGAATGGCGATGTAGTCCTTGAATCGCCCGGGCATCGGCTTGAACACGCTGTGCACCACGCCGAGCGCGCGGTAACAGGTGTCGATGCTGTTCACGACGATGCGCAGGCCGTACACGTCCACGATTTCGTTCAGCGTGGCGCGCTTGCGGCGCATCTTCTTGTAGATGCTGTAAAGGTGCTTCTCGCGCGTTTCGACCTTCGCGGCGATCTCCGCCTTGAGGAGCGCCGCGGTGAGCTGCTGCTCGATCTTCTTGAGGAATTCTTTCTGGTTGCCGCGGGCACGCTTCAGCGCACGTTCGAGCACGCGATACCGCTGCGGGTACAGTGCCCAGAAGCCCAAGTCTTCCAGCTCGAGCTTGATGCGATAGAGACCGAGGCGCTCCGCGATGGGCGCGTAGATCTCGAGCGTCTCGCGGGCGATCGCGCGCCGGCGAGGCGGTGTCATCGCCTCGATCGTGCGCATGTTGTGTGTGCGATCCGCGAGCTTTACGAGGATGACGCGCAGGTCGCGCACCATCGCGAGCAGCATCTTGCGGAAGCTCTCGGCCTGCGCTTCTTCCCGGCTCTTGAACTTGATCTGGTCCAGCTTGGTGACGGCATCGACGAGCTCGGCGACGTCCTTGCCGAACTTCGCCACGAGCTGGTCCTTCGGCGTGGGCGTGTCTTCGATGACGTCGTGCAGGATCGCCGCGACGATCGTGTCCGCATCCAGACGGAGGTCCGCGAGGATGGCGGCGGTGGCGACGGGATGGGCGATGTACGGCTCACCGGAGAGGCGCTTCTGGCCCTTGTGGGCCGAAGCGCCGAACTCGGCAGCCTCGCGAATGCGCTCGACCTGCTCGGCGGGCAGGTACGTTTCGACGGTGTTCAGCAGCTCCTTGAGACCCGGAGTGCGTCGTCCGCCGGGAAGCAGTCCCAGGAGCGAAGACGCATAGTCCATGGTTGTTCAGGGGGCGGTGCGGACTCTTCAGTCTCCGAGACCGAACTGAGGCGCGCGAAAGGTGGACTGGGCCGCTTCGTCGAGGGTCATGGTGTTCTCGACCGGCGGCGGCTCGGGCTCGCGGAGCATCTCGACCGTGATGTTCCCGGCAGCGATCTCGCGCAGGGCCACGACGGTGGGCTTGTCGTTCTCCCAGCTCACCGTGGGCTCGGCGCCATTGGCCAGGCGACGGGCGCGCTGGGCGGCCAGCAGGACGAGCTGGAACAGGTTGTCGACGTTATGCAGGCAGTCTTCGACGGTAATACGGGCCATGTGTGCTCGGATGAAATGTGGAGCGCCCGCGTCCGCAGGCGAAAGGGCTGAAACTATAAGCGAGGAGGGTACCTATGGGCCAGCGCCCGGTCCTACAAGGTCCCTGAGCAAGGGCCCCAGGGCGGGACGGGAGGCCGCCAGGTCGTTTCCCCGCCCGTCGATGATCCGGGAGAGGTCGTCCACGGCCCTGTCGAAGTCGTCATTCACCACGACGAAGTCGAATTCTTTCCAGTGGGACATGTCCCCCTCGGCATCCCGAAGGCGCCGGGCGATGACCTCCTCGCTGTCCGTATTCCGATTGCGCAACCGCTCCTCCAGCACGCGCCGGGACGGCGGCAGGATGAAGATGCTTACGCAATCTGGCATGGCCTTGCGCACCTGCCGTGCACCCTGCCAGTCGATCTCCAGGATGACGTTGCGGCCTTCGGCAAGCTTCTGCTCCACGGGCCGGCGGCCGGTGCCGTAGTAGTTGTCGAACACCTGCGCGTGCTCGAGGAACTGCCCATCGTCGCGGAGCGCGAGGAATTCGTCTGGTTCCACGAAGTAGTACTCGCGGCCGTGTTCCTCGGTGGCACGGCGCTTCCTCGTCGTGTGGGATATCGACACGTGCAGCTCAGGACGCCGTTCGAGCAGCGCCTTCACCAGCGACGTTTTGCCTGCTCCGGACGGAGCGGCGATGACAAACAGGCGGCCGCGGCCGCGATCTTCGTGTGGGGCTGCGGCCATCAGTACAGCATCGGCAGGGCGAGTCCGGGCACGCAGTGCATGGCAAAAATTCTCTTCGCTTAACTACTTGATCCGGCGGGATTATGTCTCTATGCGGCCGGGGGCCGGCAGCGTCGGGGCGCTAGGGTACCAAAGCGGAGCCTTCAGGAATCGTTCAGCGCGCGCGCACGAAAGTGCCGCCCACGTTTTCGCTGACCGGCACACCGCCAGGAGACTGACTATGAAACGCGCGGCACTCGGAGCTCTTCTGATCTCGCTTGTCGCTGGCTCGACGGCCTTCGCAGGCACCATCAGCACCGCGGACCACAACAACCACCGCCGGTACGAGCGGGAACATCGCCAGAATCATCATCAGGATCCCCGCCAGAACCATCGCCAGAATCACAACCAGGATCGCCGCGATCACGATCGCCGCAACGATCATCGGTACGACCACCGCCGCGACAACGACCATCGCTCGCACGACGGCCGGCGGAACGATCACCGCTGGGATAACAACCGCCATGACCGTCGTTGGGAAAAGGGCCGCTGGCACTGGGGGCCGTACCATCGCCCCCACGGCTACGTGCATCGCCATTGGGTGCGTGGGCAGCGGCTACCCGTGGCGTACTACGCTCCGCACTACGTGATCCGGGACTACCGCCACTGCGGCCTGCGCCACCCTCCTCACGGCTATCACTGGGTGCGCGTGAATAACGACGCCGTGCTCGCGGTGATCGCGACGGGCGTGATCCTGGATGTGGTGTACAACCAGTTCTGGTGATCCCCGGCGAGCCGCTCGAACGAGCGGGTGAGCCCGAAGAAGCCCGTCCCAGGACGGGCTTCTTTTTTGGACGGGGTTATTCGATGTTCTGGACCTGCTCGCGCATCTGCTCGATGGCGACCTTCATCTCCACCGCGGCGCGGGTGGTCTCCAAGTCCTGCGATTTCGACGAGAGCGTGTTCGCTTCGCGATTCAGCTCCTGCATCAGGAAGTCCAGCCGGCGACCGGCCGGTTCGTTCGAGCCGACGATCCGGCGGATCTCGGCGATGTGGCCGGTCAGCCGGTCCAGCTCCTCGTCGACGTCGAGCCTTTGAAGGAGAAGCGCCACTTCCTGTTCGAGCCGCTCCTGGTCGACCTGCGCCTTGAGTTCCGCGAGACGCTCGTTGAGGCGCTCGCGAACGCGCAGCTGCACCTCGGGAAGGCGCGCACGCACCTGCGCCACCAGCGTCTCCAGGTTGAGGCAGCGTTGCTCGATGAGCTCACGCAGGCGGACGCCCTCTCGCGAACGGGCAGCAGCCAGTTCCTTCACGGTTTCGGCGAACAGGGATCGCGCGGCGGCGACCACCTCCTCGCTGCCCGTGTTGTCTTCGCGAACCACGCCCGGCCAGCGCAGCACATCCATGAGGTTGACGGTGTGATTGCCCGGCAGATTGCCGGCGATCTCCCGGACCCGCGCGAGCACGCGCTCGAGCGCCTGCTGATCGATGTCCAGCGCCGTCTCCGCCCCGTGTGCCGGGCGGAGCGTCATCGTGCAATCCACCTTTCCGCGCTTGAGCTCGCGGGTGGCGATCTGCCGCAGCTCCGGCTCGGTGACGCGAAGCTCATCCGGTAAGCGGAAACCACACTCGAGGAAGCGGTGATTCACGCTCCTCAACTCGCAAACGAGCGTCCCCCAGGGGCCCGAGGCCTCCCGGCGGGCGAATCCGGTCATGCTGGCAATCATGTGGACTGATGCGCCTCGAAAAGTGCGCGGGGCGAAGCGTGGCGGCTTACGTTCGTCCACTCGCGGGTGTTATAAAGCGCCGCCAATCTTATCAGAAGCACGAGAGCCCTCTTTGCGGGTCGAGTACGCGGACATATCACTGCTGGGAGCGCGCGAAGAGAATCAGGATCGCGTCGCGACCGCAGTGGCCGAGCACGCGGCTCTGCTTCTCGTCGTCGACGGCATGGGCGGCCATGCGGATGGCGCGAAGGCCGCCGAGATCACGCAGAAGACCGTCCTCGAGGCGTTCTGGCACACCCCGCTCCCGCTCTTCGATCCTCTCGGTTTCCTGCATACGACGCTGGGCCGGGCGCACGAAGAGGTGGTTCGCATCGGCTCCGGCCTGCCGCTGGAACAAAGGCCGCGCGCTACGTGCGCCGTGTGCCTCATTCAACAGGGCGCGGCTTGGTGGGCGCATATTGGCGACAGTCGTGTTTATCACCTTCGTCGGGGCGGGCTGGTCATGCGCACCCGCGATCACAGTCATGTCGAGCTGCTCCTGCGGGAAGGACTCATCACCGCCGAGCAGGCGCTCAACCATCCGATGCGCAACTTCGTGGAGTGCTGCATCGGAGGCGATCCGATCCTTCCGGACATGACCCTGAGCGGTCGGCGCGAGCTGCAGCCCGACGACGTGCTTCTCGTCTGCACGGATGGCATGTGGGCTTCGCTCAAGGATGAGGAGATTGCGAACAGATTCACCGTCGGAGGACATGCCGTGCGCGATGCCCTGAGCTCGCTCGCTCAGCTCGCGGTTGCGCGTGCGGCGGGCGGCAGTGACAACACCTCAGCCGCGGCGCTGCGCTGGCTGGGAGAGTAATCGTGTCCCGGCCGAGCGGGCGTGCGCCCGATCAACTCCGTCCGGTGCGGTTCACGCGCCGGTTCACCAGGCATGCCGAAGGTTCGGTGCTCGTCGAGTTCGGCGATACGCAGGTGCTGTGTACCGCGAGCGTCGAAGAAACGGTGCCGGCTTTCCTTCGCGGCAAGGGGCAGGGATGGGTGACGGCGGAGTACGGCATGCTCCCTCGGGCCACCCACACGCGCACCGCCCGCGAAGCCGCTAAAGGAAAACAGTCCGGCCGTACTCAGGAGATTCAGCGCCTGATCGGGCGATCCCTCCGCGCGGTCGTGGATCTCAAGGCGCTCGGAGAGCGGACCATCACCATCGACTGCGACGTATTGCAGGCGGATGGTGGGACGCGTACTGCATCCATCACCGGCGGATACGTGGCGCTCGCGGAGGCGTGCGAGAAGCTCGTCCAGCGAAAGCTCATCGCTGCGAGTCCCCTGCACGGCCAGGTGGCCGCGATCTCCGTCGGCATCTGCAGCGGCGTTCCTGTGGTCGATCTGGATTACGCCGAAGACTCGTGCGCGGAGACGGACATGAACGTCGTCATGAACAATGGCGGTGCGTTCGTCGAGATCCAGGGCACCGCCGAAGGGCATGCGTTCCGGCGGCATGAGCTCGACGCCATGCTGAACCTCGCGGCAACCGCCGTCGGGGAGCTCTTCGCACTTCAGGCGCAGACGCTGGCCACGTGAAAGCGGTTCTCGCGAGCAGCAACGCCGGGAAGCTGCGCGAGCTGGCCGAGATCCTGCAGCCGTTTGGCTACGAGCTCGTCGCGCAGTCCTCCCTCGGTATCGACACGCCCCCCGAAAACGGCACGACCTTCTCGGAGAACGCGCTGCTCAAGGCGCGACATGCCTCGCGCCTCTCGGGCCTTCCGGCGCTGGCCGACGATTCCGGCATCGAAGTGGATGCGCTCGACGGGCGGCCCGGCATCTATTCCGCGAGATATGCGGGCGAGCAGGCGACGGACGCCGCGAACCTGCAGAAGATGCTCGACGAGCTGCGCGGCGTTCCGGAGCCACAGCGCACCGCCCGATATCAGTGCGTGATCGCTTTCGTGTCGAGCTTCGACGATCCGTCTCCGCTGCTCGCGCAGGGAACGTGGGAGGGCCATGTCCTGACGGAGCCTCGCGGCTCGGGTGGATTCGGCTACGACCCTATCTTCCGCCCCGCCGGCCTCGACGTGACCGCCGCGGAGCTCGCTCCCCAAGAGAAGAACGCCAGAAGCCATCGCGGCAAGGCGCTGCGTGCGCTCGCCGGGCTGTTACAGCAGGGTGCAGCTCGCCGCGTATAGTGGCTTCAATTCAACGAGCGAGCGAGGACCCTCATGGCCCTTAAGTGGCTGTCGCTCTTCATCAGCTGTACGGTGATGCCGGTCATGGCACAACAGACGACGATCTCTCCGACCGCCGCCCAGGAACTGCACGCGCTGCTGAACGAGGCGTGGGAAAAGGACATGCGGGACGAGCCGCTGCGCGCCTCGTACCTCGGCGATCGTCGTTACGAGAGCGTATGGCCGGACGTCTCCCCGGCCAGCCTCGAGAAGCGCAACGCCGACAATGCGTCGAAGCTGAAGCGCCTCGAACGCATCGATCGCTCGGCGCTTTCCGAGCAGGACCGCCTGAGCTACGACCTCTTCGCGTGGGACTATCGCGCGCGGCTCGAAGCGTATCGGTTCAAGCCGTACCTCTACGAAGTGCGCCTGCGCGATGGCGTTCAGGCGTTGTCGGAGCTCGCGGAGCTCATTCCGTTTTCGCAGGCGTCGGATTACGAGCACTGGATCTTGCGCCTTCGATCCATCGACACATATCTGGCGCAGAACCAGGAGCTGCTGGAGATCGGCATCCGCGAGAAACGCACCCAGCCGCGCGTCATCATGGAACGCGTGTTGCCGCAGCTGACGGCGCTTGTGAAGCCGGGCGCGGAAACGAGCCCGTTCTACGAGCCGTTCAAGAGAATGCCGGAGACGATCCCGGCTCCCGAACGCGCGCGGCTGCAAGCCGAGGGAAGAGCGGCCATCGAGCAGGTGGTGATCCCGGCGTACACGCGCTTCGAAAAGTTTTTTCGTGAGCGCTATCTGCCCGCGTCGCGTACCACCGATGGCATTTGGGATACGCCGGAGGGCCTCGCGTTCTATCAGGAACGTGCGCGCTTCCACACGACGACCACCCTCTCCCCGGACGAGATTCACGAGACCGGTCTCAAGGAGGTCGCGAGGATTCGCGCGGCGATGGACGAGATCATCCGCGAGGTCGGCTTCAAGGGGACGTTCGCGGATTTCCTCGAATTCCTGCGCACCGATCCGCGGTTCTACTACGAGACGTCCGACGAGCTGTTCCGCGCATACGCGGTGCTAACGCGCCAGATCGATCCCGAGCTGGTGAAGCTGTTCCGGCGATTGCCCCGCACGCCCTACGGCGTTCGCCCGATCCCGGCGACGAGCGCGCCGAACACGACCACAGCGTATTACCAAGGCCCCGCGCTGGACGGTTCCCGCGCCGGTTACTACTACGTGAACCTGTACCGCCCCGAAGTGCGCCCGAAGTACGAAATGGAAGTGCTGACGCTGCACGAAGCGGTGCCCGGGCATCATCTGCAGATATCCCTCGCGCAGGAGCAGTCGGATCTCCCTCCGTTCCGGCGCAATGCTGAGTACACCGCGTACGTCGAGGGTTGGGCTTTGTACACGGAGAGCCTCGGCGACCGGCTCGGCCTCTACAAGGATCCGTACTCACGCTTCGGCCAGCTGACTTACGACATGTGGCGCGCCGTGCGGCTGGTCGTGGACACAGGCATTCACGCCAAGCGCTGGACGCGGCAGCAGGCCATCGACTACTTCAAGGCCAATGCGGCAAAGACCGAGGCGGACATCGTCAATGAGGTGGATCGCTACATTTCCTGGCCGGGCCAGGCGCTCGCGTACAAGATCGGGCAGCTGAGGATCCTGGAGCTGCGGCGGCTTGCCGAGCGCGATCTCGGCAGCAAGTTCGACATCCGTGAGTTCCACGACGTTGTACTCTCGAATGGCGCGTTGCCGCTCGACATCCTGGATCGCGAAGTGAAAAGCTGGATTTCCGCCAGATAGGCCGCACGTTGCCGCGATCCCGCCATGCCGTCTCTCGTCACACCGCCGCTCTCGCTTTACGTGCACATGCCCTGGTGCGTGCGCAAGTGCCCGTATTGCGACTTCAATTCGTACGCGGTTCGCGAGTCCCTGCCTGAGGCGCAGTATCTGGCCGCGCTCGAGCGCGACCTCGAAGCGCAGGCCGAGGATGTGAGCGGCAGGCCTGTCGTCAGCATCTTCTTCGGCGGCGGCACGCCAAGCCTTTTCACGCCGGACTCCATCGGGCGGGTGCTTGAGGCGGCACGGCGGCACCTGCAGGTCGCTGACGACTGCGAGATCACCCTCGAAGCCAATCCGGGCACTGTCGAGCGCGGCCGCTTTGCGGGATATCGCGAGGCGGGCGTGAATCGCGTTTCCCTCGGCGCGCAGAGTTTCAATGCCGCTCAGCTCGCCGTGCTCGGGCGCATCCATTCGCCCGCCGAGACGATCCGCGCGGCCGAAGAGCTTCACGCGGCGGGACTCTCGAACTTCAACCTCGATCTCATGTACGCGCTTCCGGGCCAGGACACGGCGGGCGCAGTGAGCGATGTCCGGCAGGCACTCGCGCTCTCGCCCGCCCACCTTTCGCACTACCAGCTCACCCTCGAGCCCGGCACGCAGTTCGCGGCGAAGCCGCCGCAGCTGCCCGGCGACGATGCGGCGATCGAGATGCTCGCGGCCTGCCATGAACCGCTCGGAGCAGCGGGCTTCGCGCAGTACGAAGTCTCTGCGTACGCCAAGGAGGGCAGGCAGTGCCGGCACAACTTGAACTACTGGCTCTTCGGCGATTACGTGGGAGCCGGTGCCGGCGCACACGGGAAGCTGACGTTCGCGGATCGCGGCGAGATCGTTCGCACCGCCCAGCAGCGCGAGCCCCGCCGGTACCAGGCCGCATCCCCTCGCGCGGTAGCCCGAACCCCGGTCGCCGCTGCCGACCTTCCGTTCGAGTTCATGATGAATGCGCTGCGTCTGACGGGCGGGTTCGAAAAGCGCGTTTTCACAGAGCGGACCGGACTCGATTGGGAGGCAGTGGAGCCCTCCGTGGACGCACTCGTCGCCCGGGGGCTACTTGTCGTCGACGGGTGTTTGTGTCAGCCGACGAGCCTCGGGCTGCGCTTCCTTAATGAAATGCTTATCGGACTGTTGCCGGAAAAGGCTGGTTTGACCGGGAAACGTACTTTGTCAACGGGCTCGTGACCCCCTGCTCCGGCCCCCTTCCGCGGGCTTTATGCACAGCCGCCAGTCCACTACCGCAAATGAGCGGATTACGGGTGAAATCAGTCAAATCGCTCCATGAGGGTTGCGTAACTGATTGATAGAAAAGGGTGAAAAGGGGTGGTGAATTTTTGACCAAGGTAACAATTCTGCAATACGAGCGCCGAAGCGGCCGTTTTCAAGTCCGGTCATCCACAGAGTTATCCACAGGTTCTGTGGATAAGGAAACGCCGAGGTCGGAGCTGGAATCCGGGCGCCGAACCCCCACTCAGAGCACTCGCGAAAAGTCCTGCCGAGGTCGAGCGTTTGCGCTTGAGCCGGGGCGGACCTGCCGCTAAACTCCCGCGCCCTTTCGGCGTGTGGCCCTCTGGCCCCCCACAATCGAGCGTGCAATGAAACCGTCCATCCATCCGGAATACAAAGAGATCAACGTGTCGTGCTCGTGCGGCAACGTCTTCAAGACGCGCTCGACGCTCGGCCACGACCTGCAGGTCGAGGTGTGCTCCAGCTGCCACCCGTTCTACACGGGCAAGCAGAAGATCGTGGACACCGCCGGCCGCGTCGACAAGTTCCGCAAGAAGTACGCGGCTGCGGGCGGCGCCCGCTGAGTCGCGACCTCGGCCGCGGCGCCGGGGTGCTCATCCGAAGGGGCTCGTGCCTGCGCACGAGCCCTTTCTTCTTTCGGCAACACTTTGTCGCGCCTTTGCGCGTCCCGGAACTCCCCTCGGCCGTATCAGGTCTGGTCTAATCTGGGCGGCACGCCCCCGCCCCAGGGAGTCCTCGTCATGATCCGCCAAGTTGCTGCCGCTCTGCTTGCCGCGCTTGCCGTCACGGGCTGCGCGACGAACCCCGTCAGCGGTCGACCCAATGTCGTCATGGGTTCGATGCAGGGGGAGAAGGAGCAGTCGCGCCGTTACTACCAGGAAATCATCCGCGCCTACGGCCTGTATGAAGACCAGGCCCTGCAGGACTACGTGCAGTCGGTGGGCGAGAGAATCGCAAAGAACAGCCACCTGCCCGACTGGGAGTGGAAGTTCACTGTACTCGACGATGAGTCGATCAACGCCTTCACGACCGGCGGCGGCTATGTGTACGTCCATCGCGGCCTGCTGGCGTACATGACGTCCGAAGCGGAGCTCGCCGGAGTGCTCGGCCATGAGATCGGTCACGTCACCGCTCGTCATCCCGCGCGCAGGCAGACGCGAGGCGTGCTCGCCGGCGTGCTGGCCACCGGCGCGGCGATCATGACTGGCAGCAGCGCGGTCGCGCAGCTCGCAAACATCGGCGCTGAAGCGTGGTTGCAGGGATACGGCCGCGAGAACGAGATGGAAGCGGACCGTCTCGGCCTGGAGTACGCGACGAAGACCGGCTACCGCCCCGAGGCGATGGCGGAAGTCTTCAAGGTGTTCAAGCAGCAGGAGTCCTTCGAGCTCCAGCGCGCGAAGGACGAAGGCCGCGAGCCGCGGCTCTATCACGGCGTCTTCTCTTCGCACCCCGCTCCGGACGCACGCATGATCCAGGCGGCCAAGGGCGCGGCGAACGTCACCACAGAGCCCGAAGGTGGATGGATCGACAACCGCGACGCATTCATGCGCGCGATCGACGGCATGCCGTACGGCACGAGCCGCGCCCAGGGCATCGTTCGCGACAACCGGTTCTATCACGCGGACATGGGCATCACGATGGCCTTCCCGCGCGGCTGGACCATCGAGAACCATCGCGATCAGATCCTCGCGTACACGAAGAACAAGGATGCGGTCATGCAGATCACATCCCCGCCGCGGCCGGACAAGAAGGGACCGCGCGAATTCCTGCTGGAGCGGCTGAAGGGTGCGTCGATCTCCAAGGGCGAGGCGCTCAACGTCAACGGCATGGAAGGCTACACACTCGTCACGCGGCGCGGCTCGCCGCTGGATGGCGGCGAGGGGCCGGTGCGCTGGGTCGTGCTGTATCGGGACAAGAGCACGTTCCTGCTCGGCGGCGCGAGCCGCTCGGCTGGGGCGGGGCTGCCTGCGGATGACGGGCTCTTCCTCTCGTCGATCCAGACGCTGCGCGCGCTCAAGCCGTCCGAGTACCCGCTCGCGCAGCCGTATCGCATCAAGGTCATCACGGCGGACGCCAACACGAAGCTGGAGGACTACGCGAAGAACGTCCCCGTCGAGAAGTACCAGAAGGAAGAGCTGCAGCTGCTCAATGGCATGTATCCGAACGGCAAGGTCAAGCCGGGCCAGTACCTGAAGGTCGTCGAGTAGCGCGCATTCCGCGGGCAGGCTGAGCGAAAGCGGTGCGTCGCGGACCTCGCACGCGCCGCTCAGCGGCGTTCCACGCGTCGCGCGGGGCAGCGCCTTGATTTCAGCGCGCTGACCATGTAACCCTCGCGCCGCCCCCGCGACCTCTCATCTCCCGCGGGGCATCCCGAGGAAACGCAGGCGAATGAGCGACAAGAAATTCGAGTTGCTGGACAAGTCGTCCGGCAAGAAGACGGACCTGCCGGTCCGTGAAGGCACCATCGGCCCCTCCGCAGTCGACATCGCCAGCATCTACAAGGACCACGGGATCTTCACCTACGACCCCGGCTACGGTCTTACCGCTGCCACTGATAGTCGTATCACTTATATCGATGGCGATGCCGGCGTGCTTCTGTACCGCGGCTATCCCATCGAGCAGCTCGCCGAGCGGAGCAGCTTCATGGAGGTGTCATACCTGCTCCTCCACGGAGAGCTGCCGAACAAGAAGCAGCTGGAGGAGTTCAACGCCAGCATCCGTCATCACACGATGATCAACGAGACGCTGCTGCGCTTCTTCAACGGTTTCCATCACAACGCGCACCCGATGGCGATGGTGTCCGCGGTGGTGGCATCGATGTCCGCGTTCTATCACGACACGATGGACATCCATAACCCGCGGCAGCGGGAGATCTTTTCCCATCGCATCGTCGCGAAGATTCCGACGATCGCCGCGGCCGCGCACAAGCATTCCGTCGGCCAGCCGTTCATCTATCCGCGCAACGATCTCGACTACTGCAGCAACATGCTGCACATGTTCTTCGCCGTGCCGTGCGAGCCTTACAAGCTGGACCCGGTGGCGGCGCAGGCGCTCGACCTGCTGTTCGTGCTCCACGCGGATCACGAGCAGAACGCGAGCACGTCGACCGTTCGCCTCGCCGGAAGCACGGGCGCGAATCCGTATGCCGCGATTTCGGCGGGCGTATCGGCGCTCTGGGGTCCGGCTCACGGCGGTGCCAACGAAGCCGTGCTCTCGATGCTCGAGCAGATCGGCACCGTCGAGAACATCCCGAAATACCTCGCGATGGCCAAGGACAAGTCGAGCCACTTCCGGCTCATGGGCTTCGGCCACCGCGTCTACAAGAACTTCGATCCGCGCGCGAAGATCATCCGCGCGATGTGCCACAAGGTGCTCGCGCAGCTCGGCAGCTCGAACAATCCGCTCTTCGAGCTCGCGCTGCGCCTCGAGGAGATCGCGCTGAAGGACGAGTACTTCGTCTCGCGCAAGCTGTACCCGAACGTGGATTTCTACTCGGGCATCATCTACAGCGCGCTCGGCATCCCGCGCTCCATGTTCACCGTGATGTTCGCGATCGCGCGCACCGTCGGATGGGTGGCGCACTGGCAGGAGATGATCGCGGACCCGGCGATGCGCATCGGGCGGCCGCGGCAGGTGTACACCGGGCCGAAGCAGCGCGATTACGTTCCCATCGAGGCGCGGGGCTAGAGCCCCTCGCTTCAGCTCTTCAGCAGTTCCTCGACGTCGGAGACGTTGGCCCGCCGCATGGGCTTGCCATCCACCGGGCTCACCGGTGCCTGCCGGATTCCGTCCATCGGAAACACCGTCGCCTCGATCGGCTGATCGTCGATCTCAAAGGACACGCCGGGATAGGCGAGGATCCGCTCCGCGTTCATCTTCACGCGCCGCTCCGTCACCTCGTGCGGAATGCCCTGGTCCATGAGCTTGATGGTGACGCTCTCCGGCCGATCCGCGAAAAGATGGATCTGGACCTGTGAGTGCTCGGTGGCCGTGCCGCTGAGCACCGGCCCCACGAGCCGCGGCTCGAACTCCTTGAGCCGCTTCATCGCCTCCAGCGCCACCTGCCGCTGCGCGTACAGCGACTCGACGTGCGAGTCGCCGCCGAAGAGCCGCTGATACTCGGCGAGCGCCTCCTCGACCTCGGTGTTCCGGGGGAGGACGGCGTTGTCCGTCACGCCGAGGCGCTCGGCCGCCTTGCGTTTGGCGAACAGGAAATCGCTGATCCCGTGTTCCGCCATCACTCTGGCCGCTTCCTGCGCAAGCGCCCGTCGCAGGTTCTCTGTCCGAACCGGGTGTTTCTTCGCCATCGCTCACTCTTCCCGTCCGCGCGCTGTCCGCGCGGCGCGCTCGTCAGAAAATCGGTTCGCCTCCACTGGCGTCCCCGGCCTCGACGCCCGATGCGTGGGGACCTTCGCCGGTGTCGCCCGCGGCGGGCAGACGGTCCGTCATGAAGGTCTCCAGGATGGCGTCGGGGTTATCCCCGCTCGCAAGCATGCCTGTATCGGGAGAAATCCGCAGCGTCACGAGCCCTTCCGGCATCGGCCGCTGGGTTTCCGGAACGCCCTTGAGCGCTTCCCGCATGTACCGGATCCAGATGGGGAGCGCCGTGGCAGAGCCTTGCTCCGCGTCGCCCAGCGAGCGCTCCTGGTCGAAGCCGACCCAGACGCTCGCCACGAGACTCTCATTGAATCCGTTGAACCAGGTGTCCCTCGCCGAATTGCTGGTGCCGGTCTTCCCGGCGAGGTCTGAGCGGCCCAGCGCCAGAGCACGACGTCCGGTGCCTCGCCGAACGACGTCGCGCATCATGTCGTTCATGATCCACGCGTTCTGCGGACTGAGAACGCGTTCCGCGAGCTGCTCGGGGCGCAGCGGGCCGGGGCCGCCGCGCATGGCGTCGAGCTGCGCGAGGCTGTCTTCCCTCGTGCCTTCGATGAACGGCGTGGCCTCCAACGTGGGCTGCTGCTCGCAGAGCTGGCAGGCGATGCGCGGAGCCGCCTGATAGACGATCTCGCCGGCCGCGTTTTCGATGCGCTCGATGTAATAGGGCTCGACCTTGAAGCCGCCGTTCGCGAATGTGGCGTATCCGGTGGCCATCTGCAGCGGCGTCGCAGGGAGCGTGCCGAGCGCGAGGGTGAAGTTGTTCGGCATCTCGCGCTTGTTGAAGCCGAAGCGCGTGACGTAGTCGATCGTCGGCCCCGTGCCCAGCGAGCGGATGAGCCGGATCGAGACGTAGTTGAGCGAGCGATAAAGCGCTTCGCGCAGGCGCGTGGGGCCGCGGAAGGTGCCGCCGTCGTTCTTCGGCCGCCACGAGGTCTCCATTCCGTCGCCTTCCTGCACGAACGGAGCATCGAGGACCATCGACGCCGGCGTGAAGCCGTTCTCCAGCGCCGCCGAGTAGAAGAACGGCTTGAACCCGGAGCCCGGCTGCCGCTTCGCCTGGGTGACGCGGTTGTACTTGTTCGAGAAGTAATCGAAGCCGCCGACCAGCGCGACGATGGCGCCATCTTTCGGATTCAGGGAGACCAGCGCGCTCTGTGCCTCCGGGATCTGCGCGAGCTGCGCGTTGCCCTTCCCGTCCGTAACCACGTAGACGACGTCGCCGGGGGCGACGATCTCGCTCACCGTCTTCGGCGCCGGGCCGTTCTCGTCCTTGCGCGCCCAGCTAAGCCCGTCCCACGGGATCTGGGCGAACCCGCGCGAGCGCACGAACACGCGTGCGGTCTTCTCGGTGGTCGAAACGACCACGGCCGGGTAGAGCATCCCGACGCTTGAGTATTCGTCGAGCAGGCCGTCGAACTGATCTTCCTTCGTCCGGCCCTCGATCTCCGCGTGGCCCACGGGGCCGCGCCAGCCGTGACGACGGTCGTACTCGATCAGCCCCAGCCGCAGCGCGCGATTCGCCGCCGTCTGCAGCCTGCCGTCGATCGTCGTGAACACCTTGTAGCCGGCAGCTTCCGCCGCAGGGCCGAAGCGGCTGCGCAGATCGAGGCGCGCCATCTCCGCCACGTACGGCGCTTCGACGGCGTACAGCGGTGCGTGAGCACGGGCGCGTACGGTTTCCTTCTTCGCCGAGTCGAACGCGGTCTGGTCGATGAACCCGAGGCGATACATGCGATTCAGCACGTAGTTGCGCCGGACCTGCGCGAGATCGGGATTGCTGATTGGGTTGTAGCGCGAGGGTGCCTGGGGCACGCCGGCGATCGTGGCCGCCTCGCTGACCGTCAGCTCCTCGAGCGTCTTGCCGAAAAATGCTTCCGCGGCAGCGGCAACGCCGTACGCGCGCTGCCCGAAGTAGATGACGTTCAGATAGAGACCGAGGATTTCCTCTTTCGAGAACTCCCGTTCCATTCGCCACGTGACGAAGAGCTCGGACAGCTTGCGGCTCCATGTCTTGTCGAACGTGAGGAACATGTTCTTCGCGGCCTGCTGCGTGATCGTGCTCGCGCCCTGCGCCTTCTCCGCAGAAACGAGATTCACGAGGGCCGCACGCAGGATGCCAACGTAGTCGACGCCGCCGTGCTCGAAGAACCCGTCGTCCTCCGCTGCGAGAAACGCCTGCCGTACGAGCGGTGGGATCTGCTCATACGTGACTGGCAGGCGACGCTGCTCGCCGATCTGCGCGATGAGCTCGCCACTCGTCGTATACACGCGCAACGGGACTTGCATCTCCACTTTGCGCATCGCCTCGACCGACGGAAGTGACGGTGCGACATAAACAAAGCTGCAAGCCAGCGCGTACGCGGCGAAAAGTGTGAGCACCGTCACACCGACGAGACTGTTGCCAATTAACCGAATGTATTTCCGCTTCACAGATTGCTCACAAGGCTGCTTGCGCTCGTTCCTGCCGCTATGCATAGTAGCCCGCGTTTCAAGGGCAAACTCACCGAAAGGTGGGGACGCAAAGCCTCCGGTCTACGGGCACTGCCTAGGACAGCGGGGTTGCCGGTGCAAACGTTAGACGATCCCTCTTCAAGCGACCATGGCATGGGTTCACGTGCCGCGGCTCCGCGCGCGAGGGGCGCATGTTGCGCTGACTCCTCACTCGCACGGCACTCGCCGTGCCAGGAACCCCGACGGGCTTCACGTCTCGCGCTTTCGATGAGCGGCACACTCGCGTCCATTGGTCGCGGAAGGCAGTAGATACCGTGAGAGCAACTTCAGTTCCGGCAGGCGGCTCGGGGTGCATCCGATCGTCCAGCGCGGGGCGGACAATCCGTGATAGTTCTCACGTTCAATTTAACTTTCCGCTGATATATAGTGGCCTCCGATTTCACGCAGGGCGGGCGCTTTCGGGCGTAGCTTATTGATAAGGAAATAAAAAATGTTCCTGCTCAAGCGTAAGTACCGTCCCCTCCTGGGTCTCGATATAACGACCTCCTCGGTGAAGCTCATCGAGCTGGCCGAGTCGGGGGGACAGTACCGCGTGGAGGCCTATGCGGCCGAGCCGACTCCCCAGAACGCCATCAACGAGAAAGCCGTGGTGGACGCCGAGGCCGTGGGCGAAGCGATTCGCCGCGCGGTGAAGCGCGCCGGCGCCAAGAGTGGCGAAGTGGCCGTGGCCATCAGTGGCGACGCCGCCATCACCAAGGTCATCCAGATGCCTCGCACGCTGCGCGCGGCGGATCTGGAGTCCCAGGTGGAGCTGCAGGCCGACCAGTACATCCCCTTCCCGATGGACGAGGTGAGCTACGACTTCGAAGTGCTCGGCCCCTCGGAGAAGGATCCTGAAACGAACGACGTGCTCCTCGTTGCCACTCGCACCGAAAACGTGGAGCAACGCCAGGCCGCGGTGAAAGCCGCGGGCCTCACCGCCAAGATCGTCGACGTAGAGGCGTTCGCGCTTGAGAACGCCTGCAAACTGATGACGCACCAGATGCCAGACGGGGGTATCGACCGCACGATCGCGGTGGTGGATTTCGGCGCCAGCAGCACGACGTTCAGCGTGCTGCGCAATCTCAAAGTGGTCTACACGCGCGATTTCGCTTTCGGCGGGCAGCAGCTCACCGAGGAGATCATGCGCACGTACGGCCTCTCGATGGAGGAAGCGGGTCGCGCCAAGAAGGAAGGCGGCCTGCCCGGCAATTACCAGAGCGAAGTGCTGGATCCCTTCATCGACGACATGACCCAGCAGGTCAGTCGCTCGCTGCAGTTCTATCTCGCCTCGGGCTCCGGTCGCGAGCAGCCCGAGAAGATCCTGGTGTGCGGCGGATGCGCCAACATTCCGGGCGTCGCCGACGTCATTTCCAGCCGCGTGGGTATCTCTGCCGAGAAGGGAGACCCGCTCGGACAGATGAAACTCTCATCGCGCGCCAAGGCGCAGGCCGTTCAGCGAGACGCAACGGCACTTCTCACCGCGTGTGGTCTCGCCCTGCGGAGCTTCGACTGACATGCCACGCATAAATCTACTTCCCTGGCGCGCAGAAGAACGCAAGGAGAAAAAGCTAGCGTTCGTCGTCGCCATCCTCGGGGCGACGGTCGCTTCGCTCGTGGCCGCCTTCGGCGCGTACATGATGCTGAACGCGATGATCGACGGTCAGCTCCAGCGCAACGCGCGCCTGAAGGACGAGATCAGGCTGCTCGACAAGCAGATCGAAGAGATCAACAGCCTGGAGAGCGCGAAGCAGAAGTTCATCGCCCGCATGGAGATCATCGAGAAGCTGCAGCGTTCGCGGCCCGAGATCGTCCATGTGTTCGACGAGATCGTGAAGCAGCTTCCCGACGGTGTGTATCTCACGTCGGTGAAGCAGACGAACAAGTCGCTCAAGTTCGAGGGCGTGGCCCAGTCGAGCACGCGCGTCTCCACTTTCATGCGCAACATCGATGCGTCCGAGTGGCTGCAGAAGCCGTCGCTGGACATCATCGAGAACAAGCAGGGCCAGACCGCCGGGTCGAGCTTCATCATGACCGCCGAGCAGGTGAGCACGGCTGCGGAGGATGAAACGCAAGGCGGTCCCAGGAAGGTCGCGAGCACGGGAGGTGCCCGATGAACCTTCTGGAAGAATTGCGATCGCTCGACACCCAGGACCCGGGCCGCTGGCCGCTGCCGATTCGCATCGGCGCCGTCGCCATCTGGTTCGTGGTGCTGACGGTGGTGCTGAGCTACTTCGTCGTCTGGAAGCAGAAGGAGCCCGAGCTCGCCCAGGCGAAAGGCGAAGAAGTGTCCCTGCGCAGCGAGTTCACCACCAAGCACTCGAAGGCCGTGAACCTCGAGGTCTACAAGTCCCAGCTGAAGGACATCGAGCGCTCGTTCGGCGCGCTGCTGCGGCAGCTGCCCGGCAAGACCGAAGTGCCGAACCTGCTCGTCGATATCTCGCAGACCGGCCTCGCGGCGGGCCTGCAGGAGAAGCTCTTCCAGCCCGGCGACGAGCAGAAGCAGGATTTCTACGCAGAAAAGCCGATCAAGCTGCGCCTCACCGGCAGCTATCACGAGTTCGGCGAGTTCGTGAGCGGAATCGCGGCGCTGCCGCGCATCGTCACGCTGCACGACATCGAGATCAAGCCGGCGGCCAAGGATGCAGGCGCCGAGAATCTTACGCTCGATCTCACTGCCAAGACGTATCGCTATCTCGACGAAGAAGAGATCGCGGCGGGCGAAGCGGAGAAGCGCAACACGGTGCGCAGGCCCGGCACCTAGCGGCAAGACAGTTTCGGGGTGGTCTCACTAATGCAAGCGAATCGACATCGCCTGGTCCTCTGCGCCGCGCTCGCGTCCGCGATGCTCTCGAGCCTCACGGCGTGCTCGAGCGCCGACGACGAGCTCACTCGCTTCATCGAAGACACGAAGAAGCAGCCGGGCGGCCGCGTGGAGCCGCTTCCGGAAGTGAAGCCTTACGAGCAGTTCATCTACAACCCCGCCGGCCGCCGCTCGCCATTCGAGCCCGCCGGCCCCGCGAGTGCCGCGGGCAGCAACGCGCTGCGTCCGGATTCCCGGCGCAATCGCGAGTTCCTCGAGCAGTTCTCGCTCGACACGCTGAAGATGGTGGGCACGCTGAAGCTGGGTAACGTGAACTACGGTCTCGTGCAGACCAAAGACAAGCTCGTGCATCGCGTGGTCGTCGGCAACTACCTTGGCCAGTCCGACGGCAAGATCACCGAAATCACGCCCTCGAAGATCGTTCTGACCGAAATCGTTCCCGACGGACTCGGCGGCTACATGGAGCGCCCCGCGGCGCTCGGCCTCGATTAGACGTGCGGCGAACCCAGGGAGCCCCAAGAATGAAACCCCAGAGCCCGACCAACCGGACCCTCAGCGCCTGGCGCTGGCTTGCCGCGGTGTGCCTGCTCGGCACGTTCGTGGGCACGCCTGCGCTCGCACAGAGTCCGACTCAGCTTCAGGCGATCGACGTGCAGACGCTGTCGGGACAGCAGCTGCAGCTCACGATGCGCCTGTCGGGGCCTCCCGCCCAGCCGCTGTCGTTCACCATCGATAACCCCGCGCGCATCTCGTTCGACCTGCCGAACACGACGCTCGCGCTGCCGTCGCGCCGGATCGAAGTGAAGGCCGCGGGCCTCGACACGATCCTCGCCGCGGAAGCGAAGGACCGCACGCGCCTGGTGCTGAACCTCGATCGCCTCCTGCCGTACGACACTCGGCTCGAGGGCAACAACATCGTCGTCACGCTGGGCGCTGCAGCCGCTGCGCAGGCCAACAAT
>Ga0182742_1002218_pt1 | contig 22108 bp, 16 predicted proteins | sample eDN5th37CBELigMG_FD_128880 | JGI IMG/M metagenome (GOLD analysis project Ga0182742, IMG submission 128880) | Enriched Miracle-Growth compost microbial communities from Emeryville, California, USA - eDNA 5th pass 37_C BE-Lig MG (version 2)... ... | reverse complement strand
TATAATAGACCTTATATAAAATTTTATGTCATCAAAAAACACATCGCAAGAATTTGAACTACAGCACTTGTTTATTACTAGATGACATAAGGCCAACATAGTTTCTTTTATTCTAAAAGAACGGGAGTCTGCTTAAATTTCCCTCAAATCATTTCAGAAAATCTCCTATTTTAAAATGATATATTTGTAGAAAGGCGGAAGTATATGAAGAAGATTAATAAAGTATTAGTTGCTAACCGTGGAGAAATTGCGATACGGGTTTTTCGCGCATGTACAGAGCTACATATTCGCACAGTCGCGATTTATTCAAAAGAAGATTTAGGATCTTATCATCGTTACAAGGCGGATGAAGCATACCTTGTTGGTGAAGGCAAAAAGCCAATTGATGCCTATTTGGATATTGAGGACATTATTCGAGTTGCGAAACAAGCTGAAGTTGATGCGATTCACCCTGGTTACGGATTTCTTTCCGAAAATATTGGGTTTGCAAGAAGATGTGAGGAAGAAGGAATCATTTTCATTGGTCCCAAGTCAAAGCATTTAGATATGTTCGGTGACAAGGTGAAAGCAAGAACACAGGCACAACTTGCGAATATCCCTGTTATTCCAGGTACGGACGGACCTGTTTCTTCAGTCGAAGAAGTCATTTCGTTTGGAAAACAGTTTGGATTCCCAATTATCATCAAGGCCTCTCTTGGGGGCGGCGGCCGTGGTATGCGGATTGTTAACAAGCTAGAAGATGTAACAGAAGCATATGATCGTGCAAAATCCGAAGCGAAGGCAGCCTTTGGGAATGACGAAGTTTACGTAGAAAAGCTCGTGCAAAACCCTAAACACATTGAAGTGCAAATTCTCGGAGACCACGATGGAAATATTGTGCACCTCTATGAGCGTGATTGTTCTGTTCAACGACGTCATCAAAAAGTGGTTGAAGTTGCACCGTCCGTTTCCCTTACTGAAAAGTTACGGAACGATATTAATGATGCAGCAGTTCAGTTAATGAAAAATGTTGATTATTTAAATGCTGGGACGGTTGAGTTTTTAGTTTCAGGCGACGAGTTTTACTTTATTGAAGTAAATCCTCGTGTTCAAGTAGAGCATACCATCACTGAGATGGTCACAGGGATTGATATTGTTCAATCACAAATTTTGATTGCTCAAGGCCATGGTTTGCATAGTGAGAAAGTAGGTATTCCGGAACAAAAGGATATTTTTACGCATGGATATGCGATTCAATCGCGCGTAACAACTGAAGATCCACTAAACGACTTTATGCCAGATACAGGAAAGATTATGGCTTACCGTTCAGGTGGAGGTTTCGGAGTACGTTTGGATGCTGGTAATGGTTTCCAAGGGGCGGTCATTACACCGTATTACGATTCCCTCCTTGTAAAAGTATCGACACATGCAATGACTTTTGAACAAGCTGCTTCTAAAATGTTACGTAACTTAAAAGAGTTCCGGATTCGTGGAATTAAAACGAATATCCCATTTTTAGAAAATGTAATGCAACACGAGAAATTTATTACAGGAAAATATGACACGTCGTTCATTGATAGCACACCAGAATTATTTATTTTTCCGATCCGCAAAGACCGCGGAACGAAAATGCTTAATTACATTGGAAATGTCACGGTTAATGGTTTCCCAGGAATCGAAAAGAAGAAAAAGCCTGCATTTGACCACCCACCGGTTCCGAAAGTGGATCATTTAGCAGCAGCGCCAGCGGGTACAAAGCAAATTTTAGACGAGCAAGGTGCACGAGGTCTAGCGGAATGGGTGAAATCTCGTAAGGAAGTACTTTTAACAGATACAACCTTCCGTGATGCTCACCAATCGTTGCTCGCAACACGTATGCGGACAAATGATTTACTTCATATTGCTGAGCCGACTTCTAAATTATTACCAGACTTATTTTCACTTGAAATGTGGGGCGGGGCGACCTTTGATGTATCATACCGTTTCTTAAGTGAAGATCCATGGAAGCGCCTGATTCAGTTACGTCAGCAAGTTCCAAATGTATTGTTCCAAATGTTGCTTCGTGCTTCTAATGCCGTTGGATATAAAAATTATCCTGACAATGTGATTCAAGAGTTCGTTAAACAATCAGCAGATGCAGGTATTGATGTATTCCGTATCTTTGACAGTTTGAACTGGGTACAGGGAATGGAAACAGCGATTGCTGCTGTGCGCCAAACTGGGAAAATTGCTGAGGCTTCCATTTGTTATACAGGGGATATTGATGACTCGTCTCGTCCGAAATATAGTATTCAGTATTATAAAGACATGGCTAAAGAACTTGAGAATCAAGGCGCTCACATCCTAGGAATTAAGGACATGGCTGGTTTATTAAAGCCACAAGCTGCTTATCGTTTGATTTCTGAGTTGAAAGATACTGTTGATATTCCTATTCACTTGCACACGCATGATACAAGCGGTAATGGAATTTATACGTATGCAAAAGCTATTGACGCTGGCGTAGACATTGTTGATGTAGCCGCAAGCTCAATGGCTGGAATGACTTCACAACCGAGTGCAAATTCACTGTACTATGCATTAAAAGGAACTGAGCGTGAGCCATCCCTCAATATTGATTCATTGGAGCAAGTCACAAAATATTGGGAAGGTGTACGTCATTTTTATCAAGACTTTGAGAGTGGCTTAACAGCACCGCATCCTGAGGTATACCAGCACGAGATGCCTGGTGGCCAATATAGTAACCTGCAACAACAAGCAAAAGCAGTTGGACTTGGCGACCGTTGGGAGGAAGTAAAAGAAATGTATCGCCGTGTGAATTTAATGTTCGGTGATATTGTAAAAGTAACTCCTTCTTCTAAAGTCGTTGGAGACATGGCTTTATTTATGGTTCAGAATGATTTAACAGAACAAGAAGTTCTTGAAAAGGGAGATAAAATCGATTTCCCTGATTCGGTGATTGAACTGTTTGAAGGTTATTTAGGTCAGCCTGTTGGCGGTTTCCCACAGGAACTACAAAAGGTTATTTTAAAAGGGAAAGAACCAATTACAGTGCGACCAGGGGAGCTTTTAGAAGATGTGGACTTCCAAGCACTTCGTGACCAACTGTACAAGGAACTTGGTCGTCAAGTAACCGACCACGACGTCATCGCCTATGCATTGTATCCGAAAGTGTTCCTAGATTATGCGAAGAAAGTAGATCAGTTTGGCGATATTTCAAAACTTGATACACCAACCTTCTTCTATGGAATGAGAATTGGGGAAGAAGTGGAAGTAGAAATTGAAACAGGAAAAACATTGATTGTGAGACTTGTTTCGATTGGACAGGCGCATGCTGATGGAACGCGAACTATTTATTTCGAACTAAACGGTCAACAGCGTGAAGTCATCATTAAGGACGAAAGTGTGAAATCGGCGGTTACTTCAAAAGTAAAAGCAGATCCAAAAAATGAACAGCATATTGCGGGAACGATGCCTGGAACAGTCATTAAAGTCTTGGTTGAAAAAGGCGACAGCGTTTCGCAAGGAGACCATTTAATGATTACGGAAGCGATGAAGATGGAAACAACCATCCAAGCGCCATTCTCTGGTGTCGTAAAAGAAATCTACGTACAGAACGGAGACTCAATCGCTTCAGGTGATTTATTAATCGAGCTTGATAAACAAGAGCAAGCAGTAGCCTCTAAAGCTGAGGACGTTTTGACAATTTAAAAACATGGTGACGCGCAAGGGAAAATCCCTTGCGCGTTTTTTGTATTTATTGGGGAATCTTGATGTTACTGGGTATTATTTCTAGGTGTTATTGAACAGAAGGAGGCATATGGTTTAGTTGTAATGAATTGGAATGAGGCAAATTGCCGTACCGGAACGGTCTGTTGCCCGTCCGGAGAGAAAAAAGGCAGGAGCGGTCACGTAAGGGAGTTCTATGTGCCCGTCTGGAGAGAAACCAAGTCAGGGCGGTCGCGTAGAGGGGTTCTACGTGTCCGTCTGGAGAGAAAAAAGGCAGGAGCGGTCACGTAAGGGAGTTCTATGTGCCCGCCGAGAGAGAAACCAAGTCGGAGCGGTCACGTAAGGAGGTTCTATGCGCCCACCGAGAGAGAAACCAAGTCGGGGCGGACGCGTAAGGGAGTTCTACGTGCTCGTCGAGAGAGAAACCAAGTAGGACCGTTCACGTAAGGGAGTTCTACGTGCCCAATGAGAGAGAAACCAATCCGGAGCGGCCACGTAGAGGAATTCTATGTACCCGCTGAGAGGGAAACCAAGCAAGAAAGGACACATAAAGGAGTTCTGTCGGCCTATTTTGGAGAAAGAAAGTCGATTGCGCCAGCAGCGGTTATGCACGGCTGAATTGGGAATCATCTCGCTTATAAACCTTCACCATTAAATCCGCTTAAATGTTTGAAGCTTATTAGAATATAAGACAAATAGACTGAATTTTTTACCCAATGCAAACAATTGTCGAATGAATATTCAAAAAAGTTTATCAAAACGGTTGCAAATTCATTTATCTGTTATATAATACAAATAGTTAATGATTTACCTGTAGTATAACAACGAGAACGTGCTAGGTTGATTGGTTAGAAGAATATCTTTCTTTTAACCAAAAATTATAGATTGATATTTTGTTAGGAGGAATGGAAAATGACTGATTCAAGAGCAAAACAATTACAAGAAAGCTGGGAAATGGATTCTCGTTGGAAAGGAATTGAAAGACCGTATTCTGCTGAAGATGTCATCAAACTTCGTGGGTCGATTGACATTGAATATACGCTTGCACGCCGTGGCGCAGAGAAACTTTGGAAGCTTGTGAACGAAGAAGACTTTGTGAATGCACTAGGTGCACTGACAGGTAATCAGGCTGTACAACAAGTAAAAGCAGGTTTAAAAGCAATTTACTTAAGTGGTTGGCAAGTAGCAGCAGATGCAAACCTTTCTGGACATATGTATCCTGACCAAAGTTTATATCCAGCAAACAGTGTGCCATCTGTCGTAAAGCGTATTAACCAAGCTCTTCAACGTGCTGATCAAATTACACATTCTGAAGGCGATGACTCAATTGATTGGTATGCACCAATTGTTGCGGATGCGGAAGCAGGCTTTGGTGGTCAGTTGAATGTTTTCGAATTAATGAAGGGCATGATTGAAGCTGGAGCATCTGGCGTACACTTTGAAGATCAGCTTTCCTCTGAGAAGAAATGTGGACACTTAGGTGGAAAAGTATTACTTCCAACTCAAACAGCGGTACGTAATTTAATTTCTGCTCGTCTTGCAGCAGATGTAATGGGAACGCCGACGCTTGTTATTGCTCGTACAGACGCAAACGCAGCTGACCTTATTACAAGCGATGTTGATCCATACGATGCACCATTTATCACTGGTGACCGTACCCCGGAAGGCTTCTTCCGTACTAAAGCAGGCTTAGATCAAGCAATTGCTCGTGGTTTAGCATATGCTCCATACGCAGATTTAATCTGGTGTGAAACTTCTGAACCAAATCTTGAGGAAGCTAGACGTTTTGCTGAGGCTATCCATGAGAAATTCCCAGGTAAACTACTAGCTTACAACTGCTCTCCATCTTTCAACTGGAAGAAGAAGTTGGACGATGAAACCATTGAAAAGTTCCAAAGAGAACTTGGTAAGATGGGTTACAAGTTCCAATTCGTTACACTTGCAGGTTTCCATGCGTTGAACCACAGCATGTTCGAATTAGCTCGTGGTTACAAGGATCATGGTATGGCTGCTTACTCTAAGCTTCAGCAAGCTGAATTTGATAGCGAGCAATATGGCTATACTGCAACAAGACATCAGCGTGAAGTTGGAACAGGCTACTTTGATGAAGTTTCAATGGTTATTACTGGCGGTACTTCTTCCACAACTGCACTTAAGGGTTCAACGGAAGAAGAGCAATTTAGCGCTTCTAAGTAATTATTAATTAGTTTTCACCGTCACCATGTTGTGATTTTTCACCTATATATCTCCTTTTTTCCTTCTCCCATTTTTGGGGGGAGGATTTTTTTTTTACAGTTGAGGCAATTTTAAAATTATAGCCCCAAAAACGAACGAAAGTTAACAATAAAGCACAAGCGCTATGCGGTTTGCAGCCACGCTAAACAGCCGTTTTCGCATTTGTTCCTTATTTGGGTTAAAATTTAGAGAGATAATCGATAATGTAGTGGCACTGTTTGACGTCTTCATCATACATAATATTGAAGGATATAGGGGGTGAACGAATGGTCAAGCAAAATGTGGATGATTACTTACAACAAGGTATTCACGGGGCAAAGGAAATAAAGCCAGATGAACGGCGCCGGTTTCTAGGAACTATACGTGAACGAGTTGTAGTTGTGCTAACAAAAGCAGAAGTCAGGAGAGAGCAGATTGAACCTGAGTTTATGCAGTTATTAAAGGATAACAGCTCTGCCCAGATTTTTCTGAATGGCAATATGAACTACACCTACTATTCAAAATATATTGCACTTGCAGAAAAGATGAATGTGGCATATAAAGTGGTCACCAATAAAGAGCATGATTCAGAGTATGGGCTTGTGCTCGCTTATGATTATGCAATTGATAAAGAAGACATTACTTTATCAAAACAGAATAAACCTATTTTCGAAGAAGCCCCCGCTGATAAAAACGGACTTTTTTCTTTTGTAAAAAACTTATTCCAAAAAAAATAAAAAGCAAAGAACCCTGACTTACGAAAAAAAGTCAGGGTTCTTTTTGGAAAGTTCATTTCACAAACTTTGTTGCTTTTGAAAAAAGATACACTGAATGACTAGATTGTACAAGATCATAGTTAGGGTCAAAGAGCTTACAAACCTCATTTAACCATACAAAATGGCTACTATTGCGTTAAAATCGGTTTTAAGATTTTAACAATAATCTTTATAAACAGACAGTTGAAAAATGGATTTTTCAACTGTCATTTCGTTTTGGACTTTTGTTAAGCCGTATAGTGAGGTGGGTCATCGGGTAAAATGGCGTAAATCAAGGCGAGCGTATTGCTTTAGTGTGGAAAAGTCTGATATTATCAGTATTATTGCTTATTGTGCGAATTTTCGAGGAGGTGGCAATTTATGTCAAGAATCTCAACTGAACAGGTAAAGCATGTTGCCAATTTAGCAAGATTGGCTATCACTGAAGAGGAAGCAACTCGACTAACTCAACAGCTTGATAAAATCATTACCTATGCTGAACAATTGAACGAAATAGACACTGAAAATATTGAACCAACATCCCATGTCCTCGACTTGAAAAATGTTTTGCGTGAGGACATTGCAAAACCGGGGCTTCCAAATGAACAAGTACTAAAAAATGCTCCTGATCATCAGGACGGTCAAATTAAAGTACCACCGATTATTGAGTAAGGAGGAGAAGCCATGAGTTTATTTGATCATAAAGTATCAGATCTTCACGAACTTTTACATAAAAAAGAAATTAGCGTTACGGACTTAGTTGACACTTCTTTTAAACGAATTAACGAGGTGGAAAATCAAGTACAAGCTTTTCTTACATTAGATGAAGAAAGAGCACGTGCAAAAGCAAAAGCATTAGATGAAAAAATCGGACAAGCAGACAAGAAAGGTCTGTTATTTGGAATGCCAATCGGGATTAAGGACAATATCGTAACCAAAAATTTGCGCACGACTTGTGCGAGTAAAATTCTTGATAACTTTGACCCGATATATGATGCAACCGTGATGGGGAAACTTCACCAGGCTGAGACGGTGACAATTGGTAAGTTAAATATGGATGAGTTTGCGATGGGGTCCTCAACAGAGAACTCCGGTTTTAAAGAAACGCGGAATCCGTGGAATCTTGATCGAGTGCCAGGAGGATCTTCAGGGGGTTCAGCTGCTTCAGTTGCTGCGGGAGAAGTATTGTTCTCTTTAGGTTCTGATACAGGCGGGTCGATTCGCCAACCGGCTTCATTCTGTGGTGTTGTCGGCATGAAGCCAACTTATGGCCTTGTTTCACGTTTTGGATTGGTTGCCTTTGCTTCTTCCTTGGACCAAATTGGACCAGTGACCAGAACGGTAGAGGATAATGCCTATCTTTTAGAAGCCATTGCCGGTCATGATGAAATGGACTCAACATCTGTAAACGTTCAAATCCCGAATTATGTGGGCGCCTTGAACGGGGATATTAAAGGGTTGAGAATTGCGGTTCCGAAGGAGTACCTCGGTGAAGGAGTGGACGAGGTCGTTCGCCAGTCTGTTTTTCATGCATTGAAAGAGTTAGAAAAACTTGGGGCAACTTGGGAAGAAGTATCGCTTCCACATTCAAAATACGCACTTGCTACCTATTACTTATTATCATCTTCAGAAGCATCTGCAAACCTTTCGCGTTTTGACGGTGTTCGTTATGGTTACCGTTCACCAGATGCACAAAACCTTTTGGACATGTATAAAAAGACACGTGCAGAAGGATTTGGCGATGAAGTGAAGCGTCGGATTATGCTCGGTACGTTTGCATTAAGCTCTGGATATTATGATGCTTACTATAAAAAAGCTCAAAAAGTTCGAACGTTAATTAAAAAAGACTTTGATGATATTTTCCAAAAATACGATGTCATTATTGGACCGACAACTCCTACACCAGCTTTTAAAATTGGTGAAAACCTTGCCGATCCAATGACGATGTACGTGAACGATATTCTAACGATTCCAGTTAACCTTGCAGGGGTACCAGGTATCTCTGTACCGTGCGGATTTGCAGATGGGTTGCCATTAGGATTGCAAATTATTGGCAAGCATTTTGATGAAAGTACCGTGTACAAGGTTGCTCATGCATTTGAGCAGTCAACGGATTTCCATAAACAAAAACCACAATTGTAAGGGGTGAGAGAAACAATGGAATTTGAAACCGTGATTGGACTTGAAGTCCATGTTGAACTAAAAACAGATTCAAAAATCTTTTCAAGCAGTCCAAATCATTTTGGGGCCGAGCCAAATACAAATACAACCGTCATCGACCTAGGCTATCCTGGCGTTTTACCTGTAATGAATAAAAAAGCGGTCGATTATGCGATGAAAGCGTGCATGGCTTTAAATTGTGAGGTTGCGACCGAAACAAAGTTTGATCGCAAAAACTACTTTTATCCAGACAATCCAAAGGCTTACCAAATTTCTCAGTTCGATAAGCCAATCGGTGAGCATGGATGGATTGAAATCGAAGTAAATGGAGAAAAGAAGAAAATTGGAATTACTCGGATTCACATGGAAGAAGACGCGGGTAAGTTAACGCATGGGAATGGGTATTCTTTAGTTGATTACAATCGTCAAGGAACACCGCTTGTGGAGATTGTTTCTGAGCCAGATATCCGTTCTCCTGAGGAAGCGTATGCCTACTTAGAAAAGTTAAAATCCATCATTCAATATACTGGTGTGTCTGACTGTAAAATGGAAGAGGGATCGCTCCGTTGCGATGCCAATATTTCTCTTCGTCCGGTTGGACAGAAAGAGTTTGGGACGAAAACTGAGTTGAAAAACCTCAACTCCTTTAACTTTGTTCGTAAAGGTCTAGAATATGAAGTGAAGCGTCAAGCAGAGATTTTACGTGAAGGTGGAAAAATCGAACAAGAAACACGCCGCTTTGATGAAGCAACTAGCACAACAGTTTTAATGCGTGTGAAAGAAGGATCGGATGATTATCGTTATTTTCCTGAGCCTGATTTAACCGACCTTTATATTGATGAAGAGTGGAAGGCAAGAGTACGTGCAGAAATTCCTGAACTACCTGACGCACGTAAAAAGCGTTATATCGAAGAGCTTGGTTTGCCTGCTTATGACGCAAATGTCCTGACAGTGACAAAGGAAATGTCTGATTTCTTTGAAGCAGTCGTTCAGGCTGGAGCGGAAGCCAAGCAAGCATCAAACTGGGTAATGGGCGATGTGTCTGGTTATTTAAATGCTGAAGGCAAAGAACTACATGATGTACCTTTAACACCTGAAGGGTTAGCGGGTATGATCAAGCTAATAGCAGATGGAACGATTTCTTCTAAAATCGCTAAAACAGTTTTCAAAGAATTGATTGAAAACGGCGGTGATGCCGAGACAATCGTGAAAGAAAAGGGTCTAGTTCAGATTTCGGATGAAGGCGAACTGGTAAAAATCATTAATGAAATCATTGATGCTAATCCGAAACCGTTAGAAGACTATAAAGGTGGAAACCAAAAAGCAAAAGGCTTCTTTGTTGGTCAAGTGATGAAAGCTACTAAAGGACAAGCAAATCCACCATTAGTAAACAAGTTGTTAGTTGAAGAATTAAATAAAAGGTAAATAATTATAAGCTGACGGATGACTCCGTCAGCTTTTTTATTTTGGTTTTAAAAGTTTTTCAATGTTTAACGTATTATAAAGCTCTTAAATCAAACCATAACCTGATTTTAACGACAGAAAGAATTCTACAAGTCATTTGCTTAGAAGATGCTTCTCCATTTTCCGTAACGACTCGACAGAAATTTCCCAGGAAAAGAGAATTACCCGTTTGTTTCGACAAGTAGAATGTCGAAACAGGATTAAGCTAACCGATAATGATTATCACTATCCGTAATCATTACTAAATTATAATTATTATTGTTTATTTTTGTTGTATGTGATAAGATATATGTACAACAAAGACTTGTTTATGCATAAAATAATGAAATTTACAATAGAAAGAGAACCTAGTTAAGACTAATTCTCAATTGAATTTTGCCAATTGAGAATTAATATCAAAAGGAGGAAACTCAAATGCTCGCTGAAACGAAAACCTTACCTGAACCAGCATCTGTTGATCCAACACTTTTAGATAAAGTAAAACCACATCTTGAATTAATTGCAGCCCTTTTAAGTGGTGTGTTGATACTCACGGGGTGGTTATTGTCAAAAGAGGACTTTTCTACAGCTTCGGTCATCATCTATCTAGCTGCCTATATGATCGGGGGATATGCAAAAGCGAAAGAAGGCATTGAAGACACGATCGAGAATAAAGAATTAAACGTTGAGATGCTCATGATCCTTGCTGCCATAGGTTCTGCCATCATTGGCTACTGGACTGAAGGAGCGATTTTAATTTTTATCTTTGCTTTAAGTGGGGCTTTAGAGACTTATACAATGAATAAAAGTCATAAAGAAATATCCGCGTTAATGGATTTGCAACCTGAAAATGCTTTGCGAATAAAAAATGATGTTGAAGAAGTTGTCCCGGTTGCTGCTCTTTTAGTTGGGGACCGAATCTTGGTAAAGCCAGGGGAAAGAGTTCCTTCAGATGGAAGAATAATCGAGGGACAAACGAACTTAGACGAAGCCGCCATAACGGGTGAATCTATTCCTGTAAGCAAGAAAGAGGATGACGAGGTATATGCGGGAACCGTTAATCTACGCGGGTCGATTATCGTAGAAATGACAAAACCGCAAAGTGAAACTTTGTTTCAGAAAATTATCAAGCTTGTACAATCGGCTCAAAGCGAAAAATCACCATCTCAGCAATTTATCGAACGGTTTGAAGGAAAGTATGTAAAAACAGTATTAATCGTTGTCGGATTGATGTTGTTTGTCCCTCATTTTGCACTAGGGTGGAGTTGGCAGGAAACATTTTATCGAGCGATGATTCTTCTTGTTGTTGCTTCTCCTTGTGCTTTAGTTGCTAGCATCATGCCAGCGACCCTATCGGCAATCTCAAACGGAGCACGTCATGGCATACTTTTTAAAGGTGGCGTCCATCTAGAAAATCTCGGGAATCTTAAGGCAATTGCATTTGATAAAACTGGTACGTTAACAAAAGGAAAACCGGAAGTGACGGATGTTGTTACACGAAATGGGTTGTCAGAAGAAGATTTACTTCAGAATGTAGCATCCATTGAGAAATTTTCCAATCACCCGCTAGCTGCAGCGATTGTTCACTTTGCTTTAGGGAAAGGAGCGGAACTCATCAAACCTGAAAAAATGGAGGATGTTCCCGGTTATGGTGTTCGAGCGGAAATCACAGGATCTGAATGGAAGGTTGGTAAGGCAGATTTTGTGGGGCGGCAGGAAGCAGAGAATTTTCATAATGGAGCGGCTTTCCTCCTAGCTGAACAAGGGAAAACAGTGGTATTTGTTAGAGACCAACATGGAATTGCAGGAGTTTTAGCTTTAAAAGATACGGTAAGAGACGAAACAATTAAAGCCATCCAAGAATTGAAAAAGGAAGGCATTCATACCATTATGTTGACTGGAGATAGTCAGAAAACAGCGACAGCGATTGCGGAAGAGAGTGGCATTGACGCTTATATTGCAGAGTGCTTACCAGAAACAAAAGTTGATGAGTTGAAAAAGTTGAAAGCACAGTATGGAACGGTCGCCATGGTTGGAGATGGAATTAATGATGCTCCAGCTCTCGCGACTGCCTCTGTTGGAATTGCGATGGGAGAAGGAACGGATGTGGCACTTGAAACTGCAGACATTGTTCTCATGAAAAATGACCTCCCAAGAATTGCTGAGGCAGTGAAACTATCGAAAAAAATGAACAAGATTATTAAACAAAATGTCGTGTTCTCGATTGCAGTCATTATGTTGCTGATCGTATCAAACTTTATGCAGTCACTAGCGCTCCCAATGGGGGTTATTGGCCATGAGGGAAGTACAATTTTGGTTATTTTAAATGGTTTGCGATTATTACGTTCCTAATATAGTAAGTGGCGGGGCACAACCGCCACTTGTTTTTAGTTTACCGAGGACTGAGTGTGAAGAAATACGAATGCTATAGGTTTCGTTTAATCAAACGTTTGATTAGGGGGAAATTTTGATGCGTTTGGGCTATAATAAGTACTCAACTTTTAAGAGTATGAAGACAGGGAAAGTCAAGTTTTTTTGTACGAGGATTCATTTTCAAAATTGCTAATATAGCTGCTTTTAGGATATGATGATAAAGATGGATTTTTATTGAAAGACAACTCATTTTTAGGATGATGGAATATGAAAAGAGCAAGGATAATCTATAATCCTACATCAGGGCGGGAAGTATTTAAAAAAAACTTACCAGATGTATTAATGAAGTTAGAAGCAGCTGGTTATGAGACTTCTTGCCATGCAACTACAGGTGCAGGGGATGCAACATACGCAGCACGGGTAGCAGTGGAGAGACGTTATGATCTTGTCATTGCTGCTGGGGGAGACGGAACGATTAGCGAAGTGGTTAATGGAATCGCTGAACAAGAATATAGACCGAAAATCGGAATTATTCCAACTGGGACGACCAATGATTTTGCGCGGGCCCTTCATATCCCTCGGGATATTGATGCTGCGACAAATATCATTGTCAAAGGTGAAATGATCCCTGTTGATGTTGGTCGAATCAATGATAAATATTTTATTAATATTGCTGGAGGCGGACGTCTTACAGAGTTAACGTATGATGTTCCAATTAAGTTAAAAACAATGCTCGGGCAGCTTGCTTATTATTTAAAAGGAATAGAAATGCTACCTTCTTTAAAGGCGACTGAAGTACATATTGAATACGACGGAAAATTGTTCGAAGGAGAAGTAATGCTTTTCCTTATTGGATTAACGAACTCTGTCGGGGGATTTGAGAAGCTGGCTCCAAATGCATCCATAAATGATGGCATGTTTTCGCTGTTAATTTTAAGGAAAACAAATCTTGCTGATTTTATCCGAATTGCATCGCTAGCTCTTCGCGGAGAACATCTAAGTGACCCCAAATTGATTTATACAAAGGCGAACCGTATCCGTGTAAAATCGAAAGATCGTGTGCAATTAAATTTAGACGGTGAGTATGGCGGAGACACTCCTGCTGAGTTTGAGAACCTTTATCGTCACATTGAAGTCTTTGTTCCACTTGATAAGATACGGCCAGAAGACCGGCCAGAGGGCATTGCAAACGAAGAATAACATGCGAGTCGCTCCTACATTGGATGCGACTTTTTTAACAGCGTTCGTGGGTGCTTTTTGAGAGGTTGCAATTGAGTGTGGTTTGGTGAATGGTCAGGGGAGAGGTAGAACTGGTCATGGGATGGGAAAGTGCACCATGAAGGGTTCATGCGACACAGAACTGTGGAGAATCAGGAAAAGAGCATCATGAAGGGTTCATGCGACACAAAAACGTGGAGAATCAGGGAAATGAGCACCATGAAAGGCTCATGAAACAAAACGGGATGAGGCATGAAAACTTGTGCTCCATGCAAGATGATCAAGGCTTAAATTAAAATCACATTAACAATATGGATACACTAATTTGCCGACTAGTTACGAATCAAAGAAAATAAGAGTAAAATGAGAATTAATTCAAAAACTAGCAATTAAGGATGGGAGTGGACTTTTGTGGCAAAGAAAGCTTTAATCAATGTTGACTATACTGTTGATTTTGTTGCGGACAATGGAGCGTTAACCTGTGGAGAGCCTGGACAAGCGATTGAAAAGAAGCTTGTTGGGATAACTGAAGAGTTTATCCAAAATGGAGATTATGTTGTATTTGCTATTGATGTTCACGATGAGGGGGATCAATTTCATCCTGAAACAAGATTGTATCCACCACATAATATCCGTGGGACAAAGGGTCGCGATTTATACGGGAGTTTAGACGATTTGTATAAAAGGCATCGGCACCTTGACCATGTTTCCTATCTTGATAAGACACGCTATTCTGCCTTTGCGGGAACAGACTTAGAAATAAAGCTCCGTGAGCGAGGCATTACTGAAGTGCATTTAGTTGGTGTGTGCACAGACATTTGTGTTTTACATACGGCAGTTGACGCGTATAACCGAGGATTTAAAATTGTTGTATATGAAGAGGCTGTTGCTTCTTTTAATCAAGCAGGGCATGAATGGGCACTTGGTCATTTTAAGAGTGCAATGGGAGCAATTGTAAAATAAACCTTGTAACTGAATGAGTAGCTTAGCAAGGTGATGTGAATTTCGGAGGGAGTAGTATGGCAACTAAATATCGTGATGATAGCTTTTTAATTCATACTGATTTATATCAAATTAACATGGTCGAGACTTATTGGCGAGATGGCATGCATAATCGGAAGGCTGTCTTTGAGTTATTCTTTCGCAAGCTTCCTTTTGGGAACGGCTATGCTGTATTTGCAGGTCTAGAACGAATGATTGATATGGTAAAGGATTTTCAATTCACTGCAGATGATATTGAATACTTACGGAAGGAAGGCGGATATCAAGAGGACTTCCTTACATACTTAAAGGACTTGCGATTTACGGGGACAATCCGCTCAATGAAGGAAGGCGAGGTCGTCTTTGCGAGTGAACCACTAGTAAGAGTAGAGGCGCCTCTTGCGGAAGCTCAACTGATTGAAACGGTGTTGTTAAACATTATTAACTACCAAACGTTGATTGCAACTAAAGCTTCTAGAATCAAGCATGTCATTCCAGATGAGTCGGCACTGGAATTTGGTTCCCGCCGCGCTCAAGAATTGGATGCAGCAATTTGGGGAGCGCGTGCGGCATACCTTGCTGGTTTTGATGCAACAAGTAATGTCAGGGCTGGAAAACTGTTTGGAATTCCGATTTCAGGCACGCACGCCCATTCCATGGTTCAAGCTTATCGTGACGAATACACTGCCTTCCGAAAGTACGCAGAAACTCATAAAGACTGTGTGTTTTTAGTTGATACATATGATACACTCCGCTCCGGTGTGCCGAATGCCATTCGGGTTGCCCGCGAATTTGGGGATAAAATTAATTTTATCGGCATTCGTTTGGACAGTGGGGATCTTGCTTATTTGTCTAAAGAAGCAAGAAGAATGTTAGATGAAGCTGGATTTACAGATGCCAAAGTGGTGGCATCAAGTGACTTGGATGAATATACAATCATGAACCTTAAAGCTCAAGGTGCTAAAATTGATACGTGGGGCATCGGGACCAAGCTAATCACAGCCTTTGAGCAGCCGGCCCTAGGAGCTGTCTATAAAGTGGTTTCCATTGAGGACGAGAACGGGAAAATGATGGATACGATTAAAATTTCCTCTAATCCAGAAAAGGTCACAACTCCTGGGGTGAAGCGAGTTTATCGGATCATCAACGGAACAAATGGCATGTCCGAAGGGGATTATATTGCGATGGAAGAGGAAAATCCGCAGAAAGAAGAGCGATTAAAGATGTTCCATCCAACGCATACGTATATAAGCAAATTTGTCACTGATTTTGAGGCAAGAGATTTGCACCATGATATCTTTGTGGACGGACAACTGGTGTATGAACAACCGCAACTTGAGGAGATTAGAGAGTATTCAAAAGCTTCCTTAGGATTGCTGTGGGACGAGTACCAGCGCTCACTTAACCCAGAAGAGTATCCAGTCGACTTGAGCGTAAAATGCTGGGATAACAAAATGCGGAACATTGAAGAAGTAAGACAAAAAGTAAAAGCGTTGAAAAATAATTAAGTTTTACCCTCACGACCTTGATCGTGGGGGTTTTTGTTTTGACGGGCGAAAATAGAATGGGGTTTTCTGAAAATAGAAAGTGCAAAACGGTAAATAGAGTACCTGTTTTTGAAAATAGAAAGAAGCAAATCGTAAATAGAAAGATGAAGTGAAAATAGAACGGTTTTTTTTGAAAATAGAAGGTGCAAAACGGAAAATAGAGTACCTGTTTTTGAAAATAGAAAGAGGCAAATCGTAAATAGAAAGATGAAGTGAAAATAGAATGGGTTTTTTTGAAAATAGAAGGTGCAAAACGGAAAATAGAGTACCTGTTTTTGAAAATAGAAAGAGGCAAATCGTAAGTAGAAAGATGAAGTGAAAATAGAACGGGGTTTTCTGAAAATAGAAAGTGCAAAACGAAAAATAGAGGTGTTGTTTTTGAAAATAGAATAGGATTTCCTGAAAATAGATGATGTAAAACCGAAAATAGAGGTACTGGTAGTGAAAATAGAAGTACCATTTTTGAAAACAGAAAAAGAAAATTACTAATGAAAAAGGTGGGATAAAACTAAAGAACATAATTGAGTAGTTAATCTCAACTCCTAATTAACTTCCTTACCTCTATATGTAACACCCGAGTTACGTGTTAAAATGAAACAGACCTAGAAAATCCTCACTAACATTCCTCAGAAAAGAAAGGAGCCCTCACGTTGTTAGAAAAAGCCCAAGAACTTTTAAAAACATATTTTGGATATTCTTCCTTTCGAAAAGGACAAGAGCAGGCCATTTCCTCTGTACTTGAAGGTAAGAATACGGTTTGTGTGATGCCAACTGGTGGTGGAAAATCGATTGTGTACCAAATTCCGGCACTGGCCCTTCCTGGTACCACATTGGTTATCTCACCGCTGATTTCTCTTATGAAAGATCAAGTTGATACGCTTCTTCAACTAGGAATTCCAGCTGCATATATTAATAGCTCGCTTAGTCCGCAAGAGGCTGAACAGACAATGGTAGAGGCGATGCATGGGGGCTATAAGTTATTGTATGTGGCACCAGAGCGGCTAGAATCTTATGACTTTCAGGAAATGCTTCAACATCTTCAAGTCCCGCTCGTGGCTGTTGATGAAGCGCACTGTATTTCCCAGTGGGGTCATGATTTTCGACCAAGCTACTTGCAGATTGCGAGACTCATGGACAAGCTTCAAGGAAATTCAGTCGTTCTCGCATTAACGGCAACGGCCACACCAAGAGTTCGCGAGGATATTTGTGCTACGCTTTCGATTGATCCGATCAACTCCGTCCTTACAGGGTTTGAACGGGAGAATTTATCGTTTTCTGTTGTCAAAGGGCAGGACCGCCATGCCTTTTTAAAAGATTATGTTAGAAAGAACAAGAGTGAAGCTGGCATCATTTATGCGGCAACGCGGAAAACAGTGGATCAGCTTTATGATTGGCTACAAAAGGAAGGCATTGATGCCTCCCGTTATCATGCTGGAATGAGTGACAATGAACGAGCGAATGAACAAGATCGGTTTCTGAAAGACCAAGCAGATGTAATGGTTGCGACCTCTGCTTTTGGAATGGGAATTGATAAGTCTAACATTCGCTATGTAGTTCATTATCAAATGCCTAAAAATATGGAGAGTTATTATCAAGAAGCTGGACGTGCTGGACGAGATGGACTCCCTAGTGAATGTACTGTCCTTTATTCGCCACAAGATGTCCAAATACAGCGATTTTTAATCGATCAGTCAGCTGAACAAGTACGAATGTCACAAGAACTAGAAAAACTGCAACAGATGGTTGATTATTGCCACACTGAGGGGTGTCTTCAAGCTTTCATTCTTGAATATTTCGGGGATCATGAAGCGGAACCATGCGGACGTTGTGGCAACTGTACAGATACGCGTTCAAGTGTAGACGTAACAAAGGAAGCTCAAATGGTGTTAAGTTGCATTATTCGAATGGGACAAAAATTCGGGAAGTCAATCACGGCAAATGTCCTGACAGGATCAAGAAATAAAAAAGTGCTAGAGCTTGGCTTTGACAACCTTTCAACCTACGGAATTTTAAAAGAACAAAGTGCCAAACAGGTGACCGAATTAATCGAATTTCTCATTTCAGCTAACTTAATAGGAGTAGAACAAGGCACTTATCCGACCATCTATGTAGCGTCAGCTGGAAAAGACGTTCTAACTGGGAAACAACAGGTGTTTAGAAAAGAAGCTGTCCAAATTAAGCAAGTTGCCAATGATGACCCGCTGTTTGAAGAGTTACGTCAATTAAGGAAAACCGTTGCTGAAGGTGAACATGTTCCGCCATTCGTGATTTTCTCAGACTCTTCTTTAAAAGATATGTGTGCCCGATTGCCGCAGAATGAAGAAGAATTTTTACAAGTTAGTGGTGTAGGGCAGCACAAGTTAGAGAAATATGGAGAAGTATTTTTAAAAGCCATTCTTGAGTTTGCGGCAGCCAATCCTGAGAGGGAGAGAGTATTAACTTCATCAGTGCCTCCTAAAACTAAAACAAAACCAGCGAAAAAAGGAGTCAACGACTCGCATCTGGAGACCTATAAGCTGCATAAAGAGGGGTTAACGGTCCAGGAAATCGCCGCTAAGCGAGAATTGGCTGTTAGCACAATGGAAAACCATTTAATCCAGTGTATCCAAAATGGAATGGAAGTCGATTTTTCGAACCTCATTCCGGACAAGTTCTCGCCTGATTTAGAAAAGGCAGTTGCTGAGGCTGGACGAGAAAAGTTGAAGCCGATTAAAGAATTGCTGCCAGATGAAGTCAGTTATTTTATGATTAAAGTATTTTTGTACAAACTAAGATAACAAGAAAAAGCTATTGTTGATTAACACCACATTTCGTAAATTTTCTACAGTGTGTTAAAATCTTCCGTAGCATTACACTGTAAAGGAAGATCTTATGAGCAAAACATTGCCAGTTCAAAAAAATGATTATATAGAGGTTGAATTTGAGGATTTAACCCACGATGGAGCAGGGGTCGCAAAGGTTGAAGGTTATCCAATCTTTGTACAAGGAGCCCTTCCGGGAGAGAAAGCAAAGGTCAAGGTAATAAAAGTGAACAAAGGCTATGGTGTTGGACGTTTGGTTGAACTACTAGAGCGCAGTGCTTTTCGTGTCGATATAGCAAAAGAAGAGCAGCATAGATACGGTGGTTGCCAACTTCAACATCTCAGCTATGAGGGGCAGTTGAAGTTCAAAGAAAACCAAGTGCGCCAAGTGTTAACGCGAATTGGAAAGTTAGCGGATGTCACTGTCCATCCTGTTTTAGGCATGGAGCACCCTTGGAAATATCGGAACAAAGCGCAAGTGCCTGTTGGCGAAAAAGAAGGGAAGCTGATTTCGGGTTTCTTTAAACCACGCAGTCACGAAATCGTGGATACGAATGAAAGCTTAATTCAGCTGCCTGAAGTCAATGAAGCGATTCAAGTTGTAAAAGAAATTTGTAGTGAACTCGGAATCAGTGCCTACAATGAAGAAAATCATAAAGGCGATCTCCGTCACATTATGGCTCGATACGGGAAGCAATCTGAAGAGTTAATGGTCGTAATTATTACAAGAACGACGGAACTACCAGGGAAAAAGAAATTAGTAGAAGAAGTCGTGTCGCGCTTACCTAAAGTAAAGTCGATCATCCATAATGTGAATTCAAAACGCACAAATGTGATTATGGGTGAGAAAACAAAGGTGATTTGGGGAAATGAAGTCATCTATGATTATATTGGCGACGTGAAGTTTGCGATCTCGGCAATGAGCTTTTATCAAGTGAATCCTGACCAAACCAAGGTGCTTTATGACAAAGCGCTAGAATATGCTGAGTTAAGTGGAACTGAAAATGTGATTGATGCTTATTGTGGAATCGGGACCATTTCGTTATTTTTAGCTCAAAAAGCCAAAAAGGTTTATGGTGTAGAAGTCGTGTCTCAAGCAATTGAGGATGCGAAACGGAATGCCGCTTTAAACGACATTGAAAATGTTGAGTTTGCTGTTGGAAAAGCCGAAGAGGTCATTCCGAATTGGTACAAGCAAGGTGTGAAAGCAGATGTTCTGGTCGTTGACCCGCCGCGTAAAGGTTGTGACGAGGCACTGCTAAACACGATTACTGAGATGAAGCCCCAAAAAGTTGTTTACGTTAGCTGTAATCCAGCGACCTTGGCAAGAGATCTGCGTATTCTTGAAGACGGTGGCTACAAAACATTAGAAGTTCAGCCGGTAGATATGTTCCCCCAAACGACACACGTCGAGTGCGTAGCGTTGATAGAGTTAAAATAGCTTGGTATCAATAGGTTTAGTGGATTTTAGTTAAATATTGAAATGTGTTTTATGTTCCCTCGGACTAATCGTTCGGGGGATTTTTTGACCCCCGGGGTCTTACATTTATGCAGAAAAGAATGAACATAGTGTGATTTGTTAGTTTTGCGAAAAAGTTATTTCCAAAAGAAAGGGTTTTTCATTGACTCAGACAATAGAATTGAATACACTAGAAATTGTAAAAGATTTATCAGTATAGGGATGTGGTTCATTGATTGGACTGGAATATATTCTAAACTTACACAATATGCAGCATATGGAATTGGCAGAAAGGCTAGGAATACGAAAACAAAACATTAACTTATGGATTAAAGGGAAACAAAATATTCCTAAAAAATACCTTCCAATATTAGTAGAAATTTTTGGGGTTGAGAAAGAATATTTCATTAAGGAATTATCAGATGTTGAAAAGCTAGAGATCCAAAAGGAAAAACTAAAACAAGATTTAAAACCAGTTATTAAAAATCATGAACAGCAGTTTTTAATTGGAGATGTGAATGATATCGTTGAAGTACCTGTTTATGACAAAGAAGAAATAAATACCATCGAGCGAAATATTGAAAAAGCAAAGTTGGTGTCACGATTTAAACAGGCAATGGAGATAGTAGATGATCATCCTAATTTAGATACATTTAAATTGATTATTGAATTACTTGAAAAATCCCAGCATGAAGTCATTTTGCATAAAACCATTGAGGCTTTGGCCCACTATTTTGAAGTTTTACCTGACTGGGTTTCAACTGGTCCAGAACAAGACGAGTTTGAAAGTGAGCTTTTTGAAGTTTTTGATGACAATAACTTTTAGAGAAGGAGACAAAGTGTATGGCAACAGCGAACATTGGTTTTGAAGAAACACTATGGAAAGCAGCAGATAAATTAAGAGGGAGTATGGACTCTGGAGAATATAAACACGTTGTTCTTGGGCTTCTATTCTTAAAGTACATTTCTGATAAATTTGAAACAAAATATAATGAACTTCTTGAAGAAGGGGACGGCTTTGAAGAAGATCGTGACGAATATACATATGAGAATATATTTTGGGTTCCTAAAAATGCAAGATGGGGTTATATCAAAGATAATGCGAAGGATTCAAAGATTGGTCAATATATCGATGACGCGATGATTGAAATTGAAAAGGAAAACCCTAGCTTAAAAGGGGTTTTAGATAAACGTTATGCAAGACCTGAATTAGATAAACGACGTCTCGGTGAATTAATCGACTTGATTTCTACTATTAAATTACATGATAGAAGTGAAAAAGATTTATTAGGCCGAGTTTATGAATATTTTCTTGGTAAATTCGCAAGCGCAGAAGGAAAAGGGGGTGGAGAGTTTTATACCCCAACGAGTGTTGTTAAAACGTTAGCCATCCATGAAGCGCAAAAATCAGCGCTTCACCACAGAGAATGAAAATGGTTAAGAACCGTCAAT
>Ga0182742_1002217_pt1 | contig 22110 bp, 21 predicted proteins | sample eDN5th37CBELigMG_FD_128880 | JGI IMG/M metagenome (GOLD analysis project Ga0182742, IMG submission 128880) | Enriched Miracle-Growth compost microbial communities from Emeryville, California, USA - eDNA 5th pass 37_C BE-Lig MG (version 2)... ... | reverse complement strand
AGTGAGTAAGATCCCTGAAAGATGATCAGGTTGATAGGTCAGAGGTGGAAGCGCGGTGACGTGTGGAGCTGACTGATACTAATCGATCGAGGACTTAACCTAAATAGAAAAGCGGAAGAAGCCGCTTAAATCCATAGGGCATTGGAGCGATCGAGTAGAAGTCGTTCTTTGACTTCGTCCGAGAGAGTGAAATGACTGTAGGATTTGGCTTCTGTAGCTGGACAAAGTAAGAGCATAAACTCAGTTAGTGAATTGAATTGTGTATCGTTATCTAGTTTTGAAGGAATATGCCTTCAAACTTTATAATATCTGGTTATGATGGCGAAGAGGCCACACCCGTTCCCATGCCGAACACGGAAGTTAAGCTCTTCAGCGCCGATGGTAGTTGGGGGTTTCCCCCTGTGAGAGTAGGACGTTGCCAGGTATTATTATTATCGCGGGGTGGAGCAGTCTGGTAGCTCGTCGGGCTCATAACCCGAAGGTCGCAGGTTCAAATCCTGTCCCCGCAACCAATTTAAGTTGTCGACGCTGAAAAGTGCAACCATTATGGTCCGGTAGTTCAGTTGGTTAGAATGCCTGCCTGTCACGCAGGAGGTCGCGGGTTCGAGTCCCGTCCGGACCGCCATATAATTGATTGCTTGCGAAACATAGATGTTTCGTTTTTTTTATGCTCTTTTTTAGATTGAACACAAACTAAAAATTATATTAATTCCACCTTTCGAATTAATATGGTACGATAGAATGTGTAAAACTTGGTTAAACTAATTATTAGTTTTCTACGACAAAACCACTTCCTTAGGAAATACTCCTAAGGTTTTTTCATAGGTAAAATATTATGAATATGGAGAGCGAAATGGATGAATTTGATTTTATTAATAAGGTAAAACCAGATCGTATCTTTCAACAAAATGTAAAAGTTGCTATAGGTGATGATGCAGCTATATATGAATCTTCCCATGGTTTTCATCAAGTAGTTTGTGTAGATACAATGGTTGAGGGTGTTCATTTCCTTAGAAACCTATCTTCTCCTTTTGAAATAGGGTACAAGGCGCTGGCCGTTAATGTGAGTGATCTTGCTGCTATGTCAGCAATACCTCTGTATTATTTTATTTCTCTAGCTGTACCTTCAAATTGGAATGAAGAGGATCTTATTGAAATATATGAGGGAATGAAGAAGCTATCAGAAGAATACAAAATGGATCTATTAGGTGGCGATACAGTTTCTACCTCAGATAAACTTGTGATTACTGTAATAGTCATCGGAGAGGTGGAAGAAGGTAGAAATACTCTAAGGAGTAATGCTAAGAATGAGGATATCGTCTTTGTAACAGGAACAATTGGGGATTCTGCTGCAGGACTAGCCATATTATTAGGTCAAACTTCTTTACATAATGAATCTTTAAAAATGTATTTTACTGAAAAGCATAAGATGCCAGTTCCTCAAGTGAAGGCAGGAAGATTGATAGGCAAGTTAAAAAGAGCATCATTAAATGATATAAGCGATGGATTGGCAAGTGAATTAAATGAAATTTCTGAAGCTAGTCACGTCGGAATCACAATAGATGAAGATGATCTTCCACTAAGTGATGAACTTTTATTATTACAGTCAACCTCTCTTCTTCAAGATTGGGCCCTATATGGTGGAGAGGATTATGAATTAGTTGGGACAACTTCACCAGATTCATGGGAAAAATTAAAGAAAGACTGTAATGAACTAGGGATAAAAGTCACTAAGATAGGTTTCGTTGATTCCAGCCATAAAGAGGTAATGCTAAAATCAAAGAATCAAGAGTATATAAAACTTAAAAAATCAGGGTATAACCACTTCAAAAAAAGTTAAGGTGAGCAGAGTGGATCAAATTAAATTTAAGACAAAAAGTACTGAAGATACTGCAACTATTGCGCAATCTTTATCGAAGATGTTAAACAAAAATGATGTGATTACTCTTGAGGGAGATTTGGGTGCAGGGAAAACAACTTTTACTAAAGCATTAGCAAAGGGGCTAGGGATAGGCCGAAATGTAAATAGTCCTACGTTTACAATTATTAAAGAGTATAGAGATGGTAGATTGCCCTTGTATCACATGGATGTATATCGTGTTGAAGATGCGGATGAAGATCTTGGTTTCGATGAGTATTTTCATGGTAATGGTATTACAGTCGTAGAGTGGGCACATTTAATTGAAGATCAGCTTCCAAATGAACGATTAGATATAAAAATTCTTTATGTGGATGATACAACAAGGACAATTATAATGACACCTAGAGGGTCTCATTATGAGGAACTATGTAAGGAGTTAAATGATGAATGCATTAGCTATAGACACGACGAATAATGTGCTTGGAGTTGCCATTGTCAATGGAGAAACGGTTATAGGTGAGTATATAACAAATATAAAGAAAAATCATTCTGTTCGAGCCATGCCTGCTATTGAGAGACTACTACATGACTGTGACTTTACAGCGAAGGATTTAGAAAAAATAATTGTAGCGACAGGACCAGGTTCATACACGGGTGTTCGTATAGGTGTATCGATTGCAAAGACAATGGCTTGGGCTCTAAAGATTCCTATTGTAGGTGTATCTAGTTTAGAAACTTTGGCTGCAAATGGCCGCTATTTTGACGGACTTATTTCACCGGTTTTTGATGCAAGAAGAGGACAAGTCTATACAGGATTATATCAATATGATAATAGTGAATTAGTGACGGTTCATAAAGATCAAAATTTACTATTAACTGATTGGATAGGGCAGCTATATAAGAGTGATAAGAGTATTTTATTTTTAGGAAATGATGTTCATATCCATAAAGATACCATTATTGAATTGCTCGGTGATCGAGCTGTAATAGGCAATGTTTCTTTACATAATCCAAGACCTGCAGAACTAGGTCTAATAGGGATAAAAAGAGAAGCAACAGATGTTCATAAACTTGTACCAAATTATATCAGATTAGCTGAAGCAGAGGCCAAGTGGCTTGAGCAACAGAAATAAGATGGTGTCTACTGTGGAAAATCAATTTACAATTAGAAAAATGCGAAGAGAAGATATTGACGAAGTTTATCAAATAGAATGTCAATCCTTTTCGGCACCATGGACGAAAGAGTCCTTACACTATGAGTTGGAGCAAAATTTATTCGCGAAATATATAGTTGTTGAACATGAGAAACAAGTGATTGGATACTGTGGCTTGTGGGTGATAATGGATGATGCCCAAATTACCAATATTGCGGTCCATCCTAAATTTAGAGGAAAAAGAATAGGTGAAGCTCTGTTGACATTTGCCATGCAATTAAGTAGGGAAATGAAGGCACAAAGATTGTCATTAGAGGTAAGAGTATCTAATCATATTGCTCAATCTTTATATAAAAAAGTAGGGTTTGAACCTGGTGGTATAAGAAAAAATTATTATACAGATAATCAGGAAGATGCTTTAGTAATGTGGGTGAATTTAGTATGAGTCAAACTGATCAATATATATTAGGAATTGAAACAAGCTGTGATGAAACCGCAGCAGCCATTGTGAAAAATGGACGAGAGATTGTAGCGAATGTTGTAGCATCTCAAATTGAGAGTCATAAGCGATTTGGTGGTGTGGTCCCGGAAATCGCATCTAGACATCATGTTGAGCAATTAACCATTGTATTTGAAGAAGCAATGAAACAAGCCGAGCTTTCGTTTGATGATATTTCAGCTATTGCAGTGACAGAAGGACCAGGATTAGTAGGAGCTTTATTAACAGGTATAAATGCAGCAAAAGCTTTAGCTTTCTCACATTCTATTCCATTAGTAGGTGTTCATCATATTGCCGGTCATATTTATGCAAATCGTTTGATCAAAGAATTAGAATTTCCTTTACTTGCCTTAGTTGTATCTGGAGGACATACTGAATTAGTTTATATGAAGGAACATGGACACTTTAATGTAATAGGTGAAACCTTGGATGATGCTGCAGGTGAGGCATATGACAAGGTAGCTAGAACAATTGGTCTTCCATATCCGGGAGGTCCTCATATTGACCGTTTAGCCCATGAGGGACAGGCAACTATTGATTTACCAAGAGCATGGCTTAGTGAAGGCTCGTTTGACTTTAGTTTCAGTGGACTTAAGTCAGCTGTAATTAATACATTACACAATGCTAAGCAAAAAGGCATTGAACTTGATCCAAAGGACGTTGCTGCTAGTTTTCAGGCAAGTGTTGTTGATGTATTAGTAACCAAAACAGGACAAGCTGTGGATAAGTATAAAGTGAAACAACTATTACTAGCAGGTGGGGTTGCAGCAAATAAAGGTTTGCGAACAGCGTTGGAAAAGAAATTTTCTCAAAGAGATGAGATAGAGTTAATTATTCCTCCTTTATCTTTATGTACTGATAATGCAGCAATGATTGCGGCGGCAGGCAGTATATTATTTGATAAGGGAATGAGAAGTGATTTAGCGCTTAATGCTAATCCTGGCTTAGAGCTTAACTCATAGTAATTGGTACAAAATTGGGCAGGCCTGATTCGGGTTCTGTCCTTTTTTCGGTATTTTTCGACAAAATCTTGAATCTCCATAGCAAATTAGTCAATGTTCATCGAGACTTGGTTAAGAATAGAGTTATCCACAGGATGTTCACTCATTTTTGTAGAAATGTGTAAAAGAATTAAAAAAGCTGTCAAATCAACGGAAAATCCCATGTGAATAACTTGGTCAAAAAAACAAAAAACTGTGGATAATGTGTATAAGTCTGTTGATATGTTGGAAATAGAGGATTTATTATGTGGATAATTAAGTGGATTGTGTATAACATGATTTCAATTTATATTGAATGTTAAGAAGTTTGTCGAAACAATTACTTTATCAAATGTTGCACAAAAAAACAGCGAAAATGATCCGCTGTTTTTAATGTAACTGTTCCCACTCAGTCATAAGTTGTTCTAATTCAGAATTCAGTTGTTCATTTTCAATATTAATTTTTTGAACTTGCTCATGATCCTGATAAATAGAAGGATCGCAAAGTAGAGCTTCGTTTTTTTCTATCGTTTCTTCAATTTCACTAATGCTTTGCTCTACTTCTTCAATTCTTCGTTGCTTTTGACGTTCGAGTTTTTTTAATTCTTTTTCCTGCTGGTAGTTTAGCTTTCCTTCTGATGAAGATGAACTGATTTTTTGAGAAACGTTCTTTGTCTCTTCTTTCTCAAGTCGCTCTAGCTCTAATATTTCTTCTTTCTTTGTTAAAAAGTAATCATAGTCACCTAAGTACTCAGTTAGGTTATGACTTGATAATTCAAAGACCTTTGTGGCTATGCGGTTTATAAAATAACGATCGTGTGAAACAAAAAGTATGGTTCCTGGAAAGTCGATTAAAGCATTTTCCAATATTTCTTTACTATCTAAATCTAAATGGTTTGTTGGTTCATCAAGAATGAGGAAATTAGCTTTTTGCAGCATAAGCTTAGAAAGGGCCAACCTTGCTTTTTCTCCACCACTTAGTGTTGAAACAGGCTTTAACACATCATCACCTGAAAACAGAAAGTTACCCAGTACGGTTCGAATTTCCTTTTCTGTTTGCTGTGGATATTCATCCCATAGCTCGTCCAACACACGTTTATTTGACGTTAAATCAGCTTGCTGTTGATCATAATATCCAATTTGCACATGTGACCCTAATGAAAAGCTACCAGTTAATGCATCAAGCTTTTGGACAATGGACTTTAACAAGGTTGATTTTCCAATACCATTTGGACCAACAAGAGCGATTGAGTCACCTCTGGATATAGAAAAAGAGATATTTGAGATAATAGGGTGATGTTTATCGTAAGAAACAGAAATATCTGTTGCTTTTAACACATCATTTCCACTTTGTCTTTCAATATCAAATTGAAAGCTTGCCGATTTTTCATCTCCAAGGGGTTTATTCATTAACTCCATTTTTTCCAGCTTTTTTCTGCGGCTTTGTGCAAGCTTTGTTGTTGATGCTCTTGCTATATTGCGCTGAATAAAATCTTTAAGTTTTGCCACTTCATTTTGCTGTCTTTCAAAGCTTTTTACTTCTTTTTCATAGTTTTCAGCTTTTTGTTTTAAATAGTTGCTATAATTCCCAATGAACCTTGTGCTTGTATTTCTGCTAATTTCATAAACTTGATTAACAATTTTGTCGAGGAAATATCGGTCATGTGAAACAATTAAGATAGCACCCGGGTAATTTTGTAAATATTGTTCCAGCCAAGTTAAGGTTTCGATATCAAGGTGGTTTGTTGGCTCATCCAAAATCAATAGAGTTGGTTTTGTTAACAATAATTTACCTAAGGCTAACCGTGTTTTTTGGCCGCCACTTAAAGAAGAGATTTTCGTTTCCGGATCAAAGCTGCTAAAACCTAAACCATGTAGGACGGAACGAATATCTGCTTCATACTGGTAACCGCCTTCCTCTTTAAATTTCACTTGAAGTTTGTCATACTCTTTTAATAGTTGTTCAAACTTTTGAGTTTCACTGTTAGGATCTACAGTTGCCATTCGTTGTTCAAATTTACGCATATCTTCTTCCATTGATTTTAGATGCTTAAAAACTAAATTCATCTCATTCCAAATAGATAATTGTGATTCTAAACCAGTATCCTGCGCCAAGTAACCAATTGAAACATCTTTCGGTTTAATAATTTCACCAGAGTCATAAGACATTGTGCCGGAAATTATTTTTAAAAGAGTTGATTTACCCGCACCATTGCGGCCGACAAGAGCAATTTTATCTCTAGTTTGTACTTCTAGCTTAATATTCGATAAAATAGGATCAGCACCAAAGTATTTACTAAGTTGATTTATTTGTAACAATATCATTGTTTTTCACCTCTACTAATGTCTTTAGTGTAGCCTAATAATACCCTTATAGGCAACAGAGACTGATTTCATATTGAAAGAACCTAAAGGGAAACTCTTCTTAAGGGTGATGAAGACAAAAGTTGAAGAGATAGAGTAGGAAGGATCTCTCATGAGGGTGATGAAAGACAATTGTCAGTAGGTCACCCAAGTAAAGTTACTTTTAACGAAGGAAAACGAACAAAAAACAAATCTATTAATTGTCACAATAACAAAACAGACAGATGCAAAAAAATAGTGTATAGTCTAGGTATAAGGGGATCTGTATATGTCAGAGTTTACTCATTTTAATGATCAGGGCAGAGCAAAGATGGTTGATATTTCTGCCAAAGAAGAAACAGTTAGAACAGCTCTTGCTAAAACCAGCATAACTGTCACCGAAGAAGTATACAAGAAAATCACAAATCATGAGATAGGCAAGGGTGATGTTTTATCCGTTGCCCAGGTAGCCGGAATTATGGCTGCTAAACAAACATCAAATGTTATTCCAATGTGTCACCCAATTTCAATTAAAGGTGTTAACGTTGAATTTGAATGGATCGTTAACAATCCTGATTATACTTTATGTATTTCTGTTACTGTCAAAACAAGAGGAAGTACAGGTGTTGAAATGGAAGCGTTAACCGCTGCAAGCATTACAGCACTTACTGTTTATGATATGTGTAAAGCAGTTGATAAAGGTATGATCATAGGAGAAACCTATTTAGTTGAAAAAACAGGTGGCAAAAGTGGTGATTTTTTAAGAAAAGAAAAATGACAATCTATATGTCATCTTTAAAATTTATGATTATACTAAGTTTGAGTGTCTAGCTTCAGCGCCTAGCCCCTCGAGGTCATAAGCCACAAATGAATGGAAGACATAGAGCGTCTCAATTCATTTGCGGCTTATGCTTGTCGGGTCTGATCAAGGCGCTTAGGCTTTTCTTAAGTGAGGGATCAGATTGAATATAGACCAAACGAAAATACCGCAGGCAACAGCAAAGAGGTTGCCGTTATATTACCGTTTTTTAAAAAATTTACACTCATCAGGGAAGCAGCGTGTGTCTTCAGCTGAGTTAAGTGATGCTGTAAAGGTAGATTCAGCAACGATTCGGAGAGATTTCTCATATTTTGGAGCATTAGGAAAAAAAGGGTATGGTTATAATGTGAATTATCTGTTATCCTTTTTTAGAAAAACACTAGATCAGGATGAAACAACAAAGGTTTGTTTAATAGGAGTAGGTAATTTAGGTACCGCCTTTTTACATTATAATTTTACTAAGAATAATAATACGGTGATATCTTTAGCTTTTGATGTAGCACAAGAAAAGGTTGGGACAGAAATTGGCGGAGTACCTGTTTTTCATTTAGATGATCTTGAAACACAGCTGCCAGATGATGTAACAGTGGCCATCTTAACAGTACCTGCTGCAGTTGCGCAATCCATTACCGACCGCTTAATTACAAAAGGAATTAAAGGAATTTTAAATTTTACACCTGCTCGAATTAATGTTCCAGATGAAATTAGAATTCACCATATTGATTTAGCGGTTGAACTTCAGTCACTTGTCTACTTTTTGAAACATTATCCAAATGATGAAAAATAACAACACACAAAGGAGATGGATTTAATGCCAAATGTAGGAATCGGAAGCCTCTTATTGATTGTTTTTGTTGCACTCCTTATTTTTGGACCAAAGAAACTGCCACAGCTCGGAAAAGCAGCTGGTAATACATTACGAGAGTTTAAAAATGCTACAAAAGGTTTAGCCGATGATGATGACGATGATCAAGATGCTAAGCAAAAGAATAAAGAAGAGGTAAAGTAAGATAGGATGGAACCCGATATGAAACACGATGAAATGTCGGTCATTGAACATATAACAGAACTGAGAAAACGACTCGTCATTGTTGTCGTTTTCTTTTTCTTAGCTGTTATTGCCGGTTTTTTACTTTCAGGACCGATCATTAAATATTTACAGCATACAGACGAAGCAAAATCATTAACATTAAATGCATTTAATCTGACAGATCCATTGATGGTCTACATGAAGTTTGCATTTATTATTGCATTTGTTATTACATCGCCAATCATTTTGTACCAGCTTTGGTCTTTTGTAAGTCCAGGTCTATATGAGAAGGAGAGAAAAGTAACCTTAAGCTACATACCGATCTCAGTTTTCCTTTTCTTATTAGGTTTGGCATTCTCGTACTTTATTCTCTTTCCATTTGTCATTGATTTTATGGAAAGAATATCAAATGATCTGGATGTAAACCAGGTAATTGGAATTAATGAATATTTCTCCTTCTTAATTCAATTAACTCTTCCATTTGGATTACTCTTTCAATTACCGGTTGTTATTATGTTCTTAACAAGATTAGGAATCGTTACACCGATGTTTTTATCAAGCGTACGGAAATATGCTTATTTTGTCTTATTAGTTATCGCGGCACTTATTACACCACCTGAATTAGCTTCACACTTAATGGTTTCTATTCCTCTATTTATTTTATATGAAATTAGTATTTGGGTTTCAAGAATCACATATAGAAAATCACAAAAATTGAGATTTGAAGAGGAAAATAAAAAATGAGACTGTCAGTAGTCTCATTTTTTTATGTTCATTTTTTTTATTTTTCTAGATAAACGGAACATCCGAATGGAAACACCAATATCGAATGTAGCAATAAGCATCAATAAGATTGTCGGAAACGTAAAAATGCCTTCTTTTGCACTGTTAATCGCTAAATAGATAAACAGCAACCCCATAATCAAATAAAAAACAGCCATAGAAATAGGGTTTGTTCTCATGGTAAAAAGCCTCCAATAATGACTTGCATTTGTTCCATCTGCTTCATCATTCTTTCAATATCCTCTTGAAACGCAATTTGAAAAACCACGACCATTGTATTCATTGAAACGTGTGCAAAGATGGGGACGAGGATACGCTTGGTCTTCACATAAAGAAAAGCAAAGGTAAAGCCCATCGAACCATACAACAACACATGCTGTGGTTCACCATGCAATAGAGAGAAGATAAGAGAACTGATTAATGCTGCAATGAAAAAGTTTGTTCTTGTATATAGTACGCCAAAAAGGATTTTTCGGAATATGATTTCTTCAAGAATCGGGCCTATAATAGATGTAACAATCATAACTAAAGGAAAGAGCTCAATTATACTTACAATTCTTTGGGTATTTTCAGAACCCGGGTCAACTCCAAAAATATTAACTTCGATATTAGCAGCTGCACCTTGTACAAAAATAGCTAAGAAAAACCCAATAATTGCCCATCCAATGGAAGCACCTACAGAAGCTGGTTCTCCACGAAAACGGTTTTCCTCATGACGTTCATTTCTTAGGAAAAAGAGAATAATTAAGAACGTAAGTGTAAAGCTAAAGATTGTCCAATAGGCAAATCTCTCTACATTTGTCTCCCCGATGTTCAATAAGTCAAATAGCTTGATTCCCAGATAGCCTGATAACTGAAGAATCATATAGGCAATCATAATAAACCAATAATGCTTTTTCATGTAAACCTCCTAAGTAAAGCACAAACGTTTCTGTTTAGTTAGTCAGGTATATTGTAACATACCCTAATGTCATCCTATGTATGATACCCCATAAGAATGAGACAAATTAGTGAAGAGTTCACTTTTTGGCAGCGCACTCATCCCAAATTTATAATTAATAGATAAGTTGAAAACTTCTAATAAAAATTTTTAACTTCATACTTGAAATTAAAAGAAAATTTATATATTATATTAATTGTGTTAGCACTCGAAGGATGTGAGTGCTAATAAAAAGGAAAAATAATCATTTATTCAAAGAATTTGAGGAGGTTGTTTCACTTGTTAAAGCCATTAGGTGATCGCGTTATTATCGAGTTAGTTGAATCAGAAGAAAAAACTGCTAGTGGTATCGTCCTTCCGGATAGTGCGAAAGAGAAGCCACAAGAAGGTAAAGTAGTTGCTGTTGGTACAGGTCGTGTACTAGATAGTGGAGAGAAAGTAGCTCTTGAAGTAGCAGAAGGCGATCGTATTATCTTCTCAAAATATGCTGGTACTGAAGTGAAGTATGAAGGTACTGAATACTTAATTTTACGTGAAAACGACATTTTAGCTGTTATCGGATAATATACAGCACACATAATAGATTAGTTAAAAATTTGAGGAGGTTATGTAAACATGGCAAAAGATATTAAATTTAGCGAAGAAGCTCGTCGTTCAATGCTTCGTGGTGTTGACGCTTTAGCAGATGCGGTAAAAGTAACATTAGGACCTAAAGGACGTAACGTTGTATTAGAAAAGAAATTCGGTTCTCCTTTAATCACTAACGATGGTGTAACAATTGCAAAAGAAATCGAATTAGAAGATGCATTCGAAAACATGGGTGCTAAACTTGTTGCTGAAGTTGCGAGCAAAACAAACGATGTTGCTGGTGACGGTACAACAACTGCAACTGTATTAGCTCAAGCTATGATCCGTGAAGGATTAAAGAACGTAACTGCAGGCGCTAACCCAATGGTTGTTCGTAAAGGAATTGAAAAAGCAGTAGCTGTTGCATTAGAAGAGCTACAAGCTATTTCCAAACCAATTGAAGGTAAAGAATCTATCGCTCAAGTTGCTGCGATTTCTGCTGCTGACGAAGAAGTAGGTCAATTAATCGCTGAAGCAATGGAGCGCGTTGGTAACGACGGTGTTATCACAATCGAAGAATCTAAAGGCTTCTCTACTGAACTAGAAGTAGTTGAAGGTATGCAATTTGACCGTGGTTATGCATCTCCATACATGGTAACTGATTCTGACAAAATGGAAGCAGTTCTTGAAAACCCATATGTATTAATTACAGACAAAAAAATCACAAACATTCAAGAAATCTTACCAGTGCTAGAGCAAGTTGTTCAACAAGGTAAGCCACTATTATTAATCGCTGAGGATGTAGAAGGTGAAGCTCTAGCAACTCTAGTAGTGAACAAACTTCGTGGAACATTCAACGCTGTTGCTGTTAAGGCACCAGGTTTCGGTGATCGCCGTAAAGCAATGTTAGAAGATATTGCGATCCTAACTGGCGGTGAAGTAATCACTGAAGAATTAGGTTTAGACCTTAAATCTGCAACAATCGATCAACTAGGACGTGCTTCTAAAATTGTTGTGACAAAAGAAAACACAACAATCGTAGAAGGTGCTGGCCAACCTGATCAAATCTCTAGCCGTGTAAGTCAAATCCGTGCTCAAGTAGAAGAAACTACTTCTGAGTTCGATAAAGAAAAATTACAAGAACGTTTAGCTAAATTAGCTGGCGGTGTAGCAGTAATCAAAGTTGGTGCTGCAACTGAAACTGAATTAAAAGAGCGTAAACTACGTATCGAAGATGCTCTTAACTCTACTCGTGCTGCAGTAGAAGAAGGTATCGTTTCCGGTGGTGGTACAGCTCTAGTAAACGTATATAACAAAGTTGCTCAAATTCAAGAAGAAGGTGACACTCAAACAGGTGTTAACATCATCCTTCGTTCTCTTGAAGAGCCAGTACGTCAAATCGCACACAATGCAGGTCTTGAAGGCTCTGTCATCGTTGAGCGCTTGAAAAATGAAAAAGTTGGCGTAGGCTTTAACGCAGCTAACGGAACATGGGTAAACATGTTTGAAGCTGGTATCGTAGACCCAACTAAAGTAACTCGTTCTGCACTACAAAACGCAGCTTCTGTAGCAGCTATGTTCTTAACAACTGAAGCTGTTATCGCTGACAAACCTGAAGAAGGTGGCGGCGGCATGCCTGATATGAGCGGCATGGGCGGTATGGGTGGAATGGGCGGCATGATGTAAGGCATTTAAGCCAAACATCAACTGCCATTCTTTAAAGTAGTCATGTATATAGCATTAACCACTTCCTATAAAAATTAGGGAGTGGTTTTTGCGTTGTTAAAATATGCGTAAGAGATGACGGACGCCAGAGGCCAATCATGCTCGCTGGAGTCTAGTTTCTTCTAGAGCTGGATTAAAAATAGTTTTACTGATGAATCTGAATGGTTCTACTTGTTTAGATTTATATATCAGATGCATGAATTAAATTAGAAATGGCTTTTATCAGTCTACTTAAATGGTCTGAGTTTTTTTCGTTTTTATTAATCGTTTGTGTTTAATGGTATTCGCCACAATAAGTAGATATGGGCGATATGCCTCTTGCATATATCTTTAAAAACCTTCATATTGGAAGGAAGGAGGTGCGATATGCGACACGATATACAAGCAAATGAACGAGCATTCTCTTCCAAAGAGGTGGCGGAAGAAGTGGGAATTGCAACTCCCACAGTTCGAAAGTATGGACAAATTTTAGAGCGTAATGGATATGAATTTTTGAAAGATGGAGACCGGCGTATCTTTGTTCAATCTGACATTAGAGCACTTATAGCGTTACGCGATACGGACAAGCCCTTGGACGATACAGCTAGAGAGCTTGTGGTTCAACAAAAAGAAAGATTAGAAGCATCTGGTGAAACAGATATAGCGATAAACGATACATATGAAAATTTATCATACGACCCTAATCAAGTAAAAGAAGCTCTAAGGTTTTTAGTGAATGAGCTTGCTGCAGCACGTGAAATGAATGTCCAATTGACAAACGATATATCACAGCTAAAAACACATGTTTCCCAACTCCAACAAGATCACCATGTAATAAGTTCAAGCATCGCAAATTCAGCACAAAGAACGAATACTAAAATTGAAAAATTAACGGAACAACAAAACACCCATTACGAAACACTACTGGAACAAGAAAAACAAAGAAGTGAACACTTACAAAAAGAATTACAAAATATGAGGGAGGAACAGAAAAAAGAATGGAAGTTACAAAACGATTTTAATAAACGCCTAGAAGTTTCGATACAACAACCGAAAGAAAAACGGGGATGGCTTTTCACCTTATTTCGAAAATAAAATGAAAATAATGATATTATCTAATACTATTTTCAGAAATAGTATTAGATAAATAGCTGGATAGAGTGGCTCTTTTTGTTGTTGTATCGCTTGGCGATATATCTTGTAAATAACCCTAAAGCTTCATGTTTTAATAGAAATGGTGGATCGATACGCGATATGTTTTACAAATGATAAAATGACATTTGTTACAAGAAGTTAGCAGTAAGTGGGGAATCAACATGTATGGTCATACAGGGTGATATGTATATGTTTAAACGTATCAGGGAGCGATATAGAGGTTGCAAACAAGTTATATTTACAAGATGAGATAATCAAAAACAGAGATTCATTTGTTCTGACAATCCGGATATACTATTTTTCAAATTACAACAAATTCCCGGGAAATATCGGCAGATTCCGAGTCGATATTTGACAAAATTAGATATGTATTAAGTGATTTATTTTGTAAAGCTCGCAAGTGAAAAGAGAAGGTTGTACCTACTTAGGGCATAAAACTCCGATACGAGTTTGCGATATTTCAGCAAAAGTCATGTTTCCCTATATGAAATGCGACATGAACGGCGATATGACTGAAATATCGGCTTCGCTCTACTGCCTGCTCAAGGGTAACGGTGCACACCTATATGCTGGGATTATATAAAGAAATGGATACATAAACAACTAGCTTCCCAGATGTTAGATTTGATAACTGGTCTAGTGAAAGGAAGAGTGGATCCGGGAATTCTCTACTATATGCGATAAACATGGACAAGCAATAATACGGATGCCGTGTCTCGTCAGAAAAATCAATATAGTATGAGATTATCACTCTCTGATGGGAGCCCATGTTTCCGCTGTTGTGAACCCACAGTTTCATCACATATTATTCCTTCCCTTACCCCAATAGTAGCTACTATAAATTTTATATTATCTAACCTTTTTCTTACTATATCAAAAAAAATTCAGTACTTTAAATGAATTTCTTTACTCTTTATACTATAAAAACAAGGTTGTTTATTGTTTATTATTCAAATATTTACGAACAACTTAAAGGCTTTTTAAAAACTATTGGTTTGCTTTCAGTCTTATTTAGAGAAATGTAAACATTTTTTAACGATTTATATCTTCTCTAGGAACAATTTTTTCCGTTATCAAACTAAAATTATAGGAGTGTTTCGAAATGAAGTATCGTCGTTTAGGCAACAGCGGTTTGAAAATTAGTGAAATTGGGCTTGGAAGCTGGCTAACGTATGGGGAAACAGTAGGAAACCAAAATGCCATTGATTGTATTCATCAAGCATATGAACTTGGTATTAATTTTTTTGATACTGCAAACGCATACAATGGAGGCGAAGCTGAGAAAGTGGTTGGTGAAGCCCTTAAATCTTATTCCAGAGAAAGCTATGTGCTTGCTACGAAAGTGTTTTTCCCGATGGGAGATGGTCCGAATGACCGAGGCCTTTCTCGAAAACATATCATTGAGCAGTGCGATGCGAGTCTAAAACGATTAGGTGTTGATTACCTCGATCTTTATCAATGTCATCGATTTGATGAAGAAACCCCAACAGAAGAAACATTACGCGCATTAGATGATTTAGTTCAGCAAGGAAAAATTTTATATTATGGTGTTAGTGAGTGGACTGCAGCACAGATCACCGATGCGGTTCATATAACAAAAGAAAAAAATCTACGACCACTTATTTCAAATCAACCAATCTATAACATGCTTGTACGCTATATCGAAAAAGAGGTTTTACCGGTTTCTGAAAAAGCTGGGATTGGACAGGTTGTCTTTTCTCCTTTAGCACAAGGAATTCTTACAGGTAAATATAAACCAGGTCAAGGGATTCCTTCCAACACTCGTGCAGCCAACGAAAACATCAATCGTTGGATTAAGAGCTACTTGAATGATGAAGTGTTAGAACGGGTTGCCCGTTTAGAGGGAATTGCGAATGATTTAGGTATTAAATTATCTCAATTAGCTGTTGCCTGGATCTTAAGACAACCTGGTGTTAGTTCCGCAATCGTCGGAGCAAGCCGACCAGAACAGGTAACTGAGAATGTGAAAGCCTCTGAAGTTGAGCTTTCTAATGATGTATTAATTGAAATTGAATCTATTTTAAAAGAAATTGATGGATTTGTACCTATATGGTAAAGGGTGAAAGAATTTAGACTACTAATCTATCCTTTTTTATAATTGTCAGGTTTAACTGAAATAGTCTATTAGGAGTGATGACTCAATGGAATATCGTTATCTGGGGAAAACTGGTTTACAAGTAAGTGAACTTTGTCTTGGAACAATGACATTAGGTCGGGAAACCAATGAAAAGGATAGTTTCAGCATTTTGGACCGTTATGCTGAAGAAGGCGGGAATTTTATTGATACTGCTGATGTCTATACACGTGGTGTTTCTGAAGAAATCGTCGGTAAGTGGTTAAAAAATCAAAATCGTGATGACTATGTTGTTGCAACAAAGGTTCGTTTCCCTATGGGTGAAGGACCAAATGATGTTGGGCTGAGCAGAAAACATATTATTTCCGGTGTTAAAGAAAGCTTACGCCGTCTAGGGACTGATTATATTGATCTTTATCAGGTTCATGCATGGGATCCTCGAACACCTTTAGAAGAAACGTTAAGCACGTTAAATGATCTTGTTCGTGAAGGTCTTGTACGTTACATTGGAGCAAGTAACTTTAAAGGTTGGCAGCTTCAAAAAGCAATAGACTTAAGTAAACAAAAAGGTTGGGAACAATTTGTTTGCCTACAACCTCAATATAATTTGTTATGTCGTGCTACCGAATATGAATTGATTGATGTTTGTGAAAATGAAGGTTTAGGCGTTATCCCATGGAGTCCGCTGCGCGGAGGATGGTTAAGTGGTAAGTTTACACGTGACATGGTTAGACCGCCAGAAGATTCTCGTATATCTGTTGCTGAAGAGAAAGGTTATAGTGAGACATGGGATAAGTATAATAATGATTTTACGTGGAATTTGTTAGATACGTTATATAGTGTTGCAGAAGAAGCAGGTAAGACTCCGGCTCAGACAGCAATCAACTGGCTTCTAAATAGTCGAGGTGTTACAGCCCCAATTATCGGCGCACGTACAATGGAACAGCTTGAAGCTAACTTAAGTTCTGCTGGATGGTCTTTAACGAATGATCAACTAAGTCGCTTAACTAAAGCGAGTGAATTGTTTGTAAGCTATCCCTATGATATTGATGCAATAAATCAGCGCACTAAAGGTAGAGAATAAGAGGAGGTTGGGCTGGTTTCATGATCCTCCTTAAGGAACTAAAGAATAGTAATCAATGCAATGCTTCTCAAAATTTTGGGAAGCTTTTTTCTTTTTACATTTCTCACAAAGATATGGATTAAGGTGCACATGTTGAATAAGAAGTTGAAACCTAAATAGGTTTTCGTAAGAATGCTAGTCTAGGATAAGGTGAATTAAACTATAGCCAGATTTATATAGAATAAGTCATTATCACTTTACTATTTCTGGTAAAATAGGGAATGGGAGGAGTTGTTGATATATGGAAATGCAAACAAAAGATCATTTTAACATTACGAATCAGCTGCCAAAGTGGGCCATTGGATGCCATATTGGGTTAATCTCCTTGTTCTTTTTATTGGGAATGGGTATGTTCTTTTTTACTGTCAAAGAAGTCTCAGAGACAGGGCTGGTTATTTCAATTCCTTTATTCGTGATCGGTATTGTCTTTCTTGGGCTTTCGTGGTTTAGTTATAAAAATTTACAAAAGTATTTAGACTTCATTATAAAAATCCATGTTGGTGAAAAAGGTTATAATTATTACGCAAAAGACAAAAAGAAAGGTATTGAACAAGAATTTTCCCTACCTTATGAAAATATGAAATATGTTTTAATCGGAATGGATTATCGATTGAAGGCAAAATACAAGTATAGTGTTCATCATGATAGGACCAAACTTATTCCAGTACGGTCGGCAAAAATATTAATCTGTGGTGTCAGTACCAATAATCAATTAGAGGTTACAAGTTTTGCTCATTGGGATGAAGGATCACTTACTAAATGGATTGATAACTTCCAAAAGCACGGGGTAGACATTTTTCATACAGATAAAGCCTTAACAGCAACCCCAAACAATCCGGAAGTTATTGAATCAATTCCAAAAAAGAGGTTTGAGGGAACACTTTCCTTTGAAGTTGGTTCAGAGGCAGACGGCTTGGATAATATCTTTTTAACAGAAAAGCAGCAAGAATTGATTGAGGAAAAAGAGAAAAAAGGACGAAAGAGCGGCCTATACTATACAATTCTGTTATCAATTTCACAGATCATGATGATTTGCTTATGGTTTCCTCAGTGGGAAATAGTAGATAAGTCCTTCAGTGATAGTTCCGGGGAGTTTGTTGCTCTTTTATTTACTCTTCTTTCTCAGTTTTTTATCTATATAAAAATGCGAAAGATCAAATGGTATGAGCCGATACGGGATATTTTCATCATTTATCTAGGCATCCTAATCGGGATTCAACTTTCACCAGATGAACGAACGACATTTCCATTCGCGGTTCAGGGGTATGCAATGATGACGATCTGTTCATTTTTGCTCCTCTACTATGGAGTGAAATTATCTTCTTGGTTTCAAAGATTGAGAAAAAAACGATGAATATAAGCAGGCTAGAAACTTTAAGGAAACTTACCAAAGGTTAATTCGTATATTTAAGAGATGAAGAGGATTATATAACAAGAATTTGAAAGGATGAGGGCCATGACAGGAATTTTTATAGGGGTTATTGTAATGGGGCTCTTTTTTCTGCTGGGACGCACATTCGGTGCAGGGAGGAAAAAGTCTTTAAAGAATGACCTTATTCCAGAACAACTAGGTGTACAGGTAGTCGAAGCAATTCCGATTGTGAATAAGCTCGATCTGTCCCTATCAAACTTTTATATAGATAATGTGAAAAATCGGGTCCTACAGAGTCATCCGAAATGGAAGGATCATGAGTTTGACTGGGGAATGTTTGAGTTGAAACGTTATTTCTTGATGAATAGTCTTTTAAAGTCAGTCCCGATGTTTAGTCATCATGTAGATGAAATTTGGCATGAAATGCTTATGTTTACAAGGGACTATGAGAAGTTTTCGAATGACTTTTACAGTGATACACTGCACCACACACCTAATCTGGATAGTACTCCGATACCAGGTGAACGTGCCTTTTTTGATTGGGTGTATATTAGTCTATTTGAAGTAACTGAGAACAGTAGATCCATCTGGGGGCGTCTTTTACAGAACCCAATTAAGCGTGAAATTCTAGAAGATTTCCGTTTATTATCTGAAGATGAATTACTATCGAAATATTTTAGAAAAAATGAAGAATGGCTGGAAGTAAAGAGATTTTTAATTCATAAAATGAAAAAGGAGATTCATGAGGCTGAGCTGCAAAACACAACTTCTAAGAAATTTGCTCCGCATACATCGGCGGTAGAAACCAATCTATATACATATGCAGCCGGGGCAGCGGTCTTTTATTCGATATACAATGAAGATCAATTTCATGAGCATATGAGTGAAGTTGTTCCTGAAGAGTACCAAAAAGGTATATCGTCCGGTGGAGGATCTAGTTGTTCCGGCTTTGCTTGTAGCAGTGATTCAGGTGACTCAAGTGGTGGTGGGGATTCAGGGGGATCCAGCTGCTCCAGTTGTGGAGGAGGCTGTAGTAGTTAGTTGGAAAAATTCCGGAATCTCGCACATTATAATTATTCGATTAGAAAAGGTCTTTCGGCAGTATACAAATCGGTTTGGAGGCATTTTTGGTGGGCCTATAAACATGGACTTTCGTTAACATAAAGAAAGCAAATTTAGAGGTCAAGAACTGTTAGAAAGTTTACTTAACCCATTGTGTATGTGTCTAATATTCCGTAGCATTATGAGTATTTACATAAGGTCTTTCATTACTCACAGTGGAAGACTTTTTTCTGTGTTTTAGAAAGTTCGTTTGAGTCAGAATATTCATTCATGTATTATAAAATATAAATATCTCGAATTATATTATTTATTTAAAATAGTAGTTTGCAAGTAAACTGGAGGTCGATATGAAAGTTCAATTTACATTACAGACAAAAATTCTAGGTCTCATTTTCTTTCTTATTTTACTTGTTATTGGAGTTCTAACAGGAACATTTGCTTTCAATGAAACAAAAGAAGATGTTGAACAGGCTGAAGAATTAGCACTTCAAACAGCCCAAACTCTTTCATTTATGCCTGCAGTCCAGGAGACTTTTCGGGGACAAAATAACAATCAGCAAAAACTACAATTGGTTATTAATAAGGTAATTGAACAGGTAGATGCTTCACGCGTTCTTATTGAAGATCGAGAAAAGAACATAATAGCTGGCGAAGAGCCGCCTTCTCAATATCAGGATACTTATAAGGCACTTGTATTTGGAAGTACCTATGTTACTCGTGTAGGAAAAGGCGAAAGTGAAGTACTAAGGGGGATTGCCCCAATTATTCTTGATTACGAAAATTATAATAAGGTAGAAGGCGCTGTAATTGTAGAGTTTCATATGACGGAAATTAGTGGCCGTATTTCAAGTAAAGTAAAAGAAATGGTTACTACTTCTGGAATAGTACTGTTTATAGGGATTATAGGAAGTGTCATTCTTGCACGAAATATACGAAGAGATACTCTTGGGCTGGAACCTTATGAAATCGCTTTATTATTTAGAGAACGTAATGCAATACTTCAATCCGTAAAAGAGGGTATCATTGCCATTGATCAATACGGCAAGGTTACGATGATGAATAAATCAGCTCAACAAATTTTAGATATTTCTAGTCGAGATGAAGTTCAAAGAATAAATGAAATGATTACATCTGATCATATTCTAAAACTTATGGAATCAAATAAAGATGTTGTAAATGAGGAAGTACAGTACAAGGATCGAACCCTTATTGTTAATACACAGCCAGTCTTAGAAGAGGGGAAAAGAGTCGGAACAGTTGCCACCTTTAGGGACAAAACGGAAATGAAGAAGATGGTTGATGCTTTTTCTGAGGTAAAGCAGTATTCAGAAGATTTACGAGCACAAGCACATGAGTTTACAAATAAACTATATGTCATATTAGGTCTAATTCAACTTGGTAAAAAAGAAGAGGTCATACAACTTATTCAAGAGGAAACAAAATCACAAGAACAGCATACCGAACTTATTTTTAATCATATTCAAGATGAGAAAATCCAAGCCATTTTATTAGGGAAACTAGCGAAGGCATCAGAAAAGAAAATTCACTTTCATATTGAAGAAGAAAGTTCAGTTTCTCCTCTATCAGAAAAATTTCAACTTGCACCATTAATTATTATTTTAGGAAACATATTGGATAATGCGTTTGATGCAGCTGCTGATAGTGAAGAAAAAAAAGTTTCCTTTTTTGTAACAGATTTTGGGAACGATGTTTTGTTTGAGATAACAGATAGTGGTAAGGGAATTCCAAATGGGTTGGAAGAAACGATTTTTCAAAAAGGTGTATCACTTAAGGGAGAAAAAAGAGGATATGGTCTTGCGAATGTTAAAGAGGAGGTTGAGCTTCTAGGAGGCTTTATTGAATTAATAAGTAGGAAAGATGAAGGGACTGTGTTTTCTGTATTTTTACCTAAGTAATGGAATAAGAGGGGGGAGTAGGGAATGATTAACGTCATAATAGCTGAGGATGACTTTCGTGTAGCCCAAATTCATGAGGCATATTTAGCAGAAGTGAAGCAGATGAACTTAGTAGGAAAAGCAAGAAATGCTAAAGAAACGTTTGAATTAATGGAGAAACTGGAAGTAGACTTAATTTTATTAGATGTATATATGCCTGATCGGCTTGGAACAGAGCTTTTGGCACAAATTAGAGAAAACTATCCTGAAGTTGACATCATGATGATAACAGCAGCGACAGATAAGGCATTTGTAAATAAAGCGTTAAACTACGGAGTAGAACATTACTTAGTAAAGCCAATTACAATTGAGCGATTTAAAGAAATAATGGGTCAGTATAAAAAGAAAAAAGAGCTATTGAAGTCTGTTTCAGACGTGAATCAGGACTTCCTTGATAGTCTTTTTGGATCAAGTGATAAGCAAATTGAAAAGCCATTGCTTCCTTCAGGTATTGATTATGTCACACTTAAGAAAGTCAAAGAAATTATTAAATTTGAAACAGATGGAATAACATCGGAAAAAGTCGGCAAAAAAATGGGAGCATCAAGGACAACAGCTAGGAGGTATCTAGAATATTTAGTCGGAACAGGGGAAGCAATATCTGAACATGTATATGGAATTGTCGGTAGGCCAGAGAGACGCTACTACTCAGGAAAGGTAGAGTAGT
>Ga0182742_1002216_pt1 | contig 22123 bp, 18 predicted proteins | sample eDN5th37CBELigMG_FD_128880 | JGI IMG/M metagenome (GOLD analysis project Ga0182742, IMG submission 128880) | Enriched Miracle-Growth compost microbial communities from Emeryville, California, USA - eDNA 5th pass 37_C BE-Lig MG (version 2)... ... | reverse complement strand
TGCTTTTGCTTGAAACACATATCTAATATTCATTTCATGAAACTATTTTTACGTACAACCGTAATACATAAGAGGATAAAACCAGAAAGAGGAATGCAAATGGAATCTAAACAAATACTCGAAAGTGAACTAAAAAAAATAGAAGCATGGGAAAAAGACCAGAGTGGTTTATGGTTTTGGGAACGAATTGGTCGACTTCCTTTTAAACTCCTTGATAAACTAACACCAAAATTCATCCATGAGAAAATCGGTATTCTTCTTGATGAAATTGGAAGCTATATACAAAACGGTGGAAAATATCTGATTCAGGAAAAAGCTATTTTTAATTTAATCGAAAAAAAAGCAAATACCCCCATTGAAAAGATTACAGATATCGAACAAATTCCGCTTCACAACATGATCGAAGCCAGTCAAGAGCATTCCGAAAAATGGGCAAAAGTGGCCACTCTGCAAGGAGCGACGACCGGTGTTGGCGGAATATTTACACTTGCCGTTGATATCCCTGCTATACTTGGAATGTCATTAAAAACACTTCAAGAAATCGCGATAATCCATGGGTTTGACCCAAAAGAAAAAAATGAGCGAATATTTATCATTAAATGTTTACAGTTCTCTTCTGCAGATGTAGTTGGTAAGCAGGCAATTCTTAAGGAACTTTCCTCCTTTTACCAAGGCAGAAATTCTTCGAATGAAATGATGTCACAACTCCAAGGTTGGCGTGAGGTAGTGTATACCTACCGCGATTCATTTGGGTGGAAAAAACTTTTTCAAATGATACCAATTGCAGGGATTCTTTTTGGAGCTATTTCCAATCGCTCAATGATTCAAGATCTCACGGAGACTGGAAATATGTTATACCGTAAAAGAAGAATCCTAGAAAGATTACAAGATGAAACTCCAACATCTTAAAATCCCCTTTTTTAGGGGGTTTTTTTTCGTGATAAAGACTAACTGGTTCTAGGCGGTCACATTTTTCATATTAATCGAATAAGTTATGTAAGAGACTAACACAAAGGAGTTTTCAACTTATGAAATGGAAAAATTATGGATTATGGGTCTCTCTTGCATCGATTTTATATATGGTATTTAAGGACTTAGGTGCGCAAATTGATTTAACAGCCTGGGAAACATACGTGACTGCAATATTAGGGCTTTTAGGGGCACTAGGGATAATTTCAAATCCAGATAAGGGTAAAGGTTTCTTTGACAAAATAACCGATTCACCTGTAGATGCCATTACACATGTTACAGAACAATTGCAAAGTCAAGATCAGTCCCCTACAGGCCAGGAAGTAAATACACCCCAACAGCAACCACAGAATCAAATAGAGCCAGTTCAATCTCAAAATCAAATAAACCAACTTCAAAACGAATACCCAAATTACCAAAACCAAACAATTAATGCTCAACAAAACTACAATGAATATCAAAATAGTGCAAATGTAAACAATGCGACTTACTCACAAGAAGTCGAACAATCACAGGTTCAATCGGAAGTTAATATAGACACTAATCAGTATGCCTCTAATAAAGAGCATACACCAAGTGACTTTGACAGAAACTCTATTCACGGAATGCCTGCACCACCAAACGAGCATATGTAGTAAGCTTTTCCTAGCACCTGATCAACAGGTGCTTTTTCATTGAAATAAAATGAATAATTAACTGGGAAATATAAGAAAATAGATATATAGCGAACTGAAGTGTGGTGGATAAAACGATGTGAAAGCTGTAGAACGTATATTTTGGAGTATTGCATTACCAGGGTTCGGACAATTATTAAATAAACAATATGTAAAGGGTCTAACCTTTATTTTCTTAGAGTTCTTGGTCAATACCCTTGCAAATTTCAATGAAGTCATCATGCTTAGCTTTTTAGGTGAAACACAACAAGCACTTGAATCCACTAATTATGGATGGCTCATGTTTTATCCCTGTTTGTACTTTTTTGCCATGTGGGATGCATTTAAAGAAGCAGGTGGTGGAAAAGCTCCTTATTCCTTTTTGCCATTTGCATTTTGTGCTTATTTTGTTACGGTCGGTTTAATGGTCGCGCCTAAAGCTATTTTTTGGGGGATTACATTTGGACCTGTATTTTTCCCAATGATCTGTGTAATTCCTGGGCTAATCGTTGGCTTTCTCATAAGAAAAATCATCCTAACCTTTGGTAAAGAGGACGCTCTCGTGTGATACATATAACAAAAGGTTGCTGAGTGTTAACAGCAACCTTTACCATTTATTTCACCTTTTTATACAATTTTTGTTTTTTACTGATTTCCTCGTAATCATTGTCTTTGTCCGTATAATAAATCGTTTCCTTGTCTCCAAGTCCAAGAATGCCAAACATTGCTAAGCTTTCATAGAACAAATTATGAACCCGCTTTTGCAATTCTTTATTAAAATAAATGAGGACATTTCTACACATTATGACGTGGAACTCATTAAATGATTGGTCAGTTACTAAATTGTGCTGTGCAAATACGACATTGTTAGACAGGTGCGAATGAAATTTTACGCCATTATCAGTAACTGTATAGTAGTCTGAAAAAGCATTACTTCCACCCGCTTGCAAATAGTTCGTTGTGTACTTTTTCATATTCTCTAACGGATATCTACCTGATTTGGCAATCTTTAATACATCCGCATTAATATCTGTCGCATAAATTTTGGTCTTTTCATAGAGCCCCTCTTCAAGAAGTAGGATTGCCATTGAGTATACCTCTTCACCCGTAGAACATCCCGCATGCCAGATACGAATAGAAGGATATGTTCGCAATAATGGGACAACCTTTTCCCTAAATTCTAAAAAGAATAAAGGATCTCTAAACATCTCTGTTACATTAATCGAGAAATCGGCTATCAATCTGCGCAAACAGGCAGGATCATGAAGAATCCTCTCAAGTAGCCCTGTTATACTTGAAAGCTTTTCTGCCTCTAATCGATGCTGAACTCTTCTTCTTATCGAATTGTAAGCATAGCTTCGAAAGTCATACCCACACCACTGATATAGGCCGTTTAGCAGTAATTCAATTTCAATCTTTTCAAGATCTGAGCTTTCCTTTGTCTCAAGATTTACTGCACCAAATTGAGTATTCATAGTCTAAAGAGTCCCTTCTATTGATATAACCAAACCTTTATTAAAGAAATCAGTTGGTCGGGATTAATTGGTTTCACAATATAATCAGATGCTCCTACCTCCATACATTTCTCACGATCTTCTTTCATTGCTTTTGCCGTCAGCGCAATAATAGGTAAGGTAGAAAATTGTGGATTCTCTCTAATTTTTTTAATCGCGTCATATCCATCCATCTCAGGCATCATAATATCCATTAATACAAGGTCAGTATCTGGTTGTTGCTGCAATACTTCAATTCCTTCAATCCCGTTTTCAGCAAAGGTTACGTTCATACCGTACATTTCAAGAATACTTGAAATCGCATATACATTTCGTACATCATCATCAACAAGAAGGATGTTCTTACCGAGTAGTCCTGTTTGATCCTTAACAGAGCTAGTTGAAGGCATCTCCGGTATTTCATTCATTGATTCGTTGCAATTTAATAGTAATGAAATTTCTTCCTTCAACCTTTGCGGAGAGTGTTCATCCTTAATGATTATCCGATGAACATATTTATTTAGGAAAATTTCCTCTTTTGATGATAAGTCACGCCCTGTATAAACGAATACCTTTACATCTTCATGATGATGCGAATTCTTTATTTTCTCCAATAAATCAAAACCGTTTGTATCTCTTAATCCCAAGTCTAATATAAGATAATCAAACGAATTTACCTTTAATTCTTCAATCGCTTCATAGCCTGACGATACTGCTTTGATTATGACATCCATATTCCCTATAAACTCCATAAGGGTATTTCGTTGTAGCAGATCATCATCAATGATTAAAAGCCGCTTAATATGACTATTTTCATCAACACTTGGAGTTTCTTTAAATCCTACAGAAGTTTCAACACTGCTCGTCAGGATTGAAATTGGCTTTTCGGTAGATACCGCAACCTCGTTTATAGCATTTTGAAGATCAATATCATGTTGAAAATCACCAACAATAAATGTAAATGTACTTCCTTTTCCTTCTTCACTCTGGAGGACTATTTTGCCTCCAAGCAATGCAGCAATTTCTCTACTGATCGATAATCCTAGGCCAGTTCCGCCATATTTCCGGCTCGTAGTACCATCTGCTTGCTGGAATGCTTCAAAAATAAGTTGCTGCTTTTCAGTCGGAATTCCAATCCCACTATCGATTACTGAGAAAGAAAAAGCAGGATTGCTATTGTCTTCTAGGTAAGAGGAAATATCTAGTTTAATCTCTCCTTCTCGGGTGAATTTGAAAGCATTTGATAATAGATTTCGCAGTACCTGTTGAATTTTTTGTTCATCATTATAAAGGAAAGGTGGCAGACCCTTTTCTACATTGATTGAAAATTGTAGACCTTTTTCATTTACAACTGGTCTAAAGCTTCTTTCAACGTAATCAGCTAAATCATCGATTGTTATTTTGCTAGGATTTACTTCCATTTTTCCTGATTCAATTTTTGCTAAATCTAAAATATCGTTAATTAATGCTAATAAATCATTTCCAGCTGAGTAGATGGTCTTAGAATATTCTACTTGTTTAGTAGATAGATTTCCTTCTGTATTGTCCGATAAGAGTTTAGATAAAATAAGTAAACTATTTAATGGTGTTCTTAATTCATGAGACATATTTGCTAGAAACTCAGATTTATATTTTGAACTCAATGCAAGTTGTTTTGCTTTTTCCTCGAGTTCTGCTCTTGCGGCCTCTACCTCTTTATTTGTTTGTTCAAATCTCTTATTTTGATCAGCTAGATTTTTCGCTTTTTCTTCAAGATCAGCGTTTGTTTGTTCCAGCTCTTCTTGCTGAACTTGGAGTTTTTCCTCAGATTGACGAAGAGCTTGTGTCTGTTCCTCAAGCTCTTCATTAGTTGCTCTAAGTTCCTCTTGCTGCGCTTGCAGTTCTTCAGACTGTGCTTGAATCTCTTCCATTAATGTTTGAGATTCCTCCAATAATTTAGCTAGCCTAATTCTTCCCACTACACTTTCAATGATTATTCCCAGACCATTCATTAGCTCTTCTAGGAAATCTTGTTGAGTCTTACTATATGATTTGAAAGATGCAATTTCGATGACTGCTTTTACATCCCCCTCAAAAACAATCGGCAATACGTATAAATTTAAAGGAGAAGCTTCTCCTAACCCTGAACTTACCCGTACATAGTCTGAAGGGACATTTGTTAAAATGATCGGAGATTTTTCAAGGGCAGCTTGTCCAATAAGTCCTTCGCCCAATCGAATGGTATTGGAGAAACTCTTTCGTTCCTTAAAAGCGTAGGATGCGAGCAGTTTAAAACGAGCTTCCTCATCATCATCGATTTCAATGTCCTTGACATAAAATACAGCATGGCTAGAGTCAACTAAAGGAACTGTCTTAGAAAGGAAAGTTTGTGCTAACGTTTCTAAATCGTTTATTCCAGTTAGGCTCGTCGTGATTTCCGCAATATTAGAATTCAACCAGGCCAATTCTTGTTCTCTATTTATTTGCTGTTGTAAGGAATCTGTCATTATATTAAATGAGTTTGCGACATCACCTATTTCATCACTTGAATCAATCTCAACCTTTGTATTAAGGTCGGCACTACCGTTTGCCACCTCTTTCATTACAGCAGAGACTTTATTTAACCTATTTGATAGTGTCCAAATACTTTTAGCAAGAAAACCCATGATTAAAATGACACTAATTATGATAATTATTGCACTAATGACAAGCTCATTCTTAAACTCTGAAACACTATCATGTAAAGATGATTCCATACTTACTTCAAAAGATTCAGTTATATCTGAAAGAATGGTAAAAAAATCTTCATGTAGTTCGTTTGAACTCTCATCAATTAAATCTAGAGCTTCAATCTTACTCCCGGCATTGACCAATTTGATTAGCTCATTCTGATAAACATTAAAGTCACTATTTATATCTATAAGTTTCTTTACTAAAATTTTTTGTTCTGCAGTAATAGCCTTTTCTTCAATTAAAGTAATATTTTCTACAATGGATTGATTCTCTTCTTCCAACTTTGCCAGTTCTTGTTGAATCATTTTTTCATCATTAAACAAAACAAGATTTCGCAGTCGAATCCCTTCGTCCTTAATATCCCGATGAATATCTTCTGCTAGTATAGTTAGTTCATAGTTTGATTGTATTGATGTGCTCATTTTATTAAGACCAGAGATCTGAGCCCAGCCAATACCTATGAGAACAACAAGTAAAATTGGTAGTGTACTTAGGCCTAATAATAATTTTGTTCTAAATTTCATGAATGGATTCCTTTCATGTCACATTTATTTACTGATCGTTGAATCACTGATTTCAAAACATGTTTGATATACTAATGCAATTGCTTGAACTCGATCAGTAACATTCATTTTTTGGAATATCCTTGTAATGTGATTTTTCACGGTGTGCTCACTAATAAATAATTTTTCAGAGATTTCCTTATTAGTTAATCCTGTTAACAGTAATTCAAAAACATCTACTTCTCTTGATGAGAGTCCAAAGACTTCCTTTGTAATCTGAATTGTGCCTGTAATTTCTTTATGAATTGTCTCAGGTTCATTGAAAGGTTCAGAAACGATTTTCTTTTGATCGAATAATGAAGTTATTCTCTTTTCAGAAATAAAGTCAATTTCATTATGGCCTAGAAGAAATGCCTCGAATTTTTCTTTTATTAATGGTGTACTTAATAAGTATCCTTGAATTTCTTCACATTTTAACTGCCTTAAAACTGACATTTGCTTCTCCGTCTCTACACCTTCGGCTATTACGGACATATTTAAATTATGTGCTAATGAAATGATAGCCTCAGTTAAAACAGTATCGTTTGGAGAGTCACTAGATATTTCTTGAATAAAAGTCCGATCGATTTTCAACGCATGGATTGGGAAACGTCTCAAATAGCTTAAAGACGAATAGCCAGTCCCGAAGTCGTCGATACTTACCTGTATCCCCATATCCTTTAATTGATGAAGAGTCTTAGAAATCACTGTCTCATTCCCCAGTATTACCGATTCAGTAATCTCAATTTCTAGTAAACTAGGACTTACCTTGTATTCAGATAAAATTCGTTGGATTTTATCAACTAGATCTTTTTGCAAAAAATGTTGGGCTGAAAAATTAACTGCAATTCTAATTGAAGACAATTCTGTCTTATTCCATTCATTTAATTGGCTGCAAACAGTTGTAAGAACCCATTCACCGATCTCGATGATTTGCCCGGTTTCTTCGGCTAATGGAATGAATTCACTTGGTGACAATATTCCCCATTTTGGATGCTCCCACCGCAATAAGGCTTCGGCACTTTTAATCTTGCCATTTTCAAGTTCCATACGAGGCTGATAAACGATTGAAAGTTCTTGTCGTTCAATGGCTTTACGTAAATCATTTTGCATGATAAACGTCCGATAAGACTGAAGATTCATCCCGGAGTGATACACTTTATAATTGTTTTTTCCTTGCTCCTTCGCACGAAACAATGCTGTACCCGCATTTTTCACAAGTGTTACCGGGTCTTCTCCATCATATGGAAATATACTCAATCCAACGCTTGCTGTGAAAAACAATTCATAGTGATCAATGTATAGTGGCTCATTAAAAGCAACATTAATTTTTGTAGCAATTTCTAATGTTTCCTCACGATCTGTATTAGGTAATATAATGGAGAACTCATCACCGCCAAATCTAGCAACAAAGTCTCCTTCCCTTACAGTTGCTTTCAATCGTTTCGCAATTTCCTTTAGTACTCGATCACCTGTATTAAAATCAAGTGAATCGTTCACATATTTGAAGTAGTCAATATCTAAAACAACAACTCCGATTGCTTGGTTTCTTTTCTTAGATTCCTTTACCCAAACAGTTAGTTCATCCTGGAACATTCTTCGATTTGGTAAACCCGTTAAATAATCATGCAAAGCCATAAATTCAATTTCTTTATTTTTTATTTCTAGTAATTCTGTTTGTATCATAAGTTGCTTTTTTATTGTATATATTTCAACGAAGCCATCAACCTTTGCCTTTAATACTATTGGGTCAACAGGCTTCAGTATATAATCAATTGCCCCAACCGAATATCCTCTAAAAATATGATCCGAGTCCATGTTATTAGCCGTTATAAATAAAAGTGGAATATTTTTTGTTTTCTCACGTGCTTTGATTATTTTCGCAGTTTCAATCCCATCAATTCCTGGCATTTGAACATCCAATAAAATGACTGCGAACTCATATTTTAATAGATACTTTAAAGCTTCTTCCCCAGAAAAAGCTTTGATTAAGTTATAATCTTCCCTTTCAATTATAGCTTCCAAGGCTAATAGATTCTCTGGACGGTCATCCACTAAGAGAATATTTATTTTTTCAATATCTGCCATTACTCCACCCCTGATATTTTCCATATACTCCTGTTATAGGATATCATACCTATATCTTTGGGTGGAGTTTATTTTAAGTGTAAAATGGACTAGTTTTTTCCATATCTAAAAAAAGAGAGAGCACCTCTTTACTCATTTGAGGTTGCTCTTAGTAAATAACAAATCTTTTCGTCTTTCACAAAATCACAGTTTGGTACAAATGGGTTATTACGCAATTGTAGAGAGAAATGATTTAAAAACTTTACGAGCGCATCTCTTTGAGTCTCATCCATAATAAACTTAAGCCCATACTGGAAGATTCCCTTAACCTCTTCTTTCCAAACAACATGACCATTTAAGGTAATGATTTCACCCATAATTTTAGTATTGAATTGATAGGTAATATCAGGACGTACAGGTAACTGGATAGTTGATAAAAATCGTAACCCGCCTGGCCCAATGTCTTCAATTAGAATCTCTGTATTTCCTAATGTAACCTGATTTCCAAGTATCGTGGTTAACGTCATTTGTGAACTTAGTGGAAACAAAAGATTAATTCTGTAATATCGCCTTCTATTCGGGAATTTTGCGGTATCACTATTAAAGGTTGGTTTCAAAATCATTTTTCTTAATAAACTTTGAAAGGTCTCTTCTGGTACTGGTTTACTAAAGATATACCCTTGAATTTCTCGACATTCCTGTTGTCTTAAGAATGATAGCTGTTCGATTGTTTCCACACCTTCTGCTACAACGTTCATGTCTAAACCTTTCGCCATAAAAATAAGAGATTTAATAATCGTTTCAACATTATTTGTCTTTGCAATGTGTTTAGTAAAGGACTGATCTATCTTAATTGTATCAATAGGGTAATCCTTTAAATAAGTGATAGAGGAATAGCCTGTACCAAAATCATCTAGAGCAATTTTAAACCCCATGCTCTTCATAAATTGTAAAGCCAATCTAACTGCTTCCTCATGTTTAATCATGGTTGTTTCCGTAATTTCAAACTCAAGTAAAGTTGGGTCTGTATTGTTTTTTTCCAGTATAGAAACCAACCTTGCTTTCCAATCATTTTTTAAAAACCGTTGCGCTGATATATTCACCGAAATAGGCACAACTTCCAAATTTTTATTTTCCCATCTGGTGATACTTTGACACACTTGGTCTAATACCCAATCACTTATTTCATTAATATAACCTGTTTCTTCTGCAAGTGAAATAAATTCAAGTGGAGATACAAGTCCCCATACCGGATGCTCCCACCGAACTAAAGCTTCTGCACTTACAATTTTACCTGAACCTGAATCAACCCTTGGTTGGAAATATACGACTAATTGGTTGTTCTCAATCGATTTTCTTAAATCCCTTTCAAGATAAAACTGTTTGAAAGAATTAATACTTAATGAGGAAGAATAAATTTGATACGTATTCTTACCACTAGCCTTTGCCCTATACAAAGCCGCATCGGCATTTTTTATTAATTCCTCTATGTTTTTTCCATTCTCAGGAAATGTACTTATTCCAATACTTGTCGTTATAAGTAATTCGAAATCTTCAATTTCAAATGGTAGGTCAAGACAGTCAATGATTATCTTAGCAGCCTTAATTGGGTAGTCTGAATCTTCATAATCCCATAAAATAATGCCAAATTCATCGCCACCTAGTCTTGCAAATAACGTGTTTTTATTCATTAACATATTCACTCTTTGGCTAAACTCAAAAAGCAATTTGTCACCAATTTGGTGTCCAAGTGATTCATTGATATTTCGAAACCGATCCAAATCTATATATAAAATTGAAAAATGTTTGTTAACCTGGTTTGAAGTTGAAATTAATTCATTTATTTTATTTTCAAAAAGCATCCGATTTGGTAGTTTGGTTAAATAGTCGTGAAAAGCTAGATATTGGATTTTCTTTTCAAATTCTTTTTGCTCTGTAATATTTGAAACGATCCCATCAATCCTAATTACTTCACCATTTTTATCAAGAACCGGTAATGTTTGATCTTGAATCCAGACAATATCTCCATTTCTATGAACGATTCGATATTGATGATAGAGATTTTCACCTTTTAATTTTTTTTGTTGATTCTCATGATATTCCATATAATCGTCTGGATGGATTAGTGAATCCCAGGTAATCCGATTCCCTATATCAGAAGGAGAAAACCCAGTTATCTCCTCAAAGCCTTTTGAGACCAGATTGTATTCACCATTTTTTATATCTAAAGACCAAATACCTACTTCCAAATTATCAAAGATATGTTCGATTCGATTTTCACTTTCTTTCAGCTTTAGTTCTGCTGTCCTTCTTTTGGTTATATCTTGAACAGTTCCTATAAATCGAACGGGTTTCTTATTTTCGTCCAAGATTACATCTGCTTGGTTATATACATGTATCGTAGTCCCATCGCTACGAAGAATCCTAAATTCAAAACTTAGATTTCTTTTTTCTTCTATAGCAGATAGAATAGCTATTTTAAACTTTTCTCGGTCATCGGGATGAGCAAGTTCTGTAATACTATCAAATGTTGGAACAAACCCTTTTGTATTTTCAATACCGAATAGGACATACATCTGATTTGACCAATACGCTTCATCCTCAATTACGTCATAATCATAACTGCCGATTGCACCGACTTTTTGTGCTAATTCAAGGCTTCCTTTGATTCTAACTAATTCTTTTTCATGTTGAACATATGTTGTAATATCTTTTGCCACTGCATAAATTAGGATTGTGTTCCCAGCACTATTATTTATTGGGATTAGATTAACATCAATATAAATTTTTTCTCCATTCGCATGTGTAACAGCTGTTCGATAATTTTGTACTTTTCCCTGTAAAGCACGTTGAAAATGTTTATTTCTTTTGTATTTGTCATTATCGTTAAAATATTGTTTTAACTTTTGAGATAATTCCTTTTCTTTGTAACCAAATGTTTTTACTGCTGAAGGGTTGTAATGTAATAAATTCACATTTGCATCAAAAGCCAGAACAGCATGTGGATGATTATTAATTAGTTCTCTTAATAATGATAAATCATGCTCCATCTCTTGATTCATTGTTTTAGATACTATTGTGTCCACATTTGAAAGCTTTGTAAGCTGTTTAAAAAAAGATAGTCCTGCCATTTTTATCCCCCTTTTAACGATGGCTTATCTTTCTATAACGAAAATATATTTCCCCCAAGTGATTTGGATTTATAAAGATTCTCATCAGCCTTTTTAAACAACTCATCAGCAACCGTTCCATGTAGTGGATAAAAAGAAATACCGATACTAGTTGTGATTTTGTGCACGTGTTCTTTTATTTCGATAGGCTGTCTTACTGCATTCAAAATTCGATTTGAAATATCTACCACTTGCTGCTCGTCTATTATTTCTGGAAGAACGACTGTAAATTCATCCCCACCCACTCGTGAAAGTGTATCCGTGTCGCGAATCACTGTACGTATACGTTTGGAGAATTCTTTAATCACTTCATCTCCAGTATCATGTCCATGATTATCATTTATTTGTTTGAAAGCATCACAGTCTAAAACCAGTAATGCTGTTAAATTACCTTTTCGATCTGTTGTATACATAGATTGTTGGAGCCGATCTAAGAAGATTCTCCGATTAGGAAGACCCGTCAAATGGTCATAATAGGCCAGTTTTTCTAACTTTTTTAGCTTTCTTTTGTATTCAGTAATGTCCCCTGAAATCACAACTATTTTTTCAAGCTGTCCTTCTGAGTCCAATACGGGTATTAAGTCTGAATGTAACCATATAAAATGCCCATCCTGGTGTTTACGCCTTACCTCAATGTCAACATTTTCCTTTAGTTCAATCAGATTTAGATAAACTTCATTCATTTTTTCTCTGTCATCAGGATGTATAGTTTCAATAAATGATTTACCAATCATTTTTGGTGCAGAGTATCCTAAAATATCCTCAATCGAAGGAGATACATAAGTGATTTTTCCATCTGGTGTAAGTACTTTAATAATGTCAACAGAATTCTCTGCAATGATCCGAAAGGTTTCTTCACTTTCTCTTCGTGCTTGTTCAGCTTTTTTGTTTGCGCTGATATCTTTCACAATCCCATAAATTCCTGTCAATGTTCCGTCAATCGTAATTGGTATGTTTTTTACTTTGACATGGATTTCATTGCCGTTTGTATGGGAAAGTTTCGTTTCGTAAGAAAAAGACTCTCCTCCTAATACATGCTGAATAATCTTTTGTATTTTTTTATATTCTTTTTGTGTCATTATTTTCGAGTAATGAGCGCCAATTAGTTCACTTGGTTTATATCCTATAATGCTCTCTGCTGCATCATTTAACTCATGAATGATCCCATTTGTATCAAGCATAAGTACTGCATCCACATTGTTCGCGATGAGAGAATCAAGCATTAGCTTATTCTCTTCCAATACTTTTTTTGCTTGTTGAAGTTCCCTTACTCTTAATGTTTTATCAGTAACATCGCGTACGATTGCAACAAGATATACAATTTCTCCGTCAATAACAGGAGTTAGCACAGTTTCATTAAACATGATTTGGCCATTTGGAAGTATAGTCTCGTCTTCAAATGTCACAACTGTTTTAGACAAGACTGCCTTTTTGTAAAATATTTTCAAATATTGCGCCTTTTCTTTTGGCAAATATTCATCCATCGTTTTCCCAAATAATGATTCATCAGCATTAAGAATTGATAATCCTGCTTGGTTAGCATATAAATATGTAAATTGAGAATGATCAACTTGCAGAATATATAGGATATCTTTTAAACTATTAAATGCTGTTGCTACAAGATTAATTAAATTACTAATGCTTTTTTGTTCAAACATATTGGTAAGATTCATGTTCATTTTCTCCATATTTTATATAATGACAACTTGTCCTAAAGTGCTTTTTTGTTATTTTCATCTGTAAACCTATTTTGCCGGAAATTGTAAAAATAATGTATCACCATCTATTCTTATTCATATAGGAACCCATTCTTATTTCCAATTAGGAAGGTATTCCTATCTTCCTAATCGGAACATCAAAGTGGTTAAAAAAATACTACTAAGGATCATTCAGTAGTAGGTGATATATATATGTTAGTTTTATCGAAATACCGAAGAAGGGACATCAAAGATATTCCAAAATATGAGGATAAATATGAGTGAGGCAATCCAGGCACGAAAAGGACGTACATAATGTAAACGAAGAATGGAGAACATCACAAGATTAAATAATACTGACCATCCCAAGCTCCAACCATGATCATGTCTTATAAGTCCAACAAATAAATCCACAGCTTCATTCACAGCATAAATGCCTACCCATAATAAGATATAAATAAATTGTTTTATCCATGATCGTTCTTCAGGGTATCTTCCTAAAAAGATGAGGATTGTTGCAGGGTATTTTATGGCCATAATTGAAAGAACGATATGTGTGTTGGTCAGTCCAATTCCCTCATCAACACCTTGAGGGGTATATGTCCACATCGCAAACTTGTCAGATAATAAATATAAATAAAGAAAATCCCCCAATAGGAAAAAGAGGTAGGTTGGATAGTATTTTCTATAATTTCTCCAATCTCCCCAAATAAATAACGCAGCTAGCCAAATTAAACCATAAATTGCATTCACAAAAAGGCACCTCAGTTACTCTAACTGTAAAAATTTTGAAATCACATTCTATTGTTTCCTAATACTATTCTTTATAGACAAAAAAACACGCTGCCAAAGAGACTGCGTGTTTCCCCTACCTTATTGATTTCCTGCTTTTTCAAGAGCACCTGGTGTCTTGTATGCTGCAAGCTTCTCAACTAATTTATTGCTTTCTGTATTTAATCCTTTAATGTTTACTTTAGTGCCATTTTGATGATATTTAAAGACGACTTTATCAATTGCCCCTACCGCAGAGTCATCCCAAAGGTGAGCACTTGATAAGTCTAAATCAATTTCTTTTACATCTTCTTTATAATCAAAGCTATTAACAAAATCAGTAACAGAAGCGAAGAACAACTGCCCTGAAACATGGTACACTTTCTTTTGCGAATTCTTAGCTGAAAGACTTGAAACTTTTACTTTTGAAATCTTAGAAGCAAAGAAAATTGCACTCAAAATGATTCCAACTAAAACACCTTTTGATAGGTCATGTGTCTGTATAACTGTGATCACTGTAACAATCATAACAATAGTATCCGTGATTGGAACCTTATGAAGAGTACGTAATGCAGACCAGTCAAACGTTCCGATTGAAACCATGAACATCACCCCAACAAGGGCTGCCATTGGAATTTGAACTAGGAAGTCCTTAAGTACTAAGATTAAGACCATTAAAAACAATCCGGCTACAAACGCAGAAAGCCTTCCACGACCACCCGATTTAACGTTAATCACAGATTGTCCAATCATTGCACAACCTGCCATTCCGCCAAATAAACCAGAAACGATATTTGCTATCCCTTGCCCACGTGCTTCTTTATTTTTATCACTTTCTGTATCTGTCATATCATCAACAATCGTAGCTGTTAGTAAAGACTCCACTAATCCAACAATTGCGATTGATAAAGAATAAGGGAAAATAATTTTTAATGTTTCGAAATTGAATGGAATATCAGGTAGTAAAAAGATCGGTAATGTTGATGGTAGTTCCCCCATATCTCCTATTGTACGTACTCCACTATTGGTTAATACTGCAATTATTGTCATAACGATGATCGCCACTAATGGTGATGGAACAGCTTTTGTAAAGCGCGGGAAGATATAAATTATCGCTAATGCCCCCGCTACCATTGCGTACATTTGCCATGATTCACCAGCAAAATGCGGTAATTGAGCTGCAAAAATAAGGATTGCCAGTGAGTTCACAAAACCAGTCATAACTGAACGAGGGACAAATTTCATAAGTCTTCCAAGCTTTAACACACCCATGATAATTTGGATAATCCCCGTTAAAATCGTTGCAGCAAGTAAGTATTGGAGTCCATAATCTGCAACCAATGTTACCATTAACAATGCAGTTGCACCTGTTGCTGCAGAAATCATACCAGGTCTTCCTCCAACAAACGCAATTGTGACTGCAATACAAAATGAGGCGTACAGCCCTATCATGGGGTCTACTCCTGCAATCAGTGAAAAGGCAATTGCCTCAGGAATTAGAGCAAGTGCAACAACAATCCCTGCCATGATATCTCCTCGCACATTGCCAAACCATTCAGTTTTAAATGTTGATATATTCAAATCAGCACCTCTTTCTATTTTGTTTATCATTTTTTTGTCTAGCTCTAGCAAGTAGCTACTATCAAGACTCCTCTTACCTTCCGTACACAAAGCCTAACATCGGCCCGATTCCTCGCCGTATTTCCTTATCTCCTTCAGGTTCATATCAGTCCGTTTGTCTCAAAATGATTGCCTTCGCTTTCTAATGACTTTCAACTCTCATGAAAGTCGGGTCCGTCTTTAACAAATCATAGTATAGCGGATTATTGCTAATTTGTGAAAATGTTATGTAAACGCAAACATATTGATCCATCTTCCTTATTCTACTGTTTTCTCTCATTTTCACTGTGACTTAATAAAAATCTTAATTCTATATGGTAGTTTTTAGTGCAGTACCAAATAAAAAAACAGTCAGTTCTTTTTTATAAAGCACTGACTGCCTTTACTCAATTTTACTTTACAATTAGCACTGGACAATTTGCACGCTTGGCAACTTTATGACTAACACTTCCAAGTACAAACTCCTGTAGCACATTTAATCCTCTGCTTCCAATGATGACAAGATCAAACTGATTTTTATTCGCATAATTTACAATAGTAGGTCCTGGTTCGCCATGGAGAAAAGTTATTTCATAAGAAACTCCTGATTTCCTCATTAATTGTTCTATTTCTCTTAATCGGAATCTTCGTTTATCACCTATATCCGGAGCATTCCAATTTTCTAATACATCGGATTTGACTTTATTGTGATCGACTACATATACGATTTCAATTTTAGGATGAGATTTTCCGTTTGTAAGCATTATTGCATTTTCGGACGCACGTATAGAGTGCTCAGAACCATCTGCAGCTAATAGGATTTTGTTGTACATAATTGACCTCCCTATTTAATGCTCTCTTATATAATTCCTTACAATATACACATTTTCCTTTATTACTTTAATTTTTTTACGACTTTGAAATTACTATAGGACTTTTATCTAGTTATCTCCAAAATCTTATTGTAAGTATCTAACGTTAGTCGGGGGTCCGGATCTTCATGTTGTTTTTTGGGAACATTAAAATTTGTTAATACAAAATGATGCTTAGTCTCGATGTTATGTCTAGCCAAAATATGCTTACAGCATGCCAGTGGGCAACCGTCAATCGCAATGATATCCCTTCCTGATTTTGCTGTTTTTACAAGTGGTTTTACATCTCCGCCTACACCTGCAATGCAAGACATTTCAGCTATATTTTCTCGATCCATCTTTATAGCTATTGTATTTGCTGTTTGTGCAGCGGACGAACAACCTGAACAAGAATACACTAAAGGTAATTTCTTTTTTTCCACTCTCTATTCCCTCCCTTTATAATTGGAATCTATTTTAGTTTATTTACCTTACTTTTTCTGTGAGGAACATCACCATTTTTAGATTTTTTCAATAAATTCTAATAATAAAAGAAGCTACCCATTAGGCAGCTTCTTTCTATTTAGACATACTTCCTATGCACTGTTTTTCCATCATACGTAAATACAACCGATTTATTTTCTAGTACAGTTTCCATGTGGACGGGTCTGCCCCATAATTGATAAATGTAAGGAAGTACTTTTTCAAGATATTTTAAATCAAGCTCTATGTCTTCGTACCAGTGTTTTAGGAAGAGTTCCCCACTTTTTAGATAGTCACCATCGTTTACAGTGATATACGGGAATCCACCGTTGACACGCATGTTTACGAGCTGGTCACGAACCTGCGTCCATTGTTTATCAATGATTTTATAATCTCGACCTTGCTTTTGGAAGAGATACATGTCTTCACGTAGGACTAAATCCTTCGTTAAGTAATTTCGAATGAACGATATATCTGATTCAACTTCACGAACCTCAAAGATTTTTTCACGCCCAGATCCTGGCTGAACACCACGTTCCTTCATTTCCTTTGTTGGATTATTGTATCGTTCCTCTATGTCCTCAAAGATTTTTAAACCTAGGTAATATGGATTAATGCTTGTTTTTGATGGTTGCACTACACCTGCATTGAGCTTCGCAAACTCAATGGCTTCATCAGAAGTAAGATCCATTTCTCGGAGAATGCGCTGGTGCCAATACGAAGCCCAGCCTTCGTTCATAATTTTGGTTTCAAGCTGCGGCCAAAAATACAGCATTTCCTCGCGCATCATTGTTAAAATATCGCGTTGCCAATCCTCTAGTTCCCGACTGTATTGTTCAATAAATAGAAGAATATCTTTTTCAGGCTGTGGCGGAAATTTCTTTTTCTTACGTGCAACTGGTTTATCATTTGCCGCCTTTTTATCTAAGCCCCATAAATCATCATATGGTGACGGCTTTCGCTTTATTTCTTCTTCTTCATCCTCAAGGCTCCAAGAAAGCTTTGGCCTCATAAGGGAAGGGTCAATATGCTCTTGGATAGCTAATACTGCATCTAAAAATGTTTCGACCTCAAGTTTTCCGTATACATGTTCATAATGTTTCACCCGTTCCGCTGTAGCTGCCATACTTTCAACCATATCTCGTTTTGTATTACTAAAACGGATATTATTTTTGAAAAAATCACAATGTGCTAGTACATGGGCAACAATTAGTTTGTTTTGAATAAGGGAATTAGAATCAAGTAAAAACGCATAACATGGATCTGAATTTATAACGAGTTCGTAAATCTTACTTAATCCTAAATCATATTGCAGCTTCATTCGATAAAATTGTTTTCCAAAGCTCCAATGCGAGAATCGAGTAGGCATCCCATAGGCGCCAAATGTATAAATAATATCAGCAGGACAAATTTCGTATCTCATTGGATAAAAATCCAGTCCAAAGCCTTCTGCAATTTCTGTGATTTCATCAATTGCATACTCTAGCTTCTTGCGATCAGAATCTCTCACAGTTGATCTCCCCCTTTTCGTCCTTATCACAATTTATGAGTCATTGGTCAAAATGATGAAAGGGGATTTTGTTGTTACACGTTTTTAACGCAAAAGAGGCCACATTCGTTCAGTGAATTGTGGCCAGATGGTTGTTCCTTATTTTACTTCTTCGATGCTTAACGATAAAAGGGACTCTGTTTGTGGATTAAACAAGATCATCACTTTTGCTGTAAAAGTGCGGTCTTTGGTTTGTACTCTCAATTCAAAAGTATCTTTTGATTGTGTATTAGTAAGATTTTCTCGTCCCTTATACTGATAATCACTAATTTTGCTGTCTGGATAATTTAATTTTGCCACATCAATTGCAATTTTACCCCATTTTTCATAATCCGTTGGAAGCGGTTGTTCCTGCTGTGGTGGTTTTTGTGGTGGCTTCTGTTGTGCGCTTACCATACCGCCTCCTGCTAATAGAAATATACTACAGAAAATTGAAATCAATACTCTTTTTGTCACCTTCCATACCTCCTATGTAAAAATCAATTGTATTTTGTGCTATTCCTTGAGATATTAATCACTTTATTTTTTCCAATTAAACAAAACTCGAGCTTTTATGTATTCATATTTGTTTTGGATTCTTGACCAAGATTTACAGAGAGAAAAAAATTGTTTTCTCCACACACTATAATCAACTCCTTAGAAGGAGGGAAAAGCAGTGAATACTGTTGACTATGACAAAGCGCTTTATTACACGCATCGTTCCCAGTGGGACAACCTACTTATATTGATGGTTCGAACAAAGGATGATTTCCTTTCAAAAAAAATTGAACACTTTTTACATGCCTATAATTTTGAAAAAGATTATTCTGTTATCGAGAGACAGTTGTATTCTTTACTACGGTATATAGACCATGCATCCACAGAAAGCATGGAAGAATTAGCTGCACATATGTAAGTGGGGTGAAAATCCCCACTTCATTTTAATCGAAAAAAAACAAGACCCGAGGGCCTTGTTTTTATTTTAATGTATTATGAACTTGTTCCATCACATCTTTAGAAATGTCATGTAAAGCTTGTTGACTATCTTCAAGTGAACTTCCTTTAACTCCAAAATAAAATTTTACTTTAGGTTCTGTTCCAGATGGTCGTAGGCAGAACCACGTACCGTCTTCTAAGAAGTATTTTAAAACATTTGATTTTGGAAGAGTGATTTCTTCTTTTTGACTTTCTTTAACGTTGGTTCGGACACTTTCCTTATAGTCCTCAACAAGTGTTACCTTACGTCCAGCAACAATTGTTGGCGGTTCACTACGGAAGCTTGCAAGAAGGTTATTAATTTGCTCTGCCCCTTCTTTTCCTTTTAGTGTTAAGGATTCAAGGCCTTCACGATAATAGCCATATTTCTCAAAAATCTCCATTAGGCCCTCATACATTGTCATGCCTTTATTTTTGTAAAAAGCACAAACTTCTACTGCTAATAATGCAGCTTGAACTGCATCTTTATCACGAGCAAAATCTCCAATTAAGTAACCATAGCTTTCTTCATAACCGAATTGGAATTTGTATTCTCCTGTTTGTTCGAATTCCTTAATTTTTTCACCGATAAATTTAAATCCCGTAAGTGTATCAATTGTATCAAGGCCAAATGATTTTGCGATTTCTCGTCCAATTTCAGATGTAACGATTGTCTTAAGAACAATACCATTCTCTGGAAGAACACCTTGTTTCTTCTTTTCTGATAATATGTAATGCAGCAAAATAGCACCTGTTTGGTTTCCTGTTAATACGACATATTCACCATTGTCATCTTTAACAGCTACCCCTAAACGGTCTGCATCTGGATCTGTTCCAATTAAAATATCTGCGTCAATCTTTTTGCCTTCTTTAATCGCCAATTCGAAAGCTGCATGTTCCTCTGGGTTTGGTGATTTTACAGTTGAGAAATTAGGATCAGGAAGCTCTTGTTCCTTTACCACAGTAACATTCTCGTATCCAAATGCTTTTAAGCCATTTCGAACGGGCTTATTAGCAGTACCGTGGAGTGGAGTAAACACAACCTTAACGCCAGCTTGAGAAAGGGTTGGATTAATCGAGATCGTTTTTAGCTTTTCTGTATAGGCATTATCAATTTCTGAACCAATCATTTTAATAAGTCCGGAAGCCTTTAATTCTTCTTCATTACCGACTTCTAAATCAAGCTCATTATTAATCGCATTTACTTTTTCAATCACTGTATCAGCAGCTTCTGGTGGAAGTTGTCCACCATCTGAGCCATATACCTTATACCCATTATATTCTGGTGGATTGTGGCTTGCAGTCACGACAATTCCTGAAAAAGCACCTAAATGACGAACCGCATATGACAATTCTGGTGTAGGTCGAAGTTCATCAAATACATAGGTTTGAATTCCATGTGTAGCAAGGGTTTTTGCAGCTTCCATTGCAAACTCAGGTGATTTGTGACGAGAATCATACGCAATAGCAACCCCACGGCGCTTCGCCTCTTCACCAAATGTCTCTATAAATGCTGCAAGCCCAGCTGAAGCTTTTCTTACGGTATATAAATTCATACGGTTTGTCCCTGGTCCGATTTCTCCACGCATTCCACCAGTTCCAAACTCGAGATTTTTATAAAAGCAATCTTCAAGTTCTTTTTGATTGTCTTTTTTTTCAAGCAACGCATTCTTGATTTCTACATCTAACCCCGGCGTATTTAGCCATTGGTTATACTTTTCCATCCAACTCATGTTCGATGCCCCCAATTACAGTTGTATTGTTAATATCTTTGTTTTATCTTCTACCTATTCTATATAAAATCCTGTCTTTTTCCAATTAATTTAGCAAAGTTTGTCTTGTTTCTTATGAAAATGAGTAAAAAGGCTAGGTTGATCAAATGAAGTTTATGATTTTTAGTAGGGATTCCTGTTATGATCCCAATCGTTCTTGTACAATAAGGACCACTAAGTTTGTTCTCTTTTAACTTTACAGGTGGTACATGTTTAAGGCGGTTGCTGTTCATTATTTCTTATTTTTCCAGATGGGTGCCTGTTTAACTGGTTTGCTGGTTCGTTGTTTCCTAATATAATCCATATACATACCCCTTTAACTGGTTTACTAGTTCGCCGTCTCCTGATTTTATCCATATACATACCCCTTTAACTGGTTTACTGGTTCGCTGTTTCCTAATTTTATCCAGATGCATACCTCTTTAACTGGTTTACTGGTTCGCTGTTTCCTAATTTTATCCAGATGCGTACCCCTTTAACTGGTTTACTGGTTCGCTGTTTCCTAATTTTATCCAGATGCGTACCCCTTTAACTGGTTTACTGGTTCGCTGTTTCCTAATATAAGCCATATGCATACTCTTTAACTGGTTTACTAGCTCGCTGTTTCCTAATATAATCCATATGCATACCTCTTTAACTGGTTTACTACCTCTCTGTCTCCTAATATCCTCCAGTTACGTACCTGTTTAACCTAGCGCCGTTTCACTATTATCACATGGTGGGACCTTATAATTCCCTGAAAGTCAAAAAACAGACGGATTTCTCCGTCTGTCTACAGCAATTATTATCTTTCTTCAGTTGGCTCGGTTGCGTCTTTAATGTAAGCTTCAACTTCGGCTTC
>Ga0182742_1002215_pt1 | contig 22136 bp, 18 predicted proteins | sample eDN5th37CBELigMG_FD_128880 | JGI IMG/M metagenome (GOLD analysis project Ga0182742, IMG submission 128880) | Enriched Miracle-Growth compost microbial communities from Emeryville, California, USA - eDNA 5th pass 37_C BE-Lig MG (version 2)... ... | reverse complement strand
CTTCGACAAGGCCGGCGTGTACGGCTACAAGTGCAAGCCGCATTACGGCATGGGAATGGTCGGGATGGTCGTGGTCGGCGAGGCTGCCAATCTTGATCAGGCGAAGGCCGCCACCCATCCGGGCAAGGCCAAGCAGGCCTTCGCGAACCTCTTCGACAAGCTCGCGGCGACCCAGACCGCCGCCAAGTAACGGCTGACTCACTGATTTTCGCGCCGTCGCGACAATTCCGTCGCGACGCCGATATCTTCGCAGCGCCCATGGCCATTCTCGATATCAGCTTCAAGCTCGAGTGGCTTATCTGTGCAAGCCCCAGCGGATGTCTGGCGCCGGACATTTTCATGCCAGTTGACGGGAGACATTGATGGCACCGATCCCACGCCTGCGTGACTACACTGGGCCTGCGCTCCTTTCTAATGGCTTTCGGCCGTTCTTCCTGTTCGGATCTCTTTATGCCGGCCTCTCGATTCTGGCATGGCTGCCGATGTTCTATGGCGAACTTGATCTGTCGACGGCTTTCGCTCCTCGGGACTGGCACATTCACGAGATGCTCTACGGCTATCTTCCGGCCGTGATCACCGGTTTCCTGCTGACGGCGGTTCCGAACTGGACCGGTCGTATGCCCCTGCAGGGCAGGCCGCTGCTGGTTCTCGTGCTGCTCTGGCTGGCGGGCCGCGTTGCCGTCACAACTTCGGCCTGGATCGGTTGGGAGGCGGCGCTTCTGATCGACAATGCGTTCCTGCTGCTTGTCGCGGCCGCCATGGCCCGCGAGATCATCAAGGGAAGGAACTGGCGCAATATCAAGGTCCTGATCGCGCTCGGTGTGCTTTTGGCAGGCAATATCGTCTTCCATGCCGAGGTGCATGTCATGGGGGCTGCCGATTACGGAATACGCTTCGGAATCGCTGCCACCATGATGCTGATCATGGTGATCGGCGGCCGCATCATCCCAAGCTTCACGCGCAACTGGCTCGCCCGCGAGAATCCCGGTCGCCTGCCGACCCCGTTCGGCCGATTTGACATGGTTACCATGGCGGCCGCCGGTGCTGCCCTCGTGGCTTGGATCGCTGCGCCCGACTGGAGCGTGACCGCGGCCGCTCTCATCGCAGCCGGCGTGCTCCAGGCCATCAGGCTCGGCCGGTGGGCCGGAGAGCGCACCTGGCGCGACCGGCTCGTTCTTGTCCTGCACGTTGCGTATGCGTTCGTGCCTCTCGGTTTTCTGCTGATTGGGCTGGCGTCACTGCGTCTAGTATCCAGCGCAGCTGGAATCCACGCCTGGACGGGAGGTGCCATGGGCCTCATGACCTTGGCCGTGATGTCCCGGGCAAGTCTCGGTCATACGGGGAGGGTGCTTGCCGCGACCGTGACCGTACAGGGTCTGTACCTCTTACTTGTCGTGGGCGTCCTCGCACGCGTTTGCGCCGCGCTTCATCCCGGGTGGAGCACCGTGCTGCTGCATGTCGCGGGCCTGTCATGGGCCGGCGCCTTCGTTGGCTTCGCCGTGGCCTACTGGAGGGTGCTTACCGGCCCGCGGGCAGGGGCTCGACCACTTGCGTGACAGCCAATGGACGTGGAGGACCCGCGATTTCAGGGGCATGAAACTAAGGCAGGCGATCAGCGTCGAAAGGGAGATTCGGGGTTCTCGTCCAACGAGGGCATCGAGATCCGTGAATTAAGGTAAAGATTTGGTTTCACTTTACTGCTTTGCAGAACGATTGCTTACTTCTCACGGCAAGACCCGGCGGGTCCACAAACAGGCATGAAAGCAATGCGCAACAAAATTGTGAGTTCAACCTTGGTCGCGGCTGGCATAGCCGTCAGCTTCGGCGCCGCCGCAAGTGAGGTCGTGATCCAGCAGATGCCCCCTATCGTGAGCGATGCGATCAGGCAAATCGACGCCACTCGCGTGTTTCGGGAAAACATCCAGATGATGCCGGCCGTTGCAACGGCGAGCGCCAATCCTACCGGCGGTTTCTCGCAGGAGGGGAACGTCGCGCAGGTCGTCCAGCATGGTGTGAATAATCAGGCGGCCATCCTGCAAAGCGGTGGCGGCAGCACGGCTTCGATCCTGCAGAATGGCCGTGGCAATTCGGCCTTCGTCATTCAGAGGCGCTGAGGGGCTCGGCGGCACTCGGACAGCCTGTCGGGGGAGCAACCCTGTCCCTCAGGCGATTTCGGTCTGGACCTTTGGCGATGAAAAGCGCATTTTGGCGAGTTAGTTAGCTCTCTCTTGGATCGTCGCGATGCGCAGACATCTTGCTCTCGTTATCCTGTCTGGAATGGTGCCCAGCCTCGCCTTTGCGGCTGAGAGGCCGGTTTCGCGCAACTCGGAGACACATATCCAGCAGCTCGACCCGAAGCTGAAGGTCCGCCCGGAGGCTCCCACGGCGCCGGAAGCAAACGCCACTGACTCCGCCCCGATGACCGGCCGAGCGACGCATTGCACGCCGGAAAATGCCACGACTCCTGAATGCGCAACTGCGGCCACTCACGGTGGTGCCACCCGGTAAGACGCGCGAGGCCGGATCTGCAAGCAATCGGCCTCGACGAAGGCGACCGAAAGCGTCATTCAACAAGGATGTCGCATGGCCATTCTGCAAATCAGGACATCTCTTTACGAATGGATCGATCGTGATCGTCCGATGGAGGCATCGTGAGCGGGCCAGCTCAAGAAGGGCCGCCGCAGCGGAGCCCCTCCCAACCGCAACAGGGCAACGGTGCGCTACTCCCGGTTCTGACCCTGAAGATGATATGCAAGATGGACATGGCCTGAAAATTTGCCTTTGCAAAACTCGGTTCTGAGAAGATTTGCATTGGCCTGTTGCACATTTAAGACACATTCTCCCAACGGGCTGTGCTATCTCAATTTACCTTGGGTAATTCGAATCGGCGATCCTGTTCGGGCCCGCCGGGAACGGGCTTTGCCACGTGCGTCCAGGCGTGGCTTTCAAGCCCGGATTCACAAGACAATCGTCGACCGAAAGCCTGACATTTGCGCAGCGCTTGGGAGGGAGCATGAGGAATTTCGGATTCTACGCGATCGCAATCGCGGTTGGCGGGGCGCTCGCCTCGTCGGGAGCTTTGGCTTCTGAGATGATTTATCGGCCGCAGAACCCGAATTTTGGCGGAAACCCGCTGAACGGCACGTTCCTCATGCAGCAGGCTCAGGCGCAGGGAAAAGGCGCGAAAAGTCAGGAGCAGCAGATACCTGAGATCAACTTCCCTGACCTGGGTGACGTCGGCACCACGTCGCCGATCATCATCATCGGCGGTACCGGCCAAACGACCATCCCGGCAAATCCATAAAATCAATAAGTCGATAGCCTTTCGGAAGAGGCAGGGAATTCATCAGGATGAGAGTGTACGTGCGTCAGGCGGCAATGGTCGCTGGCCTGTTCATGACAGCGGGGCTTGCCGGCTGTGTTTCGTCGGGGAGTGTCCAGGACCCGATGTCCCAACCCGCGACGTTGGTTCCCGAGACCAAGACCGGTGTTGTTCTCGATCAGCTGCCGCCTCCGGCCCGCAGGCTCGACGTGGCCGTTTACAGCTTCCCGGATCTGACGGGGCAAAACAAGCCCAGCGAGAATTTCGCTGAATTCTCGCGAGCCGTAACGCAGGGCGGTAGTGCCATTCTGATCGATGTGCTCACCAAGGCGGGCGGCGGAAAGTGGTTCGATGTCGTCGAGCGCAATGAACTGCAGGCTCTGCTGCAGGAGCGTCAGATTATTCAGAACACCCGCACTGCGGCGCTTGGTGACCAAGCCCCTGGGCTGCCTCCGCTTCGCTTCGCCGGGATTGCTCTGCAGGGCGGCATCGTCGGGTACGATTCCAACGAGGCGACAGGGGGACTCGGAGCCCGCTATCTAGGGATCGGTGGCAACACGCAGTACCGGCAAGACATCGTCACGGTGGCGCTCCGCGCCGTCAGTATTCAGACCGGTCGTGTAATCGCTTCCGTAACCACCACCAAGACGCTCTACTCCGTTGCCGTGAGCGGGGGCGCGTTCCATTTCGTGGCCGTCGACAAGCTGCTTGAGATCGAATCAGGCTTTACGCGTAACCATCCGCCGACCCTGGCGGTTCGCGAAGCGATCCAGCTTGCCGTTCATGCGCTGATTCTCGAGGGCGTGCGGAATGGCTCCTGGTCGTTTGCCGACAAGAAGGCCGGCGATGCCTTCATCCGGTCGCTTGAAACCGAGGGCAAGGCTGTGATTCCGGCAGAGGCTTTCCAGCCGATTGCCGCCGCCAAGTCCGTTAATCCGCAATCCTAAGACTCGGACCTGGCAGTGGAGCCCACTGCCAGGTCCAACGCTGACGTTCTTTAAGCAGCAGATTAGAGCATTTTTCGGCGAAATGGATCCGGTTCGTCGTCAAAGAATGCGGCAAAGCAAAGAAGAAAGCTGTTTGCGTCTGAGCGGAAGCATTTCCAGCCAGTAGATCCGGATCTCGTCCCCACATGGTGACCCCAGGCTTAGGGTCGCGCTCCGGCGTGCTCCCGGAACACGACCGCGTCCGAAAGCGGCGCCTCGCCATTTGGAGACGACGCCTTCCTTATCGAATTGGCACGGGATCGGGGCCTCATCACAGATCGAGGCCCGTTGTTGCACTCACGACAGATATGAGCTCGCAATCACAGCGGCCTGAGTACGGTTCTGGGCGCCGAGCTTCTTCAGCAGTGACTTGACGTAGACCTTAACCGTCGCCTCGGCCAGGTTCAAATCGCGTGCGATGACCTTGTCCTGAGCGCCTTTCGTCAGACGAGTGAGAACTTCCTTCTCTCTCTCCGACAAGGTCCGCAGTGCCGGAGGCGTATCGCCGCTTCGCGGGGCGTCGGGACGACCGGTGAGGTGCATCTGCTGCTGCTCGATCTCCTGAGTGACATCGAGAAGCGCAGTCGACGGAAAGAGTCGCTCGCCCATCATGATCATCTCAAGTGCTTTGATCAGCGCCTCGTGTCGCGTTGACGACAGGAGGAGGCCATCCGCTCCGGCGCGGTACATGCGCGTAATTGCTGTTACGTCCGCAGAATCTGCAATGACGACAATCTTCGCCGGGAGAACTTCGCGACGCAATTGTTCGACCGTCTTCGAGGTTTCGACCACATCGGAACCGACGCTCACGATGATGAGTGCAGCCGATGCGTCCTCAAAAGGAAGCGGGTGTGCATCCTTCGGCAGGTCGACATCAATGACTTGAAAGCAGGTATTCGAAAGGAGATGAGCGAGACCGAGACGAACGATCGAATTCTCGCACAAAATAATTGTCGGAATGCCTGCTGGTTCCGGAGTGGTCGGGAGTGATCTTGTATTCGCGATCTGAGAGGTCATTGTGCCCAATCACCCATTCTCGTGCATGTCGCTGTCAAGATCCACAGAATAAAGGAGGTTGCCCTCCAGGCACACGACATTGAGTGTCCAGCCTTTCCAGTCGTCGTTTGACATCCCTTCGCTTTCTCGCCGCAGCTCGTCGATAGCCATCAACGCTTCGGCCTTGGCCGCTTCGAGATCGGAAACCGTGATGCCAACTTCATCGAGAATTGCCTGCTGGCCATTCACGAGATGGAAGAAGCAGCGCATCTTCGGACTAGGGGTTTGCAAAGACTGCATCACGACACCTTCGGTGTATTCAGAGAGGCACGGCACTGGTGATTTGATCGCTTGAAATGTTGCCGGAGAACGATTCGTGCTTGGAAATAAGTGTGCTCAAGTCCAAGCCACGCTTCGTTCTCACAGTGGCAATATGGAATACATCCGATTGCAGAAACGTAGTACGTTAAGATACCGGCTGCAGATCGTTCAGGGAGATCCAGCCGAAATCCGGCTTGGGGCAGGGAACGAGGTAGGCCCGGTCGCCTTCGAGCTTTTCGACCCTGCACGGAACGGCTCGCTGGTCTCCCGGCGGGCGGTACATGACGATCGCCCCTACTGTCAGCTCATCCGATCCATTGGTTTCAGGCTCATTGGTGGGTGCGGGTGAAGGAGGCGAATCCTGCTCGCCGGAGGATACCTTAGGCATCGCACGGATCCGATCGAGCGCACTGATCGCTGCGCGAGCGCGGCTTCTGTAGCGTTCCCCCACAGGACGGAGTAAGGGACCGTTCGTCCGGCCTGGATACCAGGAGACCCCGCCAATCTTGGCGAGTTCTTCTGCAACAGCTTCAATCTCTTCCTCAGTCATTATGTATCCATTTTTTGTAACGTAGAGTGAGCCTAGTTAGGCGTCAAATTACGAAAGAATTAATGGATGTAAACCAATCATCGGATTCTAGGTTAAAATCCCCGCTGACTGCGGCTGCATGCCGCTGCATGTTGAGTGTACTTTGTGTACCTTTGTTTCGTTGAACGGATCGATGCTGTTCTGTATAAGAACGCGACTGCCCATCTTCGGAAATGTTGCGTGACATGCCAGGTGATGTTCTCCCGTCTTTGCTGACTCGATCCTCACTGAATGTCCGCCAACCTCAGGCAAAGGCCCCATCTCTTCAACACGTATTGCCCACATGCCGGCGGCAGTGAGTGGGCATTGACTCGACTGAGTGACGGTTCAGTCCCAGAATCAACGAAAAGGTGTGACTGCTCCAATGGATCCAAAGGTTTCGATCCAATCTCAACACGTGCGATGGGGGCAAGAAAGTCGATCCGTCGTTGGATCATTTTCATGGCGGATCCGCATGCGCCTTATCATGGCGTGCGCACTGGTTCTCGTCAGCTCCCCAATGGCGGCAGCCGAGTCTCTCGACGCGAACGCCAGACCGGAGATCAGCCGCGCAGACCTTGAGCGCCTTGCAGAAGAAGCCGCCAAAAAGCATCTGCTGCCCGTGTCCTACTTTCTGCGCTTGATTCAGCGCGAGAGCAGCTTCGACCGTCATGCGCGCAGTTCTGCGGGTGCGCAGGGGATTGCGCAGTTCATGCCTGAAACGGCGGCCCTGCGAGGTGTGCGCGACCCTTTCGATCCGGTCGAGGCTCTGCCGAAATCAGCCGAACTGCTGCGTGATCTCTGGTCTCAGTTCGGCAATCAGGGACTTGCGGCCGCGGCATACAATGCCGGTCCCACCCGGGTGCGAGACTGGCTTGCAGGCCGTCGCGCCCTTCCAATGGAGACGATTCATTATGTCCGCGCCATCACGGGAAAGGATGTGGCGGAATGGGCACCGCCGGGCACGATGCGGCTGGGGGCCGTCAGTTCCATCGGGCGCAGCCTCCTGCCGCGACGGGGATGGGAGGCTGATCTTCTCGCGCAGCTCATGCGGAACGCGAGCCCGTCCGCACCGTCTACTTCACAGAAAATTACCGTGAGTGTCGCCGAGAACAAGCGACCGGCACGCACCCGCAGCAGAGCGGCATTCGAACGGAGCCTGTGCTCGTCCTGCGTCATCCAGAGCTTTTATTGATTTTCCCGATCATGCCCCTCAGGCCCGAATCAATCGGGTTCCGCCGATTAGGGCGCTGGTCGGTTTCAGCGAAGAGGAGGGCAGGGGCTCCCAGTCAGTTTGGCCGGGAGCATCGCCGGCAGATGCGCGGGATTTACCGCTTGATCAGCAGGCCCCCATTGGGAAGCCGTGCGATGACGACGTTGACGGGGGTGGAATTGTTGGGCTGCAGAACGCCGACATTCAGCCCTTGAGTATTGACGAGGGCGACCTGCGACCGGAGCCCGTTGCCGGCCTGCAACACGCCGACATTGTTTTCGCGTCCGCCCAGGATTGCGACGGCTGATTGATTATGCGCGCCGAGCTGAAGCTGCCCGATGGTGTTGCTGATGCCGGCCTGAATCGACAGCGCGGTATTGCCGCCGATCCCGGGAATGGCGGAGGGAGCAGTCGGAGCGGCAGGATGGGCAATCGCGGCCGAACGGGCCGCGCTGCTGCTCGCGCCCGTGCGGATGGCGGGAGCCCCGATGTTCTCGGCGGAGCGGAGCGTCCCCGAGACTTGGCTGATGTAGGCGGGCTCCGCCATTGCGGTGGGTGCTGTGAGGAGACCCAGCGCACTTGAAGCAAGGGCTCCGACGAGGAGCGACCGGAAGTGGCGACGGTATCCAGAAATCTTCATGGCGGCGACTTTCACGGAGCTGTGCATGTGCGGGTTCCTTTGTCCCACGCGACGTCGAGTCGGGCCGCGTAGGCGTTGCGGGCAGAGGCGTCGAGGATCACGGTGGTCAGGACCTCTTCGCGTCCTGCCGTGAGCGCGAAGCGCCCGCTCTGCAGATTCTGGCTGGAGCCGCTCGTGCTGCGCTTCACGACCTGCAGCTGATAGGTTCCGGTGATGGAAGCCTTGGAGACGGCGACCGCATCGAGACGAACGAAGCCGGAGGTTTCGTCTGTCCGGATCTGGCATTGCACGTCCATGGCATCCTCCGTGGCCGAGGCTGAGGCAGCTTGCGCGAAGCAGAGGGCGAGAAGGGTGGAGGCGATTGCGGCGAAGCAGGTCGGGAGAGATCGTTTCAATGCACCGAAGGGAAGAAACATGGCCTGCCTCGTGGAACGCTTTCGTTCCGGAGATGAAAAGAGACGGCGGGCTTGAGGCCCGCCGTCCCGTGAGCGTGTTAGTGCTGGAGGACAGCAGCCACGTTGCCCTTGCCGAACTGTGCCGACACCGAGGTGTTGGTGAGGCCGCTCGTGGCGGACTGGGCGACGAAGGCCTGGTTGCCGGTGCCGGCCTGGAAGGCCAGTGCGGTGTTGGTGCCAGAGGTTGCCTGCTGCGCCGTCACGACGGTGTTGTCGGCACCGATCTGGAAGGCCAGTGCGGTGTTGGCGCCAGCGGTGGCCGACTGCGCCGCCACGGCTGTGTTGCCGGCACCGACCTGGAGGGCCAGTGAGGTGTTGACGCCGAGGCCTTCGATGCTCTGAGCGGTGACGGCGGTGTTGTCCACGCCGAGCTGGGCGACCAGCATCGTGTTCGCTCCGCCGGACAGCGGGTTCGCCATCGTCTGCGCCGTCAGAGCCTTGTTGCCGCGGCCAGCCTGGACGGTGACGGCAGTGTTGAGGCCGAGCGAGGCTTCAGCGTTCGACTGCGCAGTTGCAGCAAAGTTGCCCTTACCGATCTGGAGCGTGCCCTGCGTGTTCAGGCCACCGACCTGGGCCACGAAGGCGCCGTTGTCCACGCCGATCTGAGCAACGAGCGACTCGTTGTTGGCGCTGAGATCACCGAGGCTCCGCGACTTGGACTGAGCCGTCACGGCCTTGTTGCCGGCGCCAGCCTGGATCGTCGTGGCGCTGTTGGTGCCAGCCGAGAGGCCACCAAGACCGCCGACAACGCTCGTGCCATTGGCTTCCTGGAGGGTGACAGCTTCGTTGCGGAGACCGAGCTGCAGGGTGGAGGAGCCATTGTCGCCGCCGGCGGCGTCGCCGAGGAGAACACGAGAACCACCCGTGGACTGGAGCGTGGTCGCCTTGTTGCCTGCACCGAACTGACCGGTGAAGCTGCTGTTGTCGCCGCCGAACGCTGTGTTGTCCTGAGCGGTGAACGCGGCGTTCTGGATGCCGAACTGAAGCGTGGACTGGCCGTTGTTGCCGCCGTCAGCACGAGGCACGGGGACCCCAAGGACCTTGAAGCCGGCTACGTAGGTGTCGGTCTTCGAACCTGCCTCACCTTCGCTGCTCTGCGCCACGGTTGCGCTGTTGCCAGCGCCGAACTGGGCCGTGGTCGACACGTTGTCACCGCCGTTTCCGCCGCTGGCCTGTCCGACATGGGCTGCGTTCGCGATACCGGCCTGGATCATGAACTGGCTGTTATCGCCGCCGTTCGTCGCGTCGGTGTTCGTTTCCGTTCCGGTGAACCGGCCGAACACGGTAAATCCATTACGAACAGGGCCGCTTGCTGCGGATCCGCTGCTGCTCTGGCCGACACTCGCGATGTTGCCCATGCCGACCTGCAGAGTGGTCGAGTCGTTGAGGCCGCCGTTGATCGTGTTGGCCTGGATGGCTGCGCTCACGTTGCCTGCGCCGAACTGCGCGGTGCGTGCATCGTTGGTGCCGCCGCCCGTCGCGACCTGCTGTGCGGTTGCGGCGAAGTTGCCGACGCCGACCTGCAGCGTGCCCTGCTGGTTGTTGCCACCGGTCTGGAGGCTCGAGGCAGCATTGCGGTTGCCGAGCTGAACGATGCCGGACTCGTTGGTGCGATTAGCGCCAGCGGTCTGAATCGTGCTTGCGAAGTTGCGCTTGCCGATCTGCAGCGTGGTCTGGGCATTGTCGCCATCCGCAGCGCCCGCCTGCACGGCGAGAGCGGTGTTGCGGGAGCCGATCTGCAGGGTGGAGGAGTCGTTGGTCGATGCACCCGCCTGGCCCGTGGCAGCGACGTTGCCTGTGCCAACCTGAACGGTGTTCTGGGTGTTGGTGGCGCCGGCGGTGCTCGTCTGGCCGGCGAAGGAGCTGTTGGATCTGCCGATCTGGAGGGTCGTGGAGGTGTTCTCGCCCGGTGCAGCACCGACCTGTCCGGTCACGGCCTTGTTGCCGAAGCCGAACTGGCCCGTTGCCTGGGTGTTCGTGTCGCCGCTCTGGCCCGTGATCGCGGCGTTGGCGATGCCCGACTGCAGCGTAACGGACTGGTTCGAACCGGCAGCGTCCTGAACGGTCGCAGCGACGTTGAGAGCGCCGATCTGAACCGTGCCCTGCTGGTTGATGCCGTCATTGCCGTTCTGAGTCGCAACCGAGACGTTGCCGATGCCCTGCTGAACGGTGGCCGAGGTGTTCTCAGAGCCTCCTGACTGGACCGTGCCGGCGACATTGCCGAAGCCCATCTGCAGAGTGGTCTGCTTGTTGATGGCGCCGCTATTGGCGATCTGCAGGGCCCCCGAGTGGTTCTGCACACCGGCCTGGATCGTGGCCGACTCGTTCGACTGGTTGCCACCCGCCTGCACGGTGGCCGCCTGGTTGCGGTAGCCGTCCTGCGTCGTCACCTGGTTGTTGTTGCCGGAGGCCTGCCCGGCGAAGGAGCGGTTGCCGAAGCCGGACTGTGCCGTGAGGGAGGTGTTTGCGTTAGCGCTTGAGTTGCTCTGAACGGTTGCCGCCGCGTTGCGGACGCCGCGCTGGAACGTGCCCTGGCTGTTCTTGCTGCCGAGCTGGCTGATCGCGGCTTCGTTCTTGACGCCGTTCTGAATCGACAAAGAACCGTTCTCGGCCGAGCCCGTCCGGCTCTGAGCGGTGTAGGCCCGGTTCTTGCGGCCGTTCTGCAGGCTCACCTGCTTGTTGCTGCCGTTCTGCTGCCCAACAATGGCCGCATTGCCTTCGCCAATTTGTGCGATGAAGGATTCATTGGCGGAGCTGAGTGATGTGCTGGCGAGCAGCGCAAACCCGATGACTGTCACTCTTTTCATTTTGGACGCTTTCCCCTGTTAAGGATTGGGGGGCTGTCCGCTCATGGCAGCGGACTGAAACCCGTGGAGGCTTTTTAACTTTTCATTAGGAATATTCGTTAAGCCTCTTCCGAGAATTCCCGGCATCATCCAAATTAACCCAGGCGAGTGAGCCGGGCCTGCTGAGGTGCCGCGAATTAATCCGAATGAGTGAGCCGTCACTAAGAATGATATTTGTTCTGTAGTATCGTTATACTGTGGTCAAGTGCATCGACTTGACTTCGCTGTTGCGCATTCGGGATGTGCATGACGCAACAAGGGAGCCTTTTGCGGCTCTATCGTGCAGGGCGTTCACGACCCTGATCGTCGTCAGGACAGAACGCTGCTCCGCTGTATTTCTCGCTTTGTCGGAGCGAGATGCTTCGTCAGTGCCTCGCGCGTAAGTTCGAGTGCTCGGGCAAGACGCTCGACCTGTTCGGCCCCGACAGTCGCAAGTTCTGCACTGGTGATCTTTCTCCAGCCGACGCAGATTTCATGCACGGTCCTGGCTCCGACATTCGCGGATGCGCTCTGCAGGCCGTGAGCCTCTAGGCGAAACCGATGCGTGTCCCTCGTCGCGGCGGCGTGCCGCAATTCGGCGAGGATATGATCCGCGTCCGAGAAGAATTCCTCCACGAGATCGAGGACGAATTCCATCCCGCCCAATTGCTCCAGTTCCATCAGCAGTGTTGTATCAATGGTCGGGGTGGAGGTATCCAGCGAGGGGGCAGGGGCTGAGGACACCTTGACAGATTGCTGCACAGGGCGGGCGACTGAGTGTTCCTCGATCACTTTGAGAAGCGTCGCGGGTTGCACGGGTTTCGTCAGGCAGGCATCCATCCCGGCTGCCGTCGCCTCGGCGACGACGTCCGGCGTCACGTCGGCCGTCAGCGCGATGATCGGAGTGCGAGAGCCCTGCGGTTCCGTGAACCTGAATAGCTTCGCGGCCTCAATTCCGGTCATCACCGGCATGTTGACGTCCATGATGATCAGGTCGAACGGTTCCGCCTCGATCGCATTGAGCGCCTCCTCTCCGTTAGCGACACATCGGGCAGTATGTCCGCCACGTTCCAGAATCTTCGCGGTCACGAGCCGGTTTGTAGAGTTGTCGTCGGCCACAAGAATTGTGAGAGGTCGCGATGCAGCGGGAAGTTCGATCCTGTTCGGCTCGCTCCAAATCGCCTGAGCCCAGGAGGTTTGTACGGCTGCTGCGAGAAGGGCAGTCTTGGCCTCATCGCCCGTGAACTCAACCGGTAGTATGCTGCTGGAAGCGCACATTAACTTTACTGTCGGTGAATCCGTGCGCATCCCTGTGCGGATGAGGACCGGTGGGGTGGGAAGAGCGGCCGGTTCGATCTCCTGTACCAGGAGGTCTGCCGGCAAATCGCTGCAGTAGATGGGAATGGCCTGTGCATTGCCGTCCTGTTGCGTCCATTTCTCTGCATCAGACAGAGTTTGAACGACTGGAAGATCGTCACGATAGCCGAGGCGAAGCGCGATGTCCCGCGCGAGATTGGGGTCGGTGCAAATCAGAAGCGGCTGAAACCGATAGGGTAGCGGCCTGTCGGATCTGGCCTGATCCAGGATCGTCATCGGAATGCAGAACCAGAAAGAACTGCCGCTTCCCTCGCGGCTGTCGACTCCGATGCTGCCACCCATCGCTTCGACCAGTTGTCGGCAGATAGAGAGGCCCAGTCCAGTTCCCCCAAAGCGATTGATGATAGTTTCGTCACCTTGGGTGAAGCTCTCGAAGATCTTGCCTACTGCATGCGGTGCAATCCCGATACCTGTGTCGTGTACGACGAATCGAACAAGGGTTTTGCCGTTCTCAGTTACCGGATAGGCTGCGAGCGTAACCCTCCCTTTTTCCGTGAATTTGACGGCGTTGCCGAGAAGGTTGAGCAGGATCTCCTCAAGATGGTGCTTCGGCCCGTGAAGCTGCAGGGGTGTCTGGGAAGCGATATGAATCGTCAGCCGGAGTCCTTTTTTCTGAGCCTGCGCCAAGACCATGGCTCGGGCGGTGGAGAGGACTTCCGACACATCGAAATCGATCTGATCGATCGGCATCTTTCCCGCTTCAATGCGGGACAGGTTCAGGATGCTGTTGATCTGCCTGAGTAGGGTTTCTCCGGCAGCTCCGATTGTCTGGACAATACCGCGCTGCTCAGCATCAAGGTTCATTTCACGCATAAGGCTTGAAAGACCGATGATCGCGTTCAACGGGGTTCTCAACTCGTGACTGACACTAGCAAGGAACAGCGTCTTCGCCCGACTGGCCGCTTCGGCCTGCGCCTTGGCATTGGAAAGCTTGCGGATCAGAGTGCTGGCATAGAGAGGGAGGACAATGAGGCTCAGCAGCAAGGTTCCCGAAAGATAGATGTCATCGTGCCATACCGGGGTCGTGTAGACTACGGCTGTGAAGCAAATGACTGAAACCACCATCGCCGCGTACAGGAAGGGAACGCCAAAGCGAAATCCATTTCCAAACGTAATCCAGAGATAGAGCAGGAAGAGGACTGACGATGTTTCCCCGACGTAGTGGATCTGCACGGAGGCGGTTGTGAGATCGCTGATGATAGCGATTATTCGACGGATGGTAGAGTGCTGCGGCCTGAGGAGAATGTGTGCGACGATCCCGGCCGAGACGAGCGCGAAAATTACGGCGCTGATCAGAGCTTCGCGCGGAACGGAGGGGTTGATCCAGAACGTATAAGACGTAATCAGGCACAAAAAGATGAGCCTGTTGAGGCTCATCTCGTGCTCGCGGTCGGGGCTGTTCTTCAGTCGCGATAGAAGATGGGCTATCACGAACTCTGAACCTTCTTGGGCGGAACGTTCTGTTTCGGAACCAGATACCGAGGACTTTGCTCGAGAAGGGACTGAAAGACATCTGGCGCCAAAGGCCGGCTGAACAAAAAGCCTTGAGCCTCGTCGCAGGAATGATTGAGCAAACATGCGAGCTGAGGAGAGGATTCCACCCCTTCGGCGACAACCCTCAGGTCAAGGCTTTGGGCAAGGGAAATAATCGTCCGAACGATGGCTTCATCACGGGTTCCGGCCAACAGGCTGGAGATGAACGAGCGATCTATCTTCAAGGTGTCGACAGCGAAATTCTTCAGATAGCTGAGGGAAGAGAACCCCACTCCGAAATCGTCGATCGCAACTCTCACACCGAGTTTCTTGAGCTTTTGAAGAACCTGCTTGGTTCGTCCGATGTCCTTGAGAAGGCTGCCCTCGGTGAGCTCGAGCTCGAGGCACTCGGGGCTCAACCCAGTTGACTTGAGTGTTTCATCGACCAATTGGACGATGTCTTGACGCATGAACTGCACAGGCGACAGGTTGACCGAAATCCGCAGCGGTCCATATCCGAGCCGCTGCCATTCCGCCGCCTGTGTGCAGGCCTTCTTCAGGACCCAGGCGCCGATATCGTTGATCAGGCCGGTTTCTTCTGCGATGCTGATGAAGGTATTGGGGGAGGTGAGGCCGAATTGAGGCCTGGTCCAGCGCAGGAGCGCTTCGGCGCCTGCAATCGATCCTGCCCCCAGATCGATCTGAGGCTGGTAATGAAGCTCGAACTGGTCTTGAGCGATCGCCTTGCGAAGATCGGTTTCGAGGCTGATATTGTTCCAAGAGATGCTGTCCATCTCGGGCGAGTAGAAGCGCAGAGTATTCCTTCCCTCGGCCTTTGCCTGGTACATTGCCAGATCTGCGTATCGGAGAAGTTTCTCGACGCTCTGGCTATCCTGCGGCGCCAGCGTGATTCCTATCGTGCAACCTATTCTGATCTCGCTCTCCTCGAGGAGGAATGGTGCAGCCAGGGCATCGATGATCTTTCTCGCCAGATTTTCCGCATCGCTCGGAGATGCGATTTCCGATTGGACGACCACGAACTCGTCACCAGACATCCGGGCAACCAGATCGGAACTCGAAATTGTTCCGAGGAGGCGGCTCGTCACCAGCTGAAGCATACGGTCGCCGCCGCTGTGGCCAAGGGTATCATTGACTGCCTTGAAGCGGTCGAGGTCGATCAGGAGTATCGCAAAGCGGGTCCGTTCGCTGGAGAGCTTCTGCTCGATTCGGTCATAGAGCATTCTCCGGTTCGGGAGGTCCGTCAGCGTGTCGTGTAACGCAATGTGTCGCAACGTGCTTTCGGCCTGCTTCCGCTCGGTTATCTCGACCGAGGTCGTCAGTACGCTTGTTTCGGCACCGGCAAGCGCAGGCAGCGACGTCTTCGTGGTAAGAAACACCCGCTCGCTCCCGGACATGTCGATCATGCTTTCCTCGAAGCTGACGCATGTTCGCAGGCCCTTGACGATCGAACTGTGGACCTGGCGGCTGAGTTCCGGCTTGTTGCTCTCTAGTATGTCGTTTAGCCGTTTTCCGGTCAGGGCTTCCGGAGTGGAGTTGACGAAGTCGGCAAAGTGGGCGTTCACGAAAACGATGCGGCAATCCTTGTCGGTTGCGCTGATCATGGCCGGAACCGTGTCGATCACATGAGCGAGTGCCTCCCTGCTGCTGCGGACCAACTCCTCCTGAGAACGTTCACTGATGAGAAGCTGCTGTTCGAGCGCCTGGGCGCGACCCTTGATCTGCTGCTGCTGCCGCTGGAGCTTTAGGAGATTGCGTGCCCGGGTAACGAATTCATAATGATCCACGGGAGAGCGAAGGAAATCCGTGGCCCCCGCTTCGAGCGCCCGAAGCCGAAAAGCCCTGTCGTCATAGGCAGTTATGACGATGATCGGAACGTCGATTCCGTTAGAGCTGCCTCTCACGTGTTTCGTGAACTCTGCCCCGTCCATGCCGGGCATTCGGAAGTCGGTAATGATCAGGCTGGGGCAGTTGCCTTCGAGCCATTCAAGGGCCTCTTTTGGAGAGGCAAAGGCATGCACGACTGCGCCTTCTTCGATCGTCTGAGCGAGACGGGAATAGATGTTGCGGTTAGTGCTTTTGTCATCGAGGATCAGAATAGCTGCCATGTCATGCCCCGTCGTCCTCCGCCCAACAGCTCGATCGATCCTGTGGAGTGCTGGATCTTCTCAGCGAACATTTAGCCGCTTGATCCGCTTCTTTGCTGTGCTGCCGCAGGTCGCGCAGTGTCTCCTAGTGCGTGTGCCGTATTGTCCCTGTCGGGAGATCATCGATTTCTTCTCAGGATTGCGACGTTGATCGATGTTACTCTTTTTCAACAAGTCGTATGATGCTGAATCCGAATACATCATTCATACCTCGCTAACGTAGTTTTTTGACGCTTTGTCGCTGTGTTTTTCCAGTAATTGGTTAATTCAATTTCCTGCCCGGCGGAAGAAAAGCTTGCTCCTGAAATCTGATTTGACGACCTATGAATCATGGGACTGGGGAGCGATGGGGGGCATTAACCAAATCACATAACAGACCTTCATAAGTACTACCCAGAACGGCGTTAAAGGATCATTATCCTTGGGGAAGGTTGCCTCCGGTCGAGGCAAGTCGCGTGGCAGCGAGATGAAACTCGTTGTGCTGATGAATTCTCTATGATGGAGAGCAGAATGTTATCCCCGTTGGTCAAGGCCAATGACCATCTTTACTCTGGCGATGAACCCGCCGTTTATCGGGAAATACCGAAACCTACGGGTCTGCCGCCGCAATCAACGCCGGGTCCGGCAGCATCGTCCGATCCAGCCAACCTTCTCCTGCCGTACATCGACGTCAAGCTCGACTTCGAACAGAAGATCTATTGGGCCGCCATGCGGCCGAGCCAGCATCCGATGATCACAATGGAGCTCCTCCGGGACATGATGTGCGTGCAGGAATCCGTGCGCGTCATCATGGAGGAGGGGAATAGGGAGCAGCGCCAGCATCTCGAGTACTTCGTTGCCGCATCCCAAACGCCCGGCGTCTACAACTTCGGTGGAAATCTGGCGTATTTTGCGGATTGCATCCGGCGCAGGAACGTCGAGGGGCTGAGGGAGTATGCCTATGCCTGCATTGACGTGGTTTACGGAAACGCCATGGCGTTTCATACTCCTCTCATCACGATTGCACTGGTGCAGGGCGACGCGCTAGGGGGCGGCTTCGAATGCGCGCTCTCGTTTGACCTCATCGTTGCTGAGAAGAGCTCGAAGATGGGACTGCCGGAAGTGCTGTTCAATCTGTTCCCTGGAATGGGTGCATACAGCTTCCTGTCGCGCAAGATCGGCACGGCAGCTGCCGAGAAACTCATCATGAGCGGCACGGTCTACACAGCCGAGGAGCTGTATCGTCTCGGCGTCGTTGACGTTCTTGCCGAAGACGGCCAGGGCGAGAACGCGGTGAGGGACTATATCGCCCGCAACAGGCGCAAGCACAATGCTCATCAGGCAATCTACCGCTCAAAGCGGAGAATCAATCCTGTGAAGTATGAGGAGCTGCGGGACATCGTCGATATCTGGCTTGAGGCAGCGATGAATCTGGGTGAGCCGGAGCTGCGGAAGATGATGAGGCTTGTCGCTGCCCAGGAGCGAAGACTGGACATCCGGGAATAGTTTGGAACCGCAGCGTGGATGGTTTTGATCCCTTCCGTCACGATCGTGCCTTTAAGGTTACCTCCTGCGTAAAAAATGCGAAAGCGGACAAGATGTTCAGCGTTGAACGGCTGGTGCAGGATTCTTTGGGCTCCTCGTGTAATTGGTTGCCCGTGCTAAGCCGTAGGGGATCAAGAGGAGCATCTTAAGGCCCGGAAGCCGGGAATTCCGGCTTTTGATCAGAGTCTGGATGCACACCTCAGCGCGCGCATTACAATTTCTCAAACGTCTAAGTTCCCAAATGGCGAACTGTTTGGTCGTCAGCTTCGACCCCGGTCATCACATAGTAGGAACCCGAGCCGGTTTGATGATTGACGTTGGGTCGATAGCGCCCCGACAAACCGCGCAAGGTGATGACCATTAGGGGCGATATCGGTCGGTGAGCGCACACTGGCTGGCTCAGGTGATGCCGCCGTCGACCATCCGCAATGAGCATCGCGAGGACATCCGACTGGTTGTCACGCCCCTTGGAGGCGCGCTTCTACTTCATCAACGGAGACGGTTTTGTGAGGCGCTCCAGTCTATTCCTTCACTGCACCTGTCATCGAAGATACATAGTAATCGACGAAAAATGAGTAAAGCAGCACGACCGGGAGAGAGCCCAGGAGTGCGCCCGCCATGAGCGATCCCCACTCGTATACGTCGCCTCGCACGAGTTCGGTCAGCACTCCTACCGGTACCGTCTTATTCTCTGACGACTGGATGAATGTGAGTGCGTAGATGAATTCATTCCAGGAGAGCGTGAAGGCGAAAATGCCAGCCGAGATGAGGCCCGGCACGGCGAGCGGAAGCATGATCCTCGTCAGGATTTGCCAGCGAGACGCTCCGTCGACGAGGGCGCATTCCTCCAGCTCGTAGGGTATCGACCGGAAATAGCCCATCAGGAGCCATGTACAGAAAGGGATGAGAAAGGTCGGATACGTGAAGATCAAAGCGAGCTTGGAGTCGTAGATCCCGAATTTGAAGATCATGACCGCCAGTGGAATGAAGAGGATCGAAGGCGGCACGAGATAGGCTAGAAAGATCGCTAGGCCCGCCCACCGGCCCCCCGGAAAACGGACACGCTCGATCGCATAAGCTGCGAACACCGATGCCACGAGAGAGAGGAGCGTTGACCCGACGGCTACGGCCATCGTGTTCACCAGCCAATTCGGATAGGACGTTTCGAACAGAAGATAGCGGATGTTCTGAAGAGTTGGGTTGGATGGCCAGAAGGGATTGAAGTCACGGAAGTTGTTGAGCTCGGCGTTGGGCTTCAGGGCCGTGATCGTCATCCAGTAGAAGGGGAAGAGCAGAACGAAGACGAAGATCGCAAGCGGCAGATAAACCGTGAGAAGCCGCTGCGGCGTACGGTTGAGGTAGCTCATTCCGACGGATTCATCCGTCATGGCATCGTCACGGCGTCCGTTGTGAGAGGTCATCAGTCCGCGCCCCCCTGCTGCCAGCGACGGCGCTGCAGACCGAAGTAGCTGAAGAGTACGGCGGCGAGCAGAAACGGGACCATCGCCACAGCGATTGCCGCGCCCTCGCCGAGCTGACCGCCCGGAATGGCCCGCTGGAAGCTCAAGGTCGCCATGAGATGAGTGGCGTTCAGCGGCCCTCCTCGCGTGAGGACATAGATGAGCTGAAAATCCGTGAAGGTGAAGAGAACCGAGAAGGTCATCACCACGGCAATCAGCGGCGTGAGCATGGGCAGCGTGATGTGGCGGAACCGCTGCCAGGAGGTTGCACCGTCAAGCGTTGCCGCCTCGTGCAGGGAGGGGGAAATCGTCTGCAGCCCTGCGAGCAGGGTGATTGCCACGAAGGGAATGCCACGCCACACATTGGTCAGGATCACGGTTGCACGGGCGTTATTGGGATCCCCGAGAAAATTGATGGGCGAGCTGATCCACCCGAGTTCCATGAGCGCCCAAGAAATGATCGAGAATTGGGTGTCGTAGATCCACCAGAATGCAATGGCGGAAAGCACTGTCGGCACGACCCAGGGCAAAAGGACGATGGCGCGGATGAGAGCCTTGAACGGCAGATGCTCGTTGAGGAGAAGCGCGAGCCACAAGCCCAGCGCAAATTTCAGGGCGGAGGCGACTACCGTATAGAGAATGGTATTGAAGACCGAGAGCCAGAAGATGCTGTCATCCCAGAGAAGTTGGTAATTCTCCAGGCCGACGAAAATACCCGCCCGTCCGATGCGTGTGTCGGTGAAGCCGAGCCAAACGCCGAGTCCCAGAGGGTAGGATAGAAAGATCAGCAGAAAGGCTGCTGCCGGCAGCATGAAGAGTAGGCCGACAAAGCCTTTGCTCCGTAGCAGGGGCGTTCGCGTCGGCGCTGTTATCGCGCTTTCCCGAGAAAGGACGGCATCGGCCATGAGGCGTCTCCGGCAGGCTTAAGTTGGAGGGCGGCACTCTCGTGCCGCCCTCACGTTCATCAGACCCGATAATAGCGGTTCGCCCGCTGCTCCGCGCGCTTCGCTGCCTCCTCGGGAGTCCGCTGTCCTGTCGCAGCCTCCGCCACCATGTCGACCATCACGTAATCCGCCATGGTGGCGGCCGACGCATAACCCAGCGGACCGGCATAACCGTTGGGCCGCAGGGTCTCCGAGGCGCGCTTATAGGGTTCGTGCACCGGGTCGGATGTCCAGACCGGATTGTCGATCAGGCCTTTCAGCGGCGGGCAGCAATAGGCGCTCGAGGCAGTGATCCACGCATCCATCTGCGGCTTATCAAGCATGTATTGCAAATAGGCGCGGGCCGCGTTCGGGTATTTCGTATATTTGAAGATGACCGCCGAGGTGGTCTGGTGCAACTCGACCGGCTGGCCGATGGGCCCGGTGGGCATCACCGTCGAGCGGATATCCTGCGCCATCTCGGCCATCTTCGGATCATTCTTCGCCGAGTAATAGAGGGATACGCCATTGGCCGTCACCGAGATATCCCCTGAGAGGAACACGCGGTTGTTGTTGATATCGAGCCAGCTCTCCGTTCCCGGAATGAAGGTCTGATAGAGCTCGCGGGCATATTGCAGAGCCTTGATCGTCTCGGGCGAGTTGATCACGACCTTGCCGTTCTCATCGACCATCTTGCCGCCGTGGCTCCAGACGATCCAGTGCGCGAAGTTGTTGCCGTCCCCGACCGCCTTGCCCAGAGCGAAGCCGGCAGGCTTGCTCTTGGCCTTCAGGGCCTTGCACATCTCCAGGAACTCATCGCTCTTCTCGGGGAACTTCGACCAGCCGGCTTGCCGGAGCATGCTCTCGCGATAGAGGATGCCGTTGCCGATGGCCGCTAGAGGCAGGGCGATGAACTTGTCGTTCTGCTTGGCATAGCCCTCGGGGCCCGGATAGTACCCGCCGTACTTGCTGGCGAAGCTCGTCGCGATGTCCGTTACATCAAGGAGTTTGTCCGAATATTGGAATGGATCGTCGAACCAGACCAGCATGATGTCAGGCCCCGAGCCGACATTCGCCGCTACGGCCGCCTTCGGACGGATGTCCTCCCAGCTCTCCTTGTCGACCCGCACCTCAACGCCGGTCGCTTCCGTGAACTTCTTGGAATTGGCGAGCCATGAATCCTCGTCGCCCTTCACAAAGGGCGTCCAGCGCAGCACGCGGAGGGTTGCTCCCGGTTCCGGTTTGTATTGCGCGGTAGCATCTTGCGCAAAGCCTGGTCGGATTCCCAGGAATTGAGCTCCCGCCAAGCCGGCAGACACGCTCGCAGTCCCAAGAAGCAGATCACGTCTAGACAGGGTCATTGTTCATTTCCTCCGCAGACCGGGATTTCTGATGAGAAGCGCGGCTGTCCCGGCCGAGCCGCGTCTTGAGCTCAGTTGATGCGTTTTCCGGTTTCCTCGTCGAAAAGATGCGCAAGGGCGGGATCGGGCGCGATGTGAATGATCTCGCCGGGCCGGGCGCTGATGCGCTCCCGAAACACGCAGATGATCTCCCGGCCATCGGCTTTTGCCACCACCTGCGTCTCCGCGCCGGTGGGCTCAACCACGCGCACTTCGACCGGAAGGCCGTCCTGCCGGAGGTGAAAGTGCTCGGGTCGGATACCGTAATAGGACGGACGCCCCACAGAGGCCGCCGGAAGGTTCCGGACCGGAAGCGTCAGGTTGCCCATGGCAAAGCCGGAGGACACGATGTGCCCCTTGAGCACGTTCATGGCGGGGGATCCGATGAAGCCAGCGACGAAGAGGTTGGCGGGCCGGTCGTAGAGCTCGAGCGGCGCGCCGATCTGCTCGACGATGCCGTCGTGCATGACCACGATCTTGTCGGCCAT
>Ga0182742_1002214_pt1 | contig 22136 bp, 20 predicted proteins | sample eDN5th37CBELigMG_FD_128880 | JGI IMG/M metagenome (GOLD analysis project Ga0182742, IMG submission 128880) | Enriched Miracle-Growth compost microbial communities from Emeryville, California, USA - eDNA 5th pass 37_C BE-Lig MG (version 2)... ... | reverse complement strand
TTCTCCAACACGTTCATGTTTTCAAGACTGCGCAGTGCCCATTCTGTTCCTTCAGCTTCTAAATCATTTTTTGCTTTTTCCACTGCTTCTCTTAATGAGGATTTATATTCTGGAACGTCCTCTGTGTAATGACGTACCATCTTTTTTGGAACATTTGTCTGCTCGTTAAATGCAAGTGCTCTCCGTTCTTGAAAAAGTGGAACATGAACATCCTTCGGTGAATGAATGTCCCCTTGCATTGGATGCTTTAAGACAGCCTTTACCTTTACAAGATAATGCTCAGGCTTAATTGCTGTAATTTCTCCAATATATTTTCCAGTCTTATAAATTCCAGTTACAATGTCACCAACTTTAAATTCATCAGACATTTCAAATCACTCCTTCTGCATATTTATAACTCTATCCATTATAACCGACGTCATTCGAACAAGCATCTTATAACACGTCTTAGGTTTGTGTTATAATGTAAAAAGCTATCATTCTAGGTTGAAAGGTGTGTAGGAATGCTGCTTTTACCAGTATTAAACCTGTTTCTATATTTCCCTGAGGATAAAACAGAATATATTCCAGCTGCAATAACCACTGTTATTTGCTTAATTGTTGCGTTTATTGTGTTCCGTTTATTTATCAAGCATTCGAAAAAAGAACAAGCGAAAGCTGAGGAACTAGAGAAGCAATTAATAAAACATGACAAAAACAATCTCACGAAGTAATTTTAGGTGATTCTATGGAAAATCAACAGGCCAATTTACAAATTATGATTGTGCTGCAAGAATGGGATCCACTAGGTTATGGAGTCGGTTCCTATGAAACAGAAGCGGTGGATGTTTTACAGGCAGCCCATCAATTTGATAATCCAAGTAAATTAGCAAGAAAAATACAGTCTATTTTTGAATTCTCTTTTGAGGAAGTCATCCCGCTAAAAGAGTGTGAGAAAATGGCTGTGAAACTCTTAGCCATTTTAAATAATGCAACGTGCGAACTGTAAAAAAGTTGGGGCAACCCATCTTTTTTGTTTATTAAATTCGTTTTGTACGGGTCATTGCTGATTTGGACGAGGAGGAATATTGGCTCTCTCGGTTTACCCTTCATAGACGTGATGAAGAGGACTGGAGCGGAAACTTTTGTTACAAATCCCCTTCATGGACTTGATGAAGAGGACTGGAGCGGGAATTTTTGTTACAAATCCCCTTCATAGACGTGATGAAGAGGAAATAATCTAATATTGACGCACCCAACCCTCTTCATAGATGTGATGAAGAGGAAATGAGTGGGGATTGCCGCACCCAATCCCCTTCATAGACGTGATGAAGAGGAAATGAGTGGGAAAAGCCGCACCAAACCCCCTTCATAGACGCGATGAAGAGGAAACGAGTGGGGATTGCCGCGCTCAATCCCCTTCATAGACCTAATGAAGAGGAAATGAGTGGGAATAGAGGTACCATATCCCCTTCATAGAAGTGATGAAAGGGGATTGGACCTAGAACAGCTAGATAAACTGTGAAATATACTCGGATACCTTCTCCGGACATTCTTCCGGAACCAAATGTCCTGTATTCTTAATGGCAACAAAACTAGAATTAGGCAGGTCCTGATGAAGCCTTTTTCCTACAGAAATTGGAACGACTCGATCTTTTTCTCCCCAAATTAATAAGACAGGATGCTTGATCTTTTTTAATTCCTCAGACGGTAAATCTCCCTCACGATGGCGAATCATTCGTGTTAATCCCATAAAAATTCGGTTATCCATAAAGGGCTCTGTATATCCATCAATCATTTCTTGGTCAATGAGCTCATGGTTATGCACGACATTACGTAAATTATGTAATACCCCTTGCTTAGCTAGCTTCCTTTTTACAATAAAATGAAAATAGGGAAGATAGGAAGAATAGATTAAAGACTTTGGCATTCGTTTCATATAGCCTGAACTGCACAACAGTATTAATTTATCTACTAAATCAGGTGCTTGCTTTGCAATGTATAGACATATTTGTCCACCCATCGAATGGCCAACTAAATTCACTTTTGAAAAATGAAAAGACCGAATCAAGTCACATACCACATACGCGATATTTGAATAGGAATATATAAAGCTAGTCGATTTTTCACTTTTCCCAAAAGGGGGAAGGTCAATTGATAAGATGGTATACTCTTCCTCTAAAAAGGGAATCAGTCTTCGAAAGCTAAATGAGGATGATAAGAAACCGTGCAACATGACAAGAACGGGCTTCTTTTTATTATGTTGGTATAACTCATAATGAAGATTTACTCCTTTAATTTGTATCGTATCCATTGATAAACGTCCACATCCTACACTATTGATTTATCCCTATTTTTACCTAAGGGGATAGAAAAACTCATAAAATTTCGAATGAATATAAAATAATTCAATATACTATTCATTTATCTGATATAATAAATGACAAAAATTCATTTCAAATTACTAGGAGTGACCATTATGCAGTTACAGGAAAATGAAATTGAAATACTTGAGATAATTGAAAACAACGGACGACTTCCTGTGGAAACAATTGCAAAATTAGTTGGCAAAAGTGTTGATGAAGTCGATGGCATTATTCAAAAACTTGAAGATCAAAAGATTATTGTGGAGTATAACACAATCGTTGACTGGAAGAAAGTTGAAGGTCATGAAGGTGTAACAGCTATGATTGATGTCAAGGTAACCCCGAAAAAGGGTGTAGGCTTTGATGAAATTGCTAAACGCATCTATCATTTTAAAGAAGTAAAATCGGTTTATTTAATGTCTGGTGCATATGATTTATCTGTGGTAATTGAAGGTAAAACGATGTCGGAAGTTGGTTCTTTCGTATCTGAAAAGCTTTCAACACTTGATTCTGTTCTTTCGACTACAACACATTTTATTTTGAAAAAATACAAACATGATGGAACTATTTTTGATCAAGGTGAAGATGACAAACGGATTGTGGTGACACCATGACTTCTCAGTACCTTTCTAAAAAAGTTCAAGAATTACAACCTTCCGGAATCCGTCGATTCTTTGATTTAGCGGTAACGATGGAAGGTGTCATCTCGTTGGGTGTGGGTGAACCTGATTTTGTAACACCTTGGTCAATTCGGGAAGCAAGCATCCAATCTATCGAGTCAGGAATTACATCTTACACTGGAAATGCAGGACTTCTTGAACTACGACAGGAAATTTCAGCTTATTTACATAGGTCATTTGGGGTGAAATATACTCCTGAAAATGAGGTTATTGTGACGGTTGGCGGAAGCCAAGCAATTGATTTGGCATTGCGTGCAATTGTCGACCCAGGTGATGAAGTTATCATTGTAGAACCAACCTTTGTTGCGTACAGCCCAATCGTTTCGCTTGCAGGTGGAGTTCCAATCCCTGTACACACTAGACCTGAAAATGAATTTAAGCTACAGCCAGAAGAAATAGAAAAAGTAGTAACAGAACGTACAAAGGCCATTATTATTTGTTCTCCAAATAATCCAACAGGAACTATGTTGAAGAAGGAAGAACTTGAAGCAATTGCTAAAATTGTGGAAAAGCACGATCTACTTGTGATTTCAGATGAGATTTATGCTGAGCTTTCCTACGAAGGCAAATATACAAGTTTTTCAAGTATCCCTGGGATGTTTGAGCGCACAATCCTGGTATCTGGATTTTCAAAGGGTTTTGCTATGACTGGATGGCGCTTAGGTTATTCTGCTGCTCCAAGGGAAATTTCGGAAGCAATGTTGAAAATTCATCAATATACAATGATGTGTGCTTCGACTATGGCTCAGTACGGAGCAATCGAAGCACTTCGAAATGGACATTCAGATGTAGAATATATGAGAAAAAGCTATCGTCAGCGTAGAAACTTTTTTGTATCTTCGTTACAGGAAATTGGACTAACTTGTCATATGCCAGGCGGTGCTTTCTATGCATTTCCGTCTATAAAAGCAACAAGATTATCATCTGAGGAATTTGCGCATCGTTTACTAATGGAGGAAAGGGTAGCAGTTGTCCCTGGTAATGTATTCGGTGAAAGTGGTGAAGGGTTTATTCGCTGCTCATATGCATCCTCACTAGAGCAACTCCAAGAAGCAGTCAAACGAATGGGCCGATTCTTGAAAAACAACAATCTTTTATAAAAAACTGTATAAAAAAATGGACAAAACCAATTTTGGTTTTGTCCTACATACAAAAGGGGAATACTAGAAAGCCTTTGAAAGTAGTATCTCCAATAATCACCTATTTTAAACACCGCACAGATCCCGCTATTATCGAAATGATAAATATTACCTCTTTCATAATTTCATCTCGAAATGGTAACTCTAAAAGCGAAAAGGTTCTTTTTTTGAATAAATGGCCATTCTGTGTTATAATTATTTATTGCGTATATAAAAGGTATGTAAACTAAAGTTTTAGGAGTTGGGTAGCATGACAGAAAAATTCGAAGTAGGAAGTGTTGTTAAGGGTAAGATTACAGGAATTCAACCTTATGGAGCATTTGTTGCTTTAGACGAAAATACACAAGGTTTAGTTCATATTTCAGAAGTAACTCATGGTTTTGTTAAAGATATTAACGAACATGTTAAAGTTGGCGATGAAGTAAATGTAAAGATTTTATCTATTGATGAAGGAGCAGGAAAAATCGGTCTATCAATTCGTGCAACTGAGGAAGCACCAGAAAAGCCGGCACAAAGAACTGCTAAGCCAAAAAAACGTCCAGCACAAGCACAACCAGCAAATGCTGAAAGCCCTCAAGGTTTCAACACTTTAAAGGATAAGCTTGAAGAGTGGATTGAACAATCGAATTTTAACTAAGAACCAGAAAAAGAGGCATTCACTGAATAGCCTCTTTTTTACATATATAAAGAAAAATAGAAGATAATGTTAAGAGCAAACTGCTTTACAACATGTTGTAACATTGCCATAATTTTTTACAGGAGGCGATAATTTTGGAAAACTTTACATATTACAACCCAACTAAGCTTATCTTTGGTAAAGGTCAGGTACAAGAACTTAAAACTGAAATACCCCAGTACGGAAAAAAAGTATTGCTTATATATGGTGGCGGTAGTATCAAGAGAAATGGTTTGTACGACCAAGTCATTGACCAATTAAATGAAATAGGGGCAGAGGTACACGAGTTTTCTGGAGTAGAACCCAATCCTCGTTTGTCTACAGTCAGAAAAGGAATCGAAATTTGCCGTAAGGAAGGCATTGAGTTTTTGCTCGCTGTGGGCGGTGGAAGTGTTATTGACTGTACAAAAGCAATTGCAGTGGGCGTAAAATATGATGGTGATGTATGGGATTTTATGTCTCGAAAAGCAGTGGCTACTGACGCTCTACCTTTAGGAACTGTTTTAACAATAGCTGCGACAGGTTCAGAAATGAATTCAGGATCTGTCATTACAAATTGGGAAACGAATGAAAAATATGGATGGGGAAGCCCTGCGGTGTTTCCAAAGTTTTCAATATTAGATCCAGTTTATACATATTCACTGCCAAAGGATCAAACGGTGTATGGAATGGTGGATATGATGTCACATGTGTTGGAACATTATTTCCATCATGAACCTAACACATTAACCCAAGATAGATGGTGTGAGTCTATACTAAAGACGGTCATTGAAACGGCGCCAAAACTAATTAATGACTTAGAAAATTATGATTACAGAGCAACCATTATGCTTAATGGAACGCTTGCACTAAATAAAATGTTAAACATGGGATATAGTGGGGATTGGGCTACACATAATATTGAACATGCCGTATCCGCTGTTTATGATATTCCTCATGGTGGTGGACTTGCGATCCTATTCCCGAATTGGATGAAGCATGTTCTGGATGAAAATGTAGACCGTTTCAAGCAATTGGCGGTTCGTGTCTTTGAAGTCGATACTGAAGGAAAAACGGATCGTGAAGTAGCACTTGAAGGGATCGAAAAGCTAAGAGAATTTTGGAGCAGCATCGGTGCACCATCAAGATTGGCAGATTACGACATTGGTGAAGAAAACCTTGAACTTATGGCTGACAAAACAGTTGTATTCGGTGAATTTGGTCGCTTTAAACTATTAGGCAAACAAGATTCGCTTGAAATACTAAAAGCATCTCTATAATTGATCGTTATAAACTGTGAAAAAGGCTCATACTACATGTGTGAGCCTTTTAACTTTATTCACCCCCATGGCTATATAAAGTTAAAGCTATCGGCGGAAGCCACTATTTTTCGATGGGAGTTTTTTCTGTAATTAACTGGTGCTAAGCCCCCATGAAGGGCAACTACCAGTAAATGCCCGATTGGTTCAACTAACAAACGGCAGAATAATTTCTACTGATTGAAGCTTCACTGTATCTCGCAGTAAGTTCAAAGACTAAGAACACCACTGCTTGTGGCAACTTCTTTATGACCCACGTGGGCCTAAAAATCGGGCGCAAATATGCCAAGGAAGATTTGCTTTAATTATTTTTTCAATGGTTACGCTTACAGTAAGCCGGCGGTCTTGATTTAACAGAAAAGTTTGGTTACAGTGAAAAGAGGCATTGAAAATTAAAGGGTGGAGGTATTAATAATGACACATGTTCGTTTCGATTATTCAAAAGCATTAACTTTTTTTGGAGAACATGAAATTACATATCTACGTGATGCGGTTAAGGTCGCACACCATTCTATACATGAAAAAACAGGCGCAGGTAGTGATTTCTTAGGATGGGTAGACCTTCCTTCCGAATATGACAAAGAAGAATTTTCACGCATTCAAAAAAGTGCTGAAAAAATCAAATCAGATTCTGACATTTTACTAGTAATTGGTATCGGTGGTTCTTATCTTGGTGCTAAAGCAGCTATTGATTGGTTAAACCACTCCTTTTATAATTCCCTATCAAAGGAACAGCGTAAAACCCCACAAATCGTATTTGTAGGGAACAATATCAGTTCTACATATATGAAAGACCTTATGGACTTACTTGAAGGTAAGGATTATTCAATTAACGTCATTTCTAAATCTGGAACAACAACTGAACCAGCACTAGCCTTCCGTATCTTCCGTAAAATGTTAATTGAAAAATACGGAAAAGAAGAAGCACGTGGCCGTATCTTTGCAACAACTGATAAAGCACGTGGCGCATTAAAAACTTTAGCAACTGAAGAAGGCTATGAATCCTTCGTTATTCCTGATGATGTTGGTGGCCGTTACTCTGTTTTAACAGCTGTTGGACTACTTCCGATTGCCGTAAGTGGTGCAAATATTGAAGAAATGATGAAGGGTGCACAAGCAGCAAGTGTTGATTTCTCTAAATCAGAGCTTGAAGAAAACGCTGCTTACCAATATGCTGCGGTTCGTAATGCACTATACAACAAAGGCAAAACAATTGAAATGCTAATCAACTATGAACCAGGTCTTCAATATTTCTCTGAATGGTGGAAGCAATTGTTTGGCGAAAGTGAAGGGAAAGACCAAAAAGGAATTTACCCATCATCAGCAAACTTCTCAACAGACCTCCATTCACTTGGACAATATGTTCAAGAAGGACGACGTGATTTATTTGAAACAGTCATTAATATCGAGAAATCCCGTCATGAATTAATTGTTGAAGCTGAAGACAATGATTTAGATGGATTAAATTATTTAGCTGGAAAATCAGTGGATTTTGTTAATGAAAAAGCATTCGAAGGTACAATGCTTGCTCATACAGACGGAGGCGTACCAAATCTAATTGTCCATGTACCAGAAATGGACGAGTATTCATTTGGATACCTTGTGTACTTCTTTGAAAAAGCATGCGCGATGAGTGGATACCTCTTAGGTGTAAATCCATTCGACCAACCTGGTGTAGAAGCATATAAAGTAAATATGTTTGCACTATTAGGTAAGCCTGGCTATGAAGAGAAGAAGGCTGAACTAGAAAAACGCTTATAAGCTGAATCATTGTAAAAGGGATTCCCGAATGGAGAATCCCTTTTAACTTTTTATAATTAGAATGTGATCATTTTTTCGTATTTCAAGTGAAAGAGGAGGATTAATTGTTATTTCTTCGCCTCGCTTAATTCCGATTAATATTTTTCCTTCCTTTAATAAAGTTTCACTCGCTTTTTGAAAAGTCAGTCCCACTAAATCAAAAGTAGTTTCCAAAAACTGAAGTTTAACACCTTTTAAATCAACCAACATGGACAGTAATGCATCAGACACTCCATGTGAAAAAATACTATTGACCATCACCAAACTTGAAAGCCGGTTTGTTTGGATAATTTCATCAGCACCACCACGCTTTGCATTTTGAATCTGATGAGTGGTTAATATTTCTACAATTGTATAAACCGTTGGATTCAACCCTTTTATCGCGAGTAGTGTCAGGATGGTTAGCATATCAGCATGTACTTCATCCTTGCCTTGGTCGGCAGTAACTAAGACCATATCTGCATTCTGAACATTTGCTTGTTTTAATGTTTCATCACGAGTCGGATCCCCTTTAATAAAATGAAAATGATTGCCAGGCATCGGGTTCTTTTCTAAGGAATCATCAATTAACAAAATTTCAGTTGCTGAACCTGGAGCTTTAAGAAACGAAATGGTTTCCCTTACACGTTCATTCCATCCAATGATAATTATGTGTTTTTTTCCGTGGAATCCTGACGTGCCTTCAAGGTATGCATTTTGGGTAACGAAGGTTGCAGTTGAAATGGCAGCGAAATACCGGGTTACAATGCCAGCACCGATAAAGATAAGAAACATCCCCACAATTCTTCCTATTAATGAAGTTGGAGTATAGTCACCGTACCCTACTGTTGCAGCGGTGACAATCGACCACCAAACCCCATCGAAAACGGTTGGGAAGTTTTCGGGCTCAATTAAGTGAATAATGGAGCCAAAGATGATGATGACTAATAAAACAATCCCAACGAGCTTGGCTATCAAAAAGCGCTTAAAAAAGGAAGCTAAGATACTTGTTAACAAACACTCCACTCCTTTTTACATCTATTTTTTTTCATCTTTTGGTAGAAAGGCAAAGATCTCTTTTATAATTGTATTAATCCTACGAGTAATCTCCTCTTCTCCAAAGGTTTCCTTCGCTTTTTCAATGGCTTCAATAACCTCTTGATCAAATTCAATCAGGGGCTTGTCTTCTTCTGCCTCATTGTATAACTGAATGACAACATCTATGCCTTCATTTAACCGATCAATCGAATCACTAAGTGTCTTCTTCTCATTTTCATTAAGCTTCATACGTTTACTCCTATCCTTGGTCCTTTCCTATATAGTGTGTTCAAAAACTTGCTATCTTTGCATAAATTTCCTAGAAATTCGGAAACTATTGGAGGGAAGAAAATATAAATTTGGAGTGAGTAGAATGGATATTCGTAGAGCAAAGCAAATCTTATCTTCATCAAATGAAGTAACCGTTCATTATCAAGGTACTTCAGTATGGATTGATAGCTGTGATGAGCAGGGGAATATGTGCACAGTACACCTAAGAGGTAGGGAGCATGAAAAAAATATTGTCCCAGTAGCTGAATTAGAGGAAATGTAAGTACATAAGTCTTTTGAGCCGGTTGAGTTTAGTTGGTGTAACCTGGTGTTACTCTGTCTGAATCATCCGGGCATAGTGTCTTGATTTAGAGGTAACTGGTGCTCAGAGTAAATGAGCCTAGAATTCTTACATAGAGTACAAATTACATGTTAAGGCTGTCAGAAAACCCTTGTATTCGGACTCACCGTAGGGTTTTCAGGTTCACAGAGTCCGAATGAGGCTAACATACAGACACAGGGGATAAGTTTCTGGTTGAGTCTGTCAGAAAACCCCTTGTATTCGGACTCACCGTAGAGTTTTCAGGTTACTGAGTCCGAATTCTCCTGTCATTCCGACACAAGGAAGTATTTTATAGTTCACAGAGTCCGAATCACCAGGGCCTTCAGACACCAAGTAGAAATTCTAGGTTCACAGAGTCAGAATCAACACAAAGCTCCAGTTTTCGCCGGGGAACTTCCAGGTTCCCTACATAAAAAATTAAAGAACAAAACAAAAGCTCCCATTTTACTCAAAGGGGAGCTTTTTTTAATCCCAAAATCCACTAATGAATTTTGCGAAAATATCCGAACTAAAATAAAAGAATGAGCAAAGAAAAAAAGCAATCACTAGACCAGTTAATATCCAACTAAGGGTCTCCTTCTTCACACAATCACCTCTTTTATATACTATTTGCATAATGGAATCTTTCATACAACCCAAAAAACCTCTAGGACACCCTAGAGGTTCTTTGTATATATAAATGATAGGGGAAATGAAGTAAAAAATGCCTCTAATTATGAGAGAGTAATTAGAGGCAAGAGAGAAATGAAAACTTCATTGAATTAGACGAACTGTTTTGTAAAAGGTTACAAACCCTATAAAAATTTTTTTTGATACTCATTCTTTTTCTTTTCTATGCATACATATAGGACAAGCGTAAAAAAAGAGGGGGATTTGATATGGCTTATCCAGGATCAAAAGGTTGGTACGTGAAACAATTAAAAGAAAAAGGGATTTACCAGCATCCAGTTGAGCGAAAAAAACTAGAAACGTATAAAACATATATCTTACGAAAATTATATTTTGAATTAGTAGTTGATAAAGACAAATAAATAAATTTCTGTCTCAGAGAAAGTCCTAAAGGGGTGTTTTGAGATGCATTTCTTGAGATATAAAGAACGGCACTCAATGAAATAACAAGTAATAATATAATATGAACGTTTGTTAACATATTAGGACGTTCTCTTTTGAAAAAGGAATTGATAAAAACAGGTATAGAAGCAGTGTATTTCACTTCAGAAATAACACTGCTTTTTTGTGTTTATATAGAACTTTTATAATCAAATTAGTTGAAGACTTATTGCACTAGCGAAATTGGATTTTTACCAGCAGCCTAGATTAAGTGGTAATGTGACGGAGTAGAACCGAATGATGAGAATATAAGAAATTTATATAAAATACGGTTCTGGTGAATTAACTTCTTTATTTTAACTGTAGAAATAAATGGCTTCGGTTAAAAAAACGTACGATGTTATTTACTTTTGGGTTATTGTTCGATAATTAATGTATGAAATATGAAATTTAGTAATAAAGAAGAATAAAAAAGTAAGGAATCGTTAACATTAAAGTTAGTATTCAGGAAGTAGAGTATGACTACATCAGATTAATAAAAGTTTTGACATAGATAGTTGAGACAAAATTAGTTCTACTTTTCATTGTTTGAAAGCGGTTTACTTCCTAAGATTAATATATAGGTATTATGATTTGAAAGGAAGTGGGTCAAATGACTCAACAAGATAGAGGGATTAAAGTTGGCGTGCAGAAATTCGGTAACTTTTTAAGCTCCATGGTTATGCCGAATATTGGAGCATTTATAGCATGGGGGTTAATTACAGCTCTTTTTATTGAAGCAGGATGGTTTCCAAATGAGGAATTGGCTTCATTAGTGGACCCAATGGTAAAATATTTGTTACCATTATTAATCGGTTACACTGGCGGTAAACTTATTTATGACGCTCGCGGTGGTGTCGTTGGTGCGATTGCAACAATGGGTGTCATTGTTGGAGCAGAAATACCAATGTTCCTTGGAGCCATGATCATGGGTCCGATTGGTGGATGGGTCATCAAAAAGTTTGACTCGTTAATAGAAGGAAAAGTAAAAACTGGTTTTGAAATGTTAGTAAATAACTTCTCTTCAGGAATACTAGGCGGCATACTTGCTATTCTTTCATACTTGTTAGTAGGACCTGGAGTTAGTGTACTTACGGGCTGGTTAGTGACTGGCGTAGAATGGATGTTAGGAGTAGGCGTTCTGCCATTAACAAGCATTTTAATTGAACCAGCAAAAATATTGTTCTTAAATAATGCAATAAATCATGGTGTTTTATCACCAATTGGGATAGAGCAGGTTAAACAAACTGGAGCATCGATCTTATTCCTGCTAGAAGCAAACCCTGGACCAGGTATCGGAGTTCTTTTAGCATATTGCTTCTTTGGAAGAGGAACAGCTAAGCAAACAGCGCCTGGTGCAAGTATCATCCATTTCTTTGGTGGGATTCATGAAATTTATTTCCCATATGTATTAATGAATCCTCTATTGTTTATTGCTGTTATACTAGGTGGAATAAGCGGAGTATTCACCTTATCTGTTCTTGGTGGTGGTTTAGTAGCTCCATCTTCACCGGGAAGTTTTCTAGCTATTCTTGCTGTAACGCCTGCTGGTAACTATTTTGCTAATATTGCGGGTGTAGTAGTAGCAGCACTAGTTTCACTTCTCATTTCTTCAATCATATTAAAAACAAGTAAAACAAAAGAAGGAAGCATTGAAGATGCATCGCAAAAAATGCAAGAGATGAAAGGGAAGAAAAGTAGTGTAGCAAGTGCATTAAGTGCAGAAGACGTGAACGGAGATTTCACATCTAAAGATATTGACCATATCATTTTTGCATGTGATGCGGGTATGGGTTCAAGTGCTATGGGAGCTTCTCTTCTAAGGAAAAAAGTAAAAGAAGCTGGATTAAATATGAAGGTTACGAACACAGCTATAAGCAACCTTCCAAGTGATGCAAAACTTGTTATTACACAAGAGGAACTAACTCCACGTGCTAAACAAAAAGTACCAAATGCATATCATATTTCAGTTGATAACTTTTTATCGAGTCCCAAATATGATGAATTGATCCAACGTCTAAAAACAGAGGATGTTGTTGTTGAGGCCCCTAGTGATGAGAAGGTAGAAGATCAGTCACCATCAGGCAATCAAGATGTTTTAAGGAAAGAAAATATTTTCGTAAATCAACAATTTTCTTCTAAAGAAGAAGCCATTCGATTTGCAGGAAGGGTTTTAGCAGATGGTGGTTATGTAGATGAATCCTATATTGAAGCGATGATTGAAAGAGATAAAATAACAACTACCTATATGGGGAACGATGTAGCGATACCTCATGGTACAGATGAAGCAAAGAAGAGTGTTCGAAAATCAGGTGTTACCATCATTCAAGTTCCAGAGGGAATTGATTATGATGGACAAAAAGTTCGTTTAATCTTTGGAATTGCTGGAAAGGATGGCGGACACTTAGAAATACTGTCTGCAATTGCTATTACCTGTTCTGAGATGGAAAACGTTGAAAAAATGGCAACTGCAAAAACAGCGGATGAAATCCTAGATATTATAGGAGCTTCATTTGAAAATTAAGTTAAGCAAGAAAGATGCAACATGCATCTTTCTTCTTCCATTTTATGAAGAATCTCAATCATTTATCGAATAATTTTGATTGAAAAGAGTTGATGGACATGATGATGACAGCAAGAGAGAAGGCAATAGTTGACCTAATGGTAAAAAAAAGTGGAAATCATACGATCTCTTCCATTGCTGATTTTTTGCATGTCAGCACCAGAACCATTCAAAGAGATATTAAAAGCATAGAAAAGATTCTAAAGAAATTCGATTTATCGGTAGAAAATGATAACGGGTTATCGATAGTTGGAACCAATGAAAACTTTTATCGACTGATTCAAGAATTGAATAAGATTAAACCAATCGATTTTACAATAGAAGAAAGAAGATTACTTGCTTATATTAAACTATTAGATGCAGATGGCCCCATAAAACTAGCTCCATTAGCAAATGAGCTAGGCATTTCAATAACAACCTTGGGCACAGATATCGATGATTTGATGGAGTGGTTGAAAAACTACGATATTATCCTTAATCGTAAAAAAGGCGTAGGAATTGAAATCGACGGATTAGAAGAAAACAAAAGAAATGCCTTGGTTAGTTATTTACTCATTCATTTTAATAAAGAACTGATTGAAAGCATATTTTTACTTTCCAATGATAGGCTACAAAATGACAAAATCTTATTTTTTCTTAAAAAGGATTACTTAAAGACAACAGATAAAATTGTATATTCATACATAAATCAATCAGAAATAAAATTAGCGGATAGTGATTATATTGCGTTCATCATCTATATCTGTATTTCCTTGCAAAGAATTGAAAAGGGACATACTCTTTCTGAACGAAAACAAGATGTTGATCGAATAAAGAATTCTGAAGAATATTCACTTCTGATTAAGATATGTGGTGAATTATCAAATTTATTATCTATCGAGTTAAACGATCATGAAATTTCTAATTTTGTAACTGTTTTTAGAGGTTCAAAAATAGTAACAACTGAGAATACATACTATGATCAAATCCTCATTAGTCGCTCAGTTAAGAAATTGATTTATGATGTTTCTGAGCAATTGAATGTTGACTTATCTGCAGACTTTTCTTTGTTTCAAGGGCTTATGGCTCATATGGAACCAACAATTTATCGAATGACTAAAGGGTTAACTCATTTTAATCCTTTAACAGAAGAAATTAAGCAAAAGTATCCTCTTTTGTTTATGGCTGTACACACAAGTGTTAATAAGATTTTCACCCAGATTCCATTTTATGATGATGAAATTGCTTATATTGTCTTGCATTTCGGATCAGCTTTGGAATTAAAAAAAGAGGAAGTTCAGATCCATGCTTTAATCATATGTCCTACGGGAATTGGTACTTCAAAGATGCTGGCTAGTCGTATTAAAAAAGAGGTACCAGAGATTACTTCAACCGATATTATTTCATTAAAAGAAATGCATACTATGGATTGGAGTCAATATCAAATCATTGTCTCGACTGTCTTACTACCGCTACAAGAAAAATTTGACTATGTTTATGTAAATCCACTACTTTATGAAAAAGACATTGAGTCAATTCAAGCATATTTACGCACTCATGTTCAAAACATTACTAAACATTCTAGTTATCCAACGAAACAAAATGAGCAACAGAAGATAATTAAAAGTCCGACATCTCTTACTGCTTTAATGGATGAAGTAGATATTTGTCAAGATAGTATTCGTGCTATCTTTCGCAATTTTTCCATAAACAAGATGAAAAATGAGTCCTCCTATGATCTTCTTATCCAGAAGATGCTAGGATACGAAAAGCAAAGAGGAAGAATAACGAATAGTAAGGATGTCTTTCGTCAGCTTAAGCTACGTGAAGCAAAAGGAGGATTGGGGATTCCTCAAACAAGTATGGCTCTTTTTCACTGCCGACATGACAGTGTAAAAGAACTCATTTTTCAAATCGCACATTTGGATTCCCCATACAAGTTAGTAGGCATGGATGGTAAGGAAATGGAAGTATATACTATTCTTTTGCTTCTTGCTCCACAAACATTAAATGATGGTGAATTAGAAATTATAAGCATGGTAAGTACGACTATAGTTGAAAATAAAGAAAATATAATGATCTTTTCTTCTGCAAATGAAAAGATGATACGTATAAAGTTAGAAGAAACATTTTTAAACTTCTTACAGCTTAAATTTGGAAGGGAATGAATTTTTGTGAAAAAAGTAGTACATTTTGGCGCTGGAAATATCGGTAGAGGTTTTATTGGGGCATTGTTTTCACAAGCAGGTTATCACGTAACGTTTGTTGACATAGCAGATGTGATTATCAACCAATTAAATAAAGATGGAAAATACAAAGTCATAACAGCAGAAGATGTTCCTCAAGTGACAGAAATTAACCATGTTTCGGGATTAAACAATATGAAACAAGAAGAAGAGGTAATCAAGGCAATAGGAGAAGCAACCTATATCACAACTGCAATTGGTCCAAATATTTTACCTCATATTGCTCCCTTAATTGCAAAGGGCTTGAAAACTCGGATTGAAAATACAGACGAAAAAGTCTATGTAATTGCTTGCGAAAATCAAATCTCAGCAACAGAGCTATTAAAAGGTTATATCCAAAAAGGATTTAGCCAGGATGAAATCGCAAAAATGACAGATAAAGTATATTATTTTAATTCAGCAGTAGATCGGATTGTACCAATACAAGATAATAAGAATTCTCTAGATGTTTTAGTAGAGCCCTATTTTGAATGGATTGTTGAAACAACCTTGGATATTCCAAAGGTTGAAGGAATGACCAAAGTTACAGATCTAGCACCTTTTATTGAAAGAAAATTATTTACTGTAAATACTGGACATGCCGTAACTGCTTATTTTGGTTACTTGGCAGATAAAGAAACCATTGATCAAACACTGAATGACCCAACTATCTATGAGAAAGTTAAATCAACCATTGAAGAAACAGGATCATACTTAATAGAACGTTATCAATTACATGAAGCAGAGCATCAAAAGTATATTGAGAAAATATTAGGACGTTTCCAGAATAAACATTTACATGATGATGTGACGCGCGTTGGTCGCTCTCCTCTCCGTAAGCTAGGACCAAATGACAGGTTAATAAAACCGATGGTAGAAGCCCAAAAGCTTGGATTGTCTTACCGAAACCTTGCTAGTGCAGCGGCAGCCTGTCTGTTATTTGACGTTAAGGATGATCCTGAGTCAGTTGAATTACAAAAAATGATTCAAGACCAAGGTGTCACATTTGTATTAAAAGACATATGCAAGTTAGACGAGACAAATGAGATCGCACAAGTAATCATTGAGAAATACGAAGAATTTAAAGTACAATATAGTAAATAATAAGATAAGACTCATCCGATAGGATTGAGTCTTTTTTTAAAAGCAATAAGAGAATCCAAAAAATATACCACTTATCTATTTAAACACTCAAAACTACATAACATTGAAATGGTGCTGATTAGTTATTAATAATTAAACCTGCATGCCATTACTTCCGGGACTTAATAGAAACTGATTAAAACAAGAACGAAAAAGGCACCGAATTCAGTGCCTTTTATTTCTAAACTGTATATAAGAAGGTCGCTTCCACCCTAGCAGTAATTGTCAATTCCCCAGCCTGTATCGGTGTAGCAGCCTCACTTTTGGCAAACATTGCAGTTTGATACGGAATAGGTGGGCTTTGCTGTGAAAGTTCCTTAATTTGAAGGGGAACCTCTTGAAGTGCAACTCCTAGTTTTTTGGCGATTGTCCTTGCCGTATCTTGTGCATCTTGAACGGCATTCTGAAGTGCCCGTTCATAATAAATGCGTGGATTGCGTACTGTGAAATTAATATTCGTCACCGTATTGGCTCCGTTCTGAACGGCTGTATCCACAACGGTACCCACAGTTTGGATGTCCACATCGGATATTTGTAACATATGAGTGACTCGGTAGCCCCTTAAGGTCTGTTTAGAGTTTTCATAGTCATATATGATGTCGATTCGAAAATCTACTGTTTTAATATGTTCATTTGGTATCCCTAGTGCTAATATAGAATCTATGATCTTTTTTGTTAGTTGGTTATTTTCATTTTGTGCTTCAGTAACTGTGTTACTTTCTGTGATGACACCCAATGTGATGGTGGCGATATTCGGCGCAGTTGTAACAATTCCCTCACCATTCACTTTCATTCTATGTGTATTCGTACTATTGTTCCTTTTAGGTTGTGAACGCATCATCCACGGTTCATAATAATACATAGAAGAGCTCCTTCCCAAAATGATCTTTTTGGTATTGTATTACTTCGAGAACCTTTCTGTGTGCATTCAAAAAAATAAAGCCCACGAATTCGTGAGCTTAGCCTGCCATTCTTTTTCTATACAAAGGTCCAAAAATGACATGTAAACAAATATCCCCTGTAAAGTGAGCAATCATCGCGATTTCAATTCCAAACTTCCAATATAAATACCCAAACAAAATTCCAGGTATGGCATTAAGTAAAACTGTACGGATGATCACGATTTTTGATTTGCCGAAAACTCCAAAAGCAGCTGGTAAATGTCCTACGCCAAATAAAACGGCAGCAAAGATGATTCCAATCCAATATGAAAGATCTCCAAGCCCTAAGAAGCTTGATGCATAAACCGCTGCGGTCATCAAGAATAAGCGGGTTAAAACCTCCTCTGAGATTCCACCATAGAAAGAAGCCAAAAACGATTGAAATCTTGAAGGTTCATCCATTTGAACATTAGGTATCTTTTTCATGAAAAGAATATCCAAACCGATGATAATAATGGATGCAACAAATCCAATCACAATACTCAGTAGAATGGCCCCTGAAATGGAGTATGGAATAGCGCTCCCAACTAACCAGGAATCAATTAGCCACCAATGTAAGTCAACTTTCGGAGCGAGCCATGTTCCAATAAATGCGGATACTCCTAATAATACAACGCTTTGAATGATACTCATAAAAACAAGTACGGGAGTAGGAGGAATTTTTTTAGTGGGATTCTTTTTTGCATCCTCCTCAATTTTTCCTTTTAACATATTAAACTGATAGGGCATAACCACGATTGCCCCAATTGATGCAGCTATCCAAAATATAAAAAACTCTGTCATAATGAGCCCCCTCATTCGTTATCGTTATCATTTATTTTCCGTAGATAATACGAATGAAGTGATGAGAAAGTTCATTATTATTTTTTTAACTCAACAAAAAAAGGTACCCTTTCAGGCACCTTAATCATACTTGATCTTCTTTAACATTATTCATAATGGATACAATATTCTTTACCCAATGATTATTTAGGCCAGTGGCGTCATTCGCTGCTTGATTCGGAGCATAGATTGTTTGGATTTCACCAATTGTTTCATTTCCATTCTCTACATAGTATTTCTTTAAATAGATTGCTTTAAAATGGATACTATCTTCAATAGAAAGAAACTTTTGCCATTCTGTTCCACCTTCGACTAGTTCCTGGCAACCAGGGTTTGGATAATCTTCACCAAAAACATCAGCGTAAATATCGGGCATACATGTTATGCCTCCAATATTATTCCAAGGTGAGGTTGAAATATCAGAATTGCCCCAACCGGTTTCCTGAGCAGCTAATGCTGCTAAAAATACAGGATCAATTTCGTGCTCTTCACCGGACTTTACAAAGTTTGGTCCTAAACCCTTTAAATTTCCCTTTAAATGCTTGTCCAATTCTAAACCAGTAATGGTATTTTCCTGTTCTATATTATAATTTTTTGAAGCCATTTGCACAGGCTTGCTTTCGCCTTGCGGTTTTTGATTATTTATTTTTTCTTTCTTTAATTCTTGTACTGGATTGATTGCTGGTGTGTCTTTCTTTTCAAGTGTTTCAGCATTTGAATGTTGCATGGTAGCGAAAATACTTGTACCTATAATGATTACAACACCAATTATATAAATAAGAGCTGGTTTTTTGAGTATAAGGTTTGAAATTTTCAAAGTATCCTACCTCCTTCATAAGACCTTTTTCCCACTTATGGAACTATCCTAACATAGTAAAATGACAGTTATGTTACAAAGAGGTTATAACAATCTTATAAAAAGATGACAGATGGTATAGGTTGTTTGCAAATATAGTACTAGTCTAGTATAATCAGAAATTGTATGTTCGTTGTCAAAAACGTAAACATTTCCCATTTTTATCAATAAAATGGAAGTAAATTGCTTTTAAGGCAAAAAATATACAATGAAAGGTGTTAGTCATGTATTTTCAAAGTTTGCTAATGAAAGAGGATCTGAACAAGAGCCCGTCAGAGGTCAAACAGGATTTAGAGGATTTACAGTTTCAGCTTTTTCGTATGCAAGATAACATTAAAGAAATCTCCAAAAAGCATCAAATCATCGGTATTGACCAAACAAAGGATGAGAAATGGGTAATTGTATCTGCCTTTGATGATGGAAATCGTTGCCAAATCATGGTGAATGATTGTGACACAGCCTATAGAGGTAACTGGGATTTCTCACTTCAGGCACAATACAAAGATGAAGATCATGCAATTCATATCGGTGATATCAAAGGACCTGCGAACCAGGGCTATGGTTCAATTTGCATGAATCATTTAAAGGAGATTGCGCGAGAACAAAACATCCCTGTTATTACAGGTGATATCGCAAAAAGAGACTGGGACCATGTTGATCGTCTGATCTATTTTTATGAAAAACACGATTTCGAAGTTGAAATCGATCCTACAACAAAATCGGGTGAAATTATTTGGAAAGATTAATTAAAAAGAAAGAGGCCTGCTTACCAGCTATCTTACGGTAAAGCAGGTCTTTTTATTATGGAATTATTAAATGTCCCAAACGATTGATGACTTTGATGCGATAAAAGGGTGATTATGTGCCATATGAAGCATTTAGAGTGAGACCATATGAACTATTAGCAAGATTTGAAGGTGATTAGTTACTTTTTAACTTTCATAAAAGATGGTACCATAATAATAAAATCTGGTTTAGTCATAGGAGCTCACGTCATGAAAATAATAAACAAAGGTCTAATACTTGGAATTGCAGCAATCATTCAGGGCTTTGCAATGGCAACCTTTTTATTCCCGCATTATATTCCAACTGGAGGAGCTGCGAGTGTCTCAGTACTGGTCAATTTTTTAGCGGGTACTCCTTTTGATATTACGCTTTGGGTACTAAATGCGGGTCTCTTATTTGCAGCGATTAAATGGCTTGGTAAAGATGCTGCGCTTTGGACGCTGTACTGTGTCACAGTTACAGCACTCACCATCCGTCTGATCACTCCATTGATAACAAATCCAATATCAAATGTAATCGTAGATTTAATTGTAGGTTCTATCATCTTTGGTGTTGGAATTGGGATATTATTTCGAATGGGTGCATCATCAGGTGGAATGGATATTTTGGCTTTAATCATTTCAAAACTTAAAGGGTTTTCACCAGGAAAAACACTGTTTGCCATTAATGGTACAATTTTGCTTACCACAGGAATCATCGTCGATTGGAAAATCATTATTTTTGCGCTCGTTAGTCAATTTATAAGCACACGGATTATCGATCTTTTATATAAGGTCCAATTACCAAAAACGCAAATTCAAAAACATGATACAAGTACGTTTTAACTAAAAAAAGGCGGGAACCCTCAATGTGGTTCTCGCCTTCTGTGGATTGCACTATTCTTTTTAATTCATAGCAACCCAGACACTCTTAACTTCTGTGTAGTTATTTAGGGCATAGGATCCCATTTCACGGCCGATACCAGATTGCTTGTAGCCACCAAATGGAGAAGCTGCATCGAATGCATTGTAGCAGTTCACCCATACTGTACCAGCTCGTAGGTTGTTTGCGATATAATGTGCTTTTCCAACATCTCGTGTCCATACACCTGCCGCAAGACCATACTCAGAATTATTTGCACGTGCAATTAATTCATCAAGGTCTTCATATGGCATTGCCGAAATAACAGGACCAAAGATTTCTTCTTTCGCAATTGTCATTTCATCTTTTACATTCGCAAAAATAGTTGGCGATACGAAATAGCCTTCTTCAAATGGTTTTTGACCACCTACTACTAGTTCTGCACCTTCGTTAATTCCTTTTTCAATATATCCTAAAACACGATTTTGTTGTTCAATTGAAACAAGCGGTCCAATTTCTGTATCAGAATGTAAACCTGCCCCTTGTTTAATCTTTTCAGCATGGCTTGCCATGTCTGCCACAACATTATCAAATTGTTTCTTTTGAATGAAAACACGTGACCCGGCACAACATACCTGACCTTGGTTAAACATAACCCCATTTAATGCACCAGGGATTGCCTTTGAAAGATCAGCATCAGGTAAAATAATATTTGGAGATTTTCCTCCTAATTCTAATGTTACACGTTTTAATGTTTTGGAGGCTCTTTCCATAATGCTTTTTCCTACTTCTGTTGAACCAGTAAATGCAATCTTATCAACCAATGGATGATCAACTAGAGGTTGACCAGCTGTTTCACCAAAGCCAGGAACGATATTTACTACCCCAGCTGGGAATCCTGCTTCTTCCATTAGCTCTGCTAAATAAAGAGCAGAAAGAGGAGTTTGTTCAGCTGGCTTTAATACAATCGTACAACCAGTTGCAAGGGCTGCACCAAGCTTCCACATTGCCATTAATAGAGGGAAGTTCCATGGAATGATTTGTCCCACAACACCAACTGCCTCATGACGAGTATAGTTTAAGAATGGTCCATTTACAGGAATAGTTTGCCCTACAATTTTCGTAGACCATCCAGCATAATAACGCATATGTTCGATTGCTAGAGGAATATCTGCATTTGATGTTTCACGAATCGGTTTTCCATTATCCAATGTCTCCAACTGTGCTAGCTCATCTTTATGTAGCTCCATCAAATCTGCCAGTTTATACATGATACGGCTTCTTTCGGCTGCGGACATTTTTTGCCAAGGGCCTTCATCAAAAG